>Ga0210390_10001931_pt1 | contig 19022 bp, 15 predicted proteins | sample IncBWH11OmetaG_FD_161050 | JGI IMG/M metagenome (GOLD analysis project Ga0210390, IMG submission 161050) | Forest soil microbial communities from Barre Woods Harvard Forest LTER site, Petersham, Massachusetts, United States - Inc-BW-H-11-O ... | reverse complement strand
CGCCGGATCGCCGCGCTCGCGGCGCCGGGTCCGGGCGACGTCGTCCTCGAGGTGGGGCCGGGGCTCGGCTCGCTCACCCTGGCTCTGCTCGAGGCCGGGGCCGGCCAGGTCGTGGCGGTCGAGATCGACCGGGTGCTGGCCGGCGAACTGCCGCGGACGCTGGCCGAGCGGGCCCCGGCGCTGGCCGGCCGGGTCACCGTGATCAACGCCGATGCGCTGCGCACCGGCCAGGATGACCTGCCCGCGGCGCCCACGATGCTGGTCGCGAACCTGCCCTACAACGTGGCCGTGCCGGTGGTGCTGCACCTGCTGGCCGCGGTCCCCGCGCTGGCCCGCGGACTGATCATGGTCCAGGCCGAGGTGGCGGACCGGTTGTGCGCGCCCCCCGGGTCCCGGGTGTACGGCGCGCCGTCGGTCAAGCTGGCCTGGTACGCCACCGCCCGGCCGGCCGGGACGGTGCCGCGCAGCGTGTTCTGGCCGGTGCCCAACGTCGACTCGCGGCTGGTCGCGTTCATCAGGCACGACCCGCCCGCCACCGCCGCGTCCCGCGAGGAGGTGTTCGCGCTGGTCGACGCCGCGTTCGCGCAGCGGCGCAAGACCCTGCGCGCCGCGCTGGCCGGCTGGGCGGGGTCCGCGCCGGAGGCCGAGCGGCTGCTCCGCGCGGCCGGGATCGATCCCGGCGCGCGCGGGGAATCGCTCGGCGTGGCCGAGTTCGCCCGGCTGGCCGCGGCGCGCACGACTTCGGCTACCGCACCGCGTACGATCTGATCATCGTGACCGGTGTGACCGCGCGGGTACCCGCCAAACTCAACCTCCAGCTCGCGGTGGGTCCGCCGCGGGCCGACGGCTACCACGACCTGGTGACCGTGTTCCACGCCGTCTCGCTGTTCGACCAGGTCACGGTGGAGCCCGCCGGGCGTGACGGGATCACGGTGACCGGCGAGGGCGCGGACCGGGTACCCGCCGACCAGGACAACCTGGCGCTGCGCGCGATCGAGGCGCTGCGCGCCGCGGTCCCGGACCGCGGGACCGCGGCCGTGCACGTCACCATCGCCAAGCGGATCCCGGTGGCCGCCGGGCTGGCGGGTGGCAGCGCCGACGCGGCGGCCGCCCTGGTCGCCTGCAACGAGCTGTGGGCCGCCGGCCTGACCCAGCCGCAGCTGTGCGGGATCGGTGCCACGATAGGCAGCGACGTGGCCTTCGCGCTGCTCGGCGGGACCGCGGTCGGCCGCGGCCGCGGTGAGCAGCTGACCCCCGCGCTGGCCCCGGCCACGCAGTACCACTGGGTCCTGGCCTTCGCCGACGGCCAGCTGTCCACGCCCGCGGTCTACGCCGCCCTGGACCGGCTCCGTGCCGCCCGGCCCGCAGATCCGGCGGAGTCCGAGGTTGGGCCCGCGGCCGAACCGGATCTGGACGCCGCGCTGATGTCGGCGCTCCGCACCGGCGACGCCGGGCGGGTGGGCCAGCAGCTGAGCAATGACCTGCAGCAGGCCGCGGTGTCCCTGTTTCCCGCGCTGCGCAAGACGCTGACCGCGGGCCTGGAGCTGGGCGCGCTCGGCGCGCTGGTGGCCGGCTCGGGGCCGACCTGCGTGTTCCTCGCGGCGAACGCGGAGCGGGCCCTGGAGCTGGCCGTGTCCCTGTCCGGGGCCGGGGTGTGCCGGTCCGTGGCCCGGGTCAGCGGACCGGTACCTGGCGCCGCCGTGGTGTCCGCCGCATAGATGAACCTGATCAGCCTGGAGAAGGCGGCCAAGGCCTACGCGCACCGCCGGCTGCTCGACGGCGTCTCGCTCGGCGTCTCGGCCGGGGACCGGATCGGCGTGGTCGGCCGCAACGGCGCGGGCAAGTCCACGCTGCTCGCGCTGCTGGCCGGGACGGCCGTGCCGGACGAGGGCCGGGTGGCCCGGACGGCGGGCCTGCGGATCGGCTATCTGCCGCAGCAGGACCAGCTGACCGGGACCGTAGGCCAGATCGTGTTCGGCGCCGGGTGGCGGGCCACCGAGTCGGCCCCGTGGGAGGCCGATCCCCGGGCCCGCGCGATCGTGGCCGAGCTGCTTCCCGGGATCGGCCTGGACGCTCCGGCCGCGCCGCTGTCCGGCGGCGAGCGGCGCCGGGTGGGGCTGGCCGCCCTGCTCGTCGCCGAGCGCGACGTGCTGCTGCTCGACGAGCCGACCAACCATTTGGACATCGAGGCCATCGACTGGCTCGGCCGGCACCTGCGCGACCGCAGCAGCGCGGTCATCGTGGTCAGCCACGACCGGTGGCTGCTCGACACCGTCTGCGAGCGCACCTGGGAGGTGGACCGCGGCCAGGTGCACTCCGCCGAGGGCGGGTACTCCGCCTACGTGCTCGCCCAGGCCGAACGGGAGCGCAGCGAGGAAGCCGCCGAACGCCGCCGCCGCAACCTGGCCCGCAAGGAACTGGCCTGGCTCCAGCGCGGAGCGCGGGCCCGGACCACCAAGGCGAAGTTCCGGGTCGAGGCGGCCAACACGCTCATCGCGGCCGAGCCGCCCGCCCGGGACACCGTGGAGCTGACCCGGCTGGCCACCGCCCGGCTGGGCAAGACCGTCATCGACCTCGAGGACGTCTCGGTATCGGTACGGGCGGACGGCGGCCCGCGCCCGCTCCTGGAGCACGTGACCTGGCAGCTCGGCCCGGGCGACCGGGTAGGGATCGCCGGGGTCAACGGCAGCGGCAAGACGTCCCTGCTCCATCTGCTGGCTGGGACGCCCGGGCCCGCGCTCGAGGCCGAGGGGACCATCGTGCGGGGCAAGACCGTGCGGCTCGCGCACCTGTCCCAGGAGCTCGCCGAGCTCGACCCCGACCAGCGGGTCCGCGAAGCGGTGGAGGAGATCCGGCTGCGCATCCAGGTCGGCGACCGCGAGCTGTCCGCCGGACAGCTGCTCGAGCGGCTCGGCTTCAGCGCGGAACGGCAGTGGATCCCGATCGGAGACCTGTCCGGCGGCGAGCGGCGCCGGGTGCAGATGCTCCGGCTGCTCATGGCCGAGCCCAACGTGCTGCTGCTCGACGAGCCGACCAACGACCTGGACATCGAGACGCTGACCGAGTTCGAGGACCTGCTCGACGGCTGGCCGGGCACCCTGGTGGTGGTCAGCCACGACCGGTACTTCCTGGAGCGGGTCACCGAGCACGTCATGGCGCTGCTCGGCGACGGGCGGCTCTCCTTCCTGGCCGGCGGCGTCGATGAGTACCTGGACCGCATCCGGACCGCCCGTGCGGGGTCCACCGGCGGATCGCAGCCCGGCCCGGCGGCGCCCGGCCCGCCGCGGTCGTCGGCGGCCGAGGAACGGACCGCGCGCAAGGAACTCCAGCGGCTGGAGCGCCAGCTCGACCGGCTCACGGTCCGCGAGACCGAGCTGACCGCCCTCCTGGCCGCCAACGCGACCGACTACGAGAAGCTCACCTCCCTCGGCGCCGAACTCCGTTCCGTCCAGTCCGAGAAGTCCGACCTAGAAGAGCGCTGGCTAACCCTCGCCGCCAACCTCGAACCCTGAGCAGGACCCCGCGAGCGCGGAGCCAGCTAAGTCTGCGTCGAAGGGCGCGAGCAGGATGCGCATCAGGTCGGCCAGATGCTGACGCTCGCCGCGGTCCAGGTCCGCCAGCAGCGCGCGCTCGCGGCGCAGCAGGTCGGCCAGGGCCGCATCCGCCTTCGCGACGCCCTGATCGGTGAGCGTGACCAGGACGCCGCGCTTGTCCCTCGGGTCGGGCTCTCGGCGGACCAGGCCCGCCGTGGCCAGCCGGTCGATCCGGTTGGTCATGGTGCCCGAGGTCACCAGGGTGGCCCGGAGCAGTGCGCCGGGCGTCAGCTGGAACGGCGGCCCCTGCCGGCGCAGCGCGGAGAGCACGTCGAACTCCCACGTTTCGAGGCCATGGTCGGCGAACGCGCCGCGCCGCGCGATGTCCAGGTGCCGGGCCAGCCGGGAGATCCGGCTGAGCACCTGCATCGGCTCCACGTCGAGGTCGGGACGCTGCGCCCGCCACGCGGCGACCAGGTCGTCCACTTCGTCCCGCAGCACGGGCACCTCGAGGATCTCGGCGTCAGAGTCGTCCTGAGTATCAGAAGCGGCGCGCTGGGCCATTACTAGAGCGTATCTCTTGACGTCAAGAGGCCGGTCAATGTACAAGGGATCAACGGGCATAGGTCTCTCAGCATTGGAGAAGGATCAGGACCATCATGTGGGACGCGACCCAGTACCTGAGGTTTGGAGGCGAGCGCACCAGGCCGTTCATCGACCTGCTCGCCAGGGTCGGAGCTGAGCTGCCCGAGTACGTGGTCGACATGGGCTGTGGCCCGGGGAACCTGACCGTCCTGCTCACGGAGCGCTGGCCGTCCGCCGCGGTGTGCGGCGTGGACAGCTCGCCGCAGATGATCGAGGCGGCGCGGAAGCTGGTCTCAGCCGACGCGCTGCGGTCCACCGGATCTGGCCTGACCAGTCACGCGCCCGGGCTGTCTGTCATGCTCGATGACGTGCGGCACTGGGAGCCGCAGAGCCTGCCCGACGTGATTATCTCCAACGCGGTGCTGCAGTGGGTGCCCGGCCATCGCGAGCTGCTGGTCCGCTGGGCGGACTGGCTGGCTGACGACGGCTGGCTGGCATTCCAGGTCCCGGGCAACTTCGATCAGCCGTCGCACGTGATCCTGCGCGAGCTGGCGGCCTCGGCCCGGTGGCGCCCGCTGCTGCGGGACGTGGAGCTGAACCGGCAGTCGGCCGATCCGGCCGACTACGCGGAGCTGCTCGCCACGGCCGGCTGCGAGGTCGACGCCTGGGAGACGACGTACGTGCACATCCTGGAGGGCGACGACCCGGTGCTCGAGTGGTACAAGGGCACCGGATTGCGTCCCGTCCTGGCCGTGCTCGACGCCGACCAGGCCGCGGATTTCCTGGCCGACTACGGCGAGCGGATTCGCGCGGCGTATCCGCCGAGTTCGTTCGGTACCGTCTTCCCGTTCCGCCGGGTGTTCACCGTCGCCCACCGCGCGAAGTTATCTGGCTTTTCCTATTGATTTAATAGGGAAACTCTGGCAGGATCTGCGCATGCGCCGTGACCTGCCTCTTCGATCATTGCCTCGCCGTCACCGCGTTCTCGCCGGCGTCTGTCCGCTGGTGCTTCACGTCCAGTGGTGTCCGGCCGGCTCGCTCTGACCGGCCAGGTTCGTTCTGCCTTCCGGCTCGTCTGGTCCATCCCGCCCGCCCGGTCATCCGGGCGCCCGGGTCGCCAGCCCGGTCGGCACTTAGTTCACCCAGTTCTTCCTGGCTTTCCCGCAGCCAGTTCTCTTAGACGTGAGGAGAAAAGCGATATGAGCACGATGATCCGGCCAACGTCCCTCGCCACTGTTCCTGGCCGGCTACTCGGCGCGCGGCAACTAGGCGACCTGGTGCGGCGCGTGGCGGCGAGCCCCTCGGAATGGCTCACCCGGGTCCGGCTGAATCCGGCCGGCCGCTGGTACGAGCGGATCCACCTCGACGATAGCCACGAGGTCTGGGTCATCAGCTGGCTGCCGGGCCAGGCCACCGGCTTCCACGATCACGGCGGGTCGGCCGGCGCGTTCGCGGTGGTGTGGGGCACCTTGATGGAGCGCCGGGTGGTCGGCGGCCAGGCGACCGGGCACGTGCTGGCCAAGCCGGTCGGTGCGGGCGGGGCGCGGGCGTTCGGCCCCCGCTACATCCACGACGTGCGCAACGCCGCCGCCGCCGCGGTCGCGGTCAGCGTGCACGCGTACTCCCCGCCCCTCCCGCAGATGACACGGTATGAGCTCACCGCGGGCGGGCTGGTCAAGCTGGCCACCGAGGGCCCAGCGGCATGGTGACGACGACCCGCCCGGCGGGCGCCCGCGGCATCGACAAGATCCTGGCGGACGCCCGCGGGCGTCTGCGCCGGGTGACGCCCGACGAGGCGTTCCGGGAACAGGCCGAGGGCGCGGTGCTCATCGACATCCGGCCCGCGGCGCAACGCGCGGGCGTGGGCGAGATCCCCGGCTCGGTCATCGTGGAGCGCAACCACCTGGAGTGGCGCCTGGATCCCGAGTGTGAGGCCCGGCTGCCCTGGGTCACCGGCTACGACCACCGGGTCATCGTGTTCTGCGTAGACGGCTACACCTCCAGCCTGGCCGCGGTGGCCCTGCACGACCTGGGCCTGCATCGCGCGACCGACCTGATCGGCGGGTTCCGCGCCTGGTCGGCCGCCGGCCTGCCGACCGCGGCGGCCGGCGCGGGTGCCGTCACGCTGGCGCCGGGGGCCGCCCCGGTGGTGTTACCGGCTGCCGTTCGCGTCTAGGTGGGACAGACCGTTCCAGGCCAGGTCGATGAGGTTGGCGGCGACCTCTTCCAGCTTGGGCTTGCGGGCGTCGAGCCACCACTGCCCGGCGAAGGCGACCATGCCGACCAGCATCTGCGCGTACAACGGCGCGAGCTTGGAGTCGTGGCCGCGGGAGACCAGGTAGTCGGCCAGGATGTACTCCACCTGGCCGGCGATGTCGCTCAGCAGGGTGCCGTAGGTGCCCGATCCTGGTCCGGGGCTGGAGTCCCGGACCAGGATCCGGAACCCGTCGGCGTTGTCGTCGATGTACCGGAACAGGCTCACCGCCGCAGCCTCGAATTTGTCCCGGGTGTGGTCGCCGTCCAGGAGCGAGGTGGTCATGGCCAGCAGCCGCTCGACCTCACGGTCGACCACGACCGCGTAGAGCCCCTCCTTGCCGCCGAAGTGCTCGTACACCACCGGCTTGGACACGCCCGCCTGGGCGGCGATCTCCTCGATCGAGGTTCCCTCGAACCCGCGCTCGGCGAACAGCCGCCGCCCGATGTCGAGCAGTTGCTCCCGCCGCTCCTTGCCGGTCATCCGCTTGCGGCCAGATCTTGTGGGCTGAGCGTTCACCGGGTCATCATTGCGGCTCCGCGGACACCGCGCCACCAACCCGGGCGGCGCGCCGCGTCATCGAGCCGAGTTTCCGCGTGGCGGTGGCGGGACGCTTGGCGGACAGCCGGTCCTCGTCCGGCCACCTGACGTCATAAGCCCAGCCCAGCTTCTCCAGCGCCCAGATGACGCGTGCGCTCGGGTCGAGCTGCCCCTTCAGCGCGCCGTGCCGGGCGCACGTCGGGTCGGCGTGGTGCAGGTTGTGCCAGGACTCCCCGAACGACGCGATGGCCAGCCACGCGACGTTGCGCGACCTGTCCCGCACCTCGAACTCCTCGCTGCCGAAGGTGTGGCAGATGGAGTTGATCGACCAGGTGACGTGGTGCAGCAGCGCGACCCGGACCAGGCTGGCCCAGAAGAAGGCGGTCACCGCGCCCCACCAGGACAGTCCCCACAGCCCGCCGATCAGCGCGGGGAGCAGCAGCGAGACCGCCACCAGCGCGGGGAACAGGCGATCCACCCGCCGGATCCGCCGGTCCGCGAGCAGGTCGGGCGAGAACTTCTCCTGCGAGGTCTTGTTGGGGTCGAAGAGCCAGCCCACGTGCGCGTACACCAGGCCCTTGGTCAGCGCCTTCCAGTCGTCGCCGTAGCGCCACGGCGAGTGCGGGTCGCCCTCCCGGTCGCTGTACTTGTGGTGCCGGCGGTGATCTGACACCCAGGTGATGACCGGCCCCTCGATGGCCAGGCTGCCCGCGACGGCCAGTGCGGAGCGCAGCCCGGTCTTGGCCTTGAACGATCCGTGGGTGAAGTACCGGTGGTAGCCGACCGTCACGCCGAGTCCGGACACCCAGTAGAAGACCAGCGCGATGACGACGTCGTGCCAGCCCAGGCCCCAACCCCACAGCAGCGGGATCGCGGCGATCAGGGCCACCAGCGGGACGGCCACGAACACGCCGACCATGAAGCGCTGGAGCGACGAGCTCGGTTCATCCTCGAAATCCGGCCGGGGCGTGCGCGGCTGGGTTCTGACCGCTCCATCGAGCGTCCCGCCGGGTGCGGGCGCCTGATCCGTGAGAGCGGAGGGCGGTGCCGCCGAAGCGGCGCCGGTCGCGCGAACGGTGTCGGGAGAAGTGGTCATCGTGCTCCTCTGGGTACAGGCAGGACGGGCCGGAGCGTTTGTACGCTTACGTAACCGTAGCCTACGAAACCGTAGGTTAGGCAACACTTCGCGGATGAATTTCTGCAAATGGACCCATGAATTTCGTCTACGCACCAGTCCCAGCGTCTCAACATCCGAGACATATGCCGTGCGTATTGCTCTCGCTACGGTTCGCCGATGAGCATGACAGATCGGCATTCCGCGCCACCTACCCTCAAAAAGGGCGGCTATGCGGCACTGGCGGAAGCCGGTCGGGAGACCGAACGAGAGCGCGTTGTGGCGTCAGCGCCGAAGCCGGATCGCGCGACTCGGCCAAGACCACCGGATGGCTTTAGAAATCCAGTAAATCGAACAAAGTTCCGGCGCCTGGACTCGAACCAGGACTAACCCAGCTCCAAAGGCTGGTGCGCTGCCAATTACGCTACGCCGGATTGTCGCGTCAGTGCGTGATGGAACACTGCGTCGAGCGCAGCTCCACGATACCGGCCGCCACCCCGTGGCGGTATCGGCCGACCGCCCGTCTAGCTATCGCTCGTCCGTCGGCTTCGGGTCCGCAGCGCAGGATGCGCCCATGCTCGACGCCGCCCATCCTTCGATCCTGCGATAGAGGTCGGCGCCGTGACGGACGTCGACCCGAAGGCAGCCGTGATAGTCCTCGCCGACGTTCTTCCGCACCGTCTTCGGGTTGTGGCGCTTCAGCGTGGGCGTGCAGAACTGGCTGGCCGGTTGCCCGGTGATCTCGAGCCAGAACCGCTGAGCTGATGCCACGTCCGCGCTCTCGTGGATGTAGATCCGGAAGCTCAGGTCGGTCCGCGCCGTGCCGGTCGCGTCGAGGAAGCGCAGGAAGAAGCGGATCAGGTCCGGATCGCTGTTGATGAAGGTCACCCGGTCGCTGGGTCGGTGCGACTTGCTCTTCGCACCTTCGCACCAGTAGGCGATGGCGCCCGCGATGAGGAGTTCGCGGCTGGTCAGGCCGCCGATCTGCGCGGCGGCCGCGTCCCGGACCGCGGAGCGGCTGGCCTCGCGAACCGGTCGCTCGCCCGCCCAGTAGCGGCGCGCACCCTCGGCCGACCGCTTCCGGCATTCCGCGTAGCTCAGCCTCTCCGGCACGGGCAGGTCGCGGACCCAGCGGGACACCGAGCCCTTGGCGACACCGAGAGCAACGGCGATTTCCTCGTAGTCCAGGCCTTGGTCGCGCAGCTCGCGGGCCCGGGCCCGGAGGCCGTCCTTGGCGTTGGGCCGGCGGGTCCACTCGGGCGGAGGCTCGCCCCTGAGGGCGTCGTGCAGCGTGGTATTGCTCATAGGGCCCAGGACGGCCTTGATCTGGCGCAGGGACTTGCCCTGGCGGCGGAGCAGGATCGCCTGATCCCGCAGGTGATCAAGTTCTTGTGGAGTTCGCATATTCGAACACTAGCGCGAGGCACTGACATTTTAGCGGCCTGGGAGCGAGCCCCGAACAGCCGAGATCTGGGCTTCGCTCTGCCGGCCGGGCGGCGGGGCGCAGGGCAGGCGATCCGCGGGCCTGCGCGGGAGCCAGGCGGAGCACAGGCCGGACCGGGGCGGGGAATTCGGTTTATAATTTACTTGGTTAATGCGAAGCAAGTGATCCGGGTCCCGAACCACATCTTGGGGGCTTACCGCCAATGACGGCCAATTCCGGCGTAACCAACGTGCCCGCAGGCCAGAGCCGCGGCGCGGCGGTCGGGCCGCGCTACAAGTGGATCGCCCTGTCGAACACCACGCTGGGCGTGCTGATGGCCACCATCAACCAGTCCATCGTGCTGATCGCGCTACCCGACATCTTCCGCGGGATCGGGCTCAACCCGCTGAGCCCGGGCAACACCAGCTACCTGCTGTGGATGTTCATGGGCTTCCTGGTCGTGTCGGCGGTGCTGGTGGTGTCGTTCGGGCGGCTGGGCGACATGTTCGGCCGGGTGCGGATGTACAACATGGGGTTCGCGGTATTCACCGTGGCCTCGATCTTCCTCGCCGCCACCTGGATGCACGGCACCGCGGCGGCCCTGTGGCTCATCATCTGGCGCATCGTGCAGGGCATCGGCGGGGCGTTCCTGTTCGCCAACTCCACCGCCATCCTCACCGACGCCTTCCCGGCCAATCAACGGGGCACCGCGCTGGGCATGAACTCGATCGCGGCCATCGCCGGCTCATTCGTCGGGCTGATTCTCGGCGGCCTGCTCGGGCCGATCAACTGGCACCTCATATTCCTGGTCTCGGTGCCGGTCGGGGCGTTCGGTACCGTGTGGGCGTACTTCATGCTGAAGGACATCGGCGTGCGCCGCCGGTCGCGGATTGACTGGTGGGGCAACGTCTTGTTCGCCGTCGGGCTGATCGCGATCCTGGTCGGCATCACCTACGGCCTGCTGCCCTACGGCGGGCACCCGATGGGCTGGACCAATCCCTGGGTGCTCAGCGCCATCTTCGGCGGCGTGGCGACCCTGATCGTATTCGGCTTCGTGGAGACCAAGGTCGCCGACCCGCTGTTCCGGCTATCGCTGTTCCGCATCCGGGCCTTCGCCCTAGGCAACCTCGCGAACTTCCTGGTGGCGCTCGGCCGCGGCGGGATGCAGTTCATGCTGATCATCTGGCTGCAGGGCATCTGGCTGCCGCTGCACGGGTACAGCTTCAGCCAGACTCCGCTGTGGGCAGGCATCTACCTGCTGCCGCTGACCGTCGGCTTCCTGGTGTCCGCGCCGCTGTCTGGCGTGCTGTCCGACCGGTTCGGCGCCAAGGGGTTCACCACGGGCGGGGCGCTGCTCACCGCGCTCAGCTTCATCTTCCTGCTCTTCCTGCCCGTGAACTTCCCGTATTGGGTGTTCGCGCTGATCGTCGTGCTCAACGGGTTCGGCTCCGGCGTGTTCGCCGCGCCGAACCGGGCCGAGATGATGAACGCCGTCCCAGCCAACCAGCGCGGTGCGGCGGCCGGCATGATCGCCACGTTCATGAACACCGCCTTCGTGCTGTCGATCGGGATCTTCTTCTCGCTGATGGTGATCGGGCTGTCCAGCAAGCTGCCCTCGTCCCTGTCCAGCGGCCTGATCGCGCAGGGCATCCCGGCGGCGGCCGCGCACACCATCAGCCACCTGCCGCCGATCGGCGTGCTGTTCGCGGCCTTCCTCGGCTACAACCCGATGAAGCAGCTGCTGGGCCCGCTGCTGACGCACCTGCCCTCCGCGCGCGCCGCCTACGTCGCGGGGCGCCAGTTCTTCCCGCAGCTGATCACCGCCCCGTTCAAGGACGGCCTCGGGGTGGCCTTCGCGTTCGCGATCGCGGCCAACGTGCTCGCCGCGATCGCCTCGGCGCTGACCGGCCCGGTCAGGCGGCCGACCGATGCCGCGGAGACCCTCGGCGCCGAACTGGCCGCGGTGGCCGGCGATGGTGGCCTCGAGCCGAGCGAGCTGGTCGTCCCGGACGCGGCGGCCGATGCTCCCGGCGCCTCCCGGGTCAACGGGCAGTCAACGGCGACCACCGAGTCGGGGGGAAAGAAGTCCGGCTGACCCCGGCGGGCCCTACGCTAGGACGTGGACTCAGGACCCGGATCCGGTCCGGCGCCAGGCATCGGCCTCCGAGCATGGCAACCGGGCGGTATCCTGCACGTGAGGGATAGGTGAACACGTTCGCCGACGCATCCCCGATCCTGAGTGTGGGCGATACCCCTGAAGCCCCCGGAACGCAGATATCGGCGCTACCCGAGGAGACTTGCCGCGTGAGCGAACCTCGCCCGGTCGCTGTCATAGTCCTCGCCGCAGGCGAGGGCACCCGGATGAAATCGCGGATTCCGAAGGTGCTGCACCCCCTGTGCGGGCGCAGCATGCTCGGGCACGTGCTCGCGGCGGCCGGCGAGCTCGATCCGCACCGCATGGTGGTCGTCGCCGGGCACGGCCGGGAGGAGGTCGGCGCCGAGGCCATCCGGTACGCACCGGACGCGGCCGTCGTCGTGCAGGATCACCAGGCCGGCACCGGCCACGCGGTGCGCATGGTGATCGAGGCCCTCGGCATCATGCCCGGCGTCGTGCTGGTCACCTACGGCGACATGCCGCTGCTGCGGGCCCAGACGCTGGCCGCGCTCGTCCGGGAGCACGCCGCGGCGGGTAACGCCGTCACCGTGCTGACCGCCCGGGTCGGCGACCCGGGCAGCTACGGGCGGATCGTCAGGGACGAGCGCGGCGCGCTGGCCGAGATCGTCGAGTACGCCGACGCGACGCCGGAGCAGCGGGTCATCGACGAGATCAACTCCGGCTGCTACGCGTTCGACGGCGCCCTCCTGGCCGACGCGATCAAGCGGGTCGCGACCAGCAACGCCCAGGGCCAGGAGTACCTCACCGACGTGGTGGCGATCCTGCGCGGCGACGGCCACCCGGTCGGCGCGGTCCTGGCCGCCGATCCGGGCGAGATCCAGGGCGTGAACGACCGGGTCCAGCTGGCCCAGGTCCGCCGGGCCTACAACGACCGGCTGCTCGAGGCCTGGATGCGGGCCGGGGTCACGATCATGGACCCGGCGTCGACCTGGATCGATGCGGACGTCACCCTCGGGCAGGACGCGGAGATCCTGCCCGGTACCCACCTGGAGGGACATACGTCGATCGGGCCAGGCGCCACGATCGGCCCGCACTGCCGGCTCACCGATACGTCGGTGGCGCCGGACGCGTCGATCAGCTTCACGGTCTGCGTGCAAGCCGAGATCGGGCCGGGGGCCACCGTGGGACCCTACGCGTACCTGCGCCCGGGGACCCGGATCGGCGCCGGCGCGCACATCGGCTGCCACGTGGAGCTGAAGAACTCCGTGGTCGGCGCGGGCGCGAAGGTCCCCCACCTGTCCTACGTCGGAGACGCCGACATCGGGGAAGGCGCCAACATCGGCGCGGCGACGATCTTCTCCAACTACGACGGCGCGGCCAAGCACCGCACCACGATCGGCGCGGACGTCTTCACCGGCAGCGACACGATCCTGGTGGCCCCGGTGACGGTCGGGGACGGCGCGTACACCGCGGCCGGGTCGGTGATCACCGAGGACGTACCCTCGGGTGCGCTCGGTGTCGCCCGCGGCCGGCAGCACAACTCCGAAGGATGGGTGGAGCGTCGGCGCCCCGGGACCCGGGCCGCCGCGCGCGCCCGTCAGACCGCCGAGGCGGCGTCCGCCGCTTCAGGGCCGCCCGACGGACCGGCGCTGAACGAGGACGAGGGGGCGCAGGGCAGATGAACGATGTGATGGAGCGGCCGGGCGCAAAGAAGCTGATGATCGTCTCCGGCCGGGCCTTCCCCGAGCTGGCCGAGGAGGTGGCCGCGTGCCTGGGGATCGAGCCGACGCCATCCAAGCTCTTCGACTTCGCGAACGGTGAGATCTTCGTCCGCTTCCTCGATTCGGTCCGCGGCTGCGACGTGTTCGCCCTGCAGAGCCACACCTCGCCGATCAACGAATGGATCATGGAGCAGCTGATCATGGTCGACGCCCTCAAGCGGGCTTCGGCCAGGCGCATCACGGTGGTGGCGCCGTTCTTCGGCTATGCCCGGCAGGACAAGAAGAACCGCGGCCGCGAGCCGATCTCGGCCCGGCTCATGGCCGACCTGTTCGCCACGGCCGGGGCGGACCGGCTGATGGCGGTCGACCTGCACACCGCGCAGATCCAGGGTTTCTTCGACGGCCCGGTGGACCACCTGTTCGCGCTGTCCATCCTGGCCAGCTACATCGAGAAGAAGCTCGACGTCAGCCAGGTCACCGTGGTCGCACCGGACGCCGGCCGGGTCCGGGTGTGCGAGCGGTGGACGGACCGGCTCGGCTGCCCGCTGGCCATCATCCACAAGCGCCGCGACCCGGACGTCGCCAACCAGGTCAGGATGTTCGAGGTGGTCGGTCAGGTCGCGGGCCGCACCTGCATCCTGGTGGACGACATGATCGACACCGGAGCGACGATCGCCAAGGCCGCCGAGGCCCTGTTCCACCAGGGCGCGACGCAGGTCATCGCCACCGCGACGCACGGGGTGCTGTCCGGCGCGGCGGTGGACATCCTGAAGAATTCCAGGATCAGCGAGATCATCATCACCAACACGCTGCCGGTGCCGCAGGAGAAGCAGTTCGACAAGCTCACGGTGCTCTCGATCGCCCCGCTGCTGGCCCGCGCGATCAGCGAGGTGTTCAGCGACGGCTCGGTGACCAGCCTGTTCGACGGCCAGACCTGAGGTTCCCCCGGCGACCGTCATCCCCGCCCCCGCCAGAGGCGCGAGGACGACGGCCATGTTGCCGCGGGGACGAACCCCTCTGGCACCCCGCAGCATTGCCGCGGGGGGACGACCCCCTGGCCCTCCCCGCAGGGCCGACGGTCACGGGCGGTCCTGGCCGCTAGGCCGGTCCCTCCCTCCCCAGCTAGGGCCAGGACCGCTTCCCGCACCACCCACCCCGCTAGGCGAGCGGGCGTTCTAGGCACCGCGGACGGCGCCCCCGTGGCCGTCCGGCTTCGTCGCCGTAGGTTCAACGGGTCCTCGTCGCCGAGGCGATAGCGTCATGCTCGGGCACTAGGTTTACGTCTGTCTTGAGCCATGATTAAGTGAGAGCTTCGACGGCCGAGTTCCGATGAGCCGGAGGCGAGTGATCCCAGGTAATGATGAGGTTCCGGCTACTTGGGCCCCTGGAGATCCGGGCCGGGGAAGACTGGCTGGGGATCGGGGCCCCGAAGTGGCGCGCGGTCCTGGCCGCCCTGCTGATCAACGCCGGGCAGATCGTTCCCGCTGACGTCCTGATCAGCGAGGTGTGGCCGGACACGCCGCCGGCCAAGGCGGGCAACCTCATCAGCATCTACGTGCTGCGGCTGCGCCGGCTTGTCGGCGACACCGACAGCACCCTGCTGGTCACTCGGGCCCCGGGCTACCTGCTGCGGCTGGCTCCGGGGGACACCGACGCCCAGGTGTTCGAGTCCCTGGTCCGCGAGGGTCGGCGCGCGTACGTGGCCGGCGACCCGGAGCGGGCGGCGGCCCAGCTGGCCGAGGCGCTCGCGCTCTGGCACGGCAGCCCGCTGGCCGATGTCCCGCCCACGACGCTGGTCGAGACGGAGGCCGAACGCCTGACCGAGCTCCGCCTCGACGCCGCCGAGCTCCGGGTCATGGCCGAGCTGGCCTGCGGCAGCCATGCCCAGGTCATCCCGGAGCTGCGCAGGCTGCTGGCCGACCATTCGCTCAGGGAAAACCTGTGGCTGCTGCTTATGCAGGCTCTGGACGGCGCGGGCCGCCACGCCGAGGCACTCGAGGCGTACGGGCAGGCGCGCAGCGTCCTGGCCGAGGAACTCGGCGTCGATCCCGGTGCCGAGCTGCGCCGGTGCTACGCCGAACTGCTGGCCAAGGATGACGCACTGACCAAGGACGCGGGCGACGCGCCGGGCATCATCTCGGCCGCCACGGTGACGGCGAGCTCCGGGCTAGCGAGTTCCGCTCCCGCGCCGCCCGAAGCTCGGGTCCCACGGCCGGTGCCGGCCCCTGCCCAACTGCCTGCGGACGTGGCCGACTTCACCGGCCGCGACGACCAGGTCCGGCATCTGGTCGACCTGCTATCGAGCGCCAGTGCAGACGACGAGTCCGGAGCCGTCCGCATCGCGCTGGTGGCCGGCGCCGGCGGGCTGGGCAAGACATCCCTGGCTGTCCACGCAGCCCACCGGGTCCGCGGCAGCTTCTCCGACGGCCAGTTGTACGTCGACCTGCTCGGCGCCACCCCGCATCCGCTTCCGGCCGCAGACGTGCTCGCCAGGTTCCTTCGCGACCTTGGCGTTGACGGCCGGGAGATACCGGTCGACGAGGATGAGCGGGCGGCCAGGTACCGTACCATCCTCGCCGGGCGCCGGATGCTCATCGTGCTCGACAACGCACGTGACGCCGCCCAGGTCAGGTCTCTGCTGCCGGGTAGCGCGTCGTGCGCGGTGCTGGTGACGACGCGCAGCCGGATGGCAGACCTGGCCAGCACCAGGCTGGTCGACCTTAATGTGCTCGACGATGACGAGGCACTGACGCTATTCACCAGGGTGGTTGGCGACGAGCGCGCGGCGGCCGAGCCCGAGGCCACGGCGGAGCTGCTGCTGGCCTGCGCTGGACTGCCGCTGGCGATCAGGATCTGCGCGGCGCGGCTGGCCACCCGCAGCGGCTGGACCATCCAGGCGATGGCGAACCGGCTCCGCGACACCCGGCGGCGCTTGGATGAACTGAGGGTCGGGGACCTGGCGGTTCGCGCCAGTTTCCAGGTCAGCTTCACCACCCTGCCCGCCAGCGCCCAGCCCGACGGGATTGACCCGGCCGACGCGTTCCGTATGCTCGGCCTCTGGGACGGCCCCTCGATCTCGTCCGCGGCGGCCGCGGCTATGTTCGGTACCACGGAGGATCTGGCCAGCGATGCGCTCGAGATCCTGGTGGACGCGCGGCTGCTGGAGTCCACCTCACCGGACAGGTACAAGTTCCACGACCTGCTACGTGTTTATTCTTCCGAACGGGCCGTGGCTGACCTCCCCGAGCAAGCGCGTAACGCGGCGATCGCCCGCCTGCTCGAGTGGTACATGCGCACCGCCGACGCGGCCAGCACGGCGGTGGTGCCGGGTCGCTACGATATCCCGCTGGTGCCGACCGGGGCGGCCCCGCCGCTCAGCTTCAGCACCGCCGAGGAAGCGCTCACCTGGTACGACGGTGAGCGCGTCAACCTCGTCGCCGCCACCCGCCAGGCCGCCGACTCCGGCCTGCATGAGATCGCCTGGCGGCTACCTGCCCCGCTCTTCCAGCTCTTCAGCAGCCGGGGCAACTGGACGGAAGGCATCGCCACGAACCGTATCGCGCTGGAGAGCGCCCGCCAGGTCGGCGACCGTCAGGGTGAGGCGTGGATCCTGAACAATCTCGGAGACGCGCTCGGATTCACCCGCCACGATGAGGGGATCGACTGCCTTGAACGGTCGCTGGCTATCAGGCGCGAGATCGGCGACCGGATGGGCGAGGCTCAGGCGGCGAACAACCTCGCCGACGCCTATCACTGGCTCGGACGCACGGATGAGGCCCTTGAGCTGTACCGGCTGGCACTGGAGCTGAACCGCAAGGTCGGCCGTCGCCATGGCGAAGGCATCGCCCTGGTCAACCTGGGCTGGACGCTGCTCGACCTGGCCCGCGCCGAGGAGGCCATTGATCACCTGCTGCAAGCCAGGCAGGCCTTCGCCGAAATCGGCTATGCGGACGGCGTAGGATACGCCCTGCACCACCTGGGGCGCGGCTATCTGTTGCTGGGACGGGACGCGGACGCACTGGAGTGCCTTCAGCAGGCGCTGGCTAGTCACCAGGCTACGGGCAACCGGCGCAGGCAAGCAGCGACCCTGAGGTCCCTGGCCGACGCGCAGAGCCGAGCCAGCCTGACCGCTGAGGCGCGCGAGTCGTGGACTCAAGCAGCGGCTATCTTCGAGGCCCTCGGTGACAGCGCCGAGGCGGCCGAGATCCGTGCCGAACAGGATGCATCCTGCAGTTCCTGAGATTGCGGTAACGATCATGTTGTGACCGATACGATGCTGAGCGTATCCCCCTTATCTATTTTGCGGCTTCGGCCTAGGAAGACGAGAGGACCACTATGGGGAATGCAGCTGTCGCCGAGGAGTCGGAACGCGTCAGGGAGCTCGAGGACCTGTACAAGCTCAACGCGAGCGAGAACGAGCCTGAGGGCATGCCGGACCCGGTCGAGCCTGAGGGCATGCCAGACCCGGCCGAGCCCGGGGGCATGCCAGACCCGGGGGAGCCTGAGGGCATGCCGGACCCGATCAAACCCGAGGGCATGCCGGACCCGTGAGTGTGGCCAGCGCGTGCGGATGCGGGACGCTCGTGTCCGCATCCGCACGCGCATCTGGCGTCCACCGTAGCGATTGAGGGAGAATGCCGCAGGCCGCGGTGCGGACCTCCGCATTTGGTCGCGCTTAGCAGGTCGCGCCGGGCATTTGGGGAGATTCCCGTTAGGCCGGTACCGCGGCCGATAAATGCTGCGCGTCTCCCCCGTATTTTCCTCCGGGGATCAGGAAAACGAGAGGACCGTCATGGGGAATGAACTGTCGGCGAGGAACTGGCTAGCCTCGACGAGCTTAAAGCGCTCTACGAGCTGAGCGCGAGCGAGTCCGACGACGAGGACCAGGACGAGTTCGAATAACCGTCACGGCCGGGCGCGTACGGAGTCAGGTGTTCTGCGTCCCTACGCGCTCGCATGTTCAAGGCTCACGACAGGAACTGGCGCCGGCCGGTAGCCGTTGCGCGTGATGCCGACCGCCGCCACACCATGAGCAGGGTGTCTGCCCTGGTGGCCGGAGCCACATGGCCGGGATCACAGGCGTTGGACTCGCCCGGCGCCGGAAGAGTCCGCAGCAACTCTGGCCCATCAGTCCTCTGCCTCGTTTCATTCGCGCCGTACCAGCCAGCCCCGACGAAATCTTTCGCAGTTTTCTGGCCGAGGCGGGTCACGCTCGGCCCGGTTTATTGCACCTTAGCCAAAGAAGCCTGTCGACAGAACAGGAACCTTCTAAAGGCGCGGATGTATCGCCAGCGGTGTGCAAGCCTGGAAAAGGTGAACGGCGCGGAAACGGTTCTTGAAATCCCCGCCACCAACGTGGCATTGAGCGAACTGCTCGCCGCACCGGGGGAATCGCTGTCTCCCCTGGCTGGCGACGCAGCCGAAAGGGCTTGCGCAGCCGCGGCGGATTTTCTCGGCCTGCTATGCCGCGGAGCTCTCGAGCCTGCTCTGGTTCGTAATGAGCCTGGGGCCGACGCTCACCGGGCGGCCGACGTCGTGCAGTCCGCGTTCGCTGAGGCGTTCGCGGTGTGGGAGCGCATCGTTCCCGCCTGTACGCGCCACGTCGGCAGTGGCTGGTGATCTCGGCTACACTTCGTACCCGCATCGCACGTTGAGTTGAGGAGATAGCACCGTGCCCGAGGTCCACATCGCCGCCGAGACTCGTACCGAGTTCGGCAAGGGCGCTGCCCGCCGCTT
>Ga0210390_10001930_pt1 | contig 19024 bp, 14 predicted proteins | sample IncBWH11OmetaG_FD_161050 | JGI IMG/M metagenome (GOLD analysis project Ga0210390, IMG submission 161050) | Forest soil microbial communities from Barre Woods Harvard Forest LTER site, Petersham, Massachusetts, United States - Inc-BW-H-11-O ... | reverse complement strand
GTCGAGGTGCTGAAATACGGAATTGTTCCGGGTGTTCCACCGGATGTCATCACCGTGGACGAAGGGGGCGGAGCACCGTGTTTACCTGAGTCTGCTGAAGTCGCTGGGGCAACCACGATGCCGCTGGTATTGTTTGCGTTTGCCTGCAGGAACGCCGACGCTGGTAGGCCGCCCAGGGTGTCCGCGTCTACTGCTTTCAGGGCGTAGGGGACACTGGCCAGCAGCACTCTTGGCTGTTCTTCCTCGCCCGGCAGTAGCGGCTTTACTCCCAGCCATCGCGGCTGGCCGGAGGCAAAAAGTTCCGCGGGGATTCCCGTGCTCTTGCTGTCGCCGAGAAAGACGGCGTAACGGCCTTGGGAGAATTGGACATTTTGCGTCTCCTGCCAGAGCGGCACTCCGCCGGTTTGCTCGCTGTAGATAGCGAAGGTGATGCCCACAGTGTTGGTTAGCAGGTTTCCCTAGGCATCCTTCAAGACGCCGCTGAACTTTACCAGACGCGGCACGCCTGGTGCGACAGTTGGTTGAGCGGGCGCTTTTGCGGCTTGGCCAAAGGCGAGAGCGGAAATGATTAGCGAGAAGACAACCAGTGTTAGCTGGATGCGAAGACGAAGATGCTTTTTCATGAGTGGCCTCCTTTAGCCAAGTTGCGTGTGGAGGCGCACTGTGTCACAGTTCGCGGGTGAAAATTGGGTTGCCTGTGGAAATTTACGAATGCCGAACAAGCTGGTGGACATCAGCGACTACTCGGCATAATTCCGCATGCGGTCTTGGCAAATTCACATGGCTCGGCGCTGCAAGCAAAATGCATAGATCCTTCGTGTTGCTCAGGATGACAATGTGAGTTGGTGGTCCCACACGGGCGAGGACAGCCGCGCCTACATTAGCGGAATCGGGCTTGATCTTCTTCTTTGCCGTGCTTTTCGTTTCTCTCCGAGTACGCTAGCGTCGCCAGGTGTTCGCCGGGCGTGCTGCTGAACCAGAATACGAATAGAAACCAGTACACTCCCACAAATACAGCCGTGACTCCGATCGCGAGCGCCAACGTGACTGGCCACGAGGGGAGAACGTTGGTCATTGCCATCGCCATTACGGCGAAGAGCAGTATCGCGCATAACAGGATCAGAGCATCCAGCAGCTTTGCGAGCATGGTCAGCGAAATTGGAATCGGGCACCAGAGTAGCCGCAAACGCCGGGGACCAGCTTGCGGATGCGGAGACGCGGTTGGCTTCGCCGGGCGCGGCTCGAGCTGGATGGCTGGCCGCGGAGCCGCAGAGAACAGCAGTTCGCTGGCGCCCTCGGCGCGGTAACTTTCGACCGTTGCTGATTCGCAGGGAGAGAATAGATAGGCAGAGGAAAGAATCTGGGAAAAGATCCATTCTTTCAGCGAGCGTTCGGAGCGCGGCGGGAGATTGAGGAACTGGACTCCGGCTTGTCCCCACGAATCGGTCCAGACGATTCGACCTGCGGTTTCGACGCGCACGCGCGAAACTGGCAATTCAAAGCGAAGATGAATTTGCTGGTTGGCAACCAGGGGAGCGACGGTTTGCAGGGCGATCCCGAATTCGTTAAGGTCGCGAAGGATGGCTCCATTCCTGGCATCCAGAGTGATCTGCGACAAGGTACGAATCTTGTGCCGGTAAGGACGGCGCCGGAGTCGCATGGCTGTGGCGCAGTCAATCTCCGGGCGTTCGATCAGGTTCGACCGAGACTCCATCTTCAAATCTTAGCTTTGGATGAGGGTGATCTCAGTAACCTTAGTGGTTCCAGCATCAGAAACCCATGCTCAGGAAGCAGTGCGGTGAATGGTGGGCTCGGTCTCGGGATGAATCTCGTTCCGTCGCGCGTGGTCGCGGGCCATCAGCTTATTGAGGTCGTAACTGTAAGGTCCGTAAGCGCGAAAGGATTGCTCATCGAACAGGCGCTTGATGCCGCAGCCGAGGCAGACTTGATAGGAGTGATCGTGGAAGCGAACCGGCCAACTCATCTTGCCGTGCCAGCAGCCGCGAAAGATCACGACTCCGGCCGCTCCCAACCCAGTGGCAACTACGAACAGAGGCCTCAACCACCCCGACTTCTTTTTCTCTTCACTCACCTGCGACAACCAGTAAATCCTTCCAAAAACCAAGGATATGCTCAATCCCCGAGGCGTGCAACGGATTTCGGAAATGCTTGAATCGGAACGGTTTGCGCGTAGGCTTACGAAGGAACAAGACGCGGCTGCTTACCTTCGTGCGCTGGGAATATTGCGATTCCGACCCAACCGCTGTAACTTACGAGTAATACCGCGGCCGAAGCTATCAGGACTCCGCAGAGGTCCATCTGCGGGAGTGGCTAAGTAGATAAATTGAAAGACAATTTTCGCCTGTAAGATTGACCATCTCGAGACCAGGCTTTCCAGGAATTGAGTGAGCGCGAGTCTGAACAATGCGGGTTTGGAATTAATTCAGGAAGAAACTGCAGCCGTTCCTTGCGCTGAGCGAACTCCGTCGCCGACCGACAACCTGGGCCATGAAGCTTTGCAGGCTCTCCTGGCGTTCTCAGCCCTGCACCAACAGATAAGGAATCGCCGCGCCCGGCAAATGCGCGATGGTGAGCGCTTGAACCCACCGGATGATTGGCGGCTCGAGCAATTCGTGCTGGACGAAGTTTTGCAACTGGTAGCGGAGCGTGCGCTGGCGATCACGGGCGCTGACGGTGTCGCGATCGCGCTGGCGGAGGGCAACGCCATTGTTTGCCGGGCGTCGGCGGGAAGCATCGCTCCGGATGCTGGAATTCGTCTCGATCCGAACTCGGGATTCTCCGGAGAATGCCTGGTATCCGGGCGGGTGGTGCGCTGTGATGATGTTGACAGCGACTCCCGGGTGGACTTGGTCGCCTGCCGCCGTCTCGGCGTTCGCTCCATGCTGGCCGTGCCGCTTTCCGCGAAACAAAGTGTCATTGGTTTGTTGGAAGCGTTCTCCAATGAGCGTTACGGGTTCAATGACAGCGATGTTCGCAGTCTGAACCTTTTGGCTGAGCTGATTCTTTCTGCCCTGAGGCCGGAGGAAGAAGATCGCCTGACTGAGATCTCGCGGCGCGTCGTCAGGGCGGTCGTAGTCGAGCCTGAACCCGTTCCGGTTTTGCCTGAGATGGTAAAGGTGCAGGCCGAACCGCCCGCCGAGAAATTAGATGAGAAGCCCGAGCCTCAAACGTCAGTAGCTTCAGTCAAGAGTTCGCCAGAGCGCTCAATTCAGAATTCAGAATTGATGTCAAAGCGCGCCCCGGAATCGACCGGGCATCCCCTCGCCGTGGCAGAACGCCCTGAACTCCGTCGTTCCCCGCCCGGGCTTGCGGTTGTCGCTGCGCTCGTGTTATTCGCCGTGGCTTTGGGAGCAGGAGTGTGGTGGACCCTTGGTCATCATGCGCGCTCGGTCAAGGCAAGCGCTCGCTCGACGGCGCCAGTGCTCGCACCGTCAATTACTGCGTCCGCAACCGCGCCCGTGGTGCCGGTTGCCCCGGCGGCGCTGGCGGTTACAGAAGACGAGAGCGATGCTTCGGCGGCGACTGCGGAAGAAACCGGCGTGTTGCCTCAGGTAACGGGCATTCGGCACTGGTCGTCGGCAGACTCCAGCACGGTAGTGATCGACATACAAGATCAGGTGCAGTACGAAGCTCATCGACTGCCGAATCCAGAGCGGATTTACTTCGATCTGCACGACACTAAGCTGGCGGCGGAATTCTCCAACAAAATTATCGCGGTGAATGATGCGTTGCTGCGCCGAGTTCGCGTAGCGCAACCGGTTGCGGGAGTAACCCGCGTGGTGCTGGAAACAAATAGCGCTTCGGACTTCTCGGTGAGCCTGGAGCCGAACCCTTATCGCCTGGTGGTCGAAGTCCGCAAAGTCGGATCGAGGCCGCGCGATCGGGCGAAGATCGATCTTTTCGCTCCCCCGAATTCTGCTCCCATGAATCAGCCTGCATCCCGCCCGAGTCAGGCGGATCAGGTTGCGGTGAACCAGAATCCGATCAACCCGATTCCGCTGACCGCGAGTCCACAGAGTTCTCCGGCGGGAGATAAAGGTAAAGGATCTGCGGTATCTGCGAAACCGTTGGACAGCGGGCAAGTGCGCTTGTCAGTGTCCCCGTCGAAGCTTCGCATTGTGCTGGACGCCGGTCATGGCGGCTGGGACCTTGGAACAGTGGGGCGCAAGGGTCTGCTGGAAAAGGATCTGGTACTCGATATTGTGGAACGCCTCGGGCAATTGGTCGAAAGCCGCCTCGGAGCGGAGGTAATTCTCACCCGGAAAGATGACAACTATCTCGCGCTCGAAAAACGGGCTGAGATCGCGAACCTGTCCCAAGCCAACCTCTTCGTTTCAGTGCACGCAAACTACAGCGATTATCCGTCGGCTCGCGGCGTAGAAACCTATTACACCAATACCTATTCATCGGTGAAGGCGCGAACCGAGGAAGCGGATGAAGCCGCGGCAGCAGGACTGCAAACGGTGAATTGGACGAATGTCGATATTCGTGAAAAGGTGCATGAGTCGCGGCGCGTTGCGGCCAGCGTACAGCGCGCGCTATACCGGATGCTGGCTGCCAAGAATCCCGGCCTTCCGAATCGAGGAGTCAAAGAAGCTCACTACGTTGTGCTGACTGGAACCTCCATGCCCGCCATCCTGGCGGAGATTTCCTTTGTCAGCAGTCCCACCGACGAGAATAATCTGCAGAGTTCAACCTACCGCCAACAGATTGCCGAGGCGCTTTATGAGGGCATTGCGCGCTATGAAGCGTCCAGTCGCGATGTGAAAGTGGCCAGCGCGTCGGCGAAACCCACCGGAAGATAACAACCTTCAAAATAATCCCGACCGGAACATCCGCGCGCAATGTGAGTAGGAAGTTAGAAGCCGCTCGGCCCCGGTAAAGTCTGACCGGCACGCAGTAACTCACTGCTCATCCGACGCGGATGCGATCCGCAGCATTGCAATAATTTGCATGTTGACACACCAGCACCACGCAGACATAATCTTTCCCGCGCCAGTTGGCAGTCCGTCAGAGCATCTTGAATTCTCGCTTTCGGTAGCCGGGATCCTGATTCGTTTGGATGGAGCTGTCTGGCGAGGCTTCAGGTTCGACGATAGCGATTCCCTGACGGGCGTCAAGTATTTTGTCATTTCACTACGGAGAAGAAAACCAATGAAGAATTTCAAGTCAAAGGCCTGCATGTTGGGATTTGTGCTGGCGTTCATCGTGGTCGCGGCAACTGCGGCTGTTGATCCACCACTCACTTTCACATTCAAGGCGTTCGATGTGCCAGGGGCAACAGCGACCAATTCAGGAGGAATCAACAACGCAGGCGTGATCGTCGGGCAGTACACCGACAGCGCCCTGGTGAACCACGGGTTTATTCTTAACGGCAAGAAGTTGACCAAGTTGGATGACCCGAAAGGAACAGCGGGCACCACCGGCGCCAGCAATCTTGCACTCAATGGCCCGATTGCAGTGGTCGGCACTTACACCAGTGCCAAGACCGGCGGTTCCGTGGGATTCCTGTACAAGGGCGGCAAGTTTACAGATGTCCCTGGTCCGAAAGGCTCTCTGGCCTCGACTGCTAACGCGATCAATGACCATGGAAACATCACGGGTGCCTACGTTGACTCAGCTGGGACCCAGCACGCATACGTTCTAGTGGGGACGAAATATACGACTATCGACCCGCCGGGCTCTACCACTCCTTCTGGCAACGGCATCAACAACAGCGGTAATGTCGTGATCGTTGGGGGATCCAACCCGGCCTTTACCGCATATCTGTACACCGCGAAAACCAAGAAGTTCAAGACGATCAACGTGCCCAAGGAGTCAGGTTCGTTTGTGACGGACATTAACACCGAGGGCGACGTAACTTATCAAGCGATCGATTCCGCCGGCAATAGCCACGGCGCGCTATTTCACCAAGGTAAGTATTACGTCTACAACTACAAAAATAGCGCTCTTACATATGCTGGCGCGGTGAATGACCATAGCACGATCGTGGGAGGCTACGCGACCACTTCCTCGGGCAGCATTCACGGCCTTTTGGCGACCTACAAATAGCCTTGTTGATCTGAGTGGGCTTTCTGGCGCGCGTTTCCCGCAAATACCGCGGGACGCGCGCCGCTTTTTTGTGACTTGCTGACGACCGCGCGAAGATCCCCGTTCTGTGGCAAATTTCAAAGTTCCTTCAGGATGACAGGTTCAGGGTGAGGCCCCGATCCCGCCATATTTTTCCAGCCACTTCAACTCCTCTCGCACTTTGATCTTCCCGTGCCAGGGATTCTTCGACAGAGAGTGATCTTCTCCTGGAAAAATCAGTAGCGAACTGGGAACGCCGAGGGTGTGCAGCGCGCGATCAAAGAGATAAGCTTCTGCTACGGCAACCCTGATGTCTTCCCCGCCAGCAACGATATGAGTCGGAGTGCGGACTTTGTTGATTTGGTAGATCGCGGCCTCGGCGTGATAGTGCTGCGGAGCCTCCCAAGGCGTTCCCCCGAGGAAGTACGTGTCGTCAAAGGTCGTATCGTCGTTGCCCCAATCGGCGACATTCTCGACTGCGCCTGCTCCGGTCACAGCGGCCTTGAAGCGGGTGGTCTGCGTGATCAGCCAGTTGGTTAAATATCCCCCGGCGCTGTAACCTCCTATCGTCAGATGCGCGGGATCGGCGATGCCAGCTTTCACCAGAGCGTCTACGCCCTCCAGAATATCTTTTCCGGGGCGGGAATTCATGGCGGGGACGATGCCCATGAGGAACTTGTCGCCATAGCCCTCCGATCCCCGGTAGTTCGGTTCAAAAACGAGCCAACCCTGAGTCGCGGCCAAACGATCCCACACATACCAGTCAGCCTCGAAGTGATTGCCGTCGGCGTCGTCCGGACCTCCGTGAATGTCGACGAAGAGCGGCAGATTCGGAGCCTCAAATTTTCCTGGCGGATACATCAACATGCCTTCGACATTGGCACCGTCATCCGCGGTCCATCGGTAAGGCTTGCCCTTGGGCAGATCACGCTCGGTGAAGAGTTTATTGAACGAAGTAATGGGTCGAGCTTCCTGTAATTTATCAATACCCTCGGCGATGTAGACCTCGTTCGGTTTTTCCAGGGCTGAGTGCACGAACGCCAGGCGGGGCGAGTGCGCAGCCGTAGTTATCTTTTCGTAGGTGCCGCTCCACCCGGCTGCCTGGGGAAAAGGCGCGGACGCTTTCGGCGCCGCATATAGTTGTTGTTCGGTTCCCACTCTGCCGGCGGCTACGACTCCTCCGCCGGAAGCAAGGTCGAACTCATAGACAGCGCCATCGAAGTCCCGCGCCCAGCGCTGGGTTTCCCCCTTATCGATGTCAACCCAGTACAGGCGGACCTGGGTATCTTTGTACTCGCCTTCCACCGAACCGTATTGCACCTGGAAGAAGATGTGTCTGCCGTCGTTCGCCCACTGCAGATATTGTTCTTCCGCTTGATTGTGCGTGATCTGCCGCGGCGGATGTTCAAGGGTTGAGTTGGCCAGGTCCACGGTATAGATCTCGTACTCGTCTATCTTTTCTTCGCGTCCGGAAATCGGTCCCGACGCAAAGGCCAGGCGGTGTCCGTCCGGCGCGGCTACCAACTCATAAACACGCCAGGGCGTGCTGGCCAGAGCTCGGGAACCGGGAGTCACAGCCGACTCCGCGTCTGAATTGTCCGGTTCAATTCCAACAGCCGCGCGCCGTGCGATCGCTTCTGCTACATCAATGCTGAAAATTATGTCTCCGCGTTCGGCGCCGCGGTATTGCAAGACGTCCTTCCACTCTTGTTTGTATGCGTCGTTCTGAGCCTTCGTCCAGGGCGTACGCGTGGCGACGTAGAGTGTGCGGGAATCGGGAGACCAGGAAAACGCGTGCACTTCCTCATCGCCCTGGGTCACCGGAAACGCTTCACCGCCTGTGAGCGAAATCATATAAAGCTGCGCGACCGGTTCTTCGGTGGAACCACTGCTGCGCTCGGAGAGAAACGCGATCCAGCGTCCATCGGGAGACCACTGGGGGGACTTATCCCGCCCGGACTGAGTGAGCTGGGACAAAGTGCCTCCACCTTGGCCGTCATCCCGGTACAGCCAAAGGTCGGTGCGATTGATGCTCTTTTCCCAATCGGGGCGGTCGGTGACGATGACAACCGAGCGCCCATCGGGAGAAAGCTTGACCGCATCGAATTCGACCCAGTTGAAAAACTCGTCTAACGTGAGCTTGGGTTTGTCGGAAGCGTGAGCAAAGCTAAAGGTAAGGAGCGCAAGAATACAAACAAGCCAAATTCCTTTTTTTGTCATGGGCTGAAACAGAGGTATATCCCGAGGAGGTGGAACTTGTAAACCTGAATCGCACGCTCCGACGCCGAGAGGACTTCTCCGGCTCTACTTCATCTGTATGCCATAGGTTCACTTGCTCTGACCTGGATTCCTCAAGCTATTGATGTCGTCGTTTTCGAGGATGTGCTTCGCATAGCCGTGTTTAGCCACGTTCAACATGGCGAGGCCGATCTGCTCCGTGGTCGTGATGTATTTTGGAAAAAGCGGTTTTAGAGCCGACAGCGTCCATCCGAAGAGCAAATAGAAAAGGCGGTAAAGTTTCGTCCTTGATGTGATACCGTGCAGCGGCTGAATTGCCGCAGGTCGAAAAATATACACCGCCTTGAACGGCAACCGGAGAAGATCATTCTCGGTCTTGCCTTTTACGCGTGCCCACATCGTTCGCCCGTGTTCGGAGCTATCCGTGCCGGCCCCTGAAACGTAGATGAACGTCATGTCAGGATTCAGTTTTACCAAGGTTTGCGCGGCGGCGAGCGTGAGGTCGTAGGTCACGCGGCGATACGCTTCCTCTGTCATTCCCGCCGAACTCACACCCAGGCAAAAGAAACAAGCGTCAAATCCAGTTAGTTCGTTCTCCACGCCGGAATAGTCGGACAAATCCTTGCGCAAAAGCTCACGCAACTTCTTGTGTTGTTGTCCGCATGAGGTGCGCCCGATCGCTAGCACACGCTCGACCTCCGGATCGAGCAAGCATTCGCGCAAAACTCCTTGCCCCACCATTCCCGTTGCGCCAAAAAGCAAGACATTCATTCGCTTAATCCCCAGAACGAACTGGCCTATCAATCAACGCCGGCATCAATGCCAGCCGGCCAAACCTCAGGGCGCGGGTTCGGAGTTTTTCAAGGCGTCGTCGAGACCCTGATTGCTCTTGGGCGCGCTGCCATCGACGATTCTCCAGCCATCGTCGTATCGACGGAATCCCACCGTGGATTTGTACTGCACCCCGCCGGCGTAGAGCGCGGCTCCCACTTCATTCAACGGAATCCACTTCCACAGGAACTCGACATCGGCAGCGGCGCCACTTCGGCTGATTCCGGTGATTCCCGTCAACTGCCTGCGGGCAACCAGCACGCTGAAGTGTTGCGAATTTGCCGAACTGGCGGGGATCAGATCGTGAAAAGTTTCCACTCCGATCGGAGTCAGCGCAACCTCCCAGCATGGGGGCGGAGCAACATCCGCTGGGCAAGGGCTGACGGAGCCCGTGATCCAGCCACGGCGCTGGAGCACCAGATACTCCGGGGAAACGTAGTCCTTGTTCGAGATGACACCGGTTCGCAGCCAGAATTGTTGAGTGCTCTTGAACGCATCCGACCCGGCAATCAGATCCGCGGCAAGGCGGCGGGTCAGAAAGTCGCGAGGCGAGCAGGCGGCCGCGAAGAACAAAAGTCCCAGCGCGAACGCGATTCGCAGTTTCTGCATGAAATTGGATGTGGCCTAGTTGAGGATTGTAACTAAACGGGGGCTGCGGCGTGGCAAGAAAGGACGGTCGGTAATCTGTCCTTCGAATTTGGGCGCCCAGCGGCCCGGAATTGCAGCTTTGCAGGACGGACATCGACCATCCTCGGTCAAGTCGTATCCCTCGACGAAATAGCTGCGCCGCTTGATTAACGTATGACCGCAATTGTAGCAACGCGTGTTCTCATGATCGCCTACCATGCCCGGCAGGTTTCCGGCGTAGACGTAGCGCAAGCCTGCCTGCCTGCCGATCTCGGCCGCGCGCAGCAAGTCCCTCGGCTGGGTGTCGTCGGGATCTTCCATTTTGTAATCTTTGTGAAATGCGGTCACGTGCCAGGGAATGTCGGGCGAGATGCTTGCAAGAAAATCCGTCAATCCACGCAACTCGTGCTCGGAATCGTTAAAGCCGGGAATTAGCAGAGTTACGATCTCCAGCCAAACGCCCATCTGGTGCAGGCTCCGGATGGTATCGAGAATAGGTCCAATGCGTCCGCCAAGTTCGTGGTAGTGACGGTCGTCGAAACTCTTCAGGTCAACCTTGTATAAGTCGATCCACGGCCGCAGATATTCGAGCACCTGGGGCGTGCCGTTGCCGTTGGAAACAAATCCAGTGATCAAACCGGCAGCCTTCGCCTCTTTGAACACGGCGACCGCCCACTCGCTGGTAATTAATGGCTCGTTGTACGTGCTGACCAAAACCTTTGCACCCTGGCGAAGCGCGTCGCGCACCAACGCCTCAGGAGATGCTTCGAGCGGCGGCGAAACCGCATTGGGATCGCGCAAGGCTTGCGATGTGACCCAGTTCTGGCAGTAGCCGCAATGGAGGTCGCATCCCAGCATCCCGAAGCTATAAGCCAGCGCGCCCGGATAGGCATGAAAAAACGGCTTCTTTTCGATGGGGTCGCACTGCACGCCGCCGACGTATCCCCAAGGCACGTAGAGAGTGCCGCCGCGGTTGTAGCGCACCTTGCAGACGCCGGGCTGGCCCTCGGGAATAGGGCAGCAATGCCCACACGCATAACAGCGGACACGATCGCGGTCAAGCTTCTCGTATAGCTCGCCCTCGCGCACATGCTGGTAGACGATATCGCGAAGGGTCGACACCCTGAGAACCTCTACTCACATTGTACCCGCGTGATTCAAGTGGAGAGCGGATAAGCTGGGATCAGCCATAGATTGCATTTTTTTGCACTGCACATGTTGGAATACATCGCAGGAAAAGCCCCGGTGACAGGCGCTGAACTGATTTCGCGAGAATACAAAACTTGACAAAACTATGTGCGGTAGTACGTGGCTTCCTGGTGTATATTGTTGCCCGCTGGATTGCGCTTAAGCTGGGAGGCGTGGAGCCACCCGGGCGCAGTTTGAGGGTGTGGCAGTTTTCCACTCTTCCGCAAACATTTTCAACTGTGATTTGAATCTCAAGCAGGTTGGCATTGGTGAATGAACTGTGGTGTTCCCTCCAGGCCAAATTGATCCGGCGCCATTTCTTGGCACGTAAGGAAGAATTATGAGCATGTCTGTTTCTTGGTTATCGCGAGTAGCAGCGGTGTTGGCCGCGGTTTGTGTCGCGAGCGGGTTTGCAGTTGGTGCGGGCAAGCCTCGTTATGTCATCACCAATGACGACGCGGCGGGGTTCTCTTCTTCCACGGTCACTATCTACACCGTGGGGGCGAACGGCCTACTGACCATGAAAGGGCCAGTGTCAACCGGCGGCAAGGGCATTGTGGGCGGCTATTTCGCGGCGAACCGGGTGAACGTGCTTAACAGTGGGAAGTCAGAGTGCATCTATGCTTCCGACGCCGGCAGCGGCGATATCGCGAGCATTGTCATTCAGACTCTAAAGCTTGCTGGCAATGCGAAAGGCTCCAGCAACGACGGTGGCACCTCCAATGGCATCGGCCTGGCGATGAATTCCCAGCACCTCTACGCCAGTTTCACCGACTCCAATACGATCGGAACTTTTCAAGTAAAGCCGGGCTGCAAGTTAACTTTTGTTGGTGACACCAGCGTCGGCGGCCTGCAAGGTGGAGTGATCGACGGAATGGTCCTCCATGGAAACATGATGGTTGTCACTTATGGTGACGGCTCCATCGAGTCTTTCAATATCTCGGCGGGCACGCCGGTGTCGAATGGCGACGAACAAAATTCCACGGGCTCGCGCGGTGGCAACACTTATCCCAATGGCATCGATATCACGCAGGATGGACACTACGCAATTTTCGGAGACACCTCTACCTCCACGGTCGTTGAGGTTTCCGATATTTCTTCGGGTAAGTTGACTCCGACGGTTGTTTATCGTTTGGGAAGCGGAATTAGTTCCAGCAACATTATGCTGAGTCCGGACGAAACTCTGCTCTACATCAGCAACACGCAAGGCGATCGAATCACGGCTGCGTTCTTTGACAAAAGCACAGGTGTACTTACAAAGGGCTGCAGCTCCGGCACCCTGAAGGGCTATGTGACGGACTGGTCGTATCTCGGCTCGCTGGGTCTTGACGCAACCACAGGAACCGGGGGGGTCGTGTACGTCGCGGAGTACGGCGCGCCGTCCTCGATCGGAATGATTAACGTGAAATCTTCGGGCGGCAAATGCACGCTGAAGGAATCTTCCCAATCGCCCGTTGCTGACCCAAACAGTCAGGGACTGTTGTCGATTGGAGTTTTTCCGCCGCGGCCGTTCTAACCAGAAGCACGAGTTTTGATTTACCTATTCAAGGAGTTGACTATGCGCTCAGCATCCCGATGTTTGCTTGCGATTCTGACTTGCGGCTTTGCCTTTCTAAGGCTGGCGGCACAGTGTCCCGCGCGCCCCGATCCTGGTACCGTGGTCCAGGATGCTCTGAGTCTCAGTAGTGTGAATGGCGTTCTCAGTACCGAATTGACCATGAAGCACTCGGTCGATTCTGGTGGATACAATCACTATTGTCTCAACTACCAGAATGGCAAACAAGAAGTTGAGGCTCCGACGCTGCGCCTCAACCAGGGTGACCATCTCGTGCTTGACGTCAAGGATCGCATCGAAAGCGAGACCGACTCGGCAGGGATGGAAATGGACATGTCCGGCTTGCCGGTTTGCGGCGACACTGGAACTCCAACGTTGTCTTCGACCAACATGCATTTTCACGGTCTGAATGTACCGCCCTCCTGCCATCAGGACGACGTACTTACGACTTTGATCCAACCCGGCAAGCCCGCGTTTCGTTTTGACATGCAGATTCCGAAGGATGAACCGCCTGGACTGTATTGGTACCATCCGCACGTGCACGGGTTTACCGAGTTCCAGGTAAATGGCGGTGCCGCCGGAGCGTTGGTTGTCGAGGGGATGGACAAGGTACGCCCTGAGGTGGCTGGACTCACAGAACGCGTGTTCACCATCCGTCAGCAGTACCTGGTTCCCTGGGTGCCCGGACCCTATCAGTTGTCGATCAACTACCAAGTTGCGGCTGCCCCGACGTTCCCTGATCCGATTATTCAGATGAAGCCCAACGAGAAGCAATTCTGGCGAGTCGTCAACGCGACCATTCAGGATTTCACGCCCTTGCAGGTTCAGTTCAACGGTGTGCCGCAGAAACTCCAGTTGATCGCTCTCGACGGCTATCCTCTGGCTAAGCCGAGGTATGAAACGACTATCCTGGTGCCGCCCGCCGGACGCGCGGAGTTTGTTGTGCAGGCTCCTCCTCAAGACAATGAAGCGATTTTCATTTCGCTTGGTTATTCAACCGGTCCGACTGGCAACCCGGATATCCAACAGGAACTGGCGAAAATCCAAGTCAGCAGCGATGCGAATGAAACGGAAGCGACAAAGCAGGAAACCGCAAGCGGCACTGAACCTGCGCCTCGCATATCGATGGAGAGTCTTAAGTTCGCCGATTTAGCCAAACAGAAGCCAACCACACTGCGGAAGATATACTTCTCCGAGGAATTTGGAGGAACCAACGGACCCATTCAGTTTTACATCACGGTCGACGGACAAAAACAGAAAGTCTTCGAAGCCAATGAGAAGCCCGTGATCGTGACCAAGGTTGGCGCGGTGGAAGACTGGATCGTTGAAAACCGTGCCCTAGAGACTCACGCCTTCCACATACACCAGATCCATTTTATGCTCATGGAAGTGGACGGGAAGCCGGTACCTCCCGACCTCCGCGACACCTATGAGGTTCCTTTCTGGGAGGGGCCGGGCCATCCCTACCACAGCTTCAAGGGTCGTTTTGATTTCCGTGACCCGACGATTGCGGGTACTTTTGTATTTCACTGTCACATTCTGCTGCACGAGGATCTGGGAATGATGCACAAGATTCTAGTCGAAAAATGATCTGTGGCGGCGGCGCACGGAAAGGTGATGGAGATGCGAAAGAGGATTTTGCTTATTGCCGGTACCGCCCTTTTATTCGTCGGCGGGTACCTGGCCGGAAATAGAAACGCGACGGTTGCTTATGCCGGGGCCCCGAGACAGGGCACCGTCCCCAAATCGTATGGCCGTTTGATTACGGCGATCCCGGATCAGATAGGAACCGGCTTGGTTTTTGAGGACAGCGAGGGCGTTATTCGCTTCGTCGCTATGACTGGCATGAAAGAGGGAGAGTTGGCCCGCTATGACCAGACCCCGACTCATGGCGGCATACCGAAGTCCTATGGCCACCTGGTAGCGGCAGTAGTAAACTCCGACGGAACCGGCCTGGTGTTTGAAGACAGCGAGGGGGTTATTCGGTTCGTCACGATTACCGGCAAGAAAGAGGGAGAACTAACCCGCAACTGAGAAGTGTGAATAGAGCGTTTCCGCCCCGCTCGGCGCCGTGACATTGCAAAGTCTTTCATCTTGACAACGGGCCGCCATTAGCGCAAAGTCTCGGTCCAGTGCGGGTAGATCCAAGTGTGAGCAAGCTTGGAGCTGATCCTCTGTCCGCATAGCAACGGTTCCTGCCGGTTTGCCAATGGCCGTGATCCTTGAGCGCCAGGTCGCGCAAAGGGATAGTCCGGCACCGGCTCAGAATGAATTCCCAAGGAGAAACCACGTGAAGAAGTCGAAAAAGTCATCGGGTGACGGGGGCCGCAGGCCCAGTCCCCAGATGGAGCCAGTTATGCCAGTTGTGAATGAGAAGCCCAACCCTGCAGGCCACGTCAACCGGCGTTCCTTTCTCGGCGGCGTAACAGCGGCGACGGTCGCGGCGGGTATCCTGGGATTGCCGACAGTTGCTCAAGCGAAAGAGATCGGGCCGGAGACTCCGGCGCAGCGGCGGAGCGATGAATTCAGCAGGCGCAACGGCGACGCCGTGGCAGAAAACCTTCTCCCCCCGACGCACAAGACGAATGGCGACGAGCAAAAGTATTTCAACAAGATCGGTAACTTTTCCAAGGGACTGGCGCACGATGTTCTGGGCGAAGTAAACCTGACCGGCTATGCCGGATTGATCACTGCTTTGACGTCCGGTGCTGCCAGCGATTTCGAAGCCATCCAACTTGGGGGCACGCTCAAGCTTTCCAATCCTCAATCTTCATACGCCTACTGTCTTGAGGGCTCCGACTCCCATGTGGGCGTAGTTGCCGTACCTCCCGCTTATGCCAGCAACGAACAAGGCAGCGAAATGGCGGAGGATTATTGGATGGCCCTGGTTCGGGATGTCGCGTTCGCGAATTACGATTCCGATTCGACCATTGCATCGGCTGTCGCCGACCTGGGCAGCTTCCCGAATTATCGCGGCCCCCAGCCCGTCACTGCGGACAACATTTTCCGCGGCTTCACTCCAGGGGATTTGATTGGGCCCTACGTCTCGCAATTCTTGACGCTTCCTATTCCCTACGGGGCCATTCCCGTTTCCCAGCAGATCACCACGACGTTGCCGGGCGACGATCACATGACGTCGTACCTCGCATGGTTGAATATTCAAAATGGCGGCGCTCCGACGGATAAGAATGCATTCGATCCGCAGCCGCGCTACATTCGCAGCCTGCGCGACCTGACGGCGTTCGTGCACAAAGATTTTTCTTACGACGCTGGCTTGACTGCCGCTCTGATTCTGGGTGGCATGGGCGCAACGCTTGATCCAAACAATCCTTATCTCGGCTACACGACGACGTCGTCTTTCGGGACCTTTGGCGCCCCCGATGCGCTGGATATGGTCGGCAGAGTTTCGGCTGCCGCCCTGCGCTGTGTCTATTATCAAAAGTGGCTGGTGCATCGGCGGGTGCGTCCGGAGGAATACGGTGGGAACGTTCACAATCAGGTGACCGGGCAAGGTAGCTATCCCATTCCCGCTCGACTACTTTCATCTCCGGTGTTGCCGGCTATCTTTTCCAAGTTTGGAAGTTACTTGTTGCCCATAGCGTACCCTGAGGGCTGCCCGTCGCACCCTTCCTATCCTCAAGGGCACGGCACTCTGGTGGGAGCCACGGTAACGGTTCTGAAGGCCTTCTACAACGAGTCCTTCGTGATCCCGAATCCAATGGTCGCCAGCTCTGATGGATTGTCCCTTGAGCCTTACACGGGAGGCCAACTCACGATCGGCAACGAATTGAATAAGCTGGCAGCCAATATCGCCCGGGCGCGGGACGCGTCAGGCGTGCACTGGCGCAGCGATGGCATGAACGGTCTTTTGCTGGGCGAGGCCGCCGCCATCAAGATTCTGAAAGATCTGAAAGCCAACTATTGGGAAACGTTTGCTGGTTGGCAGTTGACCAAGTTCAACGGCAGCACAATTACGATTTGAGAGGTTGGACAAAATGCACGCCGCACTCTTTCGGTTCGGCGTCGCTCGACAAAAAGCCGCCTGCAATCGGGCGGCATTTTCTTTTGTGCGGCAGTCAGTCGCGCGAGTCTGAATTGCGTCCGGCTTGAGACACTGTGCGTGTACGCGCACTAGACTCGATTTTTAATTCGGGCGCTTCGACCGCAATTGGTATAAAATGTTGCCCGCTTCAAGAGGAGAACTTTTATGTACGCTGCTTTCCGGAAGCACTCCGTTTTGGCCATTCTGGGGATTTTAGTTTTCCTGATGATCCCTTCGATTTCACTGGCGAATCCAAAAGTCTACCTGACGACTTGCTGTGGTGACGGCGCCACGGTATCTATCCTCGACAGCATGATGCTCACGGAGATGGGCTTCGTACCCGCCGGCAGTGGAACCACCGCCGTTGCGATTGGACCCGACAGCATGACCGGATACCTCGGCTTGTCTCCCCAGGGCCAAGCGGGCGTCGTTGAAGTCATAGACGCGATGATGGGAACGGTCATGATGACCTTTCCGGCGGGAAACGGGGCTGCGGCCATTGCCATTACTCCAGACGGTTCCACTGGCTATATCGCCAACAAGAATGATGGCAGCGTGACCATTTTCGATACTGCGACAGGATCAATCAAAGCGAATCTAGCAGTTTTGCCGGGAGGCGCATGTCTTGACGCCGGTGTCTCGCCCGACGGGTCGAAGGGATATGTCGTGTGCCAAATAACGCCAAAGGGAAAGGCGTCGCAAAGCGTACTCGCCATTATTTCAAACAACCAAGTCCTCAAGTCGATCGCTCTTCCCGGTTCGCAACCATTCCCTGGAAACAATCTGCTAGCTATCACACCCGACGGGACGCGGGCTTACATCGCGGGAGTCTCCACTTCGAAGAAGACCGGCTTTGCGGCAATCGATCTTACAACGCAGCAGGTTCTGCATTTCTTCGCGTTGCCGAGCATGAGTTACGGTCTTGCGGTCGATCCGATGATGCCGCAGGTGCTGTTTTCGTCGGGCGCTGGCGTGCTGAATTACATTGATGCAGAGACGGGCAAGATTCAGGGCACCACCAGTCTGGGCAGCTCGGGCAAGGGTGGAGTTGCCGCCTTCATGGGAGGAATGCGAGTGGCAGTGGCCAGCGTCGACGACGCTCTGGTGGCGGTCATCGACAATACGGACGGCCGACTCTGCTCTCAAATTCCGACTGGCGCGATGCCTGAGCGCGTGGTAGTTTCGGCAAACGAAATGACGTCGCTAGTCGGTACCACGTACACCGCAGTTGTTCATCAATTTGACTCGGTGACAGGCCAGTGGCTGATGGACCTTGAAGGTGGAACCACCCCCACTGGGCTGGTACTCTCGCCGGATGGGTCGATGGCTTACGTCGTCGATCAGGGCACGCCCGGCTCCGGAAATGGCAGCGGCTTCGTGGTGGTGGACACCATGATGATGGGACAGCGGCCGTGGGGAGTTGAGATTGCCGGCGCGTCGAGTGCGGCGCTTCGACCTGACGGCAAGAGAATATACGTGGCGAGTTCCACTGGCTCGGTTTCGGCCGTCAACACGGGCAGCGGTGCTCTCCTGCGCACGATTATGCTGGGATCGACCACGGGAGCGCCCTCCTTGGCGACGTCGCCCGACAATAAGACCCTCTACGCAGCATATACGCAAACCAATGGCGGCAACATGCTGTCCGTGATTTCGACCTCCACCAACATGGTTACCGGAACCATATCTCTCGGTGGCACCGCATCTTCCGCTGGTCCTTTCCTGGCTATCAGCCCGGACGGTACACGCGGATACGTGACCTTAATGAGCCAGAGCGCCATCGCAATCGTGGACCTGGTTCACCAGCAATTGCTGGAAACCGTGAGTGTCGGCTCGGGCGTGAATCCAGCTTGCATCGCGATTCACCCTGACGGAATGACCGCTTATGTGGTTGCCAATACTGGCGTGCTGGTTTTCGATCTGGTTTCGAACACGGTCGCTGGGACGATTCCAATTTCCGGTACGGCCCAGAACGTCGCGTTCACACCGGATGGTTCCATGGCCTACGTTTCTGTGGTCCAAGGCCAGGCGGCGGTGATTGATACTGTGATCGACCGGGTGATCGAACAGCTTCCCGCGTCGAACACCGTGGGAGTAATGGTCTCGAAGCAATGAGCACGGGTTGGAAACAAGGGGCGGCGAGACGCAAATGTCCCCGTCGCCCTCGCGGCGCAACTACTGGCTGGGGCAGGTGGCCGTTTCCGGCATTGCAAGTCACAGTCGTAACCCACTTCGGTTACCTATAATGTGCATCGGGTTGCACCTGCTATCCCTGGGCTTCGGTGCCCACCCGGGGCTAAGTAGCGGGTTTCCAGCAGCTTGGGGAAGATGAACGCGATGGTGTTCAAGCTGCATTTCCCCTGATGCCCGCCGCTTTGGGGCGCAGATCGGGGTTTCCATTGTTAAGCTGGACGCAAGATACGATCGCTGCAGTTCCGCAGGCTTTACCCGCACCG
>Ga0210390_10001929_pt1 | contig 19024 bp, 21 predicted proteins | sample IncBWH11OmetaG_FD_161050 | JGI IMG/M metagenome (GOLD analysis project Ga0210390, IMG submission 161050) | Forest soil microbial communities from Barre Woods Harvard Forest LTER site, Petersham, Massachusetts, United States - Inc-BW-H-11-O ... | reverse complement strand
GCGCAGATCGACGATCGGATTCTGCTCGGTCAATTCCCAGATCAGGAAGGACACAAAGCCGATCACTGCGGTAATGGCGAGGACTCGGATCTCCATCGAAGAGAACCAGTCCTTGTCCTTGCCCTCGTCGAGCATGATCTGCAGCGCCGCCACCCAGACAATGAGCAGCAGCATGCCGAACTTGTCGACGGGTTTGATGACCGCAGGATCCTGGTAGCGCTTTAATAGGTTCCAGGCAATCGCGCCGAAGGCGAGCGCCATCGGCACGTTGATAAAGAACACCCAGGGCCAGGAGTAGTTGTCGCACAGCCATCCGCCGAGCACGGGTCCGACCACGGGCGCGAGCAGGGTCGTCATCGCCCAGAGTCCCATGGCTTGCATCGACTGTTTCTTCGGAAAGATACGCAGCAACAGCGTCTGAGAGAGTGCCAGCAAGGGTCCACCGGCCATACCCTGTAGGACGCGCATGCCAAGTAGCATGCCAAGCGAGGTAGACATGCCGCAGAGGAGCGAGAAAGCACCAAAGAGCACGACAGAGATGCAAAAGAGCCTCACCGCACCAAATCGCCCCGCCAACCACCCGGTCAGGGGCACAGTGATGGCCTCGGCCACGGCATACGAGGTAATCACCCACGTGCCCTGGCTTGAGCCAGCACCGAGCGCGCCTGCGATATTCGGCACGGTGACGTTGGCAATCGTCATGTTGAGCACGGCGACAAAGTTTGCGAGCGCCAGGACGATGCCGGCCACCCAGAGCATCCCGCCCTCAAGTGGGGGCGGGTGCTTGGGGTCCATGGGGAGGTTTGACATGGCTTGACCCTTGAGGAGTTTCGAGAGGAGGTTTGCTCAGGACGTACGCCGCGCGATGCGCTCAGGAGCTGAGTCGCTGCGCAGGTCGACCTTGGCGCTCATAGACAGTCCGACTCTCAGCGGGTGGGCGGACAATTCATCAGGGTTCAAACGAATACGCACGGGGAGTCGCTGAACGACCTTGATCCAGTTGCCGGTCGCGTTCTGAGCCGGGATCAGGGCGAAGGCCGCGCCAGTACCGCCGTTGAATCCCTCGATAACTCCGTGGAAGCCGACCTTGTGGCCATAGAGATCGGACTCAAGCTCAACGCTCTGGCCCGGACGCACCTTCTTCAGCTGAACTTCCTTGAAATTGGCGTTCACGTACATTTCGGTGACCGGAACGACGTCCAGGAGCGGAGTGGAAGGCTGGACGCGCTGCCCGAGCTGCACCGCTCGTCGGGCGATCACCCCGTCGATCGGTGACCGAATGACCGTTCGATCGAGATCGACCTTAGCTTTGTCGACTCGGGCTTGTGCCAGTGCGACGGCGGCCCGAGCCGCGTTCAGTGAGGCACGAGCATCGCTCGCGCCGTTGATGACTTTCGTCAGCTCATCCCCGGAAACAGAGCCCGAGGCAACCAGGGCTTGGCGTCGATGCAGATCAATGCCCGATCGCTCGACGTCTGACGCCGCCGAGGCTACCTGCGCGCGAGCCCGCGCGAGATCCGCCTCCGTCTGCCTCAGGGCGAGCCTGGCATCCGTATCATCGATTACGATCAGAACGTCGCCGCGTTTGATCTGCTGGCTGTCGACGACATTCACCGCCGCGACAGGCCCTTCGATCTGCGCGGTAACGACGGCGACTTCGGCGGCGGTGTAAGCGTTGTCGGTCGCCATATAGCGCGAACCGACGCGCGCCCAGTACGTATAGTAGCCTCCTGACGCGATTGCGACCGTCAGAGCCAGTAGCGAGAACAGCATGACTCGCTTCCTACCGCTCGTGGCGCTGATGTCTTTTGTTGTTGGGACCGACAAAGGTGTAGCAGAAGCTTCGCTCATTTGATTCTCCTCAAGAGTGCTTGGGGTTTACGATCGGGGTTTCGGACTGGACAGCGAGACCCTGGGGCGAAAAGCCGCCTCCCAGAGCACGCATTAGCGCCACATCAAGAATCAACGCACGGCTTTCCAGCTCGGCCTCAGCACGCTGGGCGGTGATCAACTCATCTTCCGCAGTCAGTACGTCGAGGTAAGTGGCCAATGCACCGTCGTAGCGCCGGCTGACAATCTGGTGTGCTTCCGCCGCAGCCGCGACTGATGCGCGCGCCGCGGAGAGTTCTCCATCGAGCGACCTGCGGCTCGTGGCGGCGTCGGCAACCTCGCGGAGCGCCTCCGACAGCGTGGCGTTGTAGGTCGCCACGGCGGCTTCATACTCCGCGTGCGCGCCTCGCAGTTGGCCCTGAAGACGCTCGGTATTGAAGATGGGCAAAGAAATCGCTGGCCCGATGCTTCCGACACCGGAGCCTGACTTGACGAGATTGTCGATACCGAGGGACTGCAGGCCGGCGAATCCGATCAGATTCACGCTCGGATAGAACCCCGCCTTGGCCTGGTCGATCCGGCGGGCAGCGGCTTCGGCACGGGACCGAGCCGCGATGATGTCGGGTCGCCGTCCGAGAAGGTTCAGAGCCAGGTTCTGCGGTAAGCCCTGAGACCCGGAGACTTGAGCGGTTGGACGGGTGATCGCTAGCCCACGATCCGGACCTGCACCGAGGAGCGCCGCGATCGCGTTCGTTTGGAGGCTGATGCGCTCATCAATCGCGAAGAGGTCGCCCTGCGCTGCCGACTGACGCGCCTCGACCTGACGCACACTTGCCAAAGTCTCGAGACCGAAATCGTGCCGTTGGCGGAAGAGCGCCACGGTCTGCGTTCGAATCGCCAGCGTCTCGGCCGCGTTGTCCCGCAACGTGTACAGATGAACAAGGCCAGCGTAGGCCGAGGCGACCGAGGTGGAGAGGATGAGGCGAGTCTGCGCCACCTCGACCTGTGCCGCTCTTTGCTCGGATATGGCGGCCGCCAATGCCGCGCGGTTTTTCCCCCAAAAATCCAATTCCCAAGCAACATTTACCGTAGCCAATCCGTAGTCGTTCCAGCCCTGCGGCAGCGCCGCTTTCGGAATGAGGTCGTTGTAGCTCTGCTTTTCCTCCGTGAAGCTGGCCGTGCCGGTCACTTCCGGAATACGCGTGGCATGCGCGCCCTGAACTTGAGCCATGGCCGCATGAAGACGCGCCCGGGCAAGGTCTAGGTCCGGGGAACCGCGCAGCGCCTCTTCGATGAGCGCATCGAGCTGCGCGTCGCCGTAGGCAAGCCACCACCCCTCCCCTGGCCACGCCGCCTCCGGCGCGGCAAAGGATTTCGAGCTGTCGAGCTGGTCGATCTTTTTCACCGCCGGCGGCGTTTCCATGTGCGGAAGCTGCGCGCAGCCGGCGCTCGCAAGGAGGCTAGACGCGATCAGCGCCTTCACGACGAGCGCGCAGCGTGTGGGACGGCGGAAGCTTTTAACTTGGGGCATTTGCGCATCTCCATGTACTGTACGGTTCGGTACAGTTTACACGGGATGAAATGCGTGTCAACCCCCGGGGTACGCGTATGGGCTTCGAGCCACGGGCCCCTACTTCACGCAGGCTTCCCCTGGGCAAACGTGCTGGCGCTCTCTTCATCCTCTGACTGGCCGCGTCCTCTGCTGCACGGCAACCGCCCTCCTTGACTGGATGCCAGAGGCTTCTTAAACTGTACCGCTGGGTACGTTATTGTAGTATTCGCGGAAAGCGAGGAACACACACACGTGAGGAAGAGCGACAGCAAGCGGCAAGCCATCCTTGACACCGCCTACCGCATGTTCCGGGTGCAGGGGTTCGACCGAACCTCTGTGTCGGAGATCAACGCCGAGGTAGGCGGTTCCAAGGCGACCATCTACAGTCACTTCCCCTCGAAGGAAGAACTGTTCGTCGAATGCATGATGGAGGCCGCCGAGAACTACATGGCAGGCACTCTGCGACATCTCGACGCGTCCAGGGCTGATCCGGCCGTCGCGCTCTTTGACTTTGGCAAGAGCTTCCTCTCTTTCATATGCTCACCCGAACAGTTGGAGGTGCGCAGGTTGATGATTGCGGAGGCTTCGCGGTCAAAGACGGGCCAGCTGTTTTTTGACAAGATCACCGCCTTACGGACGCACGTCTCGGCGTTCATGTCCACATGCATGGCATCCGGAACTCTCCGTCGTGACGACCCCACTCTTGCCGCGGATCATCTGGGCGCGTTGCTCGAGGCCGAAATTCTCGAACCCCTGCTCTTGCATGTTCGTACTGCGCCCGCTGAGAACGAAGTTGCAATCGCGGCGAAACGCGCTGTCGCTGCCTTCCTCAGGGCTTATGCGCCAGGAAGTCGACAGAGGAAGCCGCGGCGAAGCGGCCCGAAGCATCGGCAGGTCGCCTAAAAACCCACCCTTCGGCCTCCCGCATCCCGACCATTGGCAGCGCGCGGTTGGGACGCTGTATGCGGACAGTAAATCTAGCTCGCCCGGTGCGTCTGAGTTGCGATCACCTGGGTCCGACAATTAAACTGTACCGATCAGTTTGGGATAAATGGCGCTAAGATGAAGACTAAAACGGAAGCGAAACGCCAGGCGATTCTCGAGGCCGCCGCCGAAGTCTTCCGAGCAGTGGGGTTTGAACGTGCTTCTATGTCTGAGATCCGTGCCCGGATCGGCGGCTCAAAAGCTACGCTATACAACTACTTTCCCTCGAAGGAAAAGCTGTTCTTCGAGGTCATGTATCAAGCCAAGGAACTCGAGCTCGGCGCGATTACTGCCGCGCTGAACGCCGACACGGACGATCTGAAGGGGGAGTTGTCGCACTTCGGACAGAAACTCGTGTCCGCCCTGTATTCACCGGACGCCATTGCAATCCGTCGCCTCGCGATCGCCGAATCGGGGCACTCCAACATTGGCAAGGTCGTATATGAGGGGGCGATGGTTCCCATCGAGAATCAGGTTAGCGAATTTCTTAGAAAGGCCATGAAGCGCGGGGCTCTTCGCACCACGGATCCGAAAGCCGCCGCCGTTCACTTGCTGAGCCTGTTTGAGTCAGAATTGCTGCAGCGAGTGCTTCTGGGGGTGATGCACTCGGTGAAGCCGGCGGCGATCAAGGGCGCCGTTGGCCGTGCCGTGGAGGTGTTCCTCTCGGGGTACGAACGCAATTAACAGGTGCCTCTCCTACGACATCAGCGGAACCGGCGCCCACTGGGAGTCCAACCGCGTCGCTCGCCACCCGCCCCTAAGGGCCGACGCAGGCCTTGATTGTCCGAAGGCACCGGTCAACGTCCAGGCCGGAGATGGAAAACGCTAGGTCGATGCCACGCGGATCGACTCGACACGCGCATCCTTGCGCATAGATTCGATTACGTTCTGGCACCGATATGAGGGGCCAGGACCGCTCAAATCGACCTCGATGGTCGAAGAATCGTCCTGCCGCAAAAGCTCCAGATGGTATGCAAAGTGATTATTGAGCAGTGAGCTGATAAATCCGTCGTCACCCGCCCGCGGCACGCTTGGGCTAAGCTCGACTGTGAGTCGAGCATCGCAAACATTCTCGTCCGCCACCGCCCTGGATGTACCGCCAAGCACCGTGAATATGGCCAATAGGGCTAATCCGCCAGCAGCGCATGAGTAGTTCGCCTTTACCACGCTTTTTCGGGACTGCGACGTGGACAGCGCGGCCGCGAATTTGGTGATAACAGTCACCGCACCCGAGATCAACCATTTCCAACCCTTCACGGGAGTATCTCCTTCCAGTTTTATATCCGTACCGTCCGGTACAGTTTACCCGTGGAAAGCTATAGGTCAAGAGCACCTTCATGGTCCACGGGCGCGCGGCCCAGGGCAGGCGCAATCTTCTGCGCGCTCGACTGATCAGGTAAGAGCCCCGCAATGGCTCAGGGTTCGATGTCATTACATCAGCGCTGGATGGGTGCAACGGACGCTGCTCGGAGGTGAGTTGTTACCGCAACCAGCGCTCGGCACCCGAAAACAGCAAGTGCCACAACTGTTGAGCAGGTGAGCGCTTGGCGTTCTCAGGGCAGCGGGTGGGGCCAGCGACCTGGCGTTCAGCGACGAGGGAGGCGATCGTGCGCTGCAACAACCTTATTGGGCAGCGCCGTCGGAGTGCATCCCGGCAAGTTGCGAAACCACGCCAATTGCTTCGCCGTAGGTCGCCCTCGTCGGGCCGGCTGCCCCGTGACGATCTCGAGGAAAGTGCAGCCGTCGGGCGTCGAAGCTTTATGGCGCGAGCCTGCGCGGTGATGAATGTATGTGCCGGAGCGCAATGAGCGGCCATTCTGCACAAACGTGCCCGAGAGCACGTACACAATCTCATCGCGATCGTGACGATCTACCTGTCCCATGCGGTAGCCCGGATCCCATTGGACGAGAATGGCGCGCTGGCCGGTCTTCGGATCCTCGAAGAGAGTCTTCCATCGCGAGCCCGGCCTGAACTGGAACCACTCCACTGAACTTGAATCGACGTAAGAAATAAGTCTCTGCATGTCAATCGTCTCCGCGATCCGGCATTTGCGTATTCGTGCTCGTTGCGGCACTGGCCAGCTGGATATCTTATCCGTTGAGCGGCTCTGGCGCAGGGCACGGCGGCATTGTTACAAACGAGCCTGGCATTAGGCCGTTCGAGCTGCACGGGACCACCGGTACCCACAGCGTACGCCCGACCGAACGTCTGACGCCCTCGTCCCCTTGTGATGGCGTGGCCCCTCCCTATCATTCGCCTGCCTGGAAGCGGACGGTCGCGACGGGCCCAACGGGTCAACACCGGCCCAAAGATGTGAATAAACTCTCGCGCCGAATGCGCGAGCTTCGCGTCCTTTTGGACTTCGTATCAACACAACACGCGGTATCAGTGGATGTCGCGCCAATGCGTTCAATTGGTGGGTAAGTTTGCGGGTAACCCGAAAAGTCCCACCGAACCAAGAAATCGATCCGAGAGAAATTGACTGCTGAGGTAAGGTTCCTCTCCCGGAGAGCGTCTAGTCGCGCCGAGATTTAAGCTCAGCGCGACGGGTGGCGTGCCGGGCACGCGCCGAAAGTCGAAACCGCAGCCACCAGAGTAGAACTGCGGCGCTGAACCAGACGAGCGCCGCGGCACAGAGCGCCCAAGGCGTAGGGAGCGCATCGAGTAGCCACCAGGTCGTTGCGCCAAATCCTGCCAGTCCGATCGCCCCGTAGACGGCACCCGCAGCGTCGAGAGCGGCGGCTTGGCGCCCGCGGCGCCTGCCACTGAGTCCCGCACGCTCTTTCTTCTCCACTTCATGTCGTTCGATGAGGGTAGCACTCGCTGGAAAGATAGCGGGGAATGACAGAAACAGGCCGCCCACGACCGGCCCCCACTGATTTGCTATGAGGCCGGTAAGAACCGTGACGACGCCGCCTAGGAGGAAGCGCGCAGCATATTGCTGCCAGCGCGCCTGACGTAAACCTGAAAAGTCGAACTTGGGGATCACAGTCGTATGAGCGCGGCTCCGACTCCCCAGGCAATCAGGAGCCAGACACCGAGCGCGGCGAAGGTCGTCCTGGCCGCAGGCCATCGCGCGCTTGCGAGCGCGCGCTTGACGGTCAAGGCGTACAGAACGAAGGCGCAACTCGAAACCATCATTGAGCGCGCCTCGATCCGGGCAACGTCGGCACCTGAGGCCGAGGCGGTCAGGGCAAGCGTAGCAATCGCGACCGAGGGAGCGGCGGCGAAGAGACCTGCAAAACGCTTCGGGCGGACGACGTCCGCGACAAACGCGAAGGCGCTCACCAATGCGCCGCCCAATAGAAAGCGCCAGAGTAATTGCACGGCTCAATGCCGCACCAAGCAAGAGCCAGGCATTCGACCAAATTGACCGCCTTCGTACGGGGAATTAAGCCTGCCCCGTTTGGCATGTGTCGCGCGATGGATCGACGCGGGTCGTGCGCTTTTCACTGCATACGGCTCAAGCAGCACGTGAAGCGTTGGCCTGCCGTGCAGCTGCGCACTTTCTGAGGCGCACAGCGACGCTTGGCCACAATCCTCCTCTGGGAGGGCCTAGCGCGCAGCGTGCTGCAGGGAACGAGGGATTCAGCGACATCTTCGTTTGAGTCTTCGCTTAGTGGGGTCCAGCCGTCGCACTTTGGTTCCGACGAAGGCGGGAGAGCCAACAGAGCTTCCCGCGCGAATCCTCCCACCGTTGCCGTTCTCTTGACGTGAATGTCACTCAATGTCAGCTCGCCCATCGTCTCCTCGCTAACATTGTGTTCTTGTATGCTTGTTGTCGCTTTTGCGCCCATATGCATTCACTCCTGACAGACGCAATCTCTGACGTTTGTATTACGCTAAGGCGTTCGCCCTGACTGCCGCGCCGGTGGACTTCGCGAGTGCCTGTCGGACGGATCCGCGGTTGCGTGCCCGGCGGACGCGGACAGGTCCCGTTGCGAAGGCTCGGGCTGGCACGCTTGGCCCGAAGAGGCGGCACATTCGTAATCGAGCACTCTCGGGACGAATTAGATCGCCCGCAGCGCTGCGCGCGGACGGGCTCTGTGGTCGCTTGCGGGCACGGTCTACATCGGCGTCCCGCCTTGTAGGGTTAGATCTGCCCCATCAGCACCAAGACCAACAGGACGATAACCACCAGCCCGACCCCACCGCTCGGGTAGTACCCCCAACCGCGACTATAAGGCCAGCTGGGTAGCGCGCCGATCAGAATCAGCACCAGAATAATCAACAGGATGGTGACCATGGCTCTTCCTTAGGATGTCTTCTTCGGCACCTTCTTGCCGGCGCGACGCGCCTCCGAGAGGCCGATGGCGATCGCTTGCTTGCGGCTGGCGACCTTTTTCCCCGAGCGGCCGCTCTTGAGCTTTCCTTGCTTCATTTCTTTCATGGCGCGCTCGACCTTTTTGCCGCTCGCGTTGCTGTATTTGCGTGCCAAATTTTACCTCCCCTTCCACCGACCCCGACACTTAGCCACCGCTGCGTTCGTTCGTCGCCCCTGCTTGCGCTGAAGCACCGGGAACCAACGCTACAGCGAGTGTCCAAGGGAATACTGTAGGTACAGCGTACGTGCCCGGGTCGGCCTCCGCCGGATTGCACCGTCTAACAGCGAACAGATTATTGGTCACTGGCGGGTGTTGTGAATCGTAGGAGAGCACTGACGCTACAACACAGCGCTCGCAAGCTGGGCGACGAGCGCCCCGATGTCTATAAACCGGCCGAGGTTGGAGGAACATCGAGATGAAAACACTGTTCGCATGCGCATTGCTCGCACTTCCGACACTGGTGCTGGCGGCCTCTGAGGACCCAGATTCCTCCTTCTACAAGGCCCTTGCCCACGGCGGGCTCGATGAGGTCGAACTGGGCCAGCTGGCTCAGAAGAAGGCTACCGATCCCAAGGTGCGAGATTTTGGTGCGATGATGGTTAAGGACCACTCTGCGGCAAACGACGATCTCAAAGCACTCGCCGCCTCAAAGAACGTCAACATTCCGGAGCACGTGAGCGCCACCGCGGAAGCTAGCAAGACAAAGCTGCATCTGCTGTCTGGGAGTGCCTTTGATCATTACTACGTGAAGAATCAGATCTCGGCACACGAGAGCACGGTGAGTTTGCTGAACAAGGAAATCGCCTCTGGACGGGACCCGGACGCGAAGGCGTTTGCGCAGAAGGTTCTACCGACCGTCAAGTCGCACCTTCAGGTCATCAATCAGATCGCGGCCGAGGAAGGCATACAACACTAGCGCGCACTTAGGGAACACCCTGGGGAATTGCGCTACTTCCTCAGGGTGTTGACTGCGAAAGCCGGCTCGGTCGCGTCAGCGCGGTCACGAGCCACCACTAGAACATGGGTCCCGGGCACTGACTTTGGTGTCAACTCAAGCCGGCGCTCGTGGGGGTAAGCGAATCCGATAGCGGCAAATCGCTCCGACGGCAAATTTACCGCTTCAGCTCCGAAACGGCGGCGGCGTAGGAGAACTAAAGCTGTGTTACCGAAACACTTCTCGCGCACCGTCCGCGGCGCGGCGGCGCAGTGGGTCCATCACGAAGGCGGCCGGTTGGCGGCCGCGGTGTCGTTCTACAGCATTTTGTCACTCGCACCGTTGGTGATTTTGGTCATCGCGATGGCTTCGATCGTATTCGGTCGCTCCGCCGCGCAGGAGGCGATAATCAGCGAAGTGCAACGCCTGATCGGACCCGAAGGCGCAAGTGCCGTCCAAACAATCATTCAGTACGGGAGGACGCCGGCGGCCGATCGGCTGGCCTCATTAGTCGGGATCGCAACCCTGCTGTTTGGCGCGTCGAGTGTCTTCGCGGAACTCCAAGCGGCGTTGAACAAGATCTGGGAAGTGCAAACACAGCACACGAACGTCTATGCGCTGATCCGTTCCCGGCTGTTCTCGTTTGCGATGGTCTTGGGCGTCGGCTTTTTGTTGTTGGTGTCGTTACTCTTCAGCGCCGCACTCGCCGCGCTAGGAAGGTATTTCGGGACCCTTCTGCCGGCGCCGGAATGGCTGCTCTCAATGCTTAACCTACTGACCTCCTTTGTCGGAGTCTCAATGCTAATCACTCTGCTTCTAAAATACGTGCCGGATGCAAACATCCAGTGGCGCGACGTCGCTGAAGGGGGTATCGCCACGGCGTTGCTCTTTACGGTCGGCAAGTTCCTGTTCGGCCTCTATTTGGGAAAGGCGGCGGTAGGCTCGGCCTACGGCGCCGCAGGCTCACTGATCGTGGTGGTGTTATGGGTGTATTACTCGGCACTGGTTTTCTATTTCGGCGCCGAATTCACGCATGTGCGCGCACTGGAAAGAGATCACTCGCGCAGCCGAACACCGACGTCCGTCCATGCGACAGACTGACGTGTGACGTGTGACGCCTCGGCAACTGATTGGTTGTGACGCCGACGCGCATTTTTTCGCGCGCATAGGCTGGTGAATCTTCCGGATCGATCGGTTTCGTCATCGGGGCTCGCGCGCCCCAAGCTGGCATAATCGGCCGCCAATTGCACGTAAATTGACGCAAACTCCGCGGGCCGCCCGGGGCGGGCAAGTGAAGCCGTACGCCCGAAGTTTTCTGGATCCATGGAAGAAGTACTCCGGGGAATTCGTCAGTGAGGATGCGTTCCTAGAGACGCTTTACGTCTCGCTCACCGGACAAAAGGCCGGCGGAGAGTCCATACGGCACGAGTGATAAATGAACTCAAGTGCAACGGCCGACGTTGATGTCAAGGCGATCAGGAGTCTAGGTTGGAAGTTCTGGCTCATCATGTTCAACAGCTCCCCCCTTGATCCTCTGTGTAACCAACGCGCGCTTGTCATTTTGCACAAGAGCCGACCCGGGAGTTGCACATCAGGGGCACGGGCGTATTCTATGAATACTGTAATCTCCAAGTCTCAGGAGGCAGCCATGGCTAGGAAATACATCGATTGCAGGGAGTTTCCGTCTGAGAGCAAATGCACGGTCGCAATATCCGCTGCTAGCGAAAAGGAGCTCATTGAAGTTGCCGTCCAGCACGCCGTGAAGGTTCACGGCCATCAGGACACGGCGGAGTTTCGGCAGATGTTGAAGCAAGCGATCAAGGAAGGCAGCCCGCCTCCTTAACTCCCCAGGACAGTCGTCGCCCGCTCTGAGAGCGATACGGACGCGCGCGGCTCAGCAGAGCGGGGCGACCCCCGCTACAAGGCGTTTGTCCGTGCTGCTTGAGTACGCGCATTTTTGATGAGAGGCCGACCGCGTGCGGCCACGGTCCATTGAACGCGCGGCCCAATCTTCCGAATACTAGACATTCGAAAGACACAATCTTGTCCCAAGATGAGGCCCCATGGTGGTTGCTTCGCTTTTGGGCCGAATGTCCGCCCGGTATCCCGCTGTGGTCGGCTCACCTTGGATAGAGCGGGTTGACGCGCATACTCCCGATCACCAAGTTCCTTGTATTGCGGGCTCGTGAGCGAGGTAAGAAACGCCACCATGTCATCGATTTCCGACTCCGTCAGTACCAACGGCTGCACGTCCTTGTCGAGCCACGGGTTAGCTATTCCATCACCCTCGTTATAATGGTCCACTGCGTCCCGCAGTGTTTGCATCGACCCGTCGTGGAAGTAAGGCCCGGTCACAAGGATGTTTCGCAGGCCGGACAGCGGACCTTCACAATGCAGGCCCGCTAGGTGCGCTTCCTCACCGATGAGGGTTTGGTGCGAGTCGGTCGTACATCTGACTGGACTCCGGTGAACACTTGGCTAACGAGCTCGTCGGTGAAGCGCTGGTCCAACGCCGAGCCAATCAACAGCATTCGAACGTAGAACGCTCCTAAGATCTGGTCAAAAAGGAGGTCGTCGTCGAAGTTTGGGCGAAGTTCACCTCGCGCAATACCTCGCCTGATCGCCTCTCTTGCATGGACGCGACGAGGATTCATATAGCGAACGATGAACGCCTCGCGCAGCTCCGGATTGTCCTGGGCCTCGAAGATTACGCCGATGAACATACGACGAACGCGGGGCCGGTTGAATACCCTCGCGGCCGCCGGAAGTTGAACGCGGAAGTCTTCGACGACTGATCCCGTGTCGGGAAAAGGGGTGGCACCGCCTATCTCGGCCATTATCGCGTCCATGGCGAGAGCGCCCTTGCTGGGCCACCGGCGGTATACAGTCGCCTTGCCAGCGCCGGCCTGCGTGGCGACGTCCTCAATGGTCATCGCGGCAAAGCCGACTCTGTCCAGGAGGTCGGCGGTCGCGCGAAGGATCGCGCTGCGCGCTCGTGCACTTCGGGAAACCTCGTCGCGGCTCGGCTTATCCGTAAGAGTCACCGAAGCATCCTAGCATGACTTCACTTTTCTTCGAGACGAACGGTATCTTTATATTGAACGATACGTATCGTTCTGATAGTATCCCAAGCATAGGGGCACAACGAGCGATCGGTGGATCTTGCAGCATGGGATGTGTGGCACAGGTTGCTTGCGAGCCGGATTCTCGGACCAGAGCCAATTTTCCCACCACTTCAAGCGCTTCATAGATATCTCGCTGCGACTCTCCGTTCAGCCAGATCTTACGGAGCGTTGACACACGCTTTAGGAGTCAATTTGGCGCAAAGCGTACAGCTGATAAAAGGCGTGAAAACGGCGGCAATACAACATCGGAGGCATCATGGAAAGGATTGCACTCGAGGAGCACTTTCGCGTTCCCAATATGCCCGAGTACTCGGGCTCAGGGCAGTATTTCTCGGACCAGACTGCGGTTAAGCGCTTTGACGATCTTCTTGCAGACTTCGACGATCTGCGGCTTCAGGCAATGGGAGAAGCCAAGGTCACCAGAGCAATCCTGAGTCATACCATCCCTGGGCTTGGGGTAACCACCGACAAGAAGAAAGCGGTGGGCGATGCAACAAAGATCAATGACTTCCTAGCCGAAAAGATCGCGCGGCATCCAGACCGCTTTGGTGGTTTCGCCACTTTGCCAATGCATTCCGCTCCGGACGCAGCAAAGGAGCTGGAGCGGTGCGTCAAACAGTTGGGCTTCCAGGGAGCGATGATTAACGGTCACACTCATGGGCACTATCTGGATGAGGATCAGTATGCGGTGTTTTGGGAGCGTGTGGCGGATCTGAGCGTTCCAATCTACGTCCATCCGACAAACGCCTGGCAGACACCGCAGCATTATCAGGATCACCCCGAACTCGGAGAGGCAATTTGGGGCTGGGCTGTGGAAACCGGGACGCATATCCTGAGACTTCTCTTCTCTGGACTCTTCGATCGCTTCCCGACTCTTCAGATCATCGCCGGACACGGCGGTGAAGGCCTGCCGTATTTCCTTTGGCGTTTCGATAGTCGTTTCAAGGTCATGAGCTTTGGAAAAACGCTTAAGAAACTCCCCTCCTCTTATATTCGTGAGAACGTTTCGATTACGACCGCGGGGCTTTGTTCTACGCCCTCGCTACGCTGCGCACTCGGAGAACTTGGAGAAGACCGTGTCTTGTTCTCCGTCGATTATCCCTACGAATCGAGCAAAGTCGCCGGAGACTGGCTTGACAACGCCGACCTTGCAGCCGACGTCTTAAGGAAAGTCGCCTCAGGAAACGCGAAGCGCCTCTTACATCTGAAGTAGCGCAGATGATCGCCTGCACGCATGAGCTGTGCCGCTGCCCGTCTGCCCCTGAGAGCAGCACGCGATGACAGTGTGTAGGAGTGACTCGATGTGAGTTCGTCATCCACAACCCGCCGGGCAGCCCTGAAAGCGATGGCTGCAGTACCCGTTCTGCTGACAGCCTTGGCTCGCCCATCGCCAGCGGTAGACGATCAAACGCCGGCCGACAACAAGGTTCGTTCCGGGCCCGAGCGTTTCGACTTCGTCATTGCGGGCGCGGGTCACAACAGCCTCGTTTGCGCTGCCTACCTCGCGAAGGCGGGTTTCCGTGTGCTCGTCCTCGAGGGACAACAGGTAATCGGCGGGGGCTGCAAGACACAGGAAGTTCTCCTGCCCGGATTCAAGGAGGACCTCTGCTCGAGCTGCCACACCGCGAACCTCACGAACCCGCTTTTCGTCCACAACGAGCTCGACCTCGATCAGTACGGCTATGAGCTGCTGCACCCGGACGTGGTAATACATTTTCCGTTTCTTGATGGTGCGTCGCTAACCATCTTCCGCCACGATCTCGAGCGAACCGCCGAATCCATCGCCAAAATCTCAAAAAAAGATGCAGCGGCGTTCCGCAAGATCGCGGCGGCACGCGGCGGCACCGCGGTATTCGAGACCGACGCCGGTTGGCAAGCACCGTATGCTCCCGTGAATCCACGCGTTACCACCTACTTCAAACGTATTCAGGCGATGACCGGCTACACGGCGGCACTCGAAGTGTGGGAAAGCCGCCACATGCGGGCCGCCAGCATGTCCGTCGGAAAGTGGCGCGGCCCGCTCGGCAGCGACTACGGAACGGGTCTGCAGGCTTTCTCAGTCCTTGATTGTGTCAAGGGCCGACCGATTCCCAAGGGCGGTTCAGGAATGCTCACTCAGGCCCTAGGTCGCTTCATCGAAGCCCACCAAGGTGTGGTTCTCACGAGCAAACCGGTTGCGAGGCTCGTCATCGAAAACGGGAAATGCCGGGGCGTGGAATGCGCCGATGGCAGCCAGTACCGCGCCGAAAAAGGCGTCGTCTCGACGGTACACGTGAAGCATCTGATCAACATGGCGCCGCGCGAGCTGTTCGGAGACCTCGTGCTGGACGGCGTAGATTTGATGACACCGGAGCCCGGCTCGTTTCAGTTCCATTTCGTCTTCAGCGAAGCTCCAAAGTATCCGCTCGCTGCCGGCGGCACCATTACCAGCAACGAAGCGTCGATCATGGAGGATCCCGCCACGATTTTCATGACAGGAGTCGATAACGCTAAGGGCGAGTTGCATCTCGAGGATCTGCCGCTGCAGGTCTGCCACCCGTCGGTTTTCGATACCAGCCGCGTCCCTGCCGGTTATGGCCTTCTCAAGATCGAAGGGAGCATGCCGTACGCGCTCAAGGAAGGAGCGCACCATTGGGACGAAATCAAGGACCAGGTCGCCGATCAGGTCGTCGCTCGCTACCTGCGCTACACGGCGAATCTCGCCAAGCCGAAGATGCTTGCGAAGTTTCTAGAAAGTCCTATCGACATCGAGCGGATGAATCCGCACATGTGGCGCGGAGGCGTACACGCCTTCGACAACACCGGGGGTAACTTCGCGCCGTATCGGCTGGGAATTCCCGGCCTGTACCAAACGGGCGCGTGCACCGCACCCGGTGGCTCGATCAGCGGAATGCCGGGGCGCAATACGGCGGAGGTCATTTTGCAGGACCAAGGAATGAAGATCGAGCAGATTGCAGCCCGCAGGACGTCCAACCGACCGCACAAACCTCAGTTGGTTTAGCAGAGGGGCTCCTCTCATGAGACGCTGGTTCGGGGTGGTTGGCAGCGTGATCCTCGTTCTTTATCTGACCTATCTGGCCACAGGTCGGGCTGCCGGCCAAGGCACGACGCCCGCCCCAGCCGGGAGGATGACGACGGCACGTAATGGCCCTGACACGACGCAGCAACCCCCTTCGCAGGTGGCCTTTACAGTTCCTTCAAACGTCGCGCTGCATCCAGCGCCCGAGCAGCCGATAGCGTTCAGCCACAAGCTCCATGTCGGCTTCGGTTTGCAGTGTACGCATTGCCACGAGAATCCCGCGGGTAGCAACCACATCTCGTTGCCGCCAGTCAAGACGTGTATGACCTGCCACGTTGCCGTCGACAAGGATAAGCCCAACATCCAGAAACTCGCGGGCTACGCCGCATCAGGGCAAGCGGTCCCTTGGGCGCGTATTTACCCTTTGACCGCCGGAATCCACTTCAATCACGAGCCACATCTCAAGGCTGGAGTGCCGTGCACGAATTGCCATGGACCTGTGGGCGACCAGACGGCCATGTCGGAACTTACGGCTATCACGTCAATGGCCACGTGTATCTCATGCCACCAAGCCGCCAAGGCGCCGAAGGGCTGCGAAACGTGTCATGGATGGCCCACTGATGATCCTGGCGTGCTGGGACGTTGGTCGCTGCCGGCGCCGCTGCCGTTCGCCCCAACGGAGCCGGCGAGGTCCCATTCCCCGTAACTCGGCGGGTAACTGTTAGTAGGACTGTTGCCGTTCGTGATCGTTCCAGTGGCGCTTCGCGATCCACGGCGCTCGAGTACGGCATGTGCGCCGTAGAGCCATTTACCTCTTCCCGCCCGGGGGCGTCCTCGTTGTCGGCTGCATCTCGGCCATAAAGCCGACGTTCCCCTTAAGCAACGCAATGGTCCCTCGCTGCAATCTAAACCTCAAATCGCTCCCATCGATGCCTTGCGGTCTCGAGCAACGCCTTGAACGCCGAATCACTCCGAAGTGCTTCGAATGTAGGATCGTGCCGGGAAAGAAACGGATAGTTGACGAAGCCTCGGTCGATTGCGACTTGCAACCAATGGATTGCAGACTGGCGCGCCCCCGCTAAGGCAAAACCTTCCGCAAGAAAGCGTGGAAATACGTCAGTCGCGTGCGCAATAGCTTCGATCTGCGGCGTCAGTTCCGCCTCGGCTTCATGGGAATGGCCCATGGCCGCGTTCGCCAAAAAGTACGAGAGTCGTGCTGGAAGAGTGTCCCTCTGATCCGGAGGAGAGGACTTCAGTAGTGTGTTCACCTCGTCGGATCGGCGATTAAGGATCAGCACCCAGGCGAAGAATAGACGTGCCATCGGGTTTGACTGATCCATCTCGAACATCTGCCGATATGGCTCGATCGCCGCTTCGAGGTTGCCCTCCATAATCTCGGCGAATCCTGGCATGCATCGCGTAATCGGCGTGAGCGGGTCCACAGCCAGCAGCCGAGCCAGGAGAGGTCGTGCTGCCGCGACGCGTCCGGAGATGAGATAGCAGTTACAGAGTAGGAGCAGCGTGTCAGAGTTGTTCGGGTCCAAATCTAGAACCATTTTCAGATCGCGCACAGCATCCTGGGTATTACCACGTGAGTACGCGATCCAGCCGCGCAGTTGCCATCCCGAAGCTGAATGATCGTCCAGTGCGAACAGCTTGGAGGCGCATGCGTCAGCCTCGAGGAGCGGCTGGTCGCTTAGATCGATACCTGCTTCCCGGTACTGAAGATGCGCAAGACCCAGAGCGGCATATAGCCGCGCATTGTCGCCGATAAGCGCCAGGGCTTGTCGGAGAAGTTGCACAGCGCGATCGATGGCATCGCGGCGCCATCGCCACATGTCGTGCCGCGCGCGCAAGTAACATTCGTACGCCGGAACATTATTGATGGCACGCTCGCGCAGTTGCCGTTCCTCCGTCGCGGTCAGCCGCAGTTCAAGCGCCTCCACAATCTTTCGGGCCACCTGCTCCTGGATCGAAAAGACGTCGTCGATCATGCCATCGTACGTGCCCGCCCAGAGGTGGATGTCTTGCGACGCGTCAATTAGCAGAGCGGAAACCCTCAAGCGGCCACCAGCTCGGCGGACACTCCCTTCCACGAGGTACAGGACACCCAGTTGTCCGGCGATGACCCTAGCTCCAGCACGCGTGGTGTCCGCGGCTGCCGCGGACCGGCGCGAAGTAACCCGTAAGGCCTGTACCTTTGCAAGTGCGATGGTCACTTCCTCAGTGAGGCCGTCAGCAAAATAGTCGTCCTGAGCATCCGAACCCGCGCTGGCAAACGGGAGAACCGCAATCGACCTCAAAGACGCCGGTAGTTGGGCGGAGCTAGGCCGGGAGGCTGCCTTCGGAGCACGTGCTCGAGTCTTCCGCCAAACGTCCAGCTCGCTCCTTAGGGCAAAAACCCGCCCGAGCTTGTGGTGCATATGGCGATGCACAGGCAGCCCCTCTGCCCGCTCCCATCGACGAACTGTGCGGACACTGCTGTCAAGGTAGGCAGCAATGGCTTTCCAGGAGCCCAGCCGATCGGTTGGCGGCGCCCGCATCAAGTTTGCTTATCGCCCATATGGTTCGCCGGATCGAGATGGGCCAAAGCGGGACATGATAAGCCATCCTATGGTTGCCATCTTGTCAAGACCCTGTGTTCAGCTACTTTGCATTTCAGCCCTGCAATCATTCGCTGCACAGCACGGAGTTCGTCATGTTCATTACCTCGGCCGGTCTAATCAGGTGGCTCGGAACTCTCTCTATCGGCTGCATCTCATTATGCAATTGCGTGGCCTTTGCGGGCGAGGGATCAGACTCCAAAGTAAGATCTGTCCAGGTTGCCGGCAGCGGCACGGACTTGCTGAACGGCGCCATAATTCACTCTAAAAAAGACACGCCGACCGGCATGATTCAGAAGAGCACGGCGACCGTGGAGTTGAAGGGGGACCTGATCGGGCGAGTTCTATACCACGTGACTTCGAAGTTCGACACTGCGAACAACACTCTGGTCAACACTGGAGATCAGGTTTTTTCCGGAACGATAGCCGGATCGGAACCTGTCATGATCCACGATGGCAGGTTTAGTTTCCACGAGAACCTCAAGACTGGCGCAGATACCGGATCTGTCTACCTGTTCGACCACATCGCTGGTCCCCGAGTGCAGTGCACGCTACATGTCGTGGGAACGGGTAAAGACGCCGAGGCGAATCCTACATTCAACTACACCGGCCAATGTGATTTCCGCGACAAGCAGGGACTGACCACGATCG
>Ga0210390_10001928_pt1 | contig 19028 bp, 20 predicted proteins | sample IncBWH11OmetaG_FD_161050 | JGI IMG/M metagenome (GOLD analysis project Ga0210390, IMG submission 161050) | Forest soil microbial communities from Barre Woods Harvard Forest LTER site, Petersham, Massachusetts, United States - Inc-BW-H-11-O ... | reverse complement strand
CCATGGCCCCATCACGGGCACGCGGCTCGCGATCGACGCGCCAATTCCTAATCCCCAGTAGGCATCTTGGTCGAATCTTAGGACTTGGCCGGTGAAAGCCATGCCAAGAGTCACCAGCAAGAGTAGAACACCCACCATCCAAGTCAGCTCACGAGGGTATTTGTACGCGCCGAATAAAAAAACCTGAACCATGTGGATGAGAACCATCGCGACCATAAATTCCGAGCCCCAGCCATGGAGAGCTCTAATGAACCAGCCGAGCGTGACGGAATGATTCAGAGTCTGGAGGCTATTCCAGGCCTCACCGGCGGAAGGCACATAAATGAGTGCCAGCATGATGCCGGTAACGATTTGAAGCATGAATACGACGAAGGCAGCGCTGCCGAATACATAAAACCAGCTCGCAGTTTCGCGCGGAACGGGATGCTCCGCGGTTTCGCGGAGGGTCGCACCAACCTGGAGGCGGTCGTCCAGCCACTTGCCAATTGTTTCCATCAAACGCATCGTGGCAATCCTGACGTTATCGAAGTCAGATTCGATGCGCTACCCGGAGTCGGGACTTCGCCGGCTTTAATTAGAAGCTCTCCGTTCTCGACCTTGTGGTGGTACTGAAACAAGCCCCGCTCCGGGGGGCCGGACGCGCGGGAGCCATCCTGGTAATAAACGCCGCCGTGACAAGGGCACATGAACAGGCTGGATTGCGGAAACCACCGAACCGGACACCCCAGGTGCGCGCAATTGATCGCAAACACTTGGAACTGTTGCCCGTCCACGTTTCGAACCCAGCAGGGGATATCTGCCGTGTCCCCATCCCAGGGATTGACGACGGGATTCCTATAGATGGCAAGCCGGGTCTGACCGGTCGGAAACTGTCCCAGGTCGCCGAGAGAAAGCCAGGAGTCGTACTGGCCTTTTCGCGCGTGAGCCACGGGAGACATGATATAACGCACGATCGGCACAGCCAGAATCGCCGCAACGATGCCGTTGAACAAGAGTCCCAATTTCATGAGGAGATCGCGCCTTGTGACACTGCCTGGCAAAGTCATCGAATTTCTCCCGTCGATTTGACACTATTCGGATAGGGCTGGCCGGGGAATTTCTGCCGCAGGGATGCGAGCCAAGCCGTCACATCGGAGACATCCTGCGCAGACATCGGCTTTCCCGGTACATTTCCTCGCCAGTCCGGAGCTCCCAGGTCAGCGCGTCCAACAATCACGATCGTTCGAAGATCTTGATCGCTAACTAACGCGAGATAGGATCCATCCACGATTGAACTTGCCCTTTGCCCGCCCTTCCCCCCGGGACCATGGCATGAAGAACAATAGGTCGTATAAACGTCCCATCCACGTGACGGATTGCCAGGCTCCGATGACGAGTACGGCGGCGGATTCACACCGCGCAAGACATCCGGCTTCGACCAACGCTCGCGAATTCCTCGTACGATTCCGTCGATCTGTTTGTCGGTGAGCATCCCGCCTTCGCTCTTTGCAAACGCAGGCATCGCCGTTCTCGGAATTCCTTTCGTGGTCGTGCGACGTAGGATTGCGTCGTCTACTAATGACAAGTAGACGGGATCGCCGATGGCGATTGCCGCTCCCCCCTTCCCATCTGGCCCGTGACAACCGGCGCAGTTCTGTCCATACAAGACACCGAAATCCGAAACATCGTCAGGATCGATCGGGATGGTACCAGGCGCTGGCCGGCCGAGACCGCCGGCGCATCCACACAAACTCAGGGCGGCCAACCCCGTGACCCCCAGGACGAGCCGGCGAAGGTTCATCACGGCGAGTCCTTTCCTGGTTTTTCTGGCATCATTCCGGGAGTCTCGATCCCGGCGCGCATCACGAAAGGCACAAACTGACGAGTGCGTACGCGCGCCTGGCGAACAACGACCAATCCAGCGACGATACCGAAGGCAAACTGCGAAGCGATGAACCATCGCCAATCGATGCGCTCGTCGAGAAGCGGGTTGATGAGTCCGAGAATGCTATGAATCAATCCCGTCCACAGGATCGGCGCGATCACGCCTCCCAGAAGAATCGGCCGGCGCGGAAACATCGGCAACATGGCACCATATAAAAGACCCACGAGTAGAGATGTGATCAGGTGTATGACAACGGCGAGCGAGAAACTGCTCAGATGGAACGCGTTTAGCGACGCTGCTCCAAATTTGAGGGATTGGCCATAGACTGTCGCCGCTAGCAGATTAATGGGATACCAGATGCTTCCTTGTTTGAGAATTCCGTAAAGGCAGGCGAGTAATGCCATCGCCACGCTTCCAGCGAGGCCGCCTTTGATTCCTGCAGAGACCGGATACGTTTCAAGTGGAAGCAGAGCACGGGGGAGTTCCGGGGCTATGGGCAACCGTGCAATCTCGCGGCGAGAAGTGGCGACCACCGGCACCTCTTCTTCGACTCGAACCGTCACGTGCTTTTCGTGGGGGAGGACGTCGCGAAACCAGCCGACACATCCAGTCACGGTCAGGATCGCCCCAAGAATGCTGACCGATGCGCTAGTGACCAGTCCGGCGGACAACAGAGTTACGCCGAAGGCGAGGACAATCGGCCACGCGGTCGGCGCCGGCAGGTTCACAGTGCCTGGCAGCGCTTCAGGTGCTTGCCCTTGCGAACCAATAGGGACCATTGGATTCCGTTTCCCTCAGCGGCCGATTATGTATACTACGGTGAACACTACGATCCAGACCACGTCGACAAAGTGCCAATATAACGAAAATACGTCTGCGCGCTCGCTGTGCTCCTGCCTCACCTTGCCCAAGAGAGCCAGGACCATGCCAATAGCAAGACCAATTAGCCCCACCGTGACGTGAAAGGCGTGCAGGCCCACGAGCGAGAAATACGTCGTGCCAAAAAGATTCGTATTGATGGTCAAGCCCTTTTCGAAAATCAAGTGATACCACTCACGGCCCGTCTCGACCAGAAAGATAGCGCCCAGCGCTATGGTTACAAACCACCAGATCCCGAATATGCCGGACTTCCCGTTTCGCAGGGCCCCGACTGCAAAATGAATCGTCAGGCTGCTCGAGAGGAGACAGATCGTGGCGAAAATCGGGAGTTCGAGCACGTCCTTCGGCATCGGGCCCGCCAGACTTTTCCCGATGTAGTAAATATAAGCGACCACAAAGATCGTGAAGATCGCGGATTCGGCGGCAATCAGGCAAAACATCCCCACGCGTCCGCGAGAAGGGAGGACCCACTCCGATTCAATCGATGACGACGCCAATGAGGTGCTACTCAATCGAGGCTCTCCTCTTTTTTATTCATACTTCCAATCAGGATCTTCCGGGTGCTTGATGTCCCAGAGAGGACGCCGGCTCCTGACAACCGGGATCGTGGCAAAGTTGTATTCCGGCGGCGGCGAACTCGTGGACCATTCGAGCGTCCACGCGTCCCAGGGATCGGTCGTGCAGGCTGGACCCCTGAGACGGGACCAGAGCAAATTGCCGACAAATACGAGAATCCCAGCAGCCTGAAAAAGCACGCCGATCGTTATGATCAAGTTCCAGGTATCCCATCCGCGTCCCGGCTCGTAGGTGTAAATCCGCCGCGGCATCCCCAAGAGCCCCGGGATGTGCATGAAGTCGAAAGTCAAATGGAACCCGATTAAAAACAGCCAGAAGTGCCATTTGCCGAGCGTCTCGTTGTACATCCGGCCGCTCATCTTCGGGAACCAGTAGTAGAAGGCACCAAAGAGCGCGAAGAGAATCGCTCCTACGATTACGTAGTGAAAATGTGCAACGACAAAGTATGAGTTCCCGAGTTGCCAATCGAACGGTGCTACGGCGAGCATGATTCCCGTTAGGCCCGCGATCAGGAACTGAAATAGAAATCCGATGCAAAAAAGCATGGGCGTCTTGAGTTGGATCTTGCCTCCCCACATTGTCCCGATCCAATTGAATATCTTGATTCCTGTAGGAACACCCACGATCATGGTCGAGATTGTAAAAAAGCTATTTGCGTAGGAGTTCATTCCTACAGTGAACATATGGTGGGCCCACACAGTGAAGCTGACGAATCCGATCGTAACCGTCGCCGCGACCATCACTGGATATCCGAAAATCGGTTTGCGGGAGAAGACCGGGATGATTTCGGAAGCGAAAGCGAACGCAGGGATTACCAGGACGTAAACTTCCGGGTGACCGAAAATCCAGAAGAAGTGCATCCAGATTACGGCGGAGCCTCCTGCCTGCGTGTCAAAGAAGTGCGCGCCAAGATAGCGATCGAGAGAGAGCATGATCTGAGCCGCGGTCAGAGGCGATATGGCAAGGAGAACCAACGCCGCCATGACCAGATTCATCCACGCGAGTAGCGGCATTTTCCCAAGAGTCATACCCGGACACCGCAGGCACAAAATCGTCGCCACGATGTTTGCCGCCGTTCCGATGCTGCCAATGCCGGAGACGAGTAAGCCAAGCGTCCAGAAATCGGTACTGTGTCCGACTGAAAATACTCGTGCCGTGAGCGGCGCGTAGGCAAACCATCCAACGTCCGGGGCACTCCCTGCTCCGTAAAGCCCATCGCCGCCGATAAAGCTGAAGTAAAGGAGCAAGCCCCCGAAAGCGGCGAGCCAAAAGCTCCAAGCATTCAGGCGCGGAAAGGCCATGTCGCGAGCGCCAATCATCAGTGGAACCAGATAATTCCCGAAGCCGAACATGATCGGCATGGCCACGAAGAAAATCATGGTCGTGCCATGCATCGTGAACATCCGGTTAAAGACTTGCGGCGATACGAAATGGTTGTGCGGAACGATGAGCTGTATCCGCATGATCGACGCTTCGATTCCGCCGATCACAAGAAACACGAGCGCGTACAGGATATACATGATGCCAAGTTTTTTATGGTCGACCGTGGTTACCCAGTCGTGGAGCCGATCGCCGATCGGTCGTGTGGACTCGTCACCCGGGTTAAGTGCGATTGATTCCGACGACATGTGACAATACCCCGCTGTTATCGAAGCGTCTCGAGGTACGCTGTGAGCGCATCTAGATCCTGGTCCGTCAACTTCATTGCAGGCATCAGCGAGCCCGGTTTGATGGCGTCGGGATCGTGAATCCAAAGTCGTAAATTTTCAGGCGTATTTGAAGCCGCACCGGAGGCAATCGTTTCACGGCTCATCAGATGAGTCAGGTCGGGACCAAATCGTCCGTCCGCCACGGTTCCTGAGATGGCATGGCAGTTGATACAAGCCATCGATTCAAAAATTCGGCGGCCTTCACTGAATGCATCACTCACTTGCGCTGGCTTGCTTTCTTCCTGGACCCACCGCTTGAACTGATCCGGCGGTTCGACATACACGCGTAAGAGCATCTTGGCATGTTGGGTACCGCAATATTGGGCGCATTGACCAACGTAGATCCCAACTTCATGAGGATCGATCCACGTGTTGTTAGTGCGATTGGGAATCAAGTCGGTTTTTCCAGCCAAGCGTGGGACCCAGAAGCTGTGATCCGTATCTGCGGAAAGCAACCGTATAAAAGTGGGCGTGGGATGGGCTGGATCGCTGACCGGGACGTGCAACTCGTTTGCCGTGACGACTCCAAGCGAGGGGTACCGAAATTCCCACCAGAACTGATGGCCGATCGCGATGACTTCAACCGCTTCCGGAGGCTTTCGAGCGTCCTCGATCGAGTGGATTACGCGAGCGGTTGCAAGGAACAAGACGAAGACAACGAGTATCGGCAAGACCGTCCAGGCGAGCTCCACCTGATTGCTGCCGTAAACTTGTGGAGGCTCGCGGCCATCGTCGCCTGCACTCCGGCGGAACTTCACGAGAACGTAGACCAGCAGCCAGAAAACAACCGCGAAGATGACACCCGAAATGATAAGCACGAAGATTGATATATGAAAGATCGCATCGGCAGGCGTCGAGGCCGGCCGGAACATATTCGGGGGAGAAGGATTCGCGGGCCCTCCGAAGCACAGGCTCGCGGCAAGTAGAAAGCCCGCGATCAAACCACCGAGGCCAGAGACCTTGCTTCCGATCCCCTGGACCAAAGCCCGATTGTGCACTCGGCGCCTCACCATTCTTCCTTTCCAGTCAGGCCGTAGCCTGGGTGCGAGCGATTTTCGGGTTCACCTGATTTGCCGCTTGTTGCAGAAGCCAGTAGGTCATCTTGTCCATTCGGACGAAGCCTTTCAGATGGCGGTCGGTCTTGCTCGCGACAACAGGAATCCACTTCAGCCCATGTTCAAGCATGGTAGTCGCAGCAACCAAACTCGACTCCTCTGATAGGACAGTTGCAGGCTCAGCGGATACGAATTCCCGCAATTTCACATTCTTGACGTTATCGCGGGTTACTGCCTGTTTGTAGGCAATCATCTGGGCCGCGAGGGTAAGATCAGTCCCATTCGTCACGCTCCACAAGCACTGCTGATCATCTAGAATGAAAAGAAACTCATTGGTACTTCTGGTCAGCAGAGCGACAGCTTGCTCAAGAGTGCTGTCCGGTTTCAGCGTCTCGGCGGGAGCAGGCTCCAGGAACGTGGATAGCGGCTCCCTTGTCAAAGCGTCCTTTGCGTCAGGAAAGTGCAGCCACATATTTTCGGCTCTTCGCTTGACGGATTCCGCGACGATGTCACGCAACGGCGCCATTGTTCCGACGTGCTCTGAGAAAGAAGCCCGGCTCATCACAACGAGGCGCACGAAGGTACGCGCCCGAATACTCGAGAGATACGATTCATTTTGACGCAGGGCCGCTTCGCCAATGAAATCGCCCGGACCTAAAACGGCGAACGGAGTTTCTGCTTGCTCAGCATCTGCGCCCCTGAGGATCTCAACTTCACCTTGTTCAATCGCGTAGAAAAAATTTGCCGGGTCCCCGCGGTGATATATGAAATCCCCAGGGCGATAGTAGGCGCGGGAAACGTGCTGGCTCTGGCTCGCGGCAAAAGCCCCAAGATCACGCGGAAAAATGAGATCCCAGGCCCAGTCGGTGCCAACGCGAATGCGGCGTGACCAACTAGGCAACTTCAAAAGGTATACGCCGCGCCACATGAACCACGCGAGAATGCCAGATACCCGAAATCCAAACATTTCTGCAACGGCGCGGCGTCCGCCGATGGAGCAGAGCTGACCGAGAGGCTTGAAATAGAAGGGGAGAGTGGGTTCACCTCGCAGCACTCGCACAATGTTGTCGGCTGCTTGGCGTCCTTCTCTTTCCGCGAATTGTCCCGTTGTCGGAGACGGTTTATTGTCGAACGCGTTCGTAATGTAAGCGCAGTCTCCTACTGCCCAGACGTTTGGGACTCCAGCAACACGCATATCAGGGTCCGTCACCACCCGCCCTCGCTCTTTCTTCACATTCGTCAGGTGCTGGACGATCGGTGAAGATGTCGTGCCAATCGTGCAAACCAGGGTGGCAGCGGGGATCAGGCTACCGTCCTGAAGCCCCACGCCTTGCGGAGTTGCTGCCGCGGCGCTCGTTTTCAACAGCACCTTGATCCCCGCCCGTTGCATCTTCTTTAACGCAAAATCACGTAAAGTGGGGCTGACTTCGGGCAAAATTTGGTCCTGATTGTGAATGAGTGTCATGCTGATGTCGTTTTCGGTGAAATTCCGATAAAAGCGGGTGCTGTCCCTGATTAAATCATTTATTTCGCCGGCCAACTCGACCCCGCTAAATCCAGCGCCGATGATTACAAACGACAGATGGAACTTGCGGCGCTTAATATCGCTGCACGCTTCCGCCTTCTCGAGTTGGTCGATGATATGAGAGCGCAAAGCCACCGCGTCTCTCATCGTCTTGAAAGGAAACGCGTGATCGCTCATTCCCGGGATGATGCCTAGATTGCTCTCGGCCCCGCAGGCAATCACAAGATGGTCGTAGTGCGTCCGCTCTATTTGTCCCTGGTCGTTCTGAAACTCAATTTCACCGGCCGCGAGATCGATGCGTTCAACGGCTTCGGTACTACATTCCACACCCGGTAACATCTGACGGATCGTCGCGGCCGCCGAATCGGGGTGGATCGATGCACCCGCGACATCTGCCAGAAGAGGGTGGAACACCATATGGTTCTCCCGGCTGTAGACAATGATCTCGCATTCACTGGGCGGCAGTCTTTTTCTCAGAGTTCTTGCACACTTGACCGCTGCGAAACCGCCGCCGATGATTACAACCCTCGCGTGATTCATTTCCACCCTCGGCCGCAACAGTTCAATCGCTGACGAGTTCTAACTCTACGTTTTCCGTCTGCTATACACCCGACGGTCGGATCTTTTAGAATCCGATACGTCATCAGCGCTTGCACAGCTCAACTAACGAGTGACGGATTGCCAGCACAGCTTAAATCCAGGGAAAAGGAGTAAACCACTGTCAATTCTGACAGTGCCTCCCCCTGCGCTCCCGCGTCTCTCTTGTGGATTTGGCACCTCGACCCGTGAGAGCAATGACTACGCGTTCCCTGCGAGAATAACCACCCTTCGACGCTGCTATTGTTTAAAGATCACCGGATGCCCGCTGATGCGTTTCGCCTCACGAGCTACGGTTAATTCGATGATGATCTGCTTAGAGCTCACCGGTTGCTATTGTCAGAAATGACAGTTCGAAACCTCGCTCCAGAGCGATAGAGCCAATTACATGGTCCGATTGTCAGTTTTGACAGTTTCGTCCCTCCAATCGTGATTGCAACATCTCATCGCGTCGGCAGCGCAAGCTGTCAAGCGTGGTTCGGCAGCTATTCCAATGTAGTCTGTTCGGCCAAGCCCGACCGTCGCCGCACGATTATCTTATCTTTGCGAAATCGCACCGAGGAAGGGGTAGCGGCGCCTCGGTCCTCATCGTTTTCGGAGAACATTGGCGTTCCGTCCGCCAGGTGCTGCGGGATATTGGAATTGCCGTTGGCTTCTGGATCGTTGCGGCGATGCTCCTTTGGATATTTGGCTGGCTCCTGCGCACCGCTGCTCTCAGACGCAATGTGTCCATGCTCCCCAGCGAGGTATCGAACTGACATTTTGGATAGCGCTCTCCGTTACCGCCGGTATTTGCGCGGAGACAATCTTTCGAGGTTACCTGCAACGGCAGTTCATGGCCCTGACTAAGAGCGCTCCCGCCGGCATTCTCCTTTCTGCCGCAACATTCGGCGCGGCTCACGCGTACCAGGGCTTCCGGATGGTGATTCTGATCGGCCTGTACGGAGCAACGTTCGGGATTCTGACCTATTGGCGCACAAGCGTTCGCCCTGGAATGATCGCTCATGCGTGGAACGATTCATTGAAGGGAGTGCTTGCAGTTTTAGGGGCGCATTAAGGTCTGCTCGCAGCCAGTGATGTAGTGCGCCTTTGTGGGCCGGGGATTGCGCCTGGATCACGGGCTAACCGGACACTGACCCTCCTGAGCCGTAAGGTCTTGACCGCAATCGAGCGTGGTATCACTATCGCCTCCGACCAAATATTTGTCCCAAGGCGGAACCGCGCCGGATGTCGTTGGGTAACGGATTGTGATTGAAAATCAACAAAAAACCTCTCTGAAAGAGAAGGCCATCAGCGAAGCTAAGAAATTCGCGGTGATCGTGGGGTACCTCTGGGTGCTCTTGGTCCTTTTTGAAATTCATAAAATCACCATTTTGCGAGGGCAGAACCCAGCGACCCCACTTGGTTACCGGGTTGGTTTTGCCTTTGTCAACGCTCTGATACTGGGCAAGATAATCTTGATTGCAGATGCGTTCAGTTTTGGGGAGGGTTTCAAGAATAGGCCGCTTGTTTACGCAATCCTATTCAAATCAGCGGTCTTCTCGGTATTGTTGGTGTGTTTCGACATTTTGGAGGAAGTGATAGTTGGACTGGTTCATCACAAGACAATCACCCAAAGCATGCCAACGCTAGGAGGAGGAGGCGTGGCGGGAATGTTGCTGGTGGCTCTTATGGTGTTCATTGTACTGATACCGTTTTTTTCCTTTAGGGAGATTGCCCGCGTTATTGGTGAGGACGAGCTGCTTTCAATACTGTTCAAGCGCAGAACATCCTAAGCCAGGCGAGCGGAAGACAATTGTATATCACCTGTGTGGATTGCTCAGACGCGTTTGGGAGATGCACATTGGTCGCAACTACAGCCCGCCATCCTATGTAATGTATTGTTGGATGCACAATTTTTCTTGAGACCGAATTACGCCCGGGCGACCCACTTCTCGGGCCAGTTTGGCAAGGCGGGTCGCTTGAAATACACCTCTACTTCGGCATGAACGAAAGCACCCCGATCACCGCGCCGCCCAGTACCAGAAGAGCAGGGTTGATTTTGTATTGCAGCAGAATCAGCAGGACGCCGACAGCAATCGCTGCGGTTTCGGCGCCGAAGATCGCCCCTCTTGCCATAGTGAAGCAGCCGGCCAGCAGGAGCCCGATCGAGACCGGCGCAAGCCCCTGTTGAACTGAAGTCCTCCACTTCCATCTCTCGAGCTTCTTCCACAAACGGGCGACAATAAACGTGAGTAGGGCCGTCGGCCCGAAAAAGGCAATCAGTACAGCGACAGCGCCGAGCATCCCGCCCGCCCACTGTCCGATGGCAACGATCATCATCATGTTCGGGCCGGGGGCCATCTGCCCCACGCTGTAAAGGTGGATCAACTGCGGGAACGTGAGCCACTTGTGGACATCAACAGTCAGGATCTTCATTTCGGGGAATGCCGCCATGCCGCCGCCGATGGTAAGAAGCGATAGATAAGCGAACACGCGAGCAAGCGCCGGAATCTGGTTCATAAGGCCGCGCTCTCTTTCTGTTTTTTGCGAGGCCGATGGAAAAGAATCGCCAGCAGCCCGACGACTAGCAGCGTGCGTGGCACCGACTGGTGCAACCGATTCACCGCAACCACAGTCAATGCAATGAAAACAAAGTCAAACTTGCCTGTGAGCGACTTCTGGCTGAGCCCCACAACCGTAGACAGGATCAGGCCAACTGCCGCCGCCGCCACCCCTTTCAGCGCGGCCGTGATCCAGACGTGGTCACCATGACTGCGGTAGAACACGCCCACGACGTACATCATCACAGCGCCCGGCAGGCAAATGCCGATGATCGCTGCGATAGAGCCGAGGACACCACGCAGCTTATCGCCCACCAGGATCGCCATGTTGGTGGCGTTCAAGCCCGGAAGGCTCTGGCTGATGGAAAGCATCTCGACAAATTCCTTATCGTCGACCCAATGCCGCTTGGTTACGAGGTTGCCGCGAAGGTATGGCACGACACCGCCAAAGCTGGTGGCTCCGATGATCAGGAACTCGAGGAATATCCGTCCAATTGAAACTTCAGCTGATGCTATCCCAGTGTCGACTCCCTGCCGCAGGATGGGTTTAACAGTCGTAACACTTTCACTCATGGCTTTGAGGCTCGTTTCCTTTGAGGCGGTAGACCGTGCCGGTCTTGGTCACGCCGAGGGCAAGCCAATCCTTGACCTTTTGCTGCAGGGTCAGGTAGAACTTGGCAGCTAGTTTTTTCTGCTTTCCGCCTACGTCCTCTCTATCATCGAACTTCACCTGGAAAGCGAACTCTCCCACGAGAGACTTATGCTCTCCGCGGGTGCGCCATAACCCGATGTCGCATTTAGCGACTACGCTTTTTCCGAAATCCAGCTGACCTAGCGGCAGTAGCACCTCCTCAACAATGCCTTCGTTCACCAGGCTTATTTTCTCTTCATCGTCCTTTTTAACGGCCGCGAGCGCCGGAAACACCTTAACTAGAGTGCCCATCGAAGTTCGATCTGCCGCGGGTAATTGGCTCAATCCAAACTGGCAGTTGTGCGAGTAGAGGATGCGATACCCGCCGACTCGGTCCTTCAGAGGAAGGGCCTCGGCCTTGAACTTGATGCGGTACTTACCAGCGATCTTGGGCCGCACGTCCATGCCAGTCGCTTGTTGCTCATCTGGGTGACGGTACTTGAAGACAATTTCAGGATCACCCACTGGAAAACCATCCACATAGGAAATACGCCGGCGCAAAATGAACGCATTGTTGTAGAGCCGGAAGTCGAAGGTGTCGCCGAAAATGATCTCCCGGATTTCTGGTCTTAGCTCAGCCGCACGGTCCCGTATGAAACCAATATCAAGCTTCTTCGCCGTATGCTTCACGATCTTGCCGAAGTCGCGGAAGCTCTCCACCGAAGTGAAGCGGTCGGGTTTCAAGATGAGCTTGGCTTCCAGATATTGCACCCGATCAAGAGGCGTACCGTCGGCATAGGCTGCTTCGGCTGCAGGTGTCTCTGCAGTGGTCTGGTTTGATGTCTTGTTGACCTTGTGGTATTTGCCATTCTTGAGCTTGTCTTTTTCCTGCCTCTTAACCATAGAATTCCTTTTTCTTTCCGACTACGGCGGTTAGAGCGGCTGCCGCCTGCTCTGCCAACCCATTAGCAGAAGGTCCCTTCTTCGAAAGTCTGCTTGCACCATTTTCGGAAGCCTGATCTCGAGATCGGCGTCTTCAACCTAGCATGTCGCCGCATCGAGACCATTGGCAAAAGTACCAGGGTTGGAAGCAAACCTCGGCGCTATCGCTGATGATTCCTTAGACCCTCGTGGCTTGGTTCGGTTCTCGACTAGACTACTAAACTCCTTTAGATGCTTTACGTCAGCCCGTTAAGTCAGTTCGCTACTGCAAAGCATTGGCGGCGTCAGGTCCCGACAAACGAGGTGACCGGAAACAGGCGAGTTTCCAGATAACTGTCGCGAACAGGGGTGGCTGTTGAAAAACTCGCTTACTGGCAGGAGTCTTGAGGTGGGGTGATTTTCCCACGGTGTTTCGCGCTGTCTTTGTCAATCTCAGATCGGCACGGTGGCTGATTCTGGAGGCCTCGATCTTAGGAAGCGAGCCAGTCGTTTCAGGTTCTGGGCTGTAGCCGCAAGAAAGAATTGTTCGCGAACATGCTTCATTCTCCTCAGACGCACCCTGCGCAGTCCGATCTGGTTCTTCAACTCCGCAAAGAGTGCTTCTACTTTCCGGCGTTGGCGTTGCGCTGCCGCGAAGGCCGGCACGGTCGTCCGCTCGCGCGCCCGTTGTCGCGCCGGTTCGTGGACATGAATCGCGATCTGCCGGTAGTGGCCTCTGGTGCATTGCGCTTTTTGCGGGCAGTCGCGACAGCGCTTCCGCGTGGCCACATACACATGCGTTCGATTTATGGCATTGATGCCAACATAAGTGAGTCGCTTTCCTTCCGGACATTGATAGCTGTTCGTCTCGGCAACGTAGGTGAATTTCTCGATCCCGTACAAGTTGGTTTTGGGAGCAGGACTTTCTTTCACGCGAATATAAGGAGTGATGTTTCGCTCCTCAAACCAGGCCAAAAGCTCACCGTTCCCATAGGTCGTGTCGGCGGCAATAGACTGTGGAAAGCGTCTCCGTCTCTCCGCTGACTGCGTGATCATCTCGCGAGCTGCGGCACTTTCCTGGCTCAGCCGGGCGGTCGTAGCCTGAACGCCCACAATGACACAACTCTTGTTGTCGATCAGATAGTTGTTGAAATACCCCAGCTCGGCAGCACCTTTGCCCTTGGTCGCATACGTCGAATCCGGATCCGTGGTCGATACCTGGTCTTGTTGCGAGGCCGGCTCTTCAACCGGGTTCTCTTGCTCGAGGTCCGCTAAGTACTCTCGCACCGTTCGTTTCACGTGAGCGGCTTCCGGCAGTTGCTCCCGCGGGATGCGGCTCAATCGGCTGGCGTTCGCTGGAATAAAGCTGCCATCCACGGACAGGTGCTCACCCTCGACCAATCCGGCTTCCATGCAACGGTCCACGATCTCCTCAAAGAGCTGCTGAAAGAGGTTCGACTCCTGAAAGCGCCCATGACGGTTCTTGGAGAACGTGGAGTGATGGGGAATCTCCTGATCGAAGCTGAGTCCGGTAAACCAGCGCCAGGCCAGATGCATCTGCAGTTCCTCGACCAGTTTGCGCTCGCTGGTGACGCCATACAGATAGCCGATCAGCAGAATGCGCAACAGAAGTTCCGGATCGATCGAGGGTCGGCCCGTATCGCTGTAGGAGTCCCTCAACTTCTCACGAACGAAATCGAAGCTGATGTGTCGGTCAATGAGACGGAGTAAATGGTTTTCAGGAACCTGATCTTCAATGCGAAAGTAGTAGAACAGCGCCTCAGAACGAGCATGTTGTCCCATCATAATCCGCAAGCCTCCGTGAATGGCGATCAAGAAGAGCATCGGCAGAACGCTTGCTCAGATAGACGTTGTTGCCAACACTTCAGTTCGCATTCACGAAGACTTTTTCAACAGCCACAGGGATTATCACTACCTATCTCGTTTTGAGATAGGTGGTGATAAGCGGATTTATCGTCACCTAATCGGATGTTCGTGGCAGACGATCGCGCTTTTCTTCCGTGTTTTCCTTCGTTTGTTCGTCTTTAGGGCAAGTTATACCGCAATTGGCTGAACACTATGTTCGCATTGGCTGAGTGTGGGCCATTGCCAGCCTGCCAGGGGTAGACCCAGACATGCGCGTACTGCAGCCCCCACTGTACCGACCCTAGGTTTTCGTATTTCCAGAGCACTCTCGCGTAGCCGCCGGTGGCCTCCTCGATTAATCGGTCGGCAGCGTTGCTGGCACCGGGAAAACCGAATCCCACACAACAGGTGCCGTCGCTGTTTAAGGTAGAGTTTTTCTGCGCATACAGGCCGCTGAAATAGAAGTACAGTCCCGTAGCTCTATTCGGCGCAAGCTCGAAACCGCTGACCCACGAATACGAATGGATTGGCGAAATGCTGCCATCGGCCCTGACGATTACGTCGGGAGCTAAGCCGCCGATATAGCGACCCGCACCGTCGCCGGCAAAACCGTCCAACACCCAGCGCACGCCCTTCTTGAACTCGACGTTGAAGTTGGCACTGACGCCCCAACCAAAGGCGTAACTTTTTCCGGAAGCGCTGGTCCCATCCCAACTGCGAAAAGTTCGCATCACTGTGCCGATATCGAAGTGAATTGCGCGACCGCCCAAGACCTTGTTGTCAAACGAGCCCTTCAGGACGAAATCCGGAGTCATGTTCGGCACATTCAGCCCGCTGCTGCCGTTGTTGTATTGCGTCGCGAGCGTGCTGCTTCGCGCGGACGGGAACATCACACTATTTGATACTTGCTGCTCAGGGTTCTCGACCGAAAGACCGAACGCCATTCTCTCAGATGGCCGATAAACGAGGCGCAGTTGCGGATAGCGCCCAACGACAAACCCAGCGACAAAGTTGAGATCGATCGCCTGCGGAGCAGCTATATCACCCGGCCACGGAAGAATACCTTCCTTATTCGGTGTCATCAGCGACCACAACTGGCCTCCGGTCATCTCCCACTTGCCCTTGCGCCAGTCCAACCAAGCCTGACGAATCCGGAACGGATAACCGGATTGCGACACAAGATTGCCGCCGACGGGCGCACCGACAAAATCCGTTTCGAAATATCCAGCGACTTGGCTGGATTTTAGGTCGGCGTCCACGCGCAGCGCCAGGCGCGTGTTCTGCGGCGATAGACGGAATTCGCTGGTCGTGCCTGGAACCGTGTTGTCGTACAGGATGTTGTTGAAGTTGGTGGCCACGTTGCCGCCGTTGTTGTTCGATCTCCACACCGATGTCAGCGCAGGGTAGCCGATTAGACGAATCTTCGCGGGGCCTAACTGGAGCGCGGGTGTGGTGGGCGTCACGTCGGCAATTTCCGGACCACGCTGCAACTCTTCCTCGACTTGCGCCTGCTGGGGAGTAAGGGGCTGTTGTTCGCTTGGAACGGAGGATGGTTTATTTTGCGCTTGCAGGTAGTTGTCCGTTTTGGGATTTGTGGGCGGATTCGCCGCCTCATTGCTCGTCGCTCCTTGCACTAGGCTCACGAGTACCTTTTTTTGTTCCGCCAAGGCGGACTGCAGCACTTGGATTTGCGCTTGTTGTTGCTCCAGCGCTTTCTGTTGCCGATCGACAATCAACTTCAGGTTTTCAATTTCGGTACTGTTGCTCGAATTCTGAGCCATCGCCGAAAGGCAGGCGACTGATAAACTCCCAAAAACAGCTACAGCAGGAACGATAATCTTGGTGAGAAGACGAATCTTCTGATCTTTCATTATCCCTCTCCATGTTCTTCCCGCCGGGCCGGAGCGAGAAGCCTTGGGGGAAGGCATGGATTCTATACCTCTGCTCGCAGCGTCTAAACTTAGGAATTGAAAGAATGCATCTAGGCTTATTCGCGAAATACACTCCCTCCTGGTCCGTTAGCGTAAACGCGGTGGACAAGAGTGGTAGACCGGGAAACTGTCCCGTTGACTCTCAGATAGGTGTCGATAACATCTCTAACGAAGTCGGCTCCGAGGGAAGCTCTTGAAGACCTGCCGCGCATTCCATTTATTTCTTGATTAATCAGATACTGGTTCGTTTCCGGATAAGCGTTGCGAACAGGATTTGTCACCACTTATCTCAGAATGCGACAAATCCGGATTGGCCAAGGGCGCGGTGTGGCCGGTAATCGCGAAGATTGCGCTCGCAACGGAGCGTGAAATGCGTGGAACTAGCCGCGAATGACTCTCACTGGCTCATCTTTCTCAATGCCAACCAACGTCGTATGTACCATGGCGCTCTCAAAGTTCAGTCCGCTGGCATTCGCAATCAGTTTCTTGCCTTTGTATTTGAAAGTTTCCAGCCGACCGCTCGCTTTGTTTAGGACTACTCGCACGCGGTAGCTGCCACCTTCTATGTTGCAATACGTCATCGTGCGGGACTTCTTGGTCTCGCGGAAAGTGGCGAGGTCAGGCTCGTAGCAGGCGGTGATTCCGAGCATCTTGCTCTGGTCTGACTCCGCTTTCTGGACACAGGCGTACATGATATTGATCGGAAACCCTGAAAGCAGCGGACCCCACTTTTCATCCCAGTCGGCTTCAATCTTGTGCGGGACACAGGCGATGAAATCTGCAAACTCATTTTCGCTCATAGATGGCATCGATGAACCGCTATTTCGTGAGGTCCACCGGAGGACCACTCACTCGCGTAGCGTGGAGGTTGACGGTCACCTCGACGCGGTCGGCAATCTTGATGAAAGGAATTCCGCTATTCATCCCGTAGTCTTTGCGGTCGAACGCCATCGTCCCGGTAATATCGCCGGTGCCTTTTCCGATGCCGGAAACCACGAGCTTGAGCTTCTCGGGTTTCGTCACGCCGCGGATGGTAAAGTCGCCATCCACTTCAAACGTGTCGGGACCGGTTTGCAGGGTCTTTGTTGAGTGAAACGTGATGTACGGATCATGTTCCACGTTGAAGAAGTCTTTGCTCTTCAGCTTGCCATCTTTCATGCCGCTTCCCGTGTTCACCGAAGCCGCTTGAATCTTGATGTCCAGAACCCCGGAGGAGAGGGCGTTGGATGTGTACTTCAGTGTTGCGTCCCACTTATCGAAATTGCCTTCGAGAGCCACCGACGCTTTCACGAAGAACTTGACCGAGCTATCGACAGGCTTGATCTCGAAGACAGGGACACCCTGTGCCCGCGATACTGAAGGGAGGACGGCAGAGGCCAACAAGCTGAGAACAATCAATTGTATTCGATGTTGCACCTTCTCTCACCTCTCAACACAGGGTTCCGCCGCCTAGTTGACGCCGGGCGTGCCTTTCCAGTCGAGAACATCGACTAGCTTCCAGGCGTTCTGATTGAGGTCAATTTGCAGCTGACCCTGCTTATCGATCACAAGTTGGGCGGCGGGATACAAGACGCCTGTGCTCTTGTGTTTGTCCTGGTCGTTCAGGTCGATTTCGCCGGCAGTCAGGTTGAAGGCTTGCGATTGGGAATCGGTCCAAACTTCGCCGAAGCGAAGCTGCCGATTGGTAACAAAGCGGATTTTTCGTCCGGTAGGAGTTTGAATCAGGCGGATGAAACTACAGTCATAGCCGAGAGTGCCCGTAAGTGAAACATGACCTACAGCTCTCATCCTGGATAGAGCGTTGACAAGCCCCTGATTCTGGCCCTTTTCAAACGCTTGCACGAGGACCTGCCTGTCTTCCATCGTAGAGTATTCGCCGATCACTAACCTGAATTCGTAGTTCTGCCCCATTTGCGTGCCGGTACCCATGGCGCTGGCTTCGATGGTCTCAGGCTTGTCTGAAAATACAGGCGCGCTGCCCAGCGTCATCAATCCTACCAACACCAAGCTGGTGATAACGAGCTTGTGGATCCGTCCTGTCCGATTTTCAAATTGCATCATTTTTCCGCTCCTTGCGCTGAAAAACCTGTGAACCCCGCGCTCGGTAATCCATCAGCGGAATCTTCGCCTGTCTCCGTGAGCCATGGAATTGTCAATTTTGACAGGGGTCTGATAACATCTCTAACGAAGTCGGCTCCGTCAAGAACGTTTCGTCTCAGTTTTTTGTTTTCCTAAGCACACCCGTGTATCTGCGCAGTTGCGGGTTTGGTTGATTGCTCTCTCGCCTTTCTGCTTCCTTCCGTTTCACGTTCACCCGACCGGCTCGGCCCATTCACTTCATCGTTTCGGTGTTGCCCACCAGACATCTCTTCGGTCCTTGCTGACCATGATGAGTTCTTCGAACTCCCCGCACCTCGGGGAGGCGGGTCGCCTATTCAGGGATTCGATCACTGCTATGCAGGATCATGTTATCGAGCAGGCATTCCCGCATGGGCACCACCGTGCTTCTGTCGCAACTGACCGCGGCGACAGAACTCCTGGTAATCGATCTGGTCACGCAGCAGGATCCAGAGCCGGATCCCCAGCTTTCGTGCGGCTGCTACTTTCGCCTTCCCCAGCCCTTTCTGCACCCGCTTGTGCTGATAAAAACGCTGCAACTCCGCATCCTTGCGAACCGCATGCCCCACCGCTTCGCACCACAGAAAACGTAGCAGCGGATTCCCTTGTTTGCTCAAACCGCCCAATCGCTGCCGCCCTCCGCTGGAGTGTTCGCTGGGAATCAGTCCCACATAGCTGGCTACCGCTTTTCCATCCACGAATCGCTTCGGCTCACCCAAAAAGGTTTCCGTCGCCAGAGCTGTAATCGGTCCCACTCCCGGATGAGTCATCAGCCGCCGTGCCTGAGGGCGCTGCCAAGCCAACTCTTCTACC
>Ga0210390_10001925_pt1 | contig 19035 bp, 16 predicted proteins | sample IncBWH11OmetaG_FD_161050 | JGI IMG/M metagenome (GOLD analysis project Ga0210390, IMG submission 161050) | Forest soil microbial communities from Barre Woods Harvard Forest LTER site, Petersham, Massachusetts, United States - Inc-BW-H-11-O ... | reverse complement strand
CGCGTGGAAACCTATGTCAACGAGCAAACCGGTAGCAATTTCACTCACAGTATCTGCCCTACCTGCGAGGAAACTCTGCTGGCTGGACTGAACTAGCGCTGCTCGTATCCTGGCTTGACGGTTGTCCCAGCCCTAAAGATTGACCCGGATCTCGGAACCCATTTCTTTGGTTGAAACCAACCTGGTTCCTTCGGACCAGATATCTCTGGTCCGCAAACCAGTCGAGATCGTTTTGCGTACAGCCGATTCGATCCGGGCTGCAGTCTCGTCCAAGTTGAAGGAATATCGTAGCATCATCGCGACAGATAGAATCTGGGCGATTGGATTGGCGATTGCTTTTCCCGCAATATCCGGAGCGGATCCTCCGCTCGGTTCATAGAGCCCAAAGCGGTAGTGGCCATGCTGGCCGGTTCCCAGGCTGGCGCTCGGCAGCATTCCGATCGAACCTGTCAGCATGGCCAGTTCATCGCTCAGAATGTCACCAAACAGATTCTCAGTCACGACCACGTCGAATGTTTTTGGCGCTCTGATAAACTGCATCGCCGCGTTGTCGACCAGCAGGTGGGTCAATTCCACATCGGAATATTCAGAGGCGATTTCTTTCAAGACTGCGCGCCATAGCAGGCTATTTTCGAGCACGTTGGCCTTGTCCACAGAGACAAGTTTCTGCTTTCGAGTTCGGGCAATCCGAAAAGCCAGGTGCGCAATACGTTCGACCTCGGATTTTCGGTAAATCATGGTATCGACGGCAATCGTTTCTCCATCTTCTTCGCGAGTTCCTTTTGGCTGCCCAAAGTACAACCCTCCGGTCAATTCCCGGATGCAAAGAATTTCGAACCCACCTAGAACGAGATCTGGCCTGAGCGGTGAAGCAGCCGTCAACTCAGGCAGACAAAGAGCCGGTCGCAGGTTGGCGAACAAGTTGAAATGCTTTCGCAACGGCAAAAGAGCCGCACGTTCCGGTTGCTGGTTGGGTGGCAGCCGTTCCCACTTTGGACCGCCAACTGAACCGAATAAGATGGCATCGCTCGCCTCGCAATTCGCCAAGGTGTCTTCGGGTAACGCTTTGCCCGTCGCGTCAATTGCCGCTCCGCCCACCAAGGATTCGTTCAGCTCGATGCGGAACCCGTCTAACTCAGCACATCGTTGCAGGAGGCTGATTGCCTCTGCCATGACTTCAGGTCCGATACCGTCCCCCGTCAAAACAGCTATTTTATATGTTAGTGGCAAATTCATTTCTCGTCTCCGCGGCCAAGGTCACATCCATATCTTCCACCTCGAGGTGGGTTTCTAATGAGGTCCATCTCGACTCTTTATCCAGGAGTCTAGCGAACCTCTCGCACGGCAAGAACAAAATCCCGCATTCTATTTTTATCTTTGAAACCTTCCCTGTTTTCCACTCCGCTGGCAACGTCCACCGCGTGAGGCCGCATCTCGAAGACTGCGTCAGCCACGTTTTCCGGCGTCAACCCGCCCGCCACGATCAATGGTTTATCTATCTTCACACCCTTCAGCAGTTTCCAATCGAATCGCTCTCCTGTCCCTCCAAACATGCCTTCCCGGTGGCCGTCGATCAAAAAACCAAAGACAGGGTAAGCGCGAACTCGCTCCAGGAGCTCGACCGTTTCCAACCGAACGGCTTTGAGTATTGGTTTACCGCACTTCATCAATGATTGGCAGAATTCCTCGGACTCCTCTCCGTGCAGTTGCAGTCCATCGAAGAGCTCTATTTCCAGCAATTGCGTCGCTTCTTCCAACGTCGAATTAACGACCAGAGCGATTCGCGAAATCTCGGCGGGTAACTCACGGATCCAGACCGCTTCTTTTTGCCATTGGAGGTAGCGCTTCGATCCCGGGTACAAATTGAACCCCAAAGCATCGGCTCCGGATTCTATCGCAGCGATGGCGTCCGTCTCATTTCTGACCCCACAAATTTTTACACCAACGTGATCAGAACGTTTTGTGAAGAAGCGCTTCAAATTGAAAGAGTTAGCAATCACGGCCCGGTTGGTTTGTTGCGTTAATTTGCATTATCTGATCAAAAATCCAGCTTTTTTTCGGTTTACTGTGTGCGGTTTCGAACTAATATGCGCGACATCGATCATTGGGAAATTATTAACAAAGAATAGGCGGAAAGATGGAAGGCCAAGAGAAATCTAAGAAGGTCGCGAAGGAAAAGCGAAGCGTCAAGAGATCCAAAACGGTGGCACTACCCGCAGAGGAAATCCCAGTTGCGGCGGTGGCGGCCAAACCGTCGGTGCGCAAGAGTGCCGGGACAACAACCGTGCAACCTCCCGCTCGCTCTAGCAAAACAAAAGAACCGAGCTACGATCAAGTTCAGCTCCGTGCCTACTTTATTGGCGAGCGGCGGAAAAGCTTGGGAATCCCAGGTAGCGAGACCTCCGACTGGGTCCAGGCCGAGCTTGAGCTAAAAGCGGAGCTGGAGGCCGAATAGTTAGGTCGCTTGCTCGAAAGCGAATTGTAAGCAGGAAGACTTCTGACCGCAGAAAGTGACGCGGTTGTCTCGGAGAGAGACGGCGTCTGCGATAGTCAGTCCATTCATTACCCCGAATGGCTCTGCAGTTTGGACATTTTGGAGAGGGCCACTTCGGGGTGATTTGTGCTTCAAAGGGACTTTCAGGACCCGGCCCGGGGGTTCGACCCTGATCTTTGCACCCCTCGGAAGAACGGTGGAAACTCGGAAACGTCGCTCGAGGATGCGAATAACACAGGCTGATAGCCTGTGTTCTGTTTGCATCGTTGTGCGATGCTTTCTAAGACAACCGATCCTGCGGCGGGCCACTCACTTCGACCGACAAATTGTGAATAAACCCTGGTTTTAACCCCTGGGTTTACCCCCTGGGTTCAAACCACCGCCGCGCAAAAATTTGCTTGCCCGATTAAGGAGTCAAGAGTGGCTACAACACACGCAAAAAATGAGCCTGATTCTGAGTCAACTCACGGTTTCCAGGACCCGATCGCCCACCGAACTTTCGTTGATTCGATACACTTTACCGACAGGTAATGATTTAAGCCAATCCAAGTGGGTTGTCGTCACCAGACGCTGGCCGCGAGAGGGGAGAGCCGAAAATAATCTATTCCGGCGCTCCGGATCGAGTTCTCCGAAAACATCATCAAGCAGCAACAGGGGCGGCTTTTTGAATTCCAGCTCTAGAGTCCTCGCCTGCGCTAACTTCAAAGCGATTGCGAGGGTCCGCTGCTGACCTTCAGAGGCAAAGAGATCGGCTGGTTTCGCGTTGAGATAGAGTTGAAAATCGTCCCGATGTGGGCCGACGAGGGTCATCCTGAGGCGCAGCTCTTCACCCTCCGACTCGCGGAGTGCCTGGTCGAAGTCAGCGGTCGCTCCCGGCTGATAACACAATCTCAAAGTTTCGTGGCGGTCGCTGATTGCGCCAAACGATTCGATCACCTGCGGATCCAGGCGCTCTAACAAAAATGCGCGTAAGGCCGTCAGCTGAAGACCAAATTGCAGCAAAGGTTTCCGGTAGGCACTCACCTCGCGAGGACGAGCGGGCATCATCTTCAAGTAATAGTTTCGTGAATGGAGCGCCTTTTCATATGACCGCAGGATCTCTCGATAGTTTTTGAATAATTGGCTGCCGACAAAATCGAGAAATCGTCTGCGGATGTCGCCTGTACCCCGAATCAAGCCGATATCGGAATTCGCGAAGTAGACGACCTTCGCCACCTCGAGGTAGGTATGCGAACTCTTTTGGACAACCGCATCCAAAGCGAGCTTCCGTCGGCTCGCACTGTAATAAAACTGAAGATGATAGTCCGAGACGAAGCCGTCGGTGACCAATCCTTGCGCTCCGAGGCGCACCAATTGACCCAAAGAATTCGTTTTGGGCGATTGCAGACGCGTCAAGACCGCCACCGCCTCCAGGAGGGATGTTTTTCCTGAGGCATTCCGACCGATGATGCAGGTCGATTCCGGGTGGAACTCTACTTCCAGACGGGCGAAACAACGAAAATCCCGGACAAACAAATTACTGACCATTTAGAAATGTTTTGGCACGGCTCGATTTTGGGGCCCCTGCTGACAATTCTTTTGCGAGTTCCCAATCCTATCCGAAAATGGCGCGAGGTCAGAAAATGTCTTCAAAAATCCCTCCTCCAAGCAGAAGTTCGCCATCGTACAAAGCACAAATCTGACCTGGAGTCAGTGCCCGCTGCGGCCGCATATATTCAAGAATGGCCGATCGATCTCCGAGTGATTCAAATAAAACAGGTGCTGCACTGGCGCGATATCGGGGTTTCGCCGAAATCTTCGCTCGGGCCGGCAACGTTCGATTGGTGAAAGAGAGATTCCCGATCCGGCAACGCCGGGCGTATAGCCCTTCCGTCTCGGGGCGGTCAAAGGCCACAATCAATTCGTTTGAAGCAAAGCGTTTTTCCACCACCACGTAGGCCTCGTTGCGCGTGTTGGAAGGGACGCCAACTCCTCTCCGCTGGCCGAGCGTGTACAGGTGCAGTCCTTTGTGCTGGCCTAGATTCTTGCCTTCCCGGGTCCGAATTGGCCCTGGATTGTCCGGTACAAATGTTTGCAGAAAGTCGCGCATCTTTACTTCCCCGATGAAACAAATGCCTTGGCTATCTTTCTTTCCGGCCGTGATCAGGTTGAACGTACCGGCCATCTTCCGGACTTCGGCTTTGTGCAATTCACCCACTGGAAATCGCGCCGCTGCGATCTGATGTTGCTCCAGGAGCGCCAAAAAATAGGATTGATCTTTGCTCTTATCGACGCCTTCCAGCACTTCCCATGTACCGTCCGGCTGACGAAGCCGGCGCGCGTAATGGCCGGTTGCGATGGCGCTAAATCCCCCCGCTTTTGCCAATTCAAGGAAGACTCCGAACTTCATCTCACGATTGCACATCGCGTCCGGATTCGGAGTGATCCCGGCCTGGTACCCTTTTAAGAGATATTCGACTACCCTTGCCCGGTATTCCCGCATCAGGTTGACGACTCGAAACGGGATTTGTAACGATTCCGCGACCGCCCTCGCATCTTCGATGTCCTCTTGCCAGGGGCAATTTCCCACGATGTTCTCTTCGTTGATCCAGTTCTTCATGTAGGCGCCTTCAACAGGCACACCTGTTCTCTGCAGAAGGAGCGCCGCGACGCTGCTATCTACCCCGCCGGACATGGCCACTAAAACGCGTTCAGGAGATTCAGGCACTTTGAAAAAATTCTATGGAACACGGCGGATTGCAACCGGCCAGTTCAACGTCAAGGAGCCGGGATTCAGGACTCAGGAGCACACGGGCGAGCGAGCGCGAAGAAGTCAGGAGTGAGGGCGGATTCTAAAATCTTCACACGCGCTAGCCCGTAGGGTGATTCCTAACTCCTGGATCCTTGGCTTCTTCTCCCGTTACCGTTCGAAAGGCGTTCGACCACTGAACGCTCTCGCCAATGTAAGCTCGTCTGCGGTTTCCAGACCGGATCCGGCAGGCAATCCCTGGGCCATCCGGGTAATGTTCACTCCTTCTAGCTTCAACAGCTCTCCGATATAACTGAGAGTCGCCTCACCTTCAACATCAAGGCTAAGAGCAAATATCACTTCGTGCAATTGATCCTCTTTGACCCGGCGCACCAGCGAATCAATTCGAAGATCCTCGGGCCCGATATGGTCCAAGGGCGATAAACGTCCTCCCAGAGAATGATAAAGTCCACGGAACGCCCCGCTACGCTCCAGCCAAAGAATGTCGGTCGCCTGCTCCACCACGCATAGGCTCTGCGTGTCCCGATTCGGATCCGAACAGATCGCACACTGGTTTGCTTCGGCAAAGAATCCGCATCGCACACAAGCCCGAATCCCTGAAACTGTCTTTGAAATCGCTTCTGCAATCAGATCCGCACGGGCCTCCTTTCTTTGAACAATCCAGAGAGCCATCCGCTCCGCGCTACGCGGCCCGACACCAGGCATGCGACGCAATTGGCGAATCAATTCCTGAATCAAAGGGGGGTAATCGATGCGTTGCATGGCTCGAACCGGAAGAGGTCTTTTGTCTTAGCGAATCAGGCTTGCCGAGAGGACTCTGCCTCCTTCGCCTGTCGATAAAAATCAACGACGCGCTCACTGAGGAATTTGTCCGGATTTTCGATCGCCGAGACCGGCACATTGAACCTCAAGTTAGTGTCTCGGTCCCGCAAAAGCTTAAGCCCATACGGATAATCCTTAAACAGATTGTGGCAAAACTCAGTGACATTGCTTCCGGATGCCCTGGCACGCTCGACGATTTTGGCGATCGCAGCTTCTTCGATTTCAAACTGAACACCATGCTTCTGCGAGAAGACAGACGCGAACTGCCGGACCATCTCAGCTTGATTCAACTCCGCTTCTGCCTGAGCCTGATCCAGAAGCTTCTTCAATGCTTTTTCAGGATGGCTGACGAGGTCGAAATCTATCTCCAGAGTACGAACACCTGACCCAGGCAACTCAAATTTGAAATCGCGAAATAACCGGTCACAAACCGTAACCAAGCCCCGCGCGCCGGTTTTTTCCAAGGAAGCCTGCAGTGCAATCTCCCGCAGCGCCGCATCGTCAAACCGTGCATCGATGCCGAAGGCCTCGAAGGCGCGCGTGTATTGCCGGATCACGCTGCCCTCAGAGGTCTTCAAGATGGCAAACAGATCGTCCGCAGATAACTCATGACAGACAACCCGGACCGGTAGACGCCCGATGAACTCCGGTTCCAGTCCATAGTCGATATAATCCCGGGTGGTCACCGCGGATAGAACTCCGGCACTGTCGGTGGGTACGGACTCGCTGCCAAAGCCGATATTCGCCTGCCGCAACCGACGCTCGACCTGATCTTTAAGGCGATCAAAAGCACCACTGCAAATAAACAAAATATGACGGGTATTGACGATCTCTTTCTTGGCCTTACCACGGCGTTGAAACTCCAGTGCGGATTGGAGCTGAGATTGAAGGTCCATCGGATTCCGTAACGGCACCTCCGTTTCTTCCATCAATTTCAGGAGAGTGGTCTGAACCCCGCGCCCGCTGACGTCGCGGCCATTGATATTGGAGCTTGAAGCGATCTTGTCGATCTCATCAATGTAGATGATGCCATACTGCGCAATTTCCACGTTGCCGTCCGCTTTTTGAACAAGTCCGCGCACCAGGTCTTCGACGTCGCCTCCGACGTATCCGGTTTCACTGAATTTCGTCGCATCGGCTTTAACAAACGGAACCCCGATCAGGTCGGCGACGTGCTTGACCAGGTAGGTCTTTCCTACCCCGGTCGGGCCAAGCAGTAAAACGTTTCCCTTGATGTATTCGATCCGTTTAGCGGCTTCGGGGTCTTCTTTTTCGAGTCGGTAAATGCGATTGACGTGATTGTAATGGTCGCAGACCGCGATGGATAAGGTCTTCTTCGCTTCGTCCTGTTGGATCACAAAACGATCCAGATGCGCTTTAATCTGCTTCGGAGTGGCGTTGAACTGAAAAGGGTCAAGTGCTTCCTGCCGTTCTTCGGGTGGCTCGTCGGTTGAGGCTTGCTGGGTAAACGCAGAGACTGCGACGTGCTCGCCGAAATTCGCCTTCATAAACTCCTGAATTTTCTTTTGGAGTTCTTCGGGCGAAGGAAATGGTGTCTCAGGCATCGTTAAACCTAACGCTCCTACCGGCATCTGCAAACGACGACAGCGGCGCGCCGTGAGGCTCAGCGTCTTTCGCCTCTTCCCACAGCAAATCCTTCTGAGTCAATGGGAGGGAAACGAACTCCATGCTACGTTCTTGGGCCAGGCGCTCCATGGCTTGAAACCTGGCCGCGAATTTCGTGGTCGCCTGATTGAGGAGTTGCTCGGCATCCAGCTCCTTCTTGCGGGCAAAATTGACCAGAGCAAAGAGCAGATCGCCTATCTCCTCGTGAAGATCATTTTCCGGCGCAGATTCGACTTCACTGAGCTCTTCCCGCACCTTTGCCAAGGCCCCCTCCGCCTCGTTCCAGTCAAAACCGACTCGAGCTGCTTTGCCCTGCACTTTCTGAGCTCGCGCGAGCGCGGGCAACCCTTTAGGTACGCCGTCGAGCGCGGAGCGGCGTTCCTGTTTCTCCGCGCGCTTGATCACCTCCCACTGCCTGAGAACCGCTTCACTATTCGGCAAACGGGTTTCTCCGAAAACGTGTGGATGCCGATTGACTAGTTTATCGGCGATCACAGCAGCGACGTCATCCAAATTGAAGCGTTTTTCTTCCGAGGCCATCTGAGAGTGAAGCACGACCTGCAGGAGCAGATCTCCCAGTTCTTCCTTCAATTCCTTATCGTCTGCGGCATCGATGGCATCGATCAGTTCGTAGCACTCCTCGATCAGGTGCGGTTTCAAACTCTGGTGTGTCTGTTCGCGATCCCAGGGACAACCCTCCGGCGACCGGAGTTGAGCCACAATATCCCGCAATCGATCCAGTGGAGAACTCATAACTCAAGCCGGGCAGAGAGCATAGGGCTGATCTCGGCGATCCTGCCTATCGACGATCCTGCCTATCGACGATCTTTTTCCAACAACTTGGCACGAGCGCGCTCCAATTCGGCACGTTCCTGCGACGTCAGACTGCTCAGACCGTGCTTGGCAATCTTATCCAGCAAAGGGTCGATCTCGGCCGTCTCGCTTCCGACTGTTTCGATGCTGGAAGGATGTGAACGAGATTTTGGCTTTGGTACGACCCGTAATTTTGGCCGACGCCGCAATGGCAAGCGGAAGGAAGGCAATTCGCCGCCCCTCTGAAGAAACCGGATATAGCCAAATGCAAAGCCGCTGATCAGCCAGAGCTCGCCGAGCGAAATCCAGTCCGAAGAGGAAAGGTCAATCACCGAAGACAGCGCCAGGCTGGCGATCGCCACCCATTTCGCGGTCAGGAAACCACCCCATTGAACTCCGGGATATAAAGTGCAAAAGGCGATGAAAAGGCCAATCATGATCTGGGTCTGGCCCAGGAAACGGATGGGGAAATTGGTGAACGCCCCAACCGCAGTGAGACTCAGCACTGGGATCATCACGATCACGCCGTACAAAGTCAGGAAACGCGCTTTGCCGATGTACTTTTCAATCTCGACCGCAGAGACATAAAGAAAAAGCAGGCCGATAATCGTAAAGAAGCTCGGGACGGCGACAAAGGAGTAGGTGAAAATCTGCCAAATCTGGCCGCCAAAAATCGAATGAGCCGTATCAAAAGCAAGGAGCGAGACGATCGCCTCCAAATTCCCGGTGGCTTGCGCGAAAAATGTTGCCAGAACTCCGACTGCGTACGCTACGGTTAGTATCGTCGCATAATAGATCGGATATCCCCTGAAATAGGTGACAGGGCGATCCTCGTTGAAGCTTGAAAGCAAAGCCATAACTGATCTCTGTTGAGCGAACCGAGTTATTGTAAAGGAAGTTAAGGCACCCGGCAAGGGAACAGAGCCTGTTTGCTTCTGCTTCCAACAGAAGCTAATCTCGATCCCGTAATGCCTCAAACCCTGGACGTACCGGTTCAGAAGCCAAAGCCTCTGGCGAGGAAAGCGCGAGACTTTGCTTCATCGACCTTTCGACTCCTGAGTCGGAAGCGACGAGGACAACCCGACGACCACAATCTTCTGCCGCTACTGATCCAAGTACTGGCGGGATTTACGAAAGTCGATGGAAGAATTCTGGAGGATGAACTCGATTCCAGCCTGGGATTCTTGCGATACGATTATCCCGAAGCGGTTTACTCCGATCTTCGGGCCCTCTTCCAGAAAGCCCTGAAAGAACAACAGGACCTTGGACACATGGCGAAACGGCTCGCTGAAGAGATGCCGCAGGATCGCAAGATCATGCTGGGTGTCCAGCTCTATGACCTCATTGCCAAGGCGGGGATGCAGCAGGAACAGGTCATTGCCTATTATTCGTTCATGTCTCAACTGGGGATGGCGGCCCAGGCTATCGACATTGTTTATCAGCTGAATGCCGCGGACACCGCGGACCCTTCCGTCTACCAGAAGGGAACATCGCCTCTCGAATCCATCGTCCTGGGCTCAGAACCCACGGCGGACGTGCAAATCAAAGAGCTCGGTCCACATGAGCGACTCATGGCCTACCGGTATCATGAGCTGATCCTGTTCAAAAATCTCAGCGCCCGGCCGGTGATGGTCAGGGGGCGAACATTAGCACCTGGTGAGTTTTGTCGAATCTATCCCGGCCAGCGCCTACTGGTGGACGAACAGGTCATCAGCCACCAGGATCTGAACTTCTATTTTAATGCCAAGAAGAATGTTTACCTGCCTCACATTTTCGTAAGGGTGGCGCCGACGGACGAGGTCCAACTCGAAAAGTCCAGATCGCGAGACAGCAGTCTAGAGGTTCAATTCGGACTCAAGGTTCATGTCAAGGCTCTCAAAAATGTGGTGGCGACGCTTAACGGGACCGATTTGAAGGCCGGCACGACCGTCTCAGGGAACCTCGAAGATCGGATCGTCTTCGGAAACGGGATGCTGCTTCCGCTGGTCGATCTCCGGCGCGGCGCCCGCGCGATGGGAGGGCGTTTTCAACTGAAAACGTCGAAATCGGAGTATCTGGTTTCCAACAACACCGCACTGCTTGAAGAGGATGACATTTTGCTGAGTCCAGGAACCAGTGGCGATGTTCTCTTGAAGATATCATGCGACTACGAACGGAGAATCGGCAAGCTCGAGGTCCTGCAAGCGGATCGGCCAATCCTGGTGGGAGAAACGGTCGTTCGCAATACCGCTGACCTGGTGGACGGCGATATCATCCGCATCGATACCGGGCAGATTTTGCGATGCGATTTTTCGGAACGAATTATCGAAGAAGAACGCAACATCATCCACCACCTGGAGGTTCGGGATGTTTCGCTGCGTTTCAAAACGGGTGACGTTGCCTTAGACGGAATCTCCTTTGCGGTGACCCGGGGAGAAATGGTTTGCGTGATGGGAGCCAGCGGTTCAGGAAAAAGCACGCTGCTCAAGGCTATCTGCGGACAGGGCCAACCACCGACCACGGGCGCAATTCTGCTCAACGGCCAATCGCTCTACAACAATCTCGAGCCGTTGCGAGGCTACGTTGCTTACGTCCCTCAGGACGATGCCTTCGATGAGCACCTGACAATCCTGGAAAACCTCGATTACGCCGCGGCGATTCGCTCTCCTCACCTCTCCGCCAAAGATCGCCTGCGCAGGATCGACAGCAAATTGATCGAGCTCGGACTTTCAGAGCGCCGGGACAGCCTGGTTGGCAGCTCCGTTAAAAAGTATCTCAGCGGAGGAGAACGGAAACGGCTGAACATTGGCTTGGATATGGTCAGCTCCGCCGACGTCTATCTTTTCGACGAGCCGACATCCGGACTTTCGTCCAAAGATTCCGAGCACGTCGTCGAGATCATCAGGAGCCTCTCTCACAATAAAATTGTCCTGGTCACCATCCATACGCCGACTTCTAAGATCTTCCAGATGTTCAACAAAGCGGTCTTGTTGGACAAAGGAGGCCGGCTGGTCTTTTTCGGAACGCCTCAGGAGACATTGCAGTATTTCGCGACCGCCGAACACAAGCTTTCGTTCGGGACTGAGCTCGGCGGTTGCCCCTCTTGCGGCACGACCCGACCCGAATTCATTTTCGACGTCCTGGAGGCACCTCTGCGTGATCTGAGCGGCGATATAATATACGAAGAGAACAGCAAGGGACAGCTTGTCCCGGCCAGAAGATATTCCCCGGACTATTGGCGCGATAAATACGAGTCCTTCCGGCTCATCCAGGAAATGCGCCAAATTTCCCTCACGCAGGACTCTCCCACCGCCCTGCCGCCTCCAAGCGACAAGAAAGAACCAACGCGTTGGCACGACGAGTGGGTTCGCGTCCACACCATTTTGAAGCGGGCTTTTGTCAGCAAGCTTCGCAACCAAACCAACGTTTGGACCACCATTTTCGAGGCGCCGGTTCTGGGGGCATTAATCGGTTTCGTACTGAGATACGCGGAAAATTCAGAATACAATTTCGCTTCGGCTTTTCATATTCCCACCTACCTGTTTCTGGCCCTCGTGGTGGCCATGTTCCTGGGCCTGACGAACAGCTGCGACGACATCATCCGCGACCGAGCGATCCTCGAGCGGGAGAGGAACTTGAACATTCACCTCCCCTATTATGTCCTCTCAAAGTTTTTTACCTTATCCTTATTCGCGATCATCCAATGTGTGCTTTTTCTTCTCATCGGTGACGCGATTCTGGAGATCCGCGGGATGTTTTGGCCTTATCTCTGGTTCATGGGAACCACGGCGGTCGCGGGAGTCGCTGGGGGATTGCTGATTTCTTCTCTGGTCAATGACGCAAAAACTGCGGCCAACATCGTGCCCCTGGTCCTGATTCCTCAGATCATTCTAGGCGGAGCATTGATCAAGTACGAAGAAATGAATCGGAATCTGGACTTCATTTATGCGCTTACCCGGGACCGGGCCGCAAAGGAACAACATCCAGCAGATGACCGGATGAAACCGAAAGATGTTGAAGTCCCGTTCATCTGCCAATTTATTCCAATGCGCTGGTCTTACGAAGCGATGGTGGTCGCGCAGGCGAAGCTGAATCCGTTCACCCGTCGGCAAGATATTCTTACGGAAGAGATCGAACAGTTGGCCAAAAACAAGGACTTAACGGCCGCGGAAAGTGACCGGTTGGATGATCTGAAGGAAACGCTGGCGATCCTCTCGGGACTTGCCGGCGACAACCCTGGTCAGGTCAATCAGAAAATGCACGAGATCGACAAAGTCATCGCCGGTGCACCCTTGGATCGCAAGAAATTTGAATCGGACGGAGACCAGGTGACCGCGGAACAGCTTTTTCAAAATCAAAAGATCACGGACATGCTCACCGACGCTCAAATGAAGCAAAAGGACTATACTTCAGAAGCGCGCAACGTGTTTTTTGGGCCGGAAAAGAATTACTTCCATCAAAGGCTGAACATCTTTGTATTCAACTCCTCCATCATCAACGGGTTCACTTTGCTCTTCCTCCTCTGCCTCCTGCTCAGCCTGCATCGGCAGCTAAGAACGATGTAGAGGAAGGAGTTCAGGAGTTGCAGGAGTTCAAGGAGTTACAGAATAGGACGCCCCCGAGCGGGGCTTCCTGCGTAGCTTTTACTCCAAAACGTTATCTCGCGTGGCAAAGCCCAGCACTCTCTTCCTATTCTGTCACTCCTGCAACTCCTGAACTCCTGACTCCTGATTCAATGTGCTGCGGCTAGATCTGCGCGGGCTGGCGTCCGAGCGGGTCTTTTGAAGAGAAAGACCAGCGGGATACAAAGCAGACAGACAATCACTAGCAGCCGGAACTGGTCCACATACGAGGCTAGAGCGGATTGCTGGAGCAGCGTTTGGTAGGTCAGTCCATACGCTTGATCATGAGCGGCGGTTGAACCCATCATCGGTGTGAGCGCGGTCTGCACTTTGGCGATCTGTTGGTTGAAGGCCGGACTGTACGGACTCATCTGACCCGCCAACAGCGCTTGATGGGTTTGGGTGCCGCGGGCCACCAAGGTCGTAATCGCTGAGATTCCGACGCTTCCCCCAAGGTTCCGCAACAAGTTAGTCAGCCCGGTCGCTTCGCCCATATTCTCACGCGAAACGGTCGCCATGGAAAATGTCGTCATCGGCACGAAGATGCAGGTCACCGAAAATCCACTGATAACGATCGGCCAGATGATGTTGCGGGGAGCTATGTCGGTGGTGAGGTTCCCAAACATCGACATTGACAAAGCAAGGATTGCGAACCCGCCACCAATCCAGGCCCGTCCGTCGATCTTCGGATTTGCAAGAATGCGACCGGAAATAATACTGCCAAGAATGGCGCCGAAACCGCGCGGACTCATCACCAACCCGGCGCTGTACGAAGTGTAGGAAAGAAGATTCTGGAGGAAAAGGGGTAGAACCGCTGTTGTCCCATAGAGAATCGCGCCGACCAGGAACAACAGAAGCGACCCGATCGCCAGGTTGGTGTTTCGCAGGATCCGCAGGTTGACGATTGGATGTTCAACCCGGAGTTCCCAGATGATAAAAGCGCAAAAAGCGACGGCCGCCCCCACGGCCAGGAATCGAATGAGGTTTGAATACAACCAGTCGGCGTCCTGTCCTTTGTCGAGCATGACCTGCAGACAGCCGATCCAGATGGCCAACAGGCCGAAGCCAACGAAATCGATCCTGCCCGGCCGGCTGTTTTTAAGGTAGGCCGGATCTTCCAGCAGAATAGAGCAGAGAATGACCGCCAGAATCCCGATGGGAATATTAATGTAAAACACCCAGCGCCACGAGTAATTGTCCGTAAGCCATCCGCCTATGGTGGGACCAAGGATCGGCGCCACCACCACGCCGATCGCATACACGGACATGGCAGTCCCCCGCTTCTCCCGCGGAAAGCTTTCCAGAAGAATAGCTTGGGCAATTGGTTGGAGCGCTCCTCCTCCAGCCCCCTGGACGACGCGGGCCAGAATCAGCATACCCAGGCTGCTGGCCAAACCGCAGAGCGCGGACGAGACAGTGAAAATCACGATGCAGGTGATCAAAAACCTCTTCCGACCGAAAAAACGACCTAACCAGCCGGTCGCCGGAAGCACAATCGCGTTGGAGACAAGATAGCTGGTCAGGACCCACGTGGCTTCATCCGTGCTGGCCGAAAGATTGCCGGCGATGTGATTCAATGCCACATTGGCAACCGAGGTATCCAGAACCTCCATAAATGTCGCCAGCATCACCGCGAAAGCGATGAACCAGGGATTGACCACCGGTTTTTCACCCGCAAAAGATGTTCGCGCCATTGATCCAGCTGCCATAATTCGCCCGCGAAGATTAATCCGCGATCGGGACATCCACGGGTTGCGGCTTGCGCCGTAATCCTTGGCGCAGGATGAAGAACAGGCCGACTAACAGCACCACCAAGGCGATCCCGACGGGAACCGGAGAATACTCTGGGCTTGAAACTTCGACGGTTGGAACGACCGATTCACCCGGCCCGAGCGGCAGCCCCGTCTCCCCGTTGAGCGGTTCGTCGAACAGGATCTTGACCGGAATGCGCTGAATCACCTTCACGTAATTGCCGGTGGCATTCTGAGGCGGGAGGAGGCTGAATCGCGCCCCGCTTCCGGCCTGGATGCTCTCAATATGCCCCCTGAAGGCTTTGCCGTGAAGCGCGTCAACCCCGATTTCGACTCTCTGGCCGGGGCGCATTCTCCGGATCTGATCCTCCTTGAAATTCGCGGTCACCCAGACGTCTTTCGGCACCAGTGCGAACAAATTTTGTCCCGCCTGAACGTACTGTCCGGGTTCGACCGATTTTTGGGTCACCCAACCTGAATCTGGTGCCAGAATCCTGGTGTAGGATTGGTTCAACTTCGCCGTTGCAAGATTAGCGTCGGAGGAATTAATCTGCGCATTAACGCTTTCCACCAAAGCTTGGAGCGCGTCAACCTGGGCGCGCGCTTCTTCAACCTGCGCTTCATCGCTGAGCACCTTCTTGTTGGCCGCATCTAACGTCGCTTGAGCCGATTTTGCCGTCGCACGGAACTGATCGACGTCTTGGGGCGAAACAACCTTCGTTTTGTAAAGATCCTCGTAGCGCTTGAAGTCACTCTGCGCCTTGTCGTTCTGCGCCGCGTCTGCGGCGGCGGTCGCTCGGTCCGAGTCGACCGTCGCACGGATCGTCCGGATGTGGGCTATCCCATCTTGAAGTCCGGCCTGGGCAGCGCCGGCCTGCGCTTGAGCACTTTGCAAAGCCGCTTCTTTTTGGCGCGTCGCGGCGTCAAAATCACGCGGATCCAGTTCAACCACCAGGTCTTCTTTCTTTACCGTCTGATTATCCTCCACGTAGACGGCTTGGACACGTCCAGCCACTTTGGCGGAAACGGGGATGATATGCCCGTCAATAAAGGCATCATCCGTGGATTCGTAAGCCGCAGAGTGAACAATATACTGGAGTCCAAAGATCACTCCGGAGGCAAAAAGCAAGGCCACGATGAGCGTCCCGGCAATGCGTTTGAGTGAATAGCCGCTGACTGCTTTTGCGGGCGAACCTGCTCCCCTGTCGTCATGGAGATTGGAACCGACTCGCGCGGGTGCTAGTTCTATTTGTTGTGCCATAATGCGTTTCGAAGGTTCAGGCTGCGATTGTTTCGATGCCGCGCACAAAAATGTCGACCACGGTCGATATATACACGTCCATGGTGTAATTCCTGGGGAGATACACGCCTTGGCGCAGCATCCCAGCGTACAGCGCATTCTTAAAAGCATCGAGCGCGCACTCCACGTTCAAATCGTTTCGGACAACTCCCGCACGCTGAGCATCCTTGAGAACGAGCACCAGACGTTCGCGGACAGGCCGAATGACTTCGGCAATCATGGTCTGCATTGACTTGGGTAAGATCTCCGCCTCCGCCAGAAAAGCTCTCGCCATGCCCTTCTTTTTTTCAATATGGGAATAGTAGTGCCGCGCATATAGTTCCATGCTCTCGCGCAGGTTTTCTTTCCAGGAAGAATGCTGATCCATCATCGCGATCTCGGAGGCGAGGCCCCGTTGCAGGACGGCGCGTAAGAGCTGCTCCTTGCTCTTAAAATGCCGGAACAAGGTCACCTCGTTAACACCTGCTTTTCGCGCTATCTCCCGGGTCGTCGCTCCCCGGATACCGACGCTGGAAAAGGTACGCGCCGCAGCATCCAAGAGGCGTTCGCGCGTCAGATCGACAGAAGAAACCGCCCGGCGTCGGCGTTCCACGGAAGGCGCAGAAGATTGCATGTAAGTACTTACTTACATCCAAGACGATTGCAAGCGGTTACTGTCATTTCTTCGCTCCCTGGCGTCCACGAGATTTAGTTCACAGGGGATCGCAACGACCCCCGCTGTTTCGCGGACAACGGCTAAATTCCGGTTTTGGTGCCACGGAGCCTGTTGTGCTATGTTTTTCGTCCAATGACTGAAAATCGGCGCGCTCACGTGCAACGAGAGACGGCGGAAACTTATGTCTCCGTCGAGCTCCTTATCGACGGCTCCGGCGCCTCATCGATTCAGACAGGTATCCCTTTCTTCGATCACATGCTCACTCTCTTCAGCAAGCACAGCCTGTTCGACCTGAAGATTGATGTGCGCGGAGACCTGGAGGTGGACTATCATCACAGCGTCGAGGATACGGCGATCGTTCTCGGCAAATGCCTCTCCCAAGCGCTCGGCGATAAGGCCGGCACCAAGCGTTACGGGTGGGCACTCCTCCCAATGGATGAAGCACTGATCCAGGTCGCGATCGATTTGAGTGGTCGATCCTATCTTCATTATCAGGCACCCGACAACGCGGGCTCTATTGGGCGGTTCGGCTTTGAACTGGTCGAAGAATTTCTACGTGCCTTCAGTTCCAATGCCCTTCTCAATCTCCACGTCGATATCGTCCGTGGTCGGAACAGCCATCATATGGCGGAAGCGATTTTTAAGGGTTTGGCAAAAGCGCTGGACCAGTCTTGCCAGATCGACGGGCGGGTCGGAGGCATTCCGAGTTCAAAAGGAATATTGTGACGGCTCGCGCGAGAATTGGATTAATCGACTACGGCTCCGGCAATCTGCGGAGTGTCGCCAAGGCCCTCGAGGCGGTTGGGGCTGCACCCGAACACATCGTCCAGGGTCCGATCCCCGCCGGGTTGGAGGCGCTGGTCCTCCCAGGCGTTGGTTCATTTGGGGATTCGGTGCGGCATCTGCAGGAACGCGGGCTATTCCGACCGATCCGTGACTGGCTGACCAGTCAGAAAAAGTTTCTTGGTATTTGTCTCGGCTACCAGCTTTTGTTCCAGGCGAGCGAAGAATCGCCCGGGGTGGAGGGTCTCGGGCTTTTCGAGGGCACGGTGCAAAAGTTCAGGGTGCCCGGTCTCAAAGTGCCCCAAATCGGCTGGAATCGGCTGACCTGGACAAAGCAAGCGAGAGATCGATACCCGGAATTACCGAGCGACCCCTTCGTTTATTTTGTTCATTCCTACTATCCTGTTCCTGAAAACAAGTCCATTATCGCGGCCACGGCAGAATATGGAGAAGAGTTTGCTGCCGCCGTGGTGGCGGACAATTTATTGGCCACCCAGTTCCATCCTGAGAAAAGTCAGGAGAACGGATTGGCAATTCTGCGACAGTTTGTTAGTTCACTAAGATGATCATATTACCGGCTATCGACCTGTTGGATGGACAGGTAGTGCGTTTACGCGAGGGGAAACTCGCAGAGAAGACGGTGTATTCGGATGACCCGTTAGCTTTTGCCAGGCGGTGGGAGGAAGAAGGCGGAAACTGCCTGCACGTCGTAGACCTCAATGCAGCCTTTACCGGCGAGCCGCGTAATATCGAAATGGTCAAACGGCTGGTCCGGACCCTCAACATCCCGGTTCAAGTCGGGGGCGGAATACGTTCCTTGGAAGCTGCGAGCACCTTTATCAAGGCCGGCGTGGCCAGGGTCGTGCTCGGGACTGGCGCGGTGGACAGCCCGATTTTCCTCGAAAACCTGGTTAACCGCTTCGGCGGAGACAAAATAGCAGTCAGCGTCGATGCGCGAGACGGCCACGTGGCGGTTCGAGGATGGACAGAGGTCACTTCGATTAACGTGCTCGATTTTATTCGCATGGTCGAGAAACTGGGCGTCGGAACGATTATTTTTACGGATATCGCCACCGACGGAACCTTAATCGGCCCCAACTTTCCGGTTTTGGAGAAAATTCTCGACAAAACCCATTGCAATATCATCTCGAGCGGAGGCGTTGCGACTCTCGAACATATCAAGCAACTGGCAGCGATGCCGCGTCTTCATGGCCTGATCATTGGCCGAGCGCTCTTCGACGGTACCATTGATCTTGAAGAGGCGGTGGCCCTGGCCAATTACCACAGCGACGCCCGCGGAGCGGTTTAAAGGCAGGAGTTCAGGAGTTGCAGGAGTTCAGGAGTTGCAGAATGGAGAGGGTCGTTTTCCGGACCGGCGGTCGGTGACAACTGCACTTTTCCAGTCTTTCGCGCCATCCGCGGATCAGGTAGGAGGGCGAAG
>Ga0210390_10001924_pt1 | contig 19037 bp, 14 predicted proteins | sample IncBWH11OmetaG_FD_161050 | JGI IMG/M metagenome (GOLD analysis project Ga0210390, IMG submission 161050) | Forest soil microbial communities from Barre Woods Harvard Forest LTER site, Petersham, Massachusetts, United States - Inc-BW-H-11-O ... | reverse complement strand
GCGGCTCCAGCCGACGCCGGGCATCTCATCGGGCCAGCGGGTGGCCGCGAGCCTCCGCTTGAGGTCATCGAGCTGCGATTGCGGGATGTCGATCTTGAACTCACGCATCGTGAACCTCTCTTCAGTCGAGCTTCTTCGCTGCCAGCCTCAGCACCGGACCATGACCTCGCTGAGGGCCTTGCGGGACAGGTCGGGTACGCAGGCGCCGTCCGCCGGGTAGCCGACCGGCATGACCAGGTACGGGCGCTCTTCGGCCGGCCGTCCGCAGACCTCGTTGAGGAAGCGCATCGGGCTGGGGGTGTGCGTCAGCGACACCAGGCCAGCGTGGTGCAGCGCGGCGATCAGCAGCCCCACGGCGATGCCCACCGACTCCTTGACGTAGTACGGCCTGGGGCTGTTCGGCCCCTGGTGCACCTCGAACACCACGATCACCGCGGGGGCGATCTCGAGGAACGGCTTGCTCCAGTCGGTGCCGATGGGGGCGAGCGCGCTGAGCCATTCCTCCGATGCCCGCCGGGTGTAAAACTCCCGCTCCTCGGCCTCGGCGGCCAGGCGCAGCCGTCGCTTGCGGATCGGGCTGGTCACCACGACGAACCGCCACGGCTGCACGTTAGCGCCGCTCGGCGCGCTGGCCGCCGCCCGGATAGCGGCCTCGATCACGCCGTCGGGGATCGGGGCGGGCGAGAACTCCCGCACCGACCGGCGGGCCGACATCCGGTCGGCGAACGCGCTCGCGGCGCGGATCGCGTCTGCCGGTGCCACCCGGGTGTGATTGAGCGGAATCATCGAAGCTCGTACCGTCTCGGTCAACCCGAAGCCTCCCGCCACTGAACCGTCTCATCCCAGGATCCGGTCGGCGGGGAGGTATGTCTTATCCGGCCGTGCTGGCTTCCTGGATTCCAGGGACGCTGCGGGCGATGAGGTGGTCCACCACGTCGGTGAGCCTGCCTCGCCTCGCCGCGGCCGCGCGCTGCCGTACCGCGCCGCCCCCGCCCTCGACCAGGCCGCAGGAGCTAGGCCGGGATTACCGGCCCCGGTCACCGCGGTCCACCGCCGCGGTGGTGCTCACCACCAGGGCGCGGACCAGGACCGCGACCGGCGCGGACTCGGAGGCGGTTATCGGCACGTCGGCGACCGTGACCTCGAGCGTGGGAAAGCGGGCCGACGGCCGGATATCCCAGAAGATCGTGCCCTCGTCGCCCAGCCCGCCGGCCTCTTGCCGACCGCGGGTCGGGCGGCCCAGCCTTACGATAACGGCGGCGGAGGTATCGACGCTACGGTCGGCTCGGAGCCGAGAACAGCCGCCAGGTCAGCGCTGCCAGCAGCGCCGTCCGGTCCGGCATGGTGACTCACACGCGACCAGGGCACCCAGGCGCTCCACCATCGCGGCGGCGTTCTCATTGGCTGCCTGCCGCAAGGCGCTGACGTGTCCATAAGCCGGTGCCTTCGGTTCACTGTCGGCCTTCCTGTTTCGCTCAATTTCACCTCAGCATCGGATGCCTCACGCCCGGTCGTCTTCCCCCGGCTACGGGTCCGTCACGGGTACCGACGTGCGGGTCCCGGCCGTGTCATCGGGTGCTGGTGTGCCGCACGCGGCCAGCAGGGTGTGACTTCGCCGCCGTAGTGGGTCCGGGCCTGGCGGCTGACGCGCTGCTCTGGGAAGCATCCTGGGAGAAGAAAGATCCGCTCCAGGTACAGCATCGTGAGAGATGAGCGAAGACTCCTAGAAGAATACATTTGTACCTGGTTGCTGGCCCAATTTGCCCTTGGGTGAGCCCGTTATTCTACGGGAAGTGAGAAGAAGCATGACCACCAAAACATCCGCGTCAAGCCCACCAAAGATACCCGCCGAGCTCATGGCGGAGCTCGCCGCCGTGCCAAGTCGTTTGGTCTCGGCCTGGGCGGCGCATGATGCCGAGGCTTTCTCCCAGCTATTCATCCCGGACGGTGCGCTAATTATGCCGGGCGTGTACAAGAAGGGCCGCGACGAGATCCGGAAATTCATGGAAGCCGGGTACGCCGGGCCATACAAGGGAACCAGCGTCACCGGGACGCCGATTGACATCAAGCCGCTCGGCACCGGCGCCTTCGCCCTGCTGACCGTGGGCGGTGTGCTCGAGCCTGGTGAGAAGGAAGTGTCGACCAAACAGGCGATCCGCGCGTCCTGGATCCTCGTCAAAGACGACGGCACGTGGCGGCTAGCCGTCTACCAGAACTGCCCGCGCGACCCGGTCGCCTGATCCGGCGCGCAGGTACTCAACCCACCAAAAGTCTTTGTACTCCCCGGGTAGCGGGGCGGTCCTGTGACAGGGACGAGCCGCTGCCCGCTCCCATGGCCGCGTTGACGACGCCGAGGCCCTCGATCGCGAGAGCCGCGCTCGAGAACACCCCGCCGTAACATGCCCTGCCTTTCTCCCACACTGAATAGCCAATTCCGCGGTGACTTCGAGGCATTGGGTTACAATAATCGGCGGCCATAAATGATATTCGCATCTTTCCGATTGCCGTCCTGTCTGAATATGCCGTGAATCGCAGCAGGGCAATTTAGAAGATGAATCGGGCAGCGGCGACCATGAAAGGTTAGGCAGGAGGGTCGGCAGGTCGACGCGAATTTCGCCAAGGAGAACACGATGGACCATAGGAGTGTGCCGTCATGGCGTTGACGACTGGCCGCGAACAGCGCGCTTACCCGGCGCCGCCGGTTCCGGACCTCACCCCGGGCGATGCCATCGCCAAGGCCGAGGCCATGGCGATCGGTCTGATCGACCGCCAGGCTGAGACGGAAAACCGCACGTACTACGCCAGCGACACCCACGCCGAACTGGCGAAGAACGGTTTCTACCGGCTCCTGGTCCCGCGGCGTTACGGCGGCTACGAGTTCGGCATCGATACTTTCTTGCGGGTCACGATGGCCCTCGCCCGGGGCTGCTCGTCCACCGGTTGGATGTACTGCCTGGGCGCGACGCACGCACTCGCCGCGGCGTCCCTGTTCGGCGAGCGGGCTCAGGCAGAGATGTTCAGCGGCGGCGACTTCATCTGCCCGGCGACCATCGTCCCGGCAGGCACGGCAACCCGCACCGGCGACGGTCAGTGGCTGATCAACGGGACCTGGGGATACTGCTCGGGCTCCCCTTATGCGACCCACTTCATGGGCCATGCCCTGACCTTCGAAGGTGACGGACCGCCTGCTCCGGTGCTGTTCGTGGTGCCGAGGGCGCAATGGCGGCGGCTGGATGACTGGGGCCGCCAGCTCGGGCTCAAGGGCAGCGGGTCGCACAGCATCCTCGTCGAGGACGCCGTGATCCCCGGCCACATGGCCTTGCCAGGGGTGCACATCAGCGAGATCGACATCGCTAGCGGGACGCCCGGCGCCGCGCTGCACCACAATCCCGAGTACGGCGGCGGGCCGCTCAGCTACATGAACATGGAGATAGCCGCCCTGGCCGTGGGCATGGCCAAGGGGGCGCTCGACGTGTACGAGGACCTGCTGCGGCGGCGTACGACGCTGCTGCCGCCGATCGTCAGTCGCGGCGCGAACCCCGATTACCAGCTCTGGTTCGGGGAGGCCCTGGGCATGATCGGCACGGCCGAGGCCGCGCTGATGAACGCGGTGCAGCAGTGGCGCGACACGTGCGCCCTCGGCCCCGGCGCCTTCACCAAGGAGCGCGACCTGCGGCTAGCGGCCATCTGCCGGCATGTGATCAAGCTGTGCTGGGACGCGGTCGAGGGTTACCTGTTCCCGACCGCGGGATCCAGCTCGGTCAGAGACGGTGAGCGGCTCGAGCGGGTGTGGCGAGACCTTTCGACGCTGCACAGTCATACCGGGCTCGCGGTGTTCCTGCCCACGATCGCGCTGCGCGAGCTGACCAGAGCAAGGCTCGGGTTGGCCGTGACCGGCGGCCTGAGCTCATGACCGCCGTCGGCGGCCGGGAGGCCGTGATCGCGCGCCCCGGAGACGAAGCCTACGAAGCCGCCACCCGGGTGTTCAACCTGGCGGCGCCCGCGACCCCGGCGGCCGCGGTGACCGCGGTGACCATCGATCAGATCCGCGGCGCGCTGCGTTACGCCGCCGCCGAGGATCTGCGGGTCCGGGTGCACGTTACCGGTCACGGCGCGGCCGCGGCGCGCCCGATGGACGGCGCGCTGCTGATTCAGGTCGATCTGGCGGACCGCGTCGAGATCGACGCGCAACGGCGGCTTGCCCGCATTCCGGCGGGCGCCCGCTGGGGCGCGGTGATCGAGGCCGCCGCGGGGCACGGGCTTGCCGCGCCGCACGGCTCGTCGCCGAGCGCGGGTGTGGTCGGCTACCTGCTGCGCGGCGGCGTGAGCTTCTACGGCCGGCGGCTCGGCCTGGCCGCCAACAGCATCCGCGCGCTCGAACTGGTCACCGCGGACGGGGAGCTGCACCGCGCGGACGCCGCAACCGACCCGGTGCTGCTGTGGGCAATGCGGGGCGGCGGCGGCGGTTTCGGCATCGTCACCGCCGTTGAACTGGAACTCTTCCCCGCCCAGACCGTCGTGACCGGGGCGGCGTACTGGCCGGCCGCCCACGCGGAGCCGCTGATGGCCGCATGGCTCGCGTGGAGCGCCGACGCCCCGCGGGAGGCGACAACGACGCTGCGCGTGCTGAACCTGCCCCAGGTACCCGAGGTTCCGGCGGCGCTGTCGGCGGGCCCGGTGGTGTGCGTCGACGGTGCCGTGCTCAGCCAGGCAGGCGACCCGGCCAGCGCCCAGCGCAGCGCAGCTGACCTGCTCGAACCGCTACGAGCCGTGGCGGCGCCGATTCTCGATACCTGGCAGCTGGCCGCGCCGCCCGCGGTGGCCCACGCGCACATGGACCCGGCCGAGCCGCTCCCCATCCACGCCGACCATATGCTGCTCGACGAACTGGACGAGGCGGGTGCTGCGGAATTCCTGCGCGTGACCGGCCCGGCCTCAGGCTCGGTGTTGACCAGCGCCGAGCTACGGCAGCTCGGCGGCGCGCTGTCGGCGGCGGGCGAGGACAGCGGCGTGCTCGGGCACCTAGACGCACGCTATGCCTACGTGGGCAGCGGCGTGCCGTTCGGGGATGTGACCCCGGAAGCGATCATGGAACGCTGCGCGGTGGTCAGGGCCGCGCTCGGCCCGTGGGACGTGGGCCGGACCGCGCCGGGCTTCGTCGGCACCCTCCGGCAGCCGCAAGGTCACCTCACCCCCCAGCAGGTGCGCGCGGTCGACCAGGTGCGGGCGCGGATTGATCCGGCGGGCCGGTTCCGCGGGGATATCGCGCCCGGCTCGACAGAACTGTACTGACCGATGGAGGCCACGGCCGGGCGGCCGTCGCCGCTGCCCGAGCTGGGGGTGGAGTTCGGAGACCTGGCCGCATGACAGCACGACTGCCTGCGTGGGCCGGTGCTGGCCGGGTTCGTGAACCACTGGATCGCGCGGCTGGTGGGCGCGCCGTCGCTCGAGTTGCCGACGGACCGGCCGCGGCCGGCCGAGTTCGGATTCCGCAGGCCACCGCGCGTTTTGAGATGCCGGCCAGCGAGTACCGCGCGCTACGCGGCTGCGCGAGCGAGCACGGCGTGACGCTGAAGGTCGTCTGGGAGTACGCCACCGATCTTTTCGACCAGGCCACGATCGAGGCGCTGGCCTGGATGTACCGGCAGCTCCTGACCCAGTGGGTGGCCGACCCGGGCCTGCCGCTATCCAGCCTCCCCGTCGCGGCATCAGCCAGGGCTGGTGGAGTTCCAGACGCACGCCGGCGTGCTACCCAGCCGCCATCACCCTGCACCACGTCCTGACGCTGTCGCTGTCACAATGAGGTCGTTGACAGCTGCCGCTCAGCAGGCTCGCGGGCGGCACCGGGCAAAGCCGATCGGTGCCGCCCGTTGCGCGGGAATTCCTTGCTTAGATGTAAGGCGTGTTCGAGTCCAGCCCGCAGACGATCCGACCGTACAGTTCGTAGTTGGTGGCCGGGTGCATGATCGCGTGCAGGTTGAGCGTCTGCACGTCCCGCTGGATGCGCTGGATCGGCACGTCACGGTAGACCGACGATCCGCCGCTAGCCGAGTTGAGTATGTCGACGGCTTCCTTGGCCCGCACGCAGGCACCGCCTAGGTCAAGCCGCGCACGGGCACGCTCCTCAAGCGTCCACGGCTCGCCCGACTGAGTCCTGGTGTCGATCATCTCCGCGGTCCGGAAAACGTGGAAGCCGGTCTCGTCGATCCGCTGGATCGCCTCGGCCACTTCTATGTGCGTGAGCGGCGCCTCGGCCTGGTTCTCGTAGCTGGTGTAGGTGATCTTCCGGCCTGGCAGCCGATCGAAGAACGCGTCCCTGGCCGCCTTGGCCAGGCCCAATGCTACCGAACTGACGGTGGTGCACGCGACCGGCATGAACAGCGCCTTGTAGATCGCGGCGTTGGCGTTCAGCTTGGAGCGGTGCTGGCGCACCGCGAGTACCGGGCCTATTGGCAGTACGCGCTCGGCGGGCACGAAAAGGTCCTGGGCGATCGTGGTGACGCTGCCGGATCCGCGCAGGCCCGAGGTGTACCAGTCGTCGATGATCTGCAGATCCTTGATCGGGAGGAGCGTCATAACCGGTTCGAACCCGCCGTCGGGCGTGGGGGTGACGGCAGCGTTGGTGTTCCACGTGCTCTGCTGAGCCCCGGTGTTGAACGACCACTTGCCGTTGAGCACGTAGCCGCCATCGACCGGAGCGGCGACGGCACCTGGGGACAGGATTCCGCTGACGCGGACGTCAGGGGTGGAGAAGACCTCGTCCTGCACCTCGTCGGGGAACATCCCGACCATCCAGGTGCTGATGGCCCACACCGCAGCGGTCCACGACGTTGCACCGTCACCACGGCCAAGCTCGGCGAGGACGTCCGCCAGGGTGGTCATGTCCGACTCGAATCCGCCGTACCTGACGGGAACCCGCATCCTCAGCAGGCCCGCATCGGTGAGGGCCGCGATCACCTCATCGTGCATGCGCCTGTTCTCATCCATCCATACCGCCTTGTCCCTGATCAGCGGGACAAGCTCTGCGGCACGGTGGACTAGCTCCTCCTTGGGCGGCGCTTGGCTGACGCTCATAGCATTCTCCCTGACTGTTAGGGCTGGGAATACGAACTCACTTTGCGACGACGCCGCATAACCGCGCATCTTCGATGTTGCCCGGCCGGCCGCCGCCATTGAATTCATTCACGAATAGGCGAGAATTAAGCTCAGCCGAGCACGAGCGGCGCGTCAGGCGCCGGCAGGACCTGGCGCAGCACTTGCGAGAATCCCTCCGCTATCGCACCGATGCTCGCGTCGGTGAAGATGTTGCGCTTGAACGTGATCTGCCCCAGCATGTCGCCCGACGGATTATTGCTCAGCGTCCACAGCATCCCGTCCGGTATGGCAGAAGTCCGCTGCTGGCCCCGTGGCTCCCGTATTATCTCGACGAACGTCAAGCCGCCAGGGGCGTCGTCGGCGAGCATGACCGGATCGGGGAATACCTGGAACACGGCGGCGGCCGCGTTATCGGACATCGCGGGCGCCATCAGCTGGGGCGCCTGCCCGAAGATGTGCAGGCTCGGGATGTCGTGCGAGTACGCGTCCAGGCAGGTCCGCCGGGTCCGTTCGAGCACGTCGCTGAACGTCACGCAGCCAGCCAGATCGGTGCGCAGCGGGACGAAGTTGAAGAACGAGCCGACGCTGTCCTGGAAGAGTCGGCCGCCGCGGCCGGGGGTGAAGGTCGCCACGATGACGTCATCGCTGCCGAGCTTTCGCCCTACCACGATCTGATACGCGGCGAGCAGCACGATGGCCGTCGTACTCCTGGTCGCGGTGGCCAGCCTCGCCGCGGCCAAGACCAGGTCGGCGGGGATCGAGAAGCGGTACGCGCCAGTGCTCGGCGGCAGGCAGGCCGACTTGGCGAAGTCCGTTGGCATCGCGCTGATCAGGCCGCCCGACAGCGTCTTGCGCCAGTAGTCGACGGGGGCCGTCGGCGCCTCAAAGCTCCAGACGGCGAACTCGCGGTACTGCGGCGCCTGCGGCAGCTCGGGCAGCTCGAAGCCGCGCTGGGCGGCGTAGCGGCTGGCCAGGTCGCGGATGATCACACGCACCGTCCAGCCGTCGCTGGCGAGATGGTGCGTCATCAGGGCGAGCACCGAATCCTGATCGTCGAACCTGGCCAGCACCGCCTTGAGGAGCGGCGGCTGGTCCGGGTCGATCGTGCCGGTCTCGACCTCCCTGATCAGCTCCTGCGCCTGCTGATCGCGTGACTTCCCTGGCTCGGCCGGCATGTCGTGCACCGAAAGCTCGGGCGCCGACGCGGGGTATATCTCCTGGTACTTCTCGTCGCCATCGCGCACGATCACGGTGCGCAGCGCCTCGTGCCGCTCGACTACGTCGCGCAACGCGCGCCGCAGCGCGGCGACGTCGACCTGCCCGGTGACCCGCCAGGCCTCCACGATGTGGTAACGCGGACCGAACGGTGCGTCCTCATCACCGGAGTCGAAGAGGCAGACGAACTCCTGATTCAGCGACAACGGGACCCGTTCTGTCTTGGTCGCCGTTGGCTGTCCGGGGCTGGTGGTGCTCATGGTTCACGCTCCTTCTCGGGGACAAAGCAATTCGATGCGCGTGTTCTCATGGCTGCCCGCGTGGTCGGGCCGCGGAATGGCATACGTCTATGGCGACGATGACGGCGATTCGCCGCCGGCCACACCTCCCGGATTGCTTCGGCATTTCGTGCCGCGCAATCCGGGAGGTGCGCGGCATGTGGTCAAGTGCCACTGTCAGGAATGCAGAACGGCGATAGCCGACATTAAAGGAGGCAACCGTGGTGCATAACCAGCTTGGAGAGCGCGCAGTTGTGCTCGGTGGCGGTATGGCCGGCCTGGCGGCCGCCCGTGTCCTTTCTGACAAGTACGCTGACGTCGTCATCGTGGACCGCGATGAGCTGATCGGCGTGACTACGTATCGCAACGGCGTGCCGCACGGCCGCCACGCGCACGGCCTGGTTGCCAAGGGCCACGCGATCTACGAGGGGCTGTTTCCCGGGCTCACCGAGAGCATGCGGCTGGACGGGGTCCGGCCCGGCGACTTCAACGCCGCGATCCAGTGGTATTTCGGCGGCAAGCAGCTAGCGCAGTCCGACTCGGGCCTGGCCTGCCTGCCGTGCGGCCGCCCGGCACTTGAGCTGGGCGTACGCAAGCACGTCCAGGCCATACCCAACGTGCGTTTCCTCGAGCGGCACGACATCGTGAGCCTGGAGACGACGCCGGACAAGAAGCGGGTTATCGGCGCGCGGATCCAGCGCCGCGAGCAGGGCAGCAAGCCCGAGACACTGCTCGCCGACCTGGTGCTCGACATCACCGGCCGCGGCTCGCGGATGCCGGCCTGGCTGACCGAGCTCGGCTACGAAGCACCGGCCGAGGACAAGGTGAAGGTCGATCTGGCCTACACCTCGCGGCACTTCCGGCTCAAGCGCGATCCGTTCACCAAGGACATCGCGATCATCGCGGCCGCGACGCCCTCGTATCCCCGCGGCGCGTTCTTCTACCCGATGCCCGACGGCGAGACCGTGGAGCTGTCGCTCACCGGGATACTCGGGGACTACCCGCCTACCGACCCCGAGGGGTTCCTTGCCTACACCAAGTCACTGCCGATACCGGAGTTCTACGACTATGTGCACGACGCGGAGCCGGCCGACGACGCGGTGCGGTTCAAGTTCCCCGCCAGCGTCTGGCGGCGCTACGACCAGCTCACTCGCTTCCCGGACGGCCTGCTGGTGACGGGCGACGCGGTATGCAGCTTCAACCCGATCTACGCCCAGGGCATGACCGTCGCCGGGATGGAGACGCTGACGCTGCGCAAGCACCTGGACAGCCCGGCGCTCAACGCGCTTGAGTTCTTCGCCGAGATATCGGGCCAGATCGCCTCCCCGTGGGAGTTCTCCGCGACCGCCGACCTCGGTTACGCGGGCGTCGAGGGCCAGCGGACCGATCAGATCAACATGATCAACCAGTTCATTACCGGGCTGCAGGCCGCCGCAGTGCACGACCCGGTCCTCACCGACGCCTTCCTCCGCGTCGCCGGGCTGGTGGACGAGCCGATGGCGCTGATGAACCCGGACATCCAGCAGCGGGTGATGCAGCAGGCCGGCCCCCCGCCGACCGCTGCCTGACCATGGCCCTCGCCGGCCGGGCCGCTCCCACGTGGCCCGGCCGGCGCTTTGCTCTTATATCAGAACTACCCGTGGTGCTCGTCGCCTGTTCCGGTAGCCGTCGACGTTCCGCTCGTGGGACTCGCCTTGCCGGGCAGAGCACGGCAGAAGAGGCTCGTCTGCGGCTGGACGACCTAGCCTGAACCCAGGCGCACCAGATCGCCGGCACGTCCGGCGAAGGAGGAACCAGATGACCGAGGACGCCGGGATGCCGACGGCAGTGGGCGCGCACATGGTGGTGAACGGCCTGCCGCTGTACTACGAGATTCATGGTCAGGGCCGTCCGCTGGTCCTGCTACCCGGCGGCCTTCTCACCATCGGCCTCACCTTCGGGCCGATCATCGGTTCGCTGAGCAAGGACCACCAGGTGATCGGCGTCGAGCCGCAGGGCCATGGGCACACTGCCGACATCGACAGGGAGATGTCGATGGATCAGCTCGCCGACGACGTCGCCGCGCTGCTTCGGCACCTCAAGATCGACCGGGCCGACGTCTGCGGCTTCAGCCTCGGCGGAATGATCGCCTTGAATCTTGCCATCCGTTATCCCGCGATGGTGGGGAACCTCATCCTGGTCTCGACGCCCTACAACGGGGACGGCTTCTACCCGGAGACGCGGCCCGATCAGGTGGAGTCCTCCGGCTCGAAGCGGCTGCCCACCGAGGCGGAACGGGAGGTCTGGGAGGCTGAATACCGGCGCGTGGCGCCCGACCCCGACCACTTCCTCGCGTTTCAAGACCGGGTCGGGGCGCTGGTGGGTGCCTACGAAGGCTGGCCAGCCGACCAGCTGCGCTCGATCGGCGCACGCACGCTCATCCTGGCCGGCGATACCGACTTCCTCCGCCTTGAGCACGCCATCGAGGAGTTCCAGCTCATACCCGACGCGCAGCTGGCCGTGCTGCCGGACTGCGTGCACATGGACCTAAGCCGACGGCCCGATCAGGTCCTCGCGATCGTCGGCCCCTTCCTCGACGCCTGATGACCGCCGTAGATTTCTCCGCCGTGATACTGCTGGAGGAAACATGAGTGCATCCCGGATTCACGATGACAGGATTACCATCGATGTCTGGCTGCAGTATTACGTCACGCCAGATTTCCTCGATCCGGTCAGGAAGATAGCCGCGGAGTTCGAGAACCGCCACCCCGGCTACCGCATCGACATCAAGGGCTATCACTTCGAGACGATCGTGGCCGAGATGCGCGAGGCTGTGCTGCGGGGTGCCAGGCCGATGGTCGCCGAGTATCTCTGCTTCATGACCGCCGATGCCATGGACGCTCGCGGTCCGGACTCAAGGGTGCTGTTCACTTCGGCCACCCAGGCCATCGGCGGGCGACAGGAGATCCTGGGGGAACCGGTTGTCGTCGGCGACATCGTCCCGGGGGCCCGCGACTACTTCAGTTACGGTGACGAGCTTCCCGGTGTGCCATGGGCGGCGTCGACGCCGCTGCTGTTCGCTAACACGACGCTGCTCGAGGCGGCGGGAGTGCCGGAACTGCCGCGGACGTGGACCGACCTGGAGGCCGCCTGCCAAGCCCTCGCCAGCCTCCGCAATGGCCCGTCTCACGGCATCTGCTGGCCCAATTACGGCTGGTTCTTCCAGCTCGCCGTTGCGCAGCAGGGCGGATGGCTAGCTGATCACGACAATGGCCGGTCCGGGTCGGCGGAGTCCGTGAATCTCGCATCCACGGAAATGCTGACCTATATCAAATGGTGGAAACACCTGCATGAGCTGGGGAATTATCTCTATACCGGCACGCCGGCCGACAGCGCGAACAATACCGGTAAGGCATTCGCCGAATCCATCGACGCTTTCGCGCGGCAGCGGGTGGCGTTCGCTCTCAGCTCGTCGGTTGACACGCCGCGCTTCGTGCAGGCGGCGCGGGCCGGCGATTTCTCCGTCACGGCGGCCAGGGTCCCGCACAACGGCGAGGTCCCTTACGCGGGCAACCTCGTCGGCGGCGACGCCCTCTGGCTGGCCAGCGGGCTCGACCCTATGACGCAGGACGGGGCGCTGGCATTTATTCAGTACCTCAATAACCCGCGGAACGCCGCCGACCGGCACAAGGCCACGGGCCACAACCCGATCACACGGGCGGCGGCCGAGCTGGCGGCGCAAGAGGGCTGGTTCGAGGCCAATCCCATCTTCGGCATCGCCGCCGGCGTGCTCGACCAGGGCAACGACTCGCTGGCCGCCAGGGGCGCGCTGCTGCCCCGCTTCTTCGGCATCCACACCGCCATGACTCACGCCATGCACGACGTGCTGACCGAAGGCGCCGACCCCGAGCAGCGTTTCTCCCGGGCCACGGCGGACGCGCAGCGACTTCTCGACGAATACCGGCTGCGTAACCTGGCGAGCTGATGCCGTCGCCCGATCCCGGACAAACCCCCGCTGCCTAGCACTCGCGTAGTACCGAGGCGCCAGGCCGCAGCTCGTTGCCGCGCTTAGCGTAGGCGAACAGCATGCCGAGATCGGGCTCGGCCCCGCCTTGATCGGGGTCATCCAGGTAGCCGATGGCCAGCCCGGCCCCGGCGAGGCCGATCTCGCCCACCTGGCCGCCGCCGGCGACCGTGGTCCCGTCGAGGACGTAGAGCGCGTTGTCCGGCACGGCGGCGCCCAGCGGTACGCCATCCGCCAACGAGCAGTCGCGCCAGGGTGATGTCATGCGAGGTGACGAGGATGCCGCACTCCAACGGACCGTAGAGGTTGATCAGCCGCGTGTCCCGGTTATTCTCCAGGAAGCGCCGGGCGTGCGTCGCCGAGGAACTCTCCCCGCCGATGAGCACGGCGTTGAGCCCGTGGAACGACTGGACGCCCTCGTCGACCAGAATGCTGAACAGGCCGGGCCCCCAGCAGTCGAGCGTGAAACCGTCCCACGACGCCGACGCCATCTGCGGCATGACCACGCCGGGCCCGAGCGGCATCCAGGGTGCACTCGTCGAAGAGCCTGGCCGTGCCGCGATGCGAGGACGCGACGCCCTTGGGGGTGCCGGTGCCGGGTCGTAGGGTACGGGCGCCCACGCGGGCACCGGCCACGGGCCGCTCATGGTGGTGACCACCAAGCGCGGGTGCAGCCGGTGACGAGCCCCTCCAGGCGGCCGTGCGGTGCCGCCGTGTTCATCGCCGAATATTCGGCGCCGCGCTCACGCCGTCGAGTTCCGCGTACAGCTTTGATTCATGATGGATCAGGGCGGTGGCTGCCGGGAACTGCCGCACGCAGGATGCGAACAGACCGTGAATCGTGTCGGCCCGGCGAAACGCTTGATGTGTCAATTCCCCGCTCCTCAGGCGTTGCACACGTGACCAGCGACAGGCGACAGGCGGCAGGCGTTAATAGTTATGCAAGCTGCCCTTCGTCTTCTGCAAATCTTCGAACGAGCACAGATCGCCGGCGGTCCAGCCATCGAGGTCGTATTCGCTGAGGCATGCATCCACGAATGCCTTGTACTCGTCGATCTGTCCGTTCGCTTGCTGAGCGAACAGCAACTCGACCCGGGTGTTCTCGTGGTTGCCCGCGTAGTTTCGCTCGTAGAGTTCATGCCGTCCGCCGAATTCGGTACCCACGGCATCCCAGAGAAGCTTCATCAGCTTCACCCGCTCCACCGCCCCGGTCCCGTTCGAGCCGCGCAGGAACCTGTCCAGGTACTGCCGGATTTCCGGGTTCTTGAAGTCGTCAGCCGAGGAGTTCATGTAGATCAGCCCGCTGGCAACATCCTGGAGCACGATCTCCCTGATCCGCGGGTAGCCGATCTGCATGAACCAGCGGTAGGCCATGCCATACTGCGGATTGGGTAGCACCGCGCCGTTCTTCCATGGCACTGGATTACGGGCGGCCGCGTCAGACAGCGCCCAGAATAGATTGCGCCACGCCAGCACCTCGCCGAGTCGCGTCTGAACACCGCGGAAATCTTTGGAGCCGGTGATCTCAAGCGCTTTGACCAGCAGCCCGGCGATGAATTCGAGCTTGACCGCGAGGCGGATGCACCCGTGGAATGTGAAGCGCTCGAAGAAGCCGGATCGCTCGCTGAACTGCTGGACCTTACCGAGATCGCCGTATATGAAGACGTTTTCCCACGGAATCAGCACCTTGTCGAGAACCAGAATGGTGTCGTTCTCATCCAGCCGAGAGGAGAGCGGGTAGTCGAACGGGCTGCCCATGACCGCCGCCGTGGCGGTGTAGGAGGGGCGGCAGATCAGCTTCAAGCCCTGCGCGTCCATCGGCACGGTGGCGACGAGCGCGAACTGCCGCTTCTTGATGGGCAGGCCGTAATGCGCGATGAAGTTGTAGTGGGTGAGCGCGGAGCCGGTGGCGACAACCTTGGCCCCGCTGACCACCAGGCCCGCGTCCGTCTCCCGCTCGGCGTGGACGCATACGTCCTCCACCTCGTCGGACGGGCGGCTGCGGTCAACTGGCGGGTGCACGATCGCGTGGTTCCAGAAGAGCACCTTCTCCTGCGACTCTCGGTACCAGCGTCGCGCATTGCCGTCGAACGGCGCGTAGAAATCGGCATTGGCACCCAACGTGCCGAGGAAGGATGCCTTGTAGTCCGGGCTGCGGCCCATCCAGCCGTAGGTCATCCTGGCCCAGGCGGTTATGGCTCGCTGGTCAGCCACCAGGTCGTCGACACTGCGAGGGGTGGTGAAGAACCGGTGGGTGTAGCCATCGCTACCGGTGTCGGTCGGCGTCGTCAGCACCTCACGCTGGTCCGGATCGTGCAGCGCGTCATACAGTCGCGCCGTCATCCTGATCGGGTTGACGAACGCCGGGTGTGTGGTCACGTCCTTCACCCGTTCGCCATATAGGTAGACGGCCCGTCCGTCGCGCAGGCTCTCGATGTACTCCGCGCCGTTCATGGGGCGTGTCCGCCGCGGCTCCTGCCCGCCGCTTGGCGTGTCCTGGTGGCCGGTCGTCATCTCGGCTGCCCGCCCCGCGTCACATCGCACCGGCCCGCATACGGCCGGCTAGTTCGTGCACGTACCTGGCTATGACGTTCGGGACCACCTTGCAGTCGAGCACCAGGGTGCCACGGCTGCCCTGCTCGCTCCATCGGGTCACGGCGACCAGGTCATCGACCCCGCGCACGGTGACCGCGGAGGCGCCAAGCGCTCGTGCAATGCCCGCGAAATCGGTGTCGTGAAACTGGGCCGGGCTGATGTCGATGCCGTGCGGACCGTACATGTGCACCTCCGAGCCATAGGCTGCGTCGTCGTAGATGACCACCAGCGCCGACTTGGCCACACGCACCAGCGTCTCGAGTTCTGGCAGCCCCATCAGGGCGCCGCCGTCGCCGAGGGCGATCACGGTCGTGCGGTCGGCCCGCCCGACAGCGGCGCCGACGGCGCCGGCGAAGCCGAATCCGATGCTCTGGAACGCGACACCGGTGAGCACAAACGCGGCCGGGTCTGGTACCGGCCAGTACATCGCGGGCCAGGCGACGAAGTGGCCACCGTCGGTGACCACGGTGCGAGCCTCGGGCAGCAGCCTGGCCACTGTCAGAGACAGCGTGCGCGGGTCGATCCGGTCAGCCGTGCTCGCATCGTCGTAGGGCTGATGGTCCCAGGCGACCTGCTTGATCTCGTCGGCAACCTCGGTCCGCCACTGCGAGACCCGCAGATCGCGAGCGTTTACCCCGTCAAGCAGAGCGCAAGCTACCGCGGATGCGTCGCCGGTGACGCACAGGTTGACCCGGTCGATGGTCGGTGCCCTGGATATATCCACCTGAATCAGCACCGAGTCCGGTTGGAGTACTCTCCCGCCGTTCAGCGTGAAGTCGTTCAGGCTAGCCCCGAAGACGACGACCGTGTCGGCCTGGCTGATGATGCTGGCCGCCCGCGGGGTGGCGAACCCGCCGATGATCCCGAGCTGCCAGGGGCTGCCGTTGAACAGGCCATCCGCCAGCACGGTGGTCACCAGCAGCGCTCCAAGCCGCTCCCCGAGCTCCATGATGGGTTTGACCGCGCCCGACCGCCACGCACCGAGCCCGGCCAGCAGCAGCGGCCGACGAGCCCGGGACAGCGCGTCGAGCGCGGCGTCCAGTTCGGCTGCCCCCGATGGGATGCTGCTGTCCTGCACGGGCACGCTCGCGACGGCGCCGTCCGGCACCTCGGCATGGAGCATGTCGCTGGGCAGGCTCAGCACGACGGGACCGGGGCCCGCACGGGCCAGCCGCAGCGCCTCAGCGGCCCCGGCGCTCGCTGTGGCTGGATCGTCGACCCGCACGGTCCTGACGCCGAGCGCGCTGGCGAACTCTGCCTGCTCGATGTCGATGGCCCTGGTGCGGCCGGCGGGCCCGTCGCCGCACAGCACTAGCAAGCCGCTGCGGTACTTGGCCGCCTCAGCCAGCGCGGTGGCCGTGTTGGTCAGGCCGGGCCCGTAGGTCGTCGTGCATATGGCGACCTCGCCAGTCACCCGGTAGTAGCTGTCGGCCATTGCCATGGCCCCACCCTCGTGCCGGGCCTGAATGTACCGGATGCCGTCGGCGATGAGCCCGTTCACCGCCAAGAGGTTGCCGTTGCCCACCACGCCGAAGGCATCAGTGACGCCGCCGTCGGCCAGAGTCCGTGTGACCGCTGCCACAAGTTTTGTCATTGGATGACTTTCTCCAGCTCCCTGTCCAGATCGGCCACGGTCGGGGCATCGAACAGGTCAGCGATCAACAATTTAACGCCGAGAACCGAATTGATCTGCTCGATCAGCCGCATGGCCATAAGCGATTGCCCGCTGAGATCGAAAAAACTGTCATCTATCCCCACCTGCCGCACGCCGAGCACTTCGGCGAACATCGTGCACAGGGTCGCCTGCCTGGCCGATTCGGGAGCGCGGTAGGAAACTTCGCTCTCGATGTCCGGCTCGGGCAGTGCCCGGCGGTCTAGCTTTCCGTTCGGGGTCAGCGGCAGCTCGCTGATCATGACGAATGCCGCCGGCACCATGTATTCGGGCAGCGCCTGCCGGACGTGCGCCCGCAGGGCCGCTACGTCGATGTCACCGCTGGCGGCCACGACATAGCCGATCAGCCGTTTGTCCCCATCCCTGGCGTCACTGGCCACTACGACCGCGTGACTCACTCCTGGGTAGGTGGCGAGAGCGGTTTCGACCTCGGCGACCGCAACCCGGAAGCCGCGGATCTTCACCTGGTCGCCCGCCCGCCCGACAAAGTCGATCAGCCCGTCCGGGGTCAGCCTGACCTGATCGCCAGTACGGTACATCCGCTGGCCTGACCCGCCGAACGTGTCGGGGACGTAGCGCTCCGCGGTCCGGCCGGGGCGGAGGTAGTATCCTCGCGCCAGACGCCCCCCGGCGATGTAGAGGTCACCCACTGTGCCCTCTGGTACCGGGCTCAGCTGCTCGTCCAGGATGTGCAGCCGGAGATTGTCCTGGGCTCGGCCCACTGGCACAGTGCGGCCCGCCTGGTAGCCCGCGGTCATCGGAGAGCTCGTGGCGAACAGCGAGACCTCGCTTGAGCCGTACATCGCGCGCACCACGATTCCAGGGCACACCTCGAGCACCCGCTGCACGGCGGTGGCCGATATAACATCCCCGCCGGTCAGCACCTCGCGGACCCCTCGCAGGCAGTCCGGCGCCTCCTCGGCCACCACCCGGAACAGCCCGGCCGTCAGGTGCAGCGCGGTGATCTTCTCATCGCTGATCATGCGCCGCAGCGAGCCGACATCGAATTCACCAGGCGTGGCCAGCACGAGGTGCCCGCCGTGAAGCAGCGGCACCCACAGCTCGTAGGTGGACACGGCGAACGCGAGCGGAGCCAGCATCAGGACGCGCCGCCCGTCGCCGTCCCAGCAGGAATCGAGAGCGACCTCGAGCACGCCCCGGTGGGTCACCCCGACACCAACCGGCTGGCCCTCGGAGCCCGATGTGTACATGACCAGCGCCAAGCCATCGATGCTGGCCGGGACCATGGGGTCGGTGGCGGGCTGCGTGAGCTGGTGTTCATCGGAGTCGACCACGATGAGGGCCCCGCCCTCCGGCAGGCCACGCTGGTGGGTGACCGCGTCGGCCAGCAGCACCGGACGGCCCGCGTTGTCCATGATCCACTGCATCCGCTGCAGCGGGGAGGCGTTGTGCAGGGGCAGATAGAGCCCGCCCGCCTTGAGCGTGGCCAGGATTGCCACAGGCACGTGGATCGAGCGCTCCAGCAGCATCGCGACCGGGTCCTCCGGCCGTACGCCCAGGCCGATCAGCCGATGAGCCAGCCGGTTGGCCCTCTCGTCCAGCTCGCGATAGGTCAGCTGGACGCCACCGGACGACACGGCCACCGCGTCAGGCGTCCGGGCCGCTTGCGCGGCGAACCGCTCCTGGATGGAATCAAAAACCATCATGCCCCATTCACCTTTTCCCGGCAGCTGCTGCGCAGGCCTGGCCCATGCCGTATCTAAAGGGCCCTTGATGGATCCGCCGCATCGATAAGGTGACAGCCATTCGTTATCGGCGTCATCTCCGTGATTGCGCTGTCACAGCTGTGACAGCGCAGCAAATCAGAAGGTGCTGGGTGTGCCGCGCACGGGCGACGATGACTCGCGCGATCGCGCGTGGTGAATTCGCTGCGGAATCACCTGCACCTGGGTGCGGAATGCGCGGGGCAATGGGGGAGATGCGCCGTTTCGGGGCGGGTGTCAGCCTCGGGAGGGGGGATGGCGTGCGGGCGCGGGCCTGACGCGGGATGCCGTGCGGCAGTGACTGACGGAAGAGGTTAGCCATGGCGACAGCGGACCCCGGGCGCGTGCTGCGGTCCCTGGTTCCTTCCTCGCGTGACCAGCGGGTGTACTTGCTGGCGACGCTGATCAACACGTACGGGACCGGGCTGGTCGTTGCCGCGATGACGTTGTTCGGG
>Ga0210390_10001923_pt1 | contig 19038 bp, 13 predicted proteins | sample IncBWH11OmetaG_FD_161050 | JGI IMG/M metagenome (GOLD analysis project Ga0210390, IMG submission 161050) | Forest soil microbial communities from Barre Woods Harvard Forest LTER site, Petersham, Massachusetts, United States - Inc-BW-H-11-O ... | reverse complement strand
CCGCTACAAGATCTATAAGACCAATGGAGAAATGGTCGAAGTCGACAATCCCTCGCGCTGGCTGCCCCCGAGTGAGATCGCCAAAATCGAAGAGCCGGTGATTCTGGCCACGATTTTGACCAACGAAGAATATGTCGGCGGCATTCTTGCACTGGTGGAAGAGAAGCGGGGCAGACAGAAGACTTTCGAGTACGTTAGTTCGTCGCGCGTCATGTTGCATTACGAATTGCCTCTCAACGAAATCGTTCTGGATTTCTACGATCGTCTCAAGTCCGTGTCTCGTGGCTATGCATCGCTCGATTACCATCTCGCCGATTATTGGGAATCGCCCATGGTCAAAATGGATATCCTGGTCGCGGGCGAACCGGTAGATGCGCTTTCCATAATCGTGCACCGCGACTTCGCTTACGAACGCGGTAAGGCGCTGGTTTCCAAAATGCGAGAGCTGATTCCGCGGCAGATGTTCGAAGTGGCGATCCAGGCCTCGATCGGAGCCAAGATCATTGCCCGTGAAACCGTACATGCCATTCGCAAAAACGTCCTCGCCAAATGCTACGGCGGCGACATTACCCGCAAACGCAAGCTGCTCGAAAAGCAAAAGGAAGGCAAGAAGCGCATGAAGCGCATCGGCCGAGTGGACATCCCACAGGAGGCATTCCTCGCAGTTCTAAAGGTGGGTGAGGACAGCTAAAAACGAATGCAGGCGCGGGCGTCCTCGCCCGTGCGGTGTCCAGATGAAAGTCCTATATGTTCATCAATCCGTGAACGGCAGCAAAATAGTCCCGTACGAGCGAGGACGCTCGCGCTTACATTTGAGCGACTGAACATGACACTCTACAAACTTCTCTCATATTTTCTTCTGATCGCCGGCACGGCTTCGGTCTTGCGCGGCCAGACGCAACCGCTCGAGCTGACGACACAGATCAGTCTGCCGTTCCGTTTCGTCGCCTACGGAGACACCCGGTTTACCGATCCCAAGAACACCGACGCCTCTAATCCTGTCGTTCGCCAGATGCTTGTGCAAGCCATTGCGGACGCGCGTCCCGCGTTCATCTCCATCGGCGGCGATATTGCCTATCGAGGCGGTGACGTAAATGACTGGAAGATTTGGGACACGGAAACCGCAGTGTGGCACGACAACAAGATTCCGGTTTATCCGGCGCTGGGAAACCATGATCTGTATGGCGATCAAAAGATCGCGCTCGCGAACTACTTTCAGCGCTTCCCGGACTTGCAGACCAACCGTTATTACTCCGTGCACGCCGCCAACACGCTTCTACTAGTGCTCGACAGCTCACTCGATGAGACTTCAGGACCTCAGGGTGATTGGCTGGCTCACGAATTGGATAAGTTGCCCGCAGATGTCGACTTCGTCTGCCTCGTTCTCCATCACCCGCCCTACACCGACTCCACGGACCAGACTGTCGGCGGTGGGCACTCAGCGCGGACTCCCGAGCAGGCGCTGGCCAAGATGCTGGAGGAGCGGCAGCCGCGCACTCGCGCGCGTTTTGTCGTCATCGCCGGACACGTTCACAACTATGAGCGGCACGAGCACGGCGGGGTCATTTACTTCGTCAGTGGCGGCGGAGGAGCGCATCCGTACCTCATCACGCGGCAGCCCGGAGATCCCTTGTTTGGCAAGGCCGTGAACTATCACTACCTGCTGATTGAGGTTGATCGTGGCAAGATGAAAATCACGATGGAGCGCCTGGAACTGGCAGGCGGGAAGGCCATTTGGAGCGCGCCGGACGCGGTGGAAATTGCAGCGCCTATAGCGATGCCCGCCAAAGCCGGCAAGTGACGCGAAAACCGACAAACTCAGCGACCGGAGGAACTTGCCGCTGCAAGGCGTGGGACCACGGGAAGAGCCCGAATCAGTTGACGAGTGTAGGGATGTTCCGGCTCCTGAAACAACTCAGCCGTTCTGCGGCACTCGACGATTTCGCCCTGATGCATCACCGCAACGCGATTTGCAATGGTCGCTACCGACAGCAAGTCGTGAGAAATATAAAGAATACTGATCCCGAACCTGGCGCTGAGTGTGGCAAACAACTGCAGAATTTCCGCCTGAGTGATCAGATCGAGAGCGCTGGTCGGCTCATCGGCAATCAGCAGCGCAGGACGATGCAAAACAGCCATCGCAATCAAGACCCGCTGCGCCTGCCCCACACTTAATTGTGATGGATATTGTCGCAGGAAATCCGCCTCTCCGGGCAGGCTGACATTCTCCAAAGCCTCACGCAGAGCCGCCTGACACTCGTCTCGCGAGCTGCGGTGGTGTACTTTCCAGGCTTCTTCCAGTTGCGTACCAATGCGCAGCGCGGGGTTCAGCGAAGACATGGGACTTTGCAGGATGAGGCCAATGTCTTTGCCGCGCAGCGATCGAACTTCTCGCTCACTCAAAGCCATCAGGTCGCGGCCATTGAAGTGAATCGAACCTCGAGCCTGACCTCGCTTCAAGTAAAGAAGTTTCAAAATAGCTAATGCAAGCGTGCTCTTGCCACACCCGCTCTGCCCCACCAGCCCGAGAATTTCTTGCCTGCCAATATCCAGCGAAAGGTCGCGCAACACCCCAGGTTTTCCAGGGTAATCGACCGAGAGTCGCAGTGACAGCAGCGGCTGCGCGTCCATCAGCGATTCCTGGCGACCTCACTGGTCAGTGAAAGCTGATCGATGTTCCAGTAAACCTGAGGCCGCAGCACCACCGGATGCGCATTGTGCACCGCTGGCGACACCGCGGACAGCGCGTTCTTGTTCACCAGGTAAATAAACGGCTCCTGCTCCCAAGCAATCTCCTGAACCTTGTCGAAATCTGCCTTACGCTTCTTCGGGTCCAAAGTGGAGGCTTGCGCGCGCATCAACTTGTCGATCTCCGCTTCCCACGCAGTCGCTGGCGTCTTCTGGCTTGGATTCCACTGGTGGCTGTCCGCGGAGCTGAGCCACACAGTCATCTGTGCGTTGGGATCGAGTTCGTCGTTCACCAACCCGAGCAGGCAAGCCTCGTAGTCGAAACTGTGAGTGATGCGCTCAATGAGCGAGGGAAAATCCAGAGTCACAACATTCAATTTGATTCCGATGCCGGCCAGATCCTGCTGGATCATGGTTGCCATGCGTTCGCGATACTTGTTCCCCGCATTGGTGATGACGGAGAACTCGACAGCGTGTCCGTCGCGATCTTTCAGGACGCCGTCTTGAAGATGGAATCCATCCTGGGTCAGGCGTTGCAGCGCGGATTTCTGGTCAAAGGGATGCGCTTGCAGCTTGGCGTTGAACCAGAACTTGTTGGCGGGAGAAACCGGACCGACCGCCGGACGGGCATGTCCGCGGAATACGATCCGGGCCATATCTTCTCGGTTGATGGATTCCGAAATAGCTCGCCGGAAGTTCGTCGAAGTGAACCAGGCTTTTTTGTAAGACGGTAGCGGAGAACTGGCGACTTGATTGAACCACATCTCCTCGGAATCGAGCGACGCGCCGGCATCATGCGCCATCGATGGGTCCTGAGCAACTACTTTGTCGAAATACTCGGCATCGAGCGAGTTGATGAAATGAATTTCTCCACGCGTCAGGCGCAGCATCTCGATGTCACGGTTCTGCTGAATATCGAGCCGCACCGATTCGATGTAAGGCAGCGGGCGCCCGGCTGGATCTTTTTCCGAGTAGTTCGGGTTCCGCTTCAGGATCAAATATGACCCGGCCTTGTTTTCGCCGACAAAGTAGGGCCCCAACACTGCCAACTCTTTTTGCGGAGACTTGGCAGACATAATCGCGACTTGATCAAACAGCCGGTCGAGGCCTGCGATCGGCGCCGGGAAGGTGATGCGGACATGGTTCTTGGGCAAAACTTCGGTTTCAACTTTCCCGTCCGACGAACGGAACGCATCCCCGGTCGGCGAGTGCAAGGCGGGATCCATGAGCTGTTGCATTGTGTAAGCCACGTCGTCCGCCGAAAAAGGGGTTCCATCGGAGAAGCGCAGCGCATCGCGTACCTGGAAGGTGATTGTCTTTCCGCCGTTCGTCACCTTCCACGAGGTAGCGAGTTCCGGCTCGAGTTCCTGCGTCAGCCGGTTCACGCGAACCAGCACACCGCCTGTGAGATAACGAATAGTCTCAGAGGCATCATCCGCCGCGAGCAACGGGTTCAGCGTCTTGGGCTCTGACCGCAAGCAGAAATGTAACTCGCCGCCAGACTGCGCTAATACATGATTGGAACCGAGTGCGATCAGCGTCAAAAAAACAAAAGTTGCTAAAGCCCTTTTCATACCGGCAACTCCTCTTTCGTCAGGACAAGATGAAAGCTGCTCACCACGAGGATGAACAAAATGAGTGGAACCAACTGCCAGGCTTGGCCTGAGATAGTCGAAATGCTTTCCAGTTCACGCAGCAGACTGCCCCACGAAGGCAGTGGCTCCGCCACTCCCAGGCCGAGAATCCCTAAATTGGCTTCGGTCAAAATAAAAACCGGAACGGAAATCCAGAACTGCGCAAACAGCACGGGCTTTAGATTGGGCACAAGATGACGCCACAACAGCCGAAAGCCGGTGCTGCCCGAAGCCCGCGCCAGAAGGATGAAATCCGATTGCGCCAGCGCCCGCGCATCGGCGCAAATGATGCGGGCCGCGCCTGCCCAGCCCAAGCATCCCAACATCGCAAATGTGATCAGCACGGAAACGATCGGAGATACGTTCAGAGGCAAAAGCGCGCGCACGGTGATGAGCAAAAAGAGCCAGGGCAGGGAAAGGAAAAGATCCGTGCCCGCCATGACAAACCGTTCCACACGGCCGCCCGCAAATCCCGCGATGCCGCCAACGAAAGCCGCCAACATGCTTGAGAGCACAGCGGCCGCCGGTGCCAGCAGCAGCGACACGCGGGTTCCATACAGCAGCCGCGAAAAGCGGTCCCGGCCTAAGTCGTCAGTACCCAACAGATGTTGCCGCGAAGGCGAAGCGTTAGGCTCCTCCCGGAATTGGTGCGCGTATGACGCTGGCGCTATAAGGTTCGCCAGCAGACATGCGGTGGAAATCCCTAACAGAAAAACGATCGCCGTTGTGCGTGCCCACTTCATGCTTCACTCGTCCGAAAAGTTCTCCCCATCAGGTCAGAAGCAGAATTGGCGACGAGCGTCACCAAGGTGACGACCATGGTTAGATTGACCAACAAAGCTACGTCGCGCCCCAGCGCAGCTTTCCACGCCAGTTGACCGATCCCGGGAATGTCACACAGCGCCTCCATAGGGATCGCCGCAGTGAAAGCAACGCTCACCGTGACTCCAAGAAGAGCCAGAATCTGCGGCGCGGCCGTCGGCAGGATGTGCCAAATCAGCACACGCATGTTGCCCAAGCCTTTAGCTCTCGCAGTCAGGACGTGTGGCAACGCTGAACTCCGTGCCACCAAGTTCCGCGAATAGCGAAAGATTTTCGGGAAGACAACCAAACCCAGCAATAAGCGCGCGGGCGCTTGCGCTAACACAAACAACAATGCCAGCACGGCCGCGGGCAGGCAAAGCAATACTCCTACCAACAAACTGCCCACCAGATCGAGAAGCCAAGCCCTCGACATCACGATTGCGACTGCCAGCAGGAAGCCGGCGCTCCAGCCCAGAGCCAGGCCCAGAGCCACCGATTTCAAAGTCTCGGGCAAGCGTTCAGCGATCAGTTGCAGCACTGGCCGCTGCAAAGTTCGCGAAGTTCCAAGGTCGCCATGCACCAGCCGGTTCAAATAACGAAAATAGAAAACGAAAAGATTGGGTTCGCTAGCTCTGGTTTCTCGCAGGGCCTGAATACTGCGGTCGCTGAGTCGCACATCCAACTCCTCTTCGTCCATGCCAAAGCCAGGCGCAAGGCGAACCAGAGTCGCGCCGAGAAAACCGCCAATCAGCACGGTGACCAGAATCTTGGCCGCGAGTTTTGCCAATGCGGATAGCGTGTCGATATCCTCAGCGGGCAATTTCCAGACGATCATGGGCTGGGCCAAACCCTTCTGCACACCACTTCCCCGGACGGGGATTTCAAACTAAGTTGAGAGTAGAGATATCAGCTAACTTGCACGAGGGCAATCACTTGCGGTGAAAGTCGCAAACTTAAGTAACGCGCATGGACGAAACCGGAATGGGCGAAAGATCTCAACCGAAGGCACGCAAACTTCTATTTTTCGCCTTCAAGCTCGATCGGAACGGCTTCGTTCTCGTTTTCGTTCGATGTACCCCAGACCACCGACGTTCCCCACAGCACGCTGTAGCCGTTGTCACCGCTCGAGCCCCACGGAGCCGACGATCCCCACAGGACCGACTCGCCCTTCGTGCTCGTCCCCCACATCACCGACGTGCCCCAGACCACGGAAGTTCCCCACATGATCGAGCCACCCCAGAGAACTGAAGAGCCGGTCACCAGGTAGATGTTTCCACTCCTGTCGCGCGCGACGGCCGGGGACTTCGCAATTCCATAAGTCGATGGCGCCAGATCCGTGCTCGACATCGCTGCTTGGATGTCCAGATATCCCGCGCCTACGGTGAAAATATCGTATTGGCTGGTGTAGCTCTTGCCCGTGGTCGGATCTTTCGCAGTGCTCGATCGCGGGAATGTTTTGTACGCGCTCTTCATCAGTCGCGCCTTCACCTGGTCCGGCGTCAGCGATCCGTTTTTCTGAAGCAGAAGCGCAACGGCTCCGCTCACAACCGGCGTGGCCATGCTGGTGCCGCTCAGCGTGAAGTAAGAAACGGTACCCTTACCGTTGGCGGTATAGGAACTCAGCGCAACGACGTTCTTAGGCGAGGCCTTCACCAAAGTCGCGCTCGAAGAGGCCAACACGGAAATCATCAGATTGCCTGGCGCAACAATATCTGGCTTCACAACGTGGTCGAGCAAGGTCGGTCCCTTTGAGCTGTAACTGGCAATCAGATCGTCGGCGCGCGTCGGAGTCCCCATCGGTTTCATGGCGCCCACAGTGATCGCATAAGGATCGTTCCCCGGCGCTGCGATGGTTCCGTATCCGTCGGTATGAGCCGAATCGTTGCGTCCTTCGTTTCCGGCCGCGACAACCACGACAATCCCTGCCTTCCACGCCGCCTCGACCGCCTGGCAAAGCGGATCAAGCTTGTAGCTTTCGTAAACTGCTCGGCCAAGCGAGAGATTGATGACGCGGATGTTGTACTTGCTCTTTAGACTTATCGCCTTCTCAATCGCCGCGATCACTGCGCTGTCCCGGCCCACTCCGTTCTGATCGAGAACTCGCAGGTTGATCAGGCTCGCATTGTCCGCAATCCCCATGAATGTCTTGCGAAAGTTTACGCCGCGCGAGTTCATGCCATTGCCCGCCAGGATGCCGGCCACGTGCGTGCCGTGTCCGTACAAATCGGCAGCAGTATTCGGACCACTGGCAAAATTCTGGTTGTATACAATGCGCGAACCCGTACCGTTCGCAAGCGTGAAATCCCGGCTTGCTGTGATTCCGCTGTCGATGACCGCGACCCCGATCCCTCTTCCAGTAAAGTTCCTCGACCACGCGTACGGAGCCAGCACCGCCTGGTCGTAGAGGTCGGTGACGGTTGCTGTTGCCCATACCGTACGGTCGAGCGAAATGTACGCCACGTTGGAATCTTTCGCCAGCGCAGCCAGGGAACTGCCTTTTACCGTAAAGGCGGCGCCGTTGATCACGGGCAAGTTCTGTTGGAGCGTGCCGCCCTTGGCAGCAACTTTGGCGAAATGCTTCTGACTGGGCGGAACCCGGTACTGCACAATCACGTTCACCCACGGCTGCGAGGATTGCTTCTGCAGATCCTTGGAAATTTTCCGCGGCGCGGCAAAGGCGAAGGCGGCACCCAGGATCACGCACCAGAACGCCAGGTGACGAACTTTCGAAGTGACCTTGGTAACTTCCGCCATAAACCTTCACAGCTTCCCACGCCCATTTAACTCGGGTGTGCGAGTCATTGCTGCACGCCCCTAACCACGGGGAGACGAGCGTGAAAGGTTGTCCGAAAAGGACTTAGGTAAATCCGGTCAGCGACACGGCGGGCCAAATTGTCCCCAAGCCCAAGGGTGGGCCAGTCTGTCCCAGTCGCCAGCACGTAGCCCCGGACGCCCCCACCCGGCGCCGAGTCAACAAAGTTTGACCCGCGAAATCCAAAGCATCGAGCAGCACCTCGCGGCTCAGCGCGAAGAACACTCAAGCGCGTTTATCTGGTTCGTGGGTATCCCGCTCCAGGGTTCTCGAACGCCTCCAAGTTCAGTGAAGACGCAGGAGCTCAGCTAAAGTCTGATCGGCATTCTGTTTAATTGCGGGGTTTGTAGTTTGTTCACGCATTTCAAGCACATACCGAATCGCCGTATTCACCGTTGTCCACGGAGGGCCTGGGGAGCCCTGGATTTGCCAAAAGCGAGATCCTATGGGCTTCTTCTCGACCAACTTTCCGTCGGGACCGTACATCATCGAGTAGGCGGGCACCGCGACCAAATGGTACAGAATTCCTGTCTTAACGAATTCCGTTTTTAGTGGCGGAGTATAGCGCAGAGCAGAATCGATCGTTCCCCTATCAAAGTAGCCCACCTCCACGTCCGTACTGTCGTCTTTTGATTTATCGTCATATGACGCACCCCAATCGTTAGAAACGACAAGGAACACCTTGTTCCCTGGAAAGGGAGTCGGATTCGTGAAGAATCCGCAGGCTTTGGACCAGCCCTCCGGCGTCAAGAATTCACCTCGGGTGGCCATGCGCCATACTTCGTCGACAACCTCCGTGCGCGATTTTCCTTTAACAGGTTCGCTTGCGGTGGGTAGTGTAACTTGACCATACAGCGCAGCAACAAACAAAATTAGGGTGACACCAAGATTTACTATGCGTTTCAATTTCTTCCCTCTCTTGCGCTCAAACGCACCTTTTAGTCAAACTGCCCTTTCAGTTTGGACAACTTCCTATAGCACAGAATGGTGTCGGCGGCCGAGCCGAGCTCGGCAGGATTAGTTTGAAGGATCGGGCGCTTAAGAATAGCTAGATCGAGAGGTTGTTCCGACTTGAGACGTCGGATATCTACAAAGGCAGTTCCCAACCTTCTTCTTTCATCCGCTGATTGGTCCACTCCTGCAGCTCTTTATAAACCGCCGGCTCGATGACCACGAATGTCGCCCCCGCACGGCCTTCCAAGTCCGCCCAGACAATCTGCACCTTCGCCTCGATGCGGGTCTGACTCTCGGGCAGGACAAAACTGATGTCCATCAGCCCCTCCGATCGCCGCGGATCCGGAAGCCCTTCCAGCCCCATGCCACCTACGCTCAAATTAACCGCTGTGACCAGCGTCTCCTGACCCTGGCTATTCTTCAGCACAACAGAAAGCTTTACCTTTGCGCGGAAAAACTTTTTCTGCTTCAAGCTGAGAGCGCCTAGCGCCCGGCTCTTGTCACTGGGCGCCGCTGTGATCTTGTATTCGCCCAGCTTCCGGCTCAAAGTTCTGCGCGAAATTCCCAGTTGCTCAGCTGCCTTTGCGCGGTGGCCTCCGGTATTTTCGAGCGCCTTCAACACCATCTGTCTCTCCATATCCTGGAGGTCACCGGAGGGCACGGGGATTGCGGTCTTTTGCTGTTCCGCGGAAAGTTCAGCCAGCACGTCGGCAGCGTCAATTTCTGTACCCGTGGCCGCCATCGCAACTTTGGCAACGAGGTTCCGAAGCTCACGAACATTGCCCGGCCAAGAGTGAGACTGAAGCGTACGCAAAGCCTCTGCAGTAAACTTCATCTCCGCCGACTTCAGGCGCAGGAAATGCTCTGCCAGCGCGACTACATCTTCCGGCCGCTCGCGCAACGGAGGAACCCGCAGCTCAAACTGGCTCAGGCGATGGAAAAGATCTTTGCGAAAGCGCCCTTCACGAACTGCTGCTTCGAGATCCTGATTAGTCGCAGCCACGATCCGTACATCCACCGTGATCTTGCGATGCCCGCCCAAACGGTAATACGCAGCTCCGTCCAGCACGCGCAGCAGCTTTACTTGAATATGAGATGGAAGCTCGCCGATTTCATCCAGGAAGAGCGTTCCCTTGTCAGCCAGTTCGAAAAGTCCCGGCTTAGACGTATCGGCGCCGCTGAAGGCTCCTTTTTCGTAGCCAAACAGTTCGCTCTCGACCAGGTGCTCCGGCAGAGCTGCGCAGTTGATGTCGATCCAGGGTTTGCCGTTCCGGTAGGAGAATTCGTGAACGCTGCAAGCGATGAGTTCCTTGCCCGTGCCGGTTTCACCAGTAATCAGGACAGTCTCGGTGTGCCCCGCCACCCGCTCGACCATGGCCATGAAGCGCTGCATCGAGCCACTGGCAACGATGAACTTCGTGCCGTGAATCTCGCGCTGAATCGCCGCCCCTGCTTCCAATGCATCCCCCACCGGCTCCCTGAATACACTTCCAGCGCCAGCACTCTGCTGCCGCGCTTGATTCCGAGTCGGGCCAAAGAAAAAGCTAGCACAGCCTCGAGAGAACTCATGAGTAACGGCCGGGTTCCGCCGGTGACGAAGGTAACCCAAGCCTATATCAAATACGTCATGTCGTGCTCGTAACTTCCGATTCACCGTGACTCGGAGCACGAATCGCGTGTCGGGGCTTAGCACTCTCAACCGGGCGACAAATTAGCCAGAGGAAAGTCGCAGCGCAATATCTGGAACACACCAATCCCGCTCTCTTCACAGATTGACCGAAGCAAATACTGTTTTCGCATTATTGACCTGTCGCTGAGCATCCCTATAATTCGCCCACACTCTGTGGGTGAGATTTCCGGCCGTATTGGATGTTCGCTTACGAGGGATGTCTTCATCTCAAAACAACAACGACGATTCGTGAGGACAAATGCGGAAATGCTTAGTTGGCCTGAGAAAGCTGACGTTCGTGCTGGCAGCGTTCGCCGCAGCTTTGAACCTCACAAGTTTGAATGTTGCGGCACAACAAATTACAGGAAGCATTCGTGGAACTGTCCTGGATCCGAGCGGCGCGGTTGTTCAGGCCGCTACGCTTACTGCGAAACACATCGAAACTGGCTTAACTCGTGCAGCGGTTACGGATCGTCAGGGAGCGTACGTGCTGGCAGAACTCCCGATCGGACATTATCAGGTAGAGGTCCATGCGCAAGGTTTCCAGAAGTACCTGCAGCAAGGAATCTCATTGGATGTCAACGAGACTGCGACCGTCAGCATTCACCTCAAAGTCGGGGCGGAGACGCAGCAAGTTGAAGTGAGAGCGGACGCGGCCTTGGTGCAGAGCACAGTCAGTAGTCTTGGGGAAACCGTAATGGAGCATGAGATTCTCGATCTCCCACTGGACGGCCGCAACTTTTCTCAGCTGGGATTGCTTCAACCGGGTGTTGTGCCCCTGACTCCCGGGCTTCTCGAAGCCGGAGGTCCAGCACGACAGGGCCAGGCTTATGCCGTGAACGGGCAGCGACCGGAGTCGAACAACTTTCTGATCGACGGTGCCGACAATGTCAACGCTGTGGACGCTGGGTATGTTCTCAAGCCACCGATCGACGCGATCGCCGAATTCAAAATCCTTACCCACAACGCGAACGCCGAGTTCGGGCGCAATACTGGCTCTACGACGAATATCGTAACGAGGGCGGGAGGCAATGCATTTCACGGCGCGGCGTGGGAATTTCTGCGCAACGACGCGATGGATGCGTCCGATTACTTCACTCGAAGCGTTCAGCCATTGAAGCAGAATCAGTTTGGCGGTACCTTCGGTGGCCCGATCATTAAGGACAAGACTTTCTTCTTCGGATATTACGAAGGCTTCCGCAACCGGCAGGGCGAAACTGTGCCCGCAACCGTGCCTTCGCTAGCGGAAAGGCAGGGTAACTTTGCGGAGCAGTGCACGGCTGGTTTTAGTTCGAGCGGACTCTGCGCCAATGCTCAACAGCAACTCACATTTTTCGGAACCCCAGTCCCGTTCAACCAAATGACCCTTTTCACACCCATCGATCCAACTGCGAAGAATGTCTTGCCATTCTTCCCGCTGCCGAACGTTGGAGAAAACGGCTTCATCGCCACCCAGACCTTAAGCCAGAATAACGACCAATTCGGCGTGCGCCTGGATCACTATCTTTCGCCTGCGGACACTCTGAATTTCCGCTACATGTACAGTAGTGGCCCGACGACGGATCCTCTTTCGCCGGTGGGCGCCAACGTCCCTGGTTTTCCCGTGGGCCAGAATGATCGCGCGCAGAGCTTTGTCGCGCAAGAGACCCACGTCTTCTCGCCAACCACCATCGCCGTCGTGCGCTTTTCGTATCTCCGCAATAAGTTCCTGCTCGACCAGCACCTGAATCAGGAGCCGCCGTCAAACTTAGGTTTTCAATACGATCCCACACTCGCTTCGGCAGCAGGACCACCGTTTATCCAGGTCGGAGGCTACGCCTCGGTTGGCGATCCCATCACTGGACCGCGCAACACCTATCAGAACACGTTTAGCTACTCTGGCTCTCTGAGCTGGATCCATGGTCGCCACGATTTTGAATTTGGCGGAGGCTATCGGCGCGACCAGATCAATGCATTGCAGGGCATCGCGACCAATGGCTTTTTTGTCTTCTCTGATTTCCCCTATAGCGATGGATTTGCCAGCTTCCTGTCAGGCAATCCGGTGGTCTTTTTGCAAGGCGGAGGCGATTTCAGTCGTGAAATCCGTGACCGGGCTCTCGATGCTTACGCCCAGGATACCTACAAAGTCACATCGAACTTGACCTTAAACCTCGGACTTCGTTACGAGTTGCCCTTCCCCTCCACCGAGAACCACAACCGGGTGAATCTTTTCCTTCCCGGAGCGCAGTCGAAGGTAGTTCCCAACGCTCCGGCGGGACTTCTCTATCCCGGCGATCCGGGCGTGCCTGCGGGCCTGATTTCAACGCAAGCGACAGCCTTTGCTCCGCGAGTAGGATTTGCCTGGAATCCGCGTGGCGACGGCAAAACCGTGGTCAGCGCGGCCTACGGAATCTTCTACGAGCCCTATTACACCGGTGAGGGCGGTCCGTTGCAGGATCCAGTCAGCGCGCCTCCCTACCTCAAGACTCAGCAGATAAGTTTTCCCGTCAACTCATTTGCCAACCCGTTTTATACGCCCAACCCTTTCAGTCAGGCTTTCCCCGAGCCCATGACTTTGCTAGTGGTCTCTCGCAATCTGCATCTGCCTTATGCACAGGATTGGAATCTGAATATCCAACGCTCTTTCGGCGCGGACTGGCTCTTTCAGATCGGATACGTGGGTACCACCGGAGTCAGACTGCCGCGATTCATTGAAGGGAATCCACCCGTATTTATCCCCGGCGTCGACGCCAGCGGCAATCCTATATCGACCGAAAACAATGTAAACCAGCGCCGGCTCTATTCCGGATGCACTTTGGCGAATCCAAATAATTGCGTCTACAGTTCGATCGGTGAAATCGCGAGTATCGCGAATTCCAGTTACAATGCTTTGGAAACCAGTCTGCGAAAGCGCTTCAGTCACGGGCTCTCCTTCCTTGCCTCCTACACTTGGTCGCATTCCATCGATGACGTATCTTCCTTCAACATTACCGGATCTGCATCCCAGGATATAGCGGGAGAAAACGATCTGGCGCAGAATCCCTTCGATCTAGCGGCGGAGCGCGGGCCGTCCATGTTTGACGCTCGCAATCGCCTGGTGGTGAGTTATCAATGGATTCTGCCTTTCTTGCAACATTCGAGTAACTGGTACGGCAAGGTTCTCGGTAACTGGCAGCTGAACGGGATCTTCACAGCGATGAGCGGCACGCCCTTCACGGTATTCGATTCCAACGATGTTTCACTACAGGGGCAAGCCCCGGAAATCACCGGCTTCTCCGCCAACCGCCCCAATGTGATTGGAAACCCAAACTCTGGCCCGCGCACGCCGCAGGAATGGTTCAACGTGAGCGCGTTCCAGCAACTCCAGCCGGACCCTCAAGGCCGGTTCGAAGTATTCGGAGATGAAGGCCGCAACGCAGTCGAAGGCCCCGGATACGTGAACTGGGACTTCTCGGCGTTCAAGAACATACCACTGACGGAATCAAAACAACTTCAATTCCGCGGTGAATTGTTCAACGTGCTGAACCATACCAATTTCCGTTTGCCGGTCAGCGACATCGAATCGCCAACTTTCGGACAAATCCAATCGGATGTCAGCCCGCGCGTGATTCAGGTGGCGCTGAAGTTTCTCTTTTAGCGATCATCACAAGATCAGGCCTGGCTCCTCTCAATCAGCACGAGCTGACGCGATTGCGTGTTTTACAAAGCGGTAAGCTTCCATATTGACCCAATCCGCTCGCTATCCCCATCCCGAAGGTACAATTGGTGGACTCCAATGCCGCTGGCACCCACAACCCGGTTGGGGCCATATGAGATCCTCGCGCTCATTGGCGCCGGCGGAATGGGCGAAGTCTACAAAGCTCGCGATACGCGGCTGGATAGAATTGTCGCAGTCAAGATTTGTAACGAAGAGTTCTCTGAACGCTTCGAACGCGAAGCGCACGCGGTAGCCTCCCTGAATCACTCTCACGTTTGCACGTTGCACGATATCGGACCGAATTACCTGGTCATGGAGTACGTCGAAGGTACCGCACTCAAAGGCCCATTGCCGGTCGCTCAAGCTCTCAACTATGCAGCGCAAATTTGCGATGCACTCGACGCTGCTCACAAGAAGGGCATCGTCCATCGCGACCTCAAGCCCGCGAACATTCTCGTCACCAAGAGCGGCATTAAGCTTTTAGACTTCGGCCTGGCGAAACTCGCGAAAACACCCGATCCCCCGATTGACGCCACGCTCACGGCACTCACTGGCAAAAACGAAATCGTAGGCACGCTCTATTACATGTCGCCGGAGCAATTGCAGGCACAGGGCACCGGCCAGGAAGTTGACGCTCGCAGCGACATCTTCTCCTTCGGCTTGGTCCTGTACGAAATGCTTACCGGAAAGCGCGCCTTTGATGGCTCCTCTCCTGCCACAGTGATCGCCGCCATCATGGAACGCCCGGCGCCGTCCATTACGGACGTTGCGCCGGCTGCACTGGACCGGGTCCTCAAGCGTTGTTTGGAGAAGGACCCCGAGAACCGCTGGCAAAGCGTTCGCGACCTCAAAGCCGAGTTGGAGTGGATTGCACACACACCGAGCGACGGAAGCACCGGACCACTCCCAAGTCGCACCACTTGGCTGCCCTGGCTCGCAGCGGCCGTGCTCGCCCTGGTCGCAGCGGTCACGTCGTGGATCGCCTACCGCTCCACGCGCCCTGCGGAACTCAAGCCATTAGTGCGGCTGGATGTGGATTTGGGTCGCGACGTGTACTTGACCGCAATCGGTGGATCCGACGTAATAATCTCTCCCGACGGCACGCGTATCGCCTACATTTCTCGCGGCCGTATCTTCACCCGCCGTCTGGATCAGCCAAGTGCCACGGAGCTTGCCGTCGCTCCAGGCGCGACCAGCCCGTTCTTCTCCCCAGATGGCCAGTGGATCGGCTTTACAGCGAATCGAAAGTTGAGAAAAGTCTCGGTCGAGGGCGGCTCCGAAATTGTATTGTGCGACGCGGCATCCTCCTATACCGGCGGCGATTGGGGCGACGACGGCAATATCGTCCTGAGTCCCAGCCCCCACGCCGGACTATCACGAGTTTCCTCTGCCGGTGGCAACCCTGTTTCTATTACGGAGCTTGAGGGAGAGGAACGGTCGCATCGCTATCCGCAGGTTCTGCCCGGGGCCAAAGCAGTCCTGTTCACCGCCCAAAATGCCAATGCAGCGGTAGATGACTCCGACATCAAAATAGTCACGCAACCGGATCACCGCCGCAAGACTCTGTACCACGGTGGCACGTTTGGGCGTTATCTGGAAGCCTCCGGTGGCAAGGGATATCTCACGTATGTGAATCGTGGAACCCTGTTTGCGATTGCCTTCGACCCGCTGAAGCTGGAAACCAGTGGTGCGCCTGTTCCCGTCTTGCAGCATGTTTCTTATTCTCCGCAGTTTGGCTCGGCGAAGTTGAGTTTCACGAGCAACGGTACGCTTGTGTACCGAAGCAGCGAGATCGACGCCACCCGGCTGGCGATCCAATGGCTGACGCCGGATGGCAAAGCGCAACTCTTAATGGACAAGCCTGGGCTTTTCCAGAATCCGCACCTTTCACCCGACGGACAGCGCTTGTCGGTGGACGGCGCCGATCTGACCAATTTTGGCATTTGGATATACGACCTTCCGCGCGACACGTTAACTCGCTTGACGAGCGAGCGGGACTACAGATCGGTGTGGACACCCGACGGCAAGTACGTTGTCTACAACAGTGCCCAGGGGATGTTCTGGACGCGCACGGACGGCGATGGTAAGCGCCACCCGCTAACCCAGAGCAAGAACATTCAATACCCCACATCTTTCTCGCCTGACGGTAAACGGCTGGCATTTCAGCAAGACGGAGCACAAGGCTTCGATCTTTGGACGGTATCGATAGAACGCGACAGCGACGGGCTGAAAGCCGGAACACCTGAGTTGTTCCTGCAAACGCCTTTTACGGAAAGGGACGCCAGCTTCTCCTCTGACGGTCGCTGGCTCGCCTACGCCTCCAACGAGTCGGGAAATTTCCAGGTTTATGTGCGCGCGCTTCCCGACAAAGGCGCCCGCTGGCAAATCTCCAGCACCAGTGGTATCGCGCCCATCTTCTCTCGCAACGGACGAGAGCTGTTTTTCTACAACCTCGCTGATGATCGGATCATGGTGACGAGTTACTCGGTCAAGGGCGGCGCGTTCGTGGCGGAAAAGCCGCGAGTGTGGTCAGAACTAAGTTTGGCAGCGCTCTCCGCCTCCAGTGGGGCTACGCAGTACGACGTCGCGCCCGACGGAAAACGCCTTGCCGCCGCCACTTACGCCGGGGGCGCAACCCAGCAGAACTCCGGCCACGTCATCTTCCTCGAAAACTTCATCGACGAACTGCAACGCAAGGCACCGCTCAGGTAGAAGTAGTCAGCGAAACTCAAACGGAACCATGTGGTGGAAATTCCAACCCAGGTCGAACAATTCCTCTGATGTGCTTCTTCGAATTGGTCCGAATAGTGGCACTCCGGAAGCTACGCGGTGTTGGCGCCATATCACCATAACGCTCGTTAAGCGGTTTTGAGTGTAACGGCCTGTTAGCGTCACTTATCCCCGTAAGCTTCAGGGCTTCGCATCTAACAGTGTTGTGACCCGCTCGAAGAACTTGAGGTTGAAGTCGGGGGAAGCATCTTCATTCCATGGCGTCTGGCTCTCTTACCTGCTCCCGAAGGCTCTTCACTTCAGTCCGAAGGCGTACACGTTGCCGTCGTACGAGCCGACATAAACCACCCCATTCGCCACCGCGGGCGAGGAATTCACATAGTAGCCAGTGGCGTAGGTCCACAGCAGGGCGCCGGTGCTGGCCTTCAGCGCGTACACGTTGCTGTCCTCCGAGCCGACGTAAACCACTCCATTTGCTACGGCAGGCGAGGACTTCACTTGGCTGCCAGCGGTGTAGCTCCACAGCAGGGCACCGGTGGTGGCGTTCAGCGCGTACACGTTGCTGTCCACCGAGCCGACATAAACCACCCCATTCGCCACGGCGGGCGAGGAATATACAAAGTTGCCAGTGGTGTAGCTCCACAGCTTGGCGCCGGTCTTGGCGTTCAGCGCGTACACGTTGCTGTCCACCGAGCCGACATAAACCACCCCATTCGTCACCGCGGGCGAGGAAAACACACCGCCGCCAGTGGTGTAGCTCCATAGCAGGGCACCGGTGCCGGCGTTCAGCGCGTAGACATTGCCGTCATTCGAGCCGACGTAAACCACTCCGTTCGCCACGGCGGGCGAGGATTGCGCCGCGTTGCCGGTGGTGTAGCTCCACAGGAGGGCGCCGGTGTGGGCATTCAGCGCGTACACGTTGCCGTCATTCGAGCCGACGTAAACCACCCCGTCCGCCACGGCGGGCGAGGAATACACATAGTTGCCGGTGGCGTAGCTCCATAGCAAGTTGCCGGTGTCGGCCCTCAACGCGTACAAGTTGTTGTCGTCGGAGCCGACATACACCACCCCATTCGCCACTGCGGGCGCGGAGTTCACTTCGCCGCGGGTGGTGTAGCTCCACAGCTGGGCACCGGTGCTGGCCTTGAGCGCGAACAGGTTGCCGTCGGTTGAGCCGATATAAACCACTCCATTCGCGACTGCGGGCGAGGAATCCACCAGGTAGCCCCTGGCGAAGCTCCACTTCAATCCGAGGTTTCCAACATCTTTGACGCCAAGCACCTTCTCACACCGGTTCCAGCGCCACATGTTGTACCTGTGAAACTCGCCCCAGCTGTTGTAGCACTTGCCCGATGGTTGCTGGCCCGATGCCACGGGCACGAAGCACGCACATAGAATCAAAATCGAGATACTGAGGCGTTTCATGACTAACCCCCAAAGACAAGTTTGTACGACGGGAAACGCATTCCCGGAAACTCGGGTCGTTTCGCCTCAGGGGGTGCTGCGTCCCATACTGCGGATAGCTCTTCGGGGAGGCGGACGCGATAATGGTACGCCTAACGGGGTGTCCTGTCAGTGACATGGGTCACGTCTCAGGCACTCACTGTTGCAAAATCCCGATTACACTCAGTGACCGGGATCGTGAGTGCAAATGACCTATGGTGAATTAAGAAACTCACTTGGGATGCACCCACTCTCAACTATCACGGAACAGGAAGAACCCGACTCCAAAGGCGATAATTGCGAGCGCCCAGAAGCCAGGCAAATGCAGTACGTAAGCCTGGCTGTCTGCTATTGCAATCAAGCCAGTTGTGCCTTGTTCTTCGGCGCGTGCTGCGGCCTTCGAGTGTACCCAAGTGAGAAAGCACAAATAGGTGAGTGCGGAAGCGCAGAATCCGGCTGAAATCGGTTTGTGGAAAGGTCGCATGGCGGCTCCGTCATTGGCCGTCAGGGCCCCGGTCCACTCCCGTGGCCGAGTTCCCTGCAATCAGCATCTACTGTGCAATACGAAAAACACCGGAGAAGACCGTCATGTGATCAAAAGACAATCGACTAGGTATCGGAGCTGATC
>Ga0210390_10001920_pt1 | contig 19066 bp, 14 predicted proteins | sample IncBWH11OmetaG_FD_161050 | JGI IMG/M metagenome (GOLD analysis project Ga0210390, IMG submission 161050) | Forest soil microbial communities from Barre Woods Harvard Forest LTER site, Petersham, Massachusetts, United States - Inc-BW-H-11-O ... | reverse complement strand
GTCCGCTCGCGCATATGCAGCGTCCGGTCGATACCGAGGCCGGGCCAGACACAGCCAAATTCACCGTCACCCGTGTTGAGCCCGGCGAAATGGCGGAAGGCCGCATACAAATTCTTGCCCATCACACAGAAGCGGCGGTCTGGCAGCCGCGCTGGCTCACGCATCCCAACGGTGCGATCGGATTGATGGACGTCGTGATCGCGACCGCAAATGTCGAGGAGGCAGCGGGCCGCTTTGGCCGCTTTCTCGGACTCGCGATAACTGGCAACAGCTTCGGCAAGGCGATCTACCTCGATCGCGGCGGCGTGCAATTGGTAACGCCCGAGGTGTTTTCGCGTTTGGCGCCGGATGTCGCGATACCGGCATTACCCTTCATCGGCCTCTACGCCATTGCCGTGCGTTCAATCGCAACATTGTGCGAGAGCTTGCTGCGCGGCGGACTGCAATTCGTTGCGCGCGACGGATACGTTATGGCGCGTTTTCCTGCCGCGCTTGGCGTCGGCAGCTGGGTCTTTGTCGAGACGCCCGAGCATCTGCCTTGGCGCGCAAGTTGACGCGGTATCCAAAAAAGGCGGCCCGAAGGCTGCCTTTCTTAGTTTCAGATATGCGTGCGTTTTCGGCATGATCCCGAAAGTGGAAGCCGGTTTTCGGAACAGATCATGCCTGAATCAGATGTCGATTATTTCTCGACGAACGCCTTCTCGATCACATATTGGCCAGGCTCGCTGTGATTGCCCTCTTCGAAGCCGAGTTCGCGCACGATGGCGACGAGGTCGCGCAGCATGCTCGGGCTACCGCACATCATCACCCGGTCGTGGTCGGCCGAGAGCGGGGGCAGGCCGATTTCGTCGAACAGCGTGTCGGACGTGATCAGATCCGTCAGCCGGCCGCGATTGTGAAACGGCTCGCGCGTCACGGTGGGGAAGTAGATCAGCTTTTCCGAGATCATCTCCCCGATGAATTCGTGCTGCGGCAGTTGCTGGGTGATGAAGTCGCGATAGGCAAGCTCCGCGACTTGGCGGCAGCCGTGCACCAGCACGACCTTCTCGTAGCGCTCATAGGTCTCGGGATCTTTGATGATGCTGAGAAATGGCGCCAGTCCCGTGCCGGTCGCCATCAGATAGAGATGGCGGCCCGGCTGCAGGTTGTCGAGGATCAGAGTCCCCGTCGGCTTGCCGTTGACCAGAATGCGGTCGCCGGCCTGCAGATGCTGCAACCGCGACGTCAGCGGTCCGTCCGGCACCTTGATCGAGAAGAATTCCAGGTTCTCCTCGTAATTGGCGCTGGCGAGGCTATAGGCGCGCAGCAGCGGCCGGCCACCGACCTCGAGCCCGATCATGGCGAACTGGCCGTTCTGAAAGCGGAACCCGGCGTTACGCGTGGTCGTGAAGCTGAAAAGACTTTCCGTCCAATGTCTGACCGACGTGACTTCTTCGCTGTGTAACGTGCTCATACGACTGGATTATTCCTCATTTGCGTTGACAGTCCGGCAATTGCGGCGATATAACTAACTAGATAATTATCAAAAGCAAGCGCCCAATTCATGCTGCCGCTGATTGACTTGCCTAGTGAAAATGGCCGGCTCGAGCGCTATCGCATGCGGGGTTCGCGCCCGTGGAATGCCGCTCAGGCGAATGGGAGAAGTCGCCGCTTCGATCGCATCGCGCTTGCGGCGGCGCATGTTGTGGCCGATCCGCTCGCCGATGTCGACCCTTGGCTCGCGCCCGCGATCGACTGGGCCTCAACCATCGCATTTCGCCGCTATCTGTGGTCGCTCGGGCTCGGCGTCGCCGAAGCCATGGACACGGCGCAGCGCGGCATGGGACTCGACTGGACGAACGCGCTCGAATTGATCCAGCGCTCGGTTGCGGCAGCGCGTGACGTGCCTGGAGCGCTGGTGTTCTCCGGCGTCGGCACTGATCAGCTCACGCCTTCGCCGTCAGTTACGCTCGATGACGTGATCGGTGCTTATGAGGAACAGATCGAGGCGGTCGAGGCCTGCGGCGGACGTATCGTTCTAATGGCAAGCCGCGCACTTGCCGCTGCCGCGAAATCTCCCGACGATTACGCCAAAGTCTATGGCCGTATTCTCGAGCAGGCGCGCGAGCCGATGATCATTCATTGGCTCGGCGACATGTTCGATCCCGCGCTCGCCGGCTATTGGGGCAGCGCCGATCATGCGACCGCCATGGATGTCTGCATCGCCATCATCAGCGACCATGCCGACAAGGTCGGCGGCATCAAGCTCTCTTTGCTCGACAAGGACAAAGAAATCCGGTTGCGGCGCCGACTGCCGCGGGGCGTGCTCACCTATACCGGCGACGATTTCAATTTCCCGGAATTGATCGCGGGCGACGCGCAGGACTATTCGCACGCGCTTCTCGGCATATTCGACGCCATCGCGCCGGCGGCCTCGGCGGCGCTCGCGGCGCATGCCCGCGGCGACAAGGACGAGTACTGGGATATCTTGGCGCCGACCGTGCCGTTGTCGCGGCATCTCTTCAAGGCGCCGACGCGGTTCTACAAGACCGGGATCGTATTTCTCGCTTATCTCAACGGCCATCAATCGCATTTCGTGATGGTCGGCGGACAGCAAAGTGCCCGCTCGCTGTTGCATCTCGTCGAGGCGTTCAAGCTAGCCGATGCCGCAGGCCTCATTCGCGATCCGGATATGGCCGCGGCACGGCTCCGCACGGTCTTGCAGATTCACGGCGCGGCATAAGCGGTTTACAGGAGGCTTCATTCATGCCGCTCGCGGCGACATCCAAGATCAAGAAACCGGCGCTGTCGAAAGCCAAGGCCAATCTTGAGCCGATCCGTGACGCCGAGCGAACGCGGCGCGCGATCCTTGACGCCGCCGAGACCGAATTCGCCGACAAGGGACTGGCCGGCGCGCGGGTCGATGTCATTGCCGAGGAGTCCTGTGCCAACAAGCGGATGCTCTACTATTACTTCGGTTCGAAGGAGGATCTTTATATGGCGGTCCTCGAGCGCGCCTATGGCGCGATGCGGGAGCGCGAACGGGAGCTCAATTTCACCAATCTCGAACCGCTGGACGCGATCAGGACGTTGGTCGAGTTCAAGTTCGACTATTACGTGGCGCACCCGCGGATCATCCCGCTGCTCGCCGCCGAGAACATGAATGGCGGAAAATATCTCAAGCGCTCGCGGCGGCTGCGCGACATGCATCTGTCGCTGATCGATATGATCCGCAAGGTGCTCGCCCTGGGCGAGCGCCAAGGCGTGATCAAGCCCGGCATCGATCCGTTCCAGCTCTATGTCTCGTTCTCGGCGCTCAGCTACTTCTACTTTTCCAATGCGGCGACGTTGTCGACGGCGTTTGGGCGCGAGCTGATGAGCGAGGCCGAGCGCAAGGCGCGGCGCGCGCACGCCGTCGATGTCATTGTCTCCTATGTGAAAGCACAATAAGAACGCCGCCCCAAGAAGCGCGGCAACCGGACGGAGGAAACATGAAATTCGGCGATTATCCGAAAGCTGGCTCGTTCGACGGCGTGTCCGGCTTCCGCAGCTACGTGCAGTCGCTCGGTCTCGACATGCCCTGCGACGATATCGTCTCCGGCGGGCCGAATTCGCCGCTCGGTTCGCCGCTCGACTTCGACGGTATGACCATCGGCCATCGGCTCGCGGTGCAGCCGATGGAGGGCTGGGATTGCCTGACCGACGGGCGGCCGTCGGAGAATACCAAGCGGCGCTGGAAGCGCTTCGGCCTGAGCGGCGCCAAGCTGATCTGGGGCGGCGAGGCTTGCGCGGTACGGCCCGACGGCCGCGCCAATCCGAAGCAGCTTGTGATGGCCGAGCACAGTCAGAAGGATATCGCCGAACTGCGCCAGATCGTGATCGACGCGCACAAGGAGGTGACCGGCGGCGAGGACAATCTGATCATCGGCCTGCAACTCACGCATTCGGGGCGCTTCTGCAAGCCGAACGACAATACCAAATTCGAATCGATCATCGCCTATCGCCACCCGCTGCTGGACAAGAAGTTCGGTTATCCGGCGGACCGCCCGGCGATCAGTGACGACGAGATCAAGCGTTTGGTCGAGGATTTCGTGATCGCCGCGAAGCGCGCCGCACAATGCGGCTTCGACTTCGTCGACGTTAAACATTGCCACGGTTATCTCGCGCACGAATTCCTGAGTGCCGTCGATCGACCCGGGCCCTATGGCGGCAGTCTCGAAAACCGTACGCGATTTCTGCGCGAGATCGTCGAAGGCATCCGTGCCGAAGCGCCGCGGCTTCGCATCGGCGTGCGCTTGAGCGCGGTCGATTCCATGCCGTTCAAACCGGATCCGGAGCGTTCGCTGCCGGGCGCGCTCGGCCCGGGCGTGCCGGAGGATGTCGCGCTGCCGTACCCTTACGCCTTCGGCGCCGATCCGAACGATCCGCTGCGCTATGATCTCACGGAACCCAGGGCGTTTCTGGAAATCCTTCGCGGGCTCAATGTCCGCTTCGTCAACATTACGGCGGGCAGTCCCTATTACAATCCACATTACATTCGGCCGGCGCTTTATCCGCCGTCGGACGGCTATCATCCGCCGGAGGATCCGTTCGCCGGCGTGATGCGCCATCTCGATGTCGTGCGCGAACTGAAAGCCGCCTTTCCCGACTTCTGCTTCATGGGCAGCGGCTATACTTATCTGCAGGAATATTTCCCGAATGTCGCGCAAGCGGTGGTGCGCCGGGGCTGGGTCGATCTCGTCGGGCTCGGCCGCATGGTGCTTGCTTATCCGGAGCTGCCGCTCGACATTTTGCAGAACCGGCCGGTGCAGAAGAAGCGCTTGTGCCGCACCTTCAGCGACTGCACCACGGCGCCGCGCAACAGTATCGTGTCGGGGTGCTATCCGCTGGATGCGTTCTACAAGAAATCAGCGGAGTTCAAGCGACTCGCCGCGGTGAAGAAGCACGCGCAGACGGCTTAGACGGGTGCCGGACGAAAATAAGGCCGAAGGGTCGTGAGTGCGCTGCGCCAATAGACTACAATGTCGGCGCCGGAGGGGTCACTTGCCGTCCTACGTTCTTGCCATCGACCAGGGCACGACTTCGACGCGAGCCATGCTGTTTCGCGCCGACACGTCCGTTGCGGCGGTAGCACAACAGGAATTTCCGCAGCACTTTCCGGCTGACGGTGAAGTCGAACACGACCCGGAAGATTTGTGGACGACGACAGTGGCGGTGTGCCGCGATGCGCTACGCCAAGTGAACGCCACAGCACGCGACATTGTCGCCATCGGCATCACCAATCAGCGCGAGACCACTTTGCTGTGGGATCGCAAAACCGGGCGCGCCGTGCATCGCGCCATCGTTTGGCAGGATCGCCGCACCGCTGAGCTTTGTGCGGAGCTGAAAGCCGCGGGACACGAGCCGCGGGTTGGGGCAAAAACCGGGCTTCTGCTCGATCCTTATTTCTCCGGCACCAAGCTTGCTTGGCTGTTGCGCCATGTGCCTGGCGCTGCCGAAAAGGCCGCACGCGGCGAGCTCGCCTTCGGCACGGTCGATACGTATTTGCTCTGGCGTCTCACCGGCGGCAGGGTTCATGCAACCGACGCAACCAATGCGTCGCGGACGTTATTGTTCGACATTCACAACGGGCGCTGGGACGATGATTTGCTGAAATTGTTCGGCGTGCCGAAAGCGATCCTTCCGGACGTCATGGATTCATCCGCGGCCTTCGGCATGACCGATCCCGATCTGTTCGGTGCGTCGATCCCGATCTGCGGTATTGCCGGCGATCAGCAGGCGGCGCTGATCGGCCAGGCCTGTTTCACACCGGGCATGATGAAATCGACCTATGGCACCGGTTGCTTCGCGCTGCTCAATACCGGGCATACACCAGTTGCGTCGACAAACATGCTGCTGACGACGATCGCCTATCAGTTCGGCGGCGTCCGCAGCTACGCGCTGGAGGGCTCGATCTTCATAGCCGGTGCCGCGGTACAATGGCTGCGTGATGGTTTGCGTGTGGTGCAAAGCGCCGCGGAAACAGGACCGCTGGCGGAAGCCGCCGATCCGACGCAAGAAGTCATTCTGGTGCCGGCTTTCGTCGGCCTCGGCGCGCCCTATTGGCGGCCGGATGTGCGCGGCGCGCTGTTCGGTCTGACGCGTGCGACCGGCCCGCGCGAGCTCGCGCAAGCGGCCTTGGAAAGCGTCTGCTTTCAGACCGCCGATCTGATCGCCGCGATGCGCGCCGATTGGCGCACGGCCGACGCGACACTCAAGACCCTGCGCGTCGATGGCGGGATGGCGAATTCGGATTGGACCATGCAGCGTCTTGCCGATCTGATCGGCAGCAATGTCGACCGCCCGCAGATCAAAGAGACGACCGCGCTCGGCGCCGCCTATCTCGCCGGCTTGCATACCGGGTTCTATCCTGCGCCGGATCGCTTTCTCGATCATTGGCAATTGGAGCGCAGATTTTCGCCGCGCATGGATGAGGCGACGCGCGAACGCAAACTCGGCGCGTGGACGTCAGCAGTGCGTCGTTTATTGACGTAGATTTTTCGCGCAGCGATTCGGTGCAGTGCGTCACGCCTAGCGCATAACAGAAAATTGCAGACGGAACTGGTAGGAACTCTGCCCGCCTCCAAACGTTATTGGGGGCCGGGTGAGGGATGTTGAAGTTCCGGATTGTGACAATGTGCGGTATCTGTGGCGAGGTGACGTTTGACGGCACCGCTGCGAGCGATTCGCTCGCAGCGATGAATGCGAGAATGTGGGCGCGCGGCCCTGACGCGGGCGGCACGTTCTCGCAGGATCGCGTGGCATTTGGTCATCGGCGTCTCAGCATCATCGATCTCGCTGCTGCATCGCAGCAACCGATGATCGATCCCGTGCTCGGTCTTGCCGCGGTCTTCAACGGCTGCATCTATAATTATCGCGAGCTACGCGGCGATCTCGCGGCGAAGGGCTATCGCTTCTTCTCGCAAGGCGACACCGAAGTCATTCTCAAAGCCTATGCCGAATGGGGGCCGCGCTGCGTCGAGCGCTTCCACGGCATGTTCGCTTTTGCGGTGTGGGAGCGCGATTCCGGTCGCATCGTGCTCGTGCGCGACCGGCTCGGCATCAAGCCGCTTTACTACGCCGAGCTTCCCGGGCGCTTGCGTTTTGCTTCGACGCTGCCGGCGTTGCTTGCTGCGGGCGGCGTTGACACCGGCATCGATCCGGTCGCGCTGCATCACTATATGAGCTGGCATGCCGTCGTGCCGGCGCCGCGCACTATTCTCAAAGGCGTGCGCAAGCTCGCTCCTGCGACGATCTGTGTGATCGAACCGGACGGCCGCCGCCGCGAGGAGATTTATTGGAACCTCACCGTCGGCCCCCGCGCCGACGATCGCAAATTCAAGGAGGCCGATTGGCGCGAGGCAGTCCGACTGACGCTTGCAAAGGCCGTCGAACGCCGCCGCGTCGCCGATGTTCCGGTCGGTGTTCTGCTGTCGGGCGGACTCGACAGTTCGATCCTGGTAGCCATGCTTACCGAGCTTGGCCAGAACGATCTCAAAACATTCTCCGTCGGCTTCGATACGGTCGGCGATGTCGCGGGGGACGAATTCCACTATTCTGATCTGATCGCGCGACGCTTCGGCACCGACCACCACCGCATCAAGGTCGATTCCTCACGCACCATCGACGCTCTGCCAGGCATGGTCGAAGCCATGTCGGAACCGATGATGAGCCACGACGCTGTCGGTTTCTATCTGCTCTCACGGGAAGTATCCAAATACGTGAAGGTGGCGCAGTGCGGCCAAGGCGCCGACGAAATTTTCGGCGGCTATCACTGGTACCAGGCGCTGATGCGCTCGAATGACGCGCCAGAAGACTACGCGCGCGTCTATTTCGATCGCGATCATGCCGAAATGGGCGAGGCCCTGGGGCCGTCTTTACTCAACGGCGATTACAGCCGGGACTTCATCGACGAGTTCTTCCGGAGCTGTGCGAGTGCAAGTCCGATCGACAAGACGTTACAGCTCGATACAGAAATCATGCTGGTCGACGATCCGGTCAAGCGTGTCGACAATATGGCGATGGCTTTCGGCCTTGAGACGCGCGTGCCGTTTCTCGATCACGAAGTCGTCGAGCTCGCGGCGCGTATCCCGGCGGAGCTTAAAGTGCGCGACGGCGGCAAGTCTATTCTCAAGGAGGCCGCGCGCGGCCTTGTGCCAGACGAAGTGATCGATCGGCCGAAGGGCTATTTTCCGGTCCCGGCGCTCAAATATATCCGCGGTGCCGTCCTCGATTTCGTCCGCAATGTCCTTGACGCGCCGCGCGCGCGGCAGCGCGGGATGTTCAAGCGCGGCTACATCGACCGTCTGCTGGCGAACCCGGAAGGCGAGCTGACACCGAAGGGCCATTCGAAGCTCTGGCAAGTTGCGCTGCTCGAATGCTGGCTGCAGACACAAGGAATCTGAACGACTGCGTAAAGGCGTGATGACGGACGCAATCCATACCGGAAATTCAGAAAAGCGGAGTTGCCACCATGGAATTTCGTTATGATCCGCAAGCACGCCGGCTGCGCATGCGCGCGCTGGTGCCGGCGGGACATCACGTCGAAAAATTCGTCGCCGCCGACCAGTTCAAGTTCGGTGTCGAGGAAGAATACTTTCTGTCCGACGCCAAGACCTTCGAGGTGCCGACGGAGACGCCCGATGAGCTCTTCGAAACTGCCGATTTCGGCGTCAGCGGCCGCATCGAGCGCGAGTTTCTGCAGGCGCAGATCGAAGTGGCGACTGAGCCGCATTGGCGCGTGGGTGATGCGCGGGCCGAGCTCCTGCGCCTGCGGCAGAACGCGGCCGCGGCCGCGGCCGAACACGGACTCGTCGTGCTCGCTTGCGGCACGCATCCTCTGGCGCATTGGCGGCAATCGGTGCAAAGCCCGAAGGACCGCTACTCGCATGTGATGGACGTGCTGCAGATGATCGGCCAGCGTAACATGCTGTGCGGCATGCATGTGCATGTCGAATTTCCCGATCCGCGGCGCCGTGTCGATGTGATGGCGCGGATCCTGCCTTACCTGCCGCTGTTCATTGCGCTGTCGGCGTCGTCGCCGTTCTGGCAGGGCCACGCGACCGGGCTCAAGGCCTACCGGCTCGCCGCCTACGACGAGCTGCCGCGCACTGGCCTGCCGGAACTGTTTCACAGCAATGAGGACTATGAGGCTTATGTCGACGCTATGGTACGCTCCGGCGCCATGCGCGACGCGAGCCATCTGTGGTGGTCGATCCGCCCGTCGCTGAAATATCCGACGCTCGAACTGCGGGCGCCGGATAGTTGCACCCGCATCGACGATACGATCGCGATCGCCGCGCTCTACCGCGCGCTGGTACGTTATTTGTATAGTCATCCGAAGCACAATGGCGAGATCGACAACGTGGACCGGGCGATTGCGGTCGAGAACAAGTGGCGGGCGCAGCGCTACGGCGTCCAGGGCACTTTCGTCACACGGGCGGGTGGGGTCAGCGTGGCCGAGACCCTGGACCGGATCCTGGACCTGATCGGAGCCGACGGCGAGGCGCTCGATTGCGCCGACCAGCTGGAACATTGCCGGTTCATCGTGCTCGAGGGCACTTCGGCCGATGCCCAGTTACGAATCTTTACCGAAAGTGAACACGAAGGTGCCGATATTGCTCTACATAAGGTGAGTCGTTGGGTCCGGGATGCCACCTTGGTGGCTTGACCGCGAGACCGAGGGCGGGGGCCGCCCGGAAAGGCACCTTAAGGTCGTCTATGTGCCGCTGGATCGCATATCGGGGGGAAACCACCGCGCTCGAGCACTATGTGACCGAGCCGGAGCACTCCCTGATCTCACAGAGCATCCATGCGCTGGAGTCGATGTCGAGCACCAATGGCGACGGCTTCGGCCTGGGCTGGTACGGCCAGCACCCCGAACCGGGCCTCTACCGCGAAGTGCGGCCGGCCTGGTCTGACGAGAACCTCCGCTATCTGTGCCGCCACCTGCAGTCGCACCTGTTCTTCGCCCATGTCCGCGCCGCGACCGGCACGCCGATCACCCGGCCGAACTGTCATCCCTTCGCCTGCGGCACTTGGATGTTCATGCACAACGGCTTTGTCGGCAATTGGAGCCGGTTGCGCCGCAATGTCGAAGCGCTGATTCCGGACAAGCTCTACCCGGCGCGCGTCGGCACGACGGATTCTGAGGCGATCTTTCTCGCCATTCTGGGCGCCGGCATCGAGCGCCCCGTCTCGGCCGCCGAGAAGGTCCTCCACGCGCTTAGCGAGTTGGTCAATCACACCACGCCGGGCGATCGCTTCCGTTTCACCGCGGCGCTGTCGAACGGCAAGGATCTCTATGCGTTTCGCTATGCGGTGAACGATCACGCCAATACGCTTTATTACCGCGAGACCGAGCGCGGCATCGTCGTTGTCTCCGAGCCGCTCGACAACGATCGCAAGAACTGGGTGACCGTGCCGGAAAACCATGTCGTGGTCGCGCTCGACGGCGTGCGCGCCCGCATCGTGCCGCTATTTCACCAGCACCAGGAAGCGGCGGAATAATTTTTCGCGATCTTTGTGGCAGCAAATTAAGCCGGCGGCGTGTGAGCCGCCGGCTCGGGATCAAGCGCGCGCTTTACGGCTTCCAGCCCTGCTTCCAGGCCGGGGGAGTCTTGCTGTCGATGAGGATGAAGGCGATGCGGCAGGGTTGCTTGCCGTTATTAACCCAGGCGTGATTGGTGGCCTGCTGCACCAGCATGTCGCCAGCCTTCACATGGATCTCGCTGTCGTCGAGCAGCATGTCGATCTCGCCGTCGAGCACGATTGCGTAATCCACGGTCCGAGTACGGTGTGTATTGGCGTGCCGGCCATAACCTTGGGTCGCGGGATCGATGCCCATCGAGACCAGGACCTGATGATGATCGACCGGAGCGCCGCCCGGCTGGATCGGCGCGAAATCGACGATGCGAAACACCGTGCCGTTGGCCGAAGGCGGCACGCCGGGATGACTTTCGCCGCGATCGGCCGAAGCCGCTGCATCAAGAGGAAATTCATGCGTCGTCCACAGCAAGGTCATACCGTTGCCGCCGGCAGCGCGCTGCCTGGCCTTTATCGGTGCGTCGAACAAGACCACAGCCTTGCCCTTGGCGTCGTGCCCGGTCACGATCCGGCGTGTCGATCTGAGCTCCATCGTCAATTCCTCACTTTCACCCTGTTTTAGAAATGCGCGTAGTTATAGACAAATTTACGCTTCTCAAGGAAGACGCAGAGTTCTAATCGTCATCGCGGACAACTCTACGTGGTGCGACATAGCGCACGGCCGCCGACCAAACAAAGTCCGCGGCCGCATGCGTCTCCGTTAACCGCACCAATCGTTAACTTCTCCCGTGTAATTCTGCTCAATACGTAAATTTATGAGTAGGGAATAGACCGGGCTAAAGCCCGTGGCACGTTTCTGGGAATGGGAATGCGATGGCTCTCGCCGACGACGAGCTGTCGATTGAAAAGTTCGCAGTGTAACGGCACACGGAAGCTGCTCGGTATGAGTTCTACCATCGATCCTGCACTGGTGCCCTCCATCGCGCCTGCGAAGGACGGCCACCCCGGCGCCAACGCCGCCTCCACCGAATTCATCAGCTTTGCCATTGGCGACGAGCAGTACGGCGTCGACATCATGGCGGTGCGCGAGATCAAGGAATGGTCTGGCGTCACGCAGCTTCCTAATCAGCCGGATTACATGCGCGGCGTGCTCAATCTGCGCGGCGTCATGGTGCCGATCATTGATTTGCGCTGCCGTTTCGGCCAGGGCCTGACCGACGCGACGCCGGTACATGTCGTGATCGTGGTCAATGTCGACGGCAAGACCATCGGCCTGCTTGCCGACCGCGTGCTCGATATCGTGTCCGTCGAGGGCACGCAGGTTCAGCCCGTGCCGCAAGTGTCGCGCGGCTCGCAGGCCAATTTCCTGTCCGGCTTGGTGACGATCGACACGACTATGATCGCGCTCATCAATCTCAAAAATCTCCTCTCCGAACGAATCGAGAGCGAAATTATCGCGGCGAGCTGACGCGACCTTTCACGCGGCAATCGGCGACGATGAACCGGACGACGCGGCTTCAGGGAAACGTATTATGTCCATCAAATACCGGCTCTATGGCGGTTTCGGCATCCTTGTCGTGATGACGCTGGGTCTCGTCATCTTCGGCGTCAAGGAATTCAACGCCATTTCGTTCTCGGTCACGCGGATGAACGGAATATCGGAGAATTCAACCCGCACACTGCTTATCGCCGGCTACCTGGAGAAGCTGCGCCGTAGCGTCCTGCGCTACGCCTACGACCACGACGAGCCGTCGCGCAAAGAGAACGGCGAGGTCGCAACCCTGACGGTGTCGGCCCTGCAGGCTGCTGAACAGGCGACGCCGTCCGAAGAGCGCAAGAAGATGTATCACGACGTGCAAGACCAGCTTGCCGTCGTACAGCAGACGTCACAGAAGCTGTTCGACGGCGTGTCGCAGATCGACGGCACGCAGGCCAAATTGTCCAAGGCCGGCGCGGCGCTGGCCGCGGCCACGACGGCGCTGATCGACAAGGTGCAAAGCGGGTCGGACGATTCGCTTACTAAGCTCGCCATGAAGCTCGACTCGCAATTGATGATGATGCGTGTCGTCAGCATGCGCGCCCAGCTCCTGACCAATGTCGACAGCATGCCGGCTTTGGCCGACTCCGTCACCAAGATCATGGCCACCATCTCGGCCATCGACGGCACCGCATCGGATGATGTTGTCCTGCTCGCCGATCCGCTCAAGACCGCCGTGGCCGATTTCCGCAAGACCGTCGAAGGCGTCGTCGCGGTCCAGCATCAGGCCCACGACGTTTTTGCCAATCAGGTCGCGCCCCAGATCTCCAAGATGCAGGCGACGGTCGAGACGCTACGCCAGCAATTGCAGGCGAACTTCGAAGATACCCGCAGCTCCGTCCGCTCTTCGATCGATTCCACTATCTTCTACCAAGAGATTATCGGCGGTCTGGTCGTGCTGATCGCCGCCCTGATAGCGTTTTTGATTGCCCGTTCGGTATCCAATCCGATCCTGGCCTTGACCAAGGCCATGAGAGAGCTTGCCGAGGGCAATTTTGGTGTGGTGCTGCCGGGGCTCAAGCGCAAGGACGAGGTCGGCAACATCGCCAAGGCGGTCGAGGCTTTCAAGGTGAAAGCCGCGGAGAAGGCGGAACGCGAAGCGGCCGCGAAGGCCGAGCAGGATCGTCAGGCCGAAGCCGAGCGCCAGGCCGCGCTCGCCAAGATGTCCGACGAATTCCAGGCGACGGTCGGCGGCATCGTGCAGGCGGCGGTCGCCGGCGACTTCTCCAAGCGTGTCGAGCTCGACGGCAAGACCGGTCTTGTTCTCAATGTCGGGACCGCGATCAACTCGCTGTGCGACAATGTCGCGAAAGCGTTGAACGACCTGATCGAGATGCTCGGTGCGCTCGCCGAGGGCAATCTCAGCCAGCGCATCACCAATGAATATCAGGGCGACTTCGCCGAGTTGAAGACCAACGCCAATACGGCGGCCGAGCGCATCGGCCGGATCGTCGGCCAGATCAAGCAGTCGGCGCGCGAAGTCTCCGACGCTTCGGCGGAGATCTCGTCGAGCACTACCGACCTGTCGCAGCGCACCGAGGAACAGGCGGCAAGCCTGGAAGAGACCTCAGCCTCGATGGAAGAGATCGCGGCGACCGTGAGGAAGAACGCCGAGAACGCCCAGCAGGCCAATCAGTCGACCGCCAAGGCGCGCGACGTCGCCGGCCGCAGCGGCGAGGTGGTGGCCAAGGCGGTGGCCGCCATGGCGCAGATCGAGGCCTCGTCGGGCAAGATCTCCGACATTATCGGGGTCATCGACGAGATTGCGCGGCAGACCAATCTGTTGGCGCTCAATGCCGCGGTGGAAGCGGCGCGCGCTGGGGATGCCGGCCGCGGCTTTGCCGTCGTGGCGTCGGAAGTGCGGACCTTGGCGCAGCGCTCCTCGCAGGCGGCTAAAGACATCAAGGACCTGATCACCAACAGCAACGGCCAGGTGCGCTCCGGTGTCGAATTGGTCAACAAAGCCGGCACTGCGCTCGGCGAGATCGTGGAATCGATCAAGGAAGTTGCGGATCTGGTCTCCGACATTGCCGGCGCCAGCATCGAGCAGTCGACCGGGGTCGAGGAGGTCAATCGGGCGCTCAACCAGATGGACACGGTAACGCAGCAGAACTCGGCCTTGGTCGAGGAGAATGCAGCGACAGCCAAGACGCTGGAGCACCAGGCCAAGAACATGGACGAGCGGGTGTCGTTCTTCCGCATCGATGCAGCCGCGGCCAATGCCGCCGGCGCCGCCGTGGAGGAGGCCAAGAAGACGCCATCCGCGCCGCCCGCGCCGGCGAAGCCCGCGGCCAAGCGCCCGGCTGCGGCGGCAACCCGCGGCGGCCCGGTCGGCCGCATCCAAGGCGCCCTCGCCGTCGCTATCCAGGAAGACGAAGAGTTCTAGAAGCTCGGCGGACAGCGTCTCAGCGTAGTACGATATGTTGCGCGGCCACGGCTGAAAATGCCGTCTGGCCGCGAGCGGCTCCTATTGCCGTACCAATCGTTAACTCCTGACGTGTAATTTTATCCAAGCGTATTTGTAGGTCGCCGGGCGCATCGTGGGTCCTATCCCTCGTGGCGTCATCATAGATGTTGTTGCTTGGAATGCGTGCCGTCATCGATACAGAACCGGCGCCATCGGTCGCGCCTGGATTAGGCGCCGGCAACCGTCTCCGAGCCCGTACTGCTGCCACCGAATTTATCGGTTTGCCGGCCGGCGCGGCGCCGTTCGGCAGCTTCGGCGTGGCACGATCGCGACAGTCAATCCTCACAATCTCATTGACAGGCAAAGCGGCGGCAAAGCGATTGCTGCCGAGGCAAATCAACACGGCCATTGGTGGCGAAGAAGCGCGCCGCCGTCTCAAGGAAGTGCATCATGTCCATTAAATACCGGCTCTATGGCGCCTTCGGTATCCTCATCCTCGTCACACTCGGGCTCGTCATTTACGGCGCCTGGGTCTTCGGCGACATCGGCCCCGTCATCATCCGGATGAACTCAATCGCGACCAACAATGCGCGGACGCTGCAGGCTGCGGAGCACTTGGAAATCCTGCGTCGCACGGTGCTGCGCTATGTCTACGACCGCGATCCTGCGGCACGACAGGAGAACGGCGAGATTGCGGCGAAGGTGCACGCCTTGCTCGATGGCTCGATACAGTCGGCGCCGCGTGAAGAGCGAAAAAAAATGTATCGCGACATGCAGACGAGCCTCGCCGGCATGCAACAGGAGACGAAGGAGCTGTTCGACGCTGTCGACCAGACCGCAGCAGATCAGGCCAAAGTGGTCAAGATCGGCGACGACATGGCGGCCCGCTTCAACGTCTTGATCGACAAGTATGTCGATCACGCGGCATCTGACGCTAATCCGGTCATCGCACCATTGGTGATGAAGCTCGATTCGCAATTGTTACAGATACGCATCGTCAATCTGCGCGGTCAGCTCGTGCACAACACCGACATGATACCGATCCTCGACGGCGCCGTCGCCAACGCGATGACCACGATCGCTGCTCTGGAAGCAGCCGGGTCGGACGACCTGCGCGCACAGGTCGCTCCGCTCAAATCCACGGTCGCTGACCTTCAGGCGACGGCGCGAGGCCTGATCGGCCGTGTGCACCAGGTCCACGATATCTTCGCCGACAAGGTCACGCCGCAAATCACCGATCTGCAAAAGACGCTTGCGGGTGCGCGGCAGGAATTGGCCGACAATTTCGAGTACACGAAAACCTATGTCGAAAACTCGATCGTGAGCACCGCCTTCAATCAGAAGATCATCGGCGCTTTCACCTTGCTGATGGGCGCGCTCATCGCGTTTCTCTTGGCCCGTTCGGTATCCAATCCGATCCTGGCCTTGACCAAGGCCATGAGAGAGCTTGCCGAGGGCAATTTTGGTGTGGTGCTGCCGGGGCTCAAGCGCAAGGACGAGGTCGGCAACATCGCCAAGGCGGTCGAGGCTTTCAAGGTGAAAGCCGCGGAGAAGGCGGAACGCGAAGCGGCCGCGAAGGCCGAGCAGGATCGTCAGGCCGAAGCCGAGCGCCAGGCCGCGCTCGCCAAGATGTCCGACGAATTCCAGGCGACGGTCGGCGGCATCGTGCAGGCGGCGGTCGCCGGCGACTTCTCCAAGCGTGTCGAGCTCGACGGCAAGACCGGTCTTGTTCTCAATGTCGGGACCGCGATCAACTCGCTGTGCGACAATGTCGCGAAAGCGTTGAACGACCTGATCGAGATGCTCGGTGCGCTCGCCGAGGGCAATCTCAGCCAGCGCATCACCAATGAATATCAGGGCGACTTCGCCGAGTTGAAGACCAACGCCAATACGGCGGCCGAGCGCATCGGCCGGATCGTCGGCCAGATCAAGCAGTCGGCGCGCGAAGTCTCCGACGCTTCGGCGGAGATCTCGTCGAGCACTACCGACCTGTCGCAGCGCACCGAGGAACAGGCGGCAAGCCTGGAAGAGACCTCAGCCTCGATGGAAGAGATCGCGGCGACCGTGAGGAAGAACGCCGAGAACGCCCAGCAGGCCAATCAGTCGACCGCCAAGGCGCGCGACGTCGCCGGCCGCAGCGGCGAGGTGGTGGCCAAGGCGGTGGCCGCCATGGCGCAGATCGAGGCCTCGTCGGGCAAGATCTCCGACATTATCGGGGTCATCGACGAGATTGCGCGGCAGACCAATCTGTTGGCGCTCAATGCCGCGGTGGAAGCGGCGCGCGCTGGGGATGCCGGCCGCGGCTTTGCCGTCGTGGCGTCGGAAGTGCGGACCTTGGCGCAGCGCTCCTCGCAGGCGGCTAAAGACATCAAGGACCTGATCACCAACAGCAACGGCCAGGTGCGCTCCGGTGTCGAATTGGTCAACAAAGCCGGCACTGCGCTCGGCGAGATCGTGGAATCGATCAAGGAAGTTGCGGATCTGGTCTCCGACATTGCCGGCGCCAGCATCGAGCAGTCGACCGGGGTCGAGGAGGTCAATCGGGCGCTCAACCAGATGGACACGGTAACGCAGCAGAACTCGGCCTTGGTCGAGGAGAATGCAGCGACAGCCAAGACGCTGGAGCACCAGGCCAAGAACATGGACGAGCGGGTGTCGTTCTTCCGCATCGATGCAGCCGCGGCCAATGCCGCCGGCGCCGCCGTGGAGGAGGCCAAGAAGACGCCATCCGCGCCGCCCGCGCCGGCGAAGCCCGCGGCCAAGCGCCCGGCTGCGGCGGCAACCCGCGGCGGCCCGGTCGGCCGCATCCAAGGCGCCCTCGCCGTCGCTATCCAGGAAGACGAAGAGTTCTAACGCGCGCTGCGTTGAAAAACGCGTGAGCTTAAGTAGTCTCGCGGCGCTGGCGGGGGTAAGGAACCTCCGCCGCAAATTTGCCGCGAGGCTGCCTGTGAATCCGACGATGTCTGATCTGACGGATATTCCGGTCGTCGATCTGCGCGATGGCGGCGCAGCGCGCCACGCACAGCAGAGCGCCGTCCGCGCCCGCGCCTTGCGCGACGCCTGTCTCGGCTTCTTCCCAGGTCCGGCACGGCCGCTTGTGCCGGTGCTCGATCGGGCGTCGCGCCACTGGCTCGGGCGCTCGCGCTCGCCCTATATGGCGGAAATTGCGCAAATCGCCGAGACGCTCGATTTCTCCGGCGTGTGGCTTCTCAATGCGTCCTATCAATGGGGCTGCACGGCGCGCGCCGCCGAGCAGGATGGCGTGCCCTGGCTCATTCGCACGCTCGACTGGCCGTTCGTTGGGCTGGGCCGTTACGCCGAAGTGGCGCATATGCGCGGCAGTTGCGGCGAGTTCTATAGCGTCACTTGGCCGGGCTATGTCGGCGCGCTGACCGCGATGGCGCCGCAGCGCTTTGCGGCCTGTGTGAATCAGGCGCCGATGCGCCGACGCACCGCGCATCGCTGGCTTCGTCCCTACGATTTCGCCGTCAATGCGATTGCGATCTGGCAATCCGACGATTTGATGCCGCCGGACCAGCTCCTGCGCCAGGCCTTCGAGATCTGCAGCGACTATGCCGCGGCCCGGCATATGCTGGAGACCGTGCCGGTAGCGCGGCCGGTGATCTTTTCGCTGGTCGGCTGTGCGGCGAACGAGCATTGCGTGATCGAACGCACAGAAACCGGCTTCATCAGCCGCGAGGACGAAGTCAGCGCCGCCAACGATTGGGTGCCACCCCGCGACGGCTGGGAGGGGCGGATCGGGATGCGCCGTTTCCTCACCAATTCATTTGAGGAAGCGACCGACTACAATCGCCTGCGCCGCGACACGCTCAAATTTTGGGATGGCTCGTTGTCGGCGCCGAGCTTCGATTGGGTGCGCGAGCCGGTGCTCAATCCCTATACGCGGCTCGCGGTCGCGATGTGCCCGGCGACGGGCGTGCTGCGGGTTGTCGGTTACGACAAGACTGCCGCCGCGGCGCCGGCCGAGCGGGTGACGCGCATCCGTGAAATCGCGCCGGAAACGCGACCGCAGGCGGCGTGAATCGCAGCTACAAATCGCTGCAATTGTCGCGAACTTTACGAAACCCTTTCCACGCGCTGCAACATGGCGCCGACGGCCAAGGAATTTTCCTGTGCCGGCAGAGCATTGCGGGAAATCCGCAGATGTGTGCTGACGATCACATCCCGCATCGCAAAGACCGCTTAAACAGTTGAGCACCGGAAGGCCGGTGGTACGGAGCGAACCATGAGAATCTTCATCAGCGACATGCCGAACGTCGGTTGGCGGTGGGGATATATGAAGCACCGCCTCGTGCAGTGGCGACGCCGCGCACAGGCGCGCCACGAGTTACAGGGCTTGAGCGACTCTACCCTGCGCGATCTCGGCCTGACGCGCTGCGACGCGGCACATGAATCCACTAAGCCGTTTTGGATGGCTTGACGTTTTGGATGGCTTGATCGGGCAGAGCATGATCCCGAAAAGTGGGAACCGGTTTTCGGATAAAGATCATGCGAAGCGGAAAAATATAGTTCCTTAAGGCGACGCACACTGGCATGCC
>Ga0210390_10001918_pt1 | contig 19086 bp, 22 predicted proteins | sample IncBWH11OmetaG_FD_161050 | JGI IMG/M metagenome (GOLD analysis project Ga0210390, IMG submission 161050) | Forest soil microbial communities from Barre Woods Harvard Forest LTER site, Petersham, Massachusetts, United States - Inc-BW-H-11-O ... | reverse complement strand
CACCTTGCCCCCGTCAACGCGTTGCGGGGGCGTATCGGCATGCGGACTCGGTACCCATTTGGGCCACGTCTGACGCTGCTGGTCGCGGCCAAACTTCCAGCGGAACACGTCGCGGAGCGACTTCGGCGGCACACCGTCGGGGTCGAAGAACCGCTCGCCATCGAAATGATCGGATGGCGGGCCGGCATAGGGGGTGCTGGAAGAGCGCATCAACGCGGATTGGCAGCAAAATTGTCCGTTTCTGCAAGGGGGTGGCTAACCCCGATGGTTCACGAAAAAGGCATTTTGGCAGCAACTTTCCTTGACTTTTCGCACCTGGCGGCGTTTAACCCCGCGCAATTCATCGGAAAGGCCTTCTTTTCGACCCGCCGCCCGGCCTGTGAGACCGGAGGTCAACGCCCGACAGCGCTGTGCGCCCTCGGGCGCAAAGTTGTTTGGAATACCGCCGTTGCGGCATAGACGATGATCGCTGCTCCCTCTCCCCGGTTTCGCGGGAGAGGTAAGGAAGGAAGACATTCGTGTTCGACAATCTGTCGGAAAAGCTTGGTGGCATTCTGGATCGGCTGACCCGTCGCGGTTCGCTGACGGAAGCTGACGTGGATGCTGCGATGCGCGAGGTGCGTCGCGCGCTGCTCGAGGCCGACGTCTCGCTCGATGTGGTTCGAAGCTTCACTGAAAAGGTCCGCGAACAGGCCGTCGGCGCCACGGTAGTCAAGTCGGTCACCCCAGGCCAGATGGTGGTGAAGATCGTCCATGACGAGCTGATCGCCACCTTGGGCTCCGACGGCCAGAGCATCGATCTCAACACGGTGCCACCGGTCGCGATCATGATGGTCGGCCTGCAAGGCTCCGGTAAAACCACCACGACCGCAAAGCTAGCCCGCCGCCTCACGCAGCGCGACCGGCGCAAGGTGCTGATGGCCTCGCTCGATATCTATCGTCCGGCCGCGATGGAGCAACTCGCGGTCCTCGGGCGCGACCTCGACATCCAGACGCTGCCAATCGTCCCCGGGCAGAAGCCGCCCCAGATCGCCAAACGCGCGCTCGAAGCCGGGAAGCTCGGCGGCTACGACGTGGTGATGCTCGACACCGCCGGCCGCACCACACTCGACGAGGAGATGATGTCGGAGGCGGCGGAGATCAAGGCGGCCGCCAATCCCCATGAAGTGCTGCTGGTCGCGGATTCGCTGACCGGCCAGGACGCGGTCAATCTGGCGCGATCCTTTGATCAGCGGGTTGGCCTGACCGGCATCGTGCTGACGCGGGTCGACGGCGATGGCCGCGGCGGTGCGGCGTTGTCGATGCGTGCGGTCACGGGCAAGCCGATCAAGCTGATCGGCACCGGCGAAAAGACCGACGCGTTGGAGGATTTTCATCCCAGCCGGATCGCCGGCCGCATTCTCGGCATGGGCGACGTGGTGTCGCTGGTGGAGAGGGCCGCCGCCAGCATCGACGCCGAAAAGGCCGCGCGCACCGCTGAGCGGATGCGCAAGGGCCAGTTCGATCTGTCCGATATGCGCGAGCAATTGCTGCAAATGGCCAATATGGGCGGCATCTCCGGCCTGATGGGGATGATGCCGGGCATCGCCAAGATGAAAAACCAGATCGCCAATGCGGGCATCGACGACAAGATCCTGAAACGTCAGATCGCGCTGATCGATTCGATGACGCGGCAGGAACGAAAAAGCCCTGACATCCTCAAGGCCAGCCGCAAGAAGCGTGTCGCCGCTGGCGCCGGTGGCAAGGTCGAGGACCTCAACAAGCTGCTCAAGATGCATCGGAACATGGCCGACATGATGAAGGCCATGGGCTCCGGCAAGCGCGGACCGCTGGCCGGCATCGCGCAGGCGATGGGCTTTGGCGGCGGCATGCCAACGGCTGAACAGATGAAGGCGCTGGCGGAGAAGATGCCGGGCGGCGCCGCGCCCGGCGGCATGCCCACGCTGCCGAAGGACCTTCCCGCGGGCCTGCGCTCGGGCCTGCCGAATCTGCCGGGGTTAACTGGCCTCAGCAACAAGCCGACCCTGCCCGGGCTCGGCGGTCCGTCGGGAAAGAAGAAATGATTCATCCGTCATTGCGAACCAACGGGTCGGGCGAACGCGCGCCCGATGACGGGCTCCGCGAAGCAATCCAGAAGGCCCGGAAAACACTGGATTGCTTCGTCGCTGGGCTCCTCGCAATGACGACAGCCCACGATGTTCCAGTCGCCAAATTCTGAATTCAAAAGGAGAACTAAATGTCAGTCGTCATCCGCCTAGCCCGCGCAGGCACCAAGAAGCGCCCGGTCTATCACGTCGTCGTCGCCGATTCGCGCTTTCCGCGCGATGGCCGCTTCATCGAACGCCTCGGCCATTTCAATCCGCTGCTGCCCAAGGACTCGACTGACCGGCTGAAGCTCGACATGGACAAGGTCAAGGCCTGGCTCGCCAAGGGCGCCCAGCCGTCGGATCGTGTCACGCGCTTCCTCGATGCGGCCGGCCTCGTCAAGCGTAGCCCGCGCAACAATCCGCACAAGGCGGTGCCGCGCAAGGAGCGCAAGGCGCAGGCCGAAGCCGCCGCCAAGTCGGCGTAAGGCTTCCGAGATGATCCGGGCCTCGTGCTTCGAGACGCACGGCTTGCGCCGTGCTCCTCGGCATGAGGGTCTTCTCCCTCATCCTGAGGGGTGCGCGCGGGCGCGCGTCTCGAAGGATGGGGCGGGCTAATGAAAGCGCAAATTTGCGTCGCCCGGATCGGTGCCGCGCATGGCGTGCGCGGCGAGGTGAGGCTATGGACTTTCACGCAGGACCCGATGGCCGTGAGGCGTTACGGGCCGCTTTCGACCAGGGATGGCGCGCGGCGATTCGAGGTGACTGTCGCGCGCGAGGCCAAGGGCCATCTGGTCGCGACACTCAACGGTGTCACGACGCGCCAGGAGGCTGAACGCCTCAACGGAATCGAGCTCTATGTTGCGAGGGACAAGCTTCCACCCACCGAGGAGAATGAATATTACCACGCCGACCTGGTCGGGCTTGCCGCGGTGACGACCGCCGGTCAGCCGCTCGGATCCGTCATTGCGATCCACAATTTCGGCGCAGGCGACATCATCGAGATTGCACCGCCCCATGGGGCCTCCATGCTGCTGCCATTCTCCAATGCGGTTGTGCCGACGGTCGATCTTGCCGGTGGACGCGTGGTGATCGAATTGCCCGACGAGATCGAGGGCGACGATCCATAACTCCGCTAGTCAGCGCCGGACTTGATCCGGCGATCCATCTTTCGCAAAGACGATGGATACTCGGGTCAAGCCCGCGTATGACGGTTACAAAAAATTGACGGTTCTCCAATGACGTGGCGCGCGACCGTACTGACCCTCTTTCCCGAGATGTTTCCGGGCCCACTTGGCGTCAGCCTGGCGGGGAAGGCCCTGACGTCCGGCATCTGGGCGCTTGAAACACGTGATATCCGTGCATCGGCCACCGACCGCCACCGCAGCGTCGACGACACTCCGGCCGGTGGCGGCCCCGGCATGGTGCTGCGCGCCGATGTGCTCGCGGCGGCAATCGACGCCGCGATGCCTGCAGCGAACCTGCCGCGCCTGTTGATGAGCCCGCGCGGTCGGCCATTGACCCAGTCCCGCGTGAAGGAACTCGCGGCCGGTCCGGGAGCGCTGGTCGTTTGCGGCCGGTTCGAAGGGGTCGATGAACGGGTCATCGCGGCGCGCGGACTTCAGGAGGTTTCAATCGGCGATTACGTGCTTTCAGGCGGCGAAATCGCGACCATGGCCCTGATCGACGCCTGCGTGCGGCTGCTGCCGGGCGTGATGGGAGCTGCCGGTTCCTCTGCCGAGGAAAGCTTTACGGACGGCCTATTGGAATACCCCCAGTACACCCGCCCGCAGGAATTCGAAGGAATGCCAATCCCGCAACCATTGACCTCGGGCGACCACGCCAGGATCAAGGCCTGGCGCCTGGCCGAAGCGGAAGCCCTGACCAGGGCGCGGCGTCCCGACCTCTGGGCCGCCAAAAACCCCGATCGAAAGCCGCCAAAAAACACGACGAAAGGGTGACAAGTCCGCTCCTTTGCCGTATACGGGCGCCAAATCCAAGGGACAGATGAGCACTCGCGCAGCCCGCGCGCATTTCGCAGCTGGGGCGCGCCGATGGAGATTTGCAATGAACCTCATTCAGCAGCTCGAAAAAGAGCAATTCGAAAAATTGTCCGCCGGCAAGGAAATTCCGGAATTCGGGCCGGGCGACACCGTGATCGTCAACGTGAAGGTGGTCGAAGGCGACCGCTCGCGTGTACAGGCTTATGAAGGTGTTTGCATCGGGCGCTCGGGGGCGGGCCTCAACGAGAGCTTCACGGTGCGCAAGATTTCCTACGGTGAGGGCGTGGAACGGGTATTCCCCGTGATGTCGCCGATGATCGATTCGATCAAGGTGGTGCGCCGCGGCAAGGTGCGCCGCGCCAAGCTGTATTACCTGCGCAATCTGCGCGGCAAGTCGGCGCGCATCGTCGAGAAGTCCGAGCGCGCCACGGCCGTCGGCGAGTAAGACAGGCGGGAATGGGTTCGATAAAAGCGCGGGCTTCCCCCGCGCTTTTTTGTTATGGTAACCGCCATTAGAAACGTGCGCATATCGCGCTCCGATAGCTCATGTGCTATAGGACTCTGATGTTCAGAGATCGCCAAACAATTGCATGCCGCGTCGTTCTCGACGACCGCAGTCGTTTGCCCTGGCGCTTCTTCGGTCGGCTGACGACGGCTGCCCTCACGGCTTGACGCCCGCAGCGCCCCATTGTGAGCGCGATTGCATTTTCCGATTCAAAATCCCTGTTCAAGGCCTGACATCATGTCCGACAAAAACCCGACGACGCTGTATGACAAAATCTGGAACGATCACCTGGTTCACGAAGCCGATGACGGCACCTGCCTGATCTATATTGACCGTCATCTGGTTCATGAGGTGACCTCGCCGCAGGCCTTTGAGGGCCTGCGTGCTACGGGGAGAAAGGTCCGCGCGCCGGAAAAAACCCTCGCCGTGGTCGACCACAACATTCCGACTTCCGACCGGAGCAAGCCCAATCCCGATCCCGAAAGCGCCGAGCAGATACGGGTGATGGCCGAGAACGCCAAGGAGTTTGGCATCGAATATTACGATGAGTTCGACAGGCGCCAGGGCATCGTCCACGTCATCGGCCCCGAGCAGGGTTTTACCCTGCCGGGCACCACCATCGTCTGCGGCGACAGCCACACCTCCACCCACGGCGCGTTCGGCGCGCTGGCGCACGGGATCGGCACGTCGGAGGTCGAGCATGTGCTGGCGACGCAAACCCTGATCCAGAAGAAGGCCAGAAACATGCGCGCCGTCGTCGATGGCAAACTGCCCGATGGCGTCACCGGCAAGGACATCATTCTGGCAATCATCGGCGAGATCGGCACCGCGGGCGGCACCGGCTACGTGCTGGAATACGCCGGCGACGCCATCCGCGCACTCTCGATGGAAGGCCGCATGACCGTCTGCAACATGTCGATCGAAGGCGGTGCGCGCGCCGGCCTGGTTGCGCCGGACGAGAAGGCTTTCGAGTTCCTCAAGGGTCGCCCGAAATCGCCGAAAGGCGCGGACTGGGACGCCGCGATGCGTTACTGGGAAAGCTTGCGAAGCGATGAGGGCGCGCATTTCGACCATGAGATCAGGCTCGATGCCGCCAAACTGCCGCCGATCGTGACCTGGGGCACGTCTCCGGAGGACGTGGTCTCGATCACGGGAATTGTGCCAGATCCCGACAAGATCGAGGACGAGGCAAAGCGGCTCTCCAAGCATCGCGCGCTGAAATATATGGGCCTGACGCCTGGGACGAAAATAACCGACATCAGGCTCGACCGCGTCTTCATCGGTTCCTGCACCAACGGCCGGATCGAGGACTTGCGCGCGGCAGCGAAGATTGCCAAGGGCAAAACCGTCAACGCCAGCGTCAATGCGATGATCGTGCCGGGCTCGGGACTTGTGAAGGAGCAGGCGGAAGCCGAAGGCCTCGACAAGATTTTCATCAAGGCCGGATTCGACTGGCGCGAGCCGGGATGCTCGATGTGCCTGGCGATGAACCCCGACAAGCTGAACCCGGAAGAGCGCTGTGCCTCGACCTCGAACCGCAATTTCGAAGGACGCCAGGGTTTCAAGGGCCGTACACACCTTGTCTCGCCGGCGATGGCGGCGGCCGCGGCGATCGCCGGTCACTTTGTCGACATCAGGCAGTGGCGCTAGAGCATAATCCGGAAAAGTGGAAGCCGGTTTTCCCTCGTGACAAACGCGAAACGCGTTTGCGCGGAGATCATGCTCAAACAGAGGGATGAGATCATGATGTGATTCCACTTAATCGCATCATGATCCAGGCATCATCCAGCTGCGCAAGGCCGCCGCAACGCCTTGATGGCGGCGGCCTGTCTCAAGGTCGATGCTTTGTCGAGGGAATTCGTTAAGTGTTTGGAGGCAGACTTGTCGGCCGTAGCGTCTTCGGGGCGAGCGGCGTTTCGCAAGGGAAGCCATCCATGGCCGACAAACCAGAATTCGTCGATATGATCAGCGAAGCGACGCAACAGCGACGGCGCCGCGTCATGCCGCGCGTGATCAAGCAAGTCGTCAAGGAGACCTCCCGTCTCAGCCACTGGCCGCCCGAGCGCTGGGAACAGTGGCGGCTGGAAACGCTGACGCCGTGGAAGCTCAAGCCCTGGAAGATCAAGGATTGGATTTGAGGCGTTCGATCGCCGCTATCGAAAACGCTATAACCTGACCCATCCCGGTGTCGGTTCTTGCAAGCAAGGCGTATCGACAGGCGCGTCATCCAGACGGATCAGGCGCCCTCTCGGGCGCCTGACTCACCTCGCCTACCGTCTCGAACCTCAACGATCGACGTGATGATGCCTGCGGTGATGATGAACCCGATGGGCGTGATGGCGCCCGGGGCGATGATTGCAGATATGCTGCGGACCATGGCTGGTTACGACGATGCGGCAGCCGGGAGGCGGGTAATAACCGGGATAGTCGTAATAGTAGGGATAGTCGTCGTAATACGGATAGTCGTACCAGACGCCTCCGATGAAGACGCGCCTGACGTGATGCCGGTGTGCGAACCCATGTCCGCCATGCCAGCCGCCACCGACAAACGCCGGACCGGCATGGAACGCAGCGCCATGAGCCGCCGTGCCACTGCCACCAAACCCGCCATGGCCGCCGCCGTGACCACCACCGCCGCCACCATGCCCGCCGCCGCGAACTTCGATCATGGCATCGTTGGCCGCGACTTTTTTCGCGGCGACAGCACCGGGGTTGATCAGGGAGAGTGCTTCGGCGCGCTCGCCGGTTATTGCCGATAACGACAAAAACGTAACAACCGCAAGCGCAAGTGATTGCAGGGAATGGCTGAGAAGATATCGAATTGAGTAGCGCGACAGATACGAAAAGATTTTCATCGTGTCATCCCCCTGGTTGCAGCCGACAGCGAGCGGTGACCGCGCAACGGCCCGCCTTCGTCGTTTTTTTGATGAGTGATCGTACCGAGGATCAGACTAGAGATGACAACCTGAACGTGCCATGAATGTGCGCGACGCCAGATCAACAGATTGAGAGCCTGCGCGCTCGCTCGGATTACATATGATTGTTGTCATATGCAGTTGATCAAGGCATTTCGAGGATCGTGACACGAGATGATCGTCGGATAAAATCAGGCCCGTGGCTCGCGGGCCTGATTGATTTCAGGCGTTCACCAGTGACGGTGGTGCCAGCCATGATGCCAACCGTGGTGCCACCCGTGATGCCAGCCGTGGTGCCAATGCACTTGAGTCGCGCCCTGATGCAAATCTTCCTGCATCGCCGCAGCGCCGATCGCGGCTAGTCCCGGAATCCTCGTCATTCTCATCAACGTCTCTCCCTTGGCTGATCGGTGCCATGCCAGCGCCATGCGGCCGATTTCTTCGGCCGCTCGCCGCGGCGCAGACCGCAGGCTGGTGGGAGCGACGCGAGTGAGATTTGACTATCTGCGCCGGGGACATGAATGCTCATCGCGCAATCAAGTTCCGGACCCGCGGGCAAGATTTTTCGCTGCAACCGCAAACCGGCCCAACTTCCAGCCGTATCTTCTTTCAAACCGTTGATACCGGAGATAGACATGATCTCACCGCGAAAGCGACGGCGGATAGCTGCATTCGCAGTTGCGGCGACATTGGTGGCAGTCTTGCTGTCGTCTGATGCGGGATTTGCCTCTCAGGGGCCGGGCGGCGGTCCCGGTACGGCAAGTCCCTTCGCCCAACGTGTCATGGCAATCATCGTTTATGGCGGCTCGGCCGTGCTCGTGGGCGCCGGATTACTTGGCGCCTTGCGAAAGCTTCGGAGCACGGCAAAAAGTTAGCCGCGGCGCCAGACGCAGGTCATGTGGGGCACGATCACCGTTCCGCTCGGCCGGAATTCCTGCACGTAGGTCGCACTGCAAACCCGCACCGCGTTGGGTCCCGGGTAGTAGCGCGGATAGACGTCCTCAGGCTCTGCCTGGTAACGGGGATAGATCGGTACGCGCCGCGGCGGCCGCCGAACTGGCTGCGAGTACAGGTCATCGGCCGGAGGCTGCGACGCCTGGGCGACCTGGACCCCCTGTAACCCGGTCTGCGCCTGCACCCCGGTCGCAAGAGTGAGCAAGCCTGAAAAAGCCACTAATATTGCCGCTGCACGAATACGCATTTTGATGTCCGCCCAAACCCCTTTTTCAAACCTACGGTCTCCGATTGGGGCGGTGCCGTCAACTGGCAGGAAGGTCGATTTTCCGCCAGGCACGGTGCCGGACCGGTCGAGGCGTTCGGCGCGAGATTTTTTTCCGAAACCGGTCCCAGTTTTCCGGGCCCTGCATTAAACAGGCGTGATGTGGAAATCCGCAAAAGCACCGTCACTTGCCGAAATCGAGGCCATGGCGCACGAAATCTTCGAGCGGCTGCCGCGAGCTTTCCGCGCGCTGTGCGAGGGTGTGATCATCCGTGTCGACGACTTTCCGACCGAAGAAGTTCTCGACGAGATGGAGGCGCAGAGCGAATTCGACCTGCTCGGCCTGTTCCAGGGCGTGGGCTTGCCGCATCAAAGCCACCAGGATATTGCCCGCCTGCCAAATATGATCTGGCTCTACCGGCGGCCGATCCTGGATTACTGGGCCGAGCACGATGAAACGCTGGGCCGAATCATCCGTCATGTTCTGATCCACGAGATCGGCCATCATTTTGGGCTTTCCGACGACGACATGGCGGCAATCGAGGCAGATGCCGACTAGCAAGCGATCAATGGATCGTCCGATTGATCCGACAGGACCATGATTCCCGGGTTTTTGCCCTTTGACGCCTGCGGCATTCGCGATAAACCACATCGCGAGATGGTTTCGTCAATTCCAACCAGGAAGTGCGACCGATGGACAAATTCACCACGCTGGAAGGCGTCGCGGCGCCGCTGAAGATCATCAATGTCGATACCGACATGATTATCCCCAAGCAGTATCTGAAGACCATCAAGCGCACCGGTCTTGGCAAGGGACTGTTCGCCGAACAGCGCTACAAGGACGACGGCAGCGAAAATCCCGATTTCGTCCTCAACAAGCTGGCTTATCGCAAGGCGAGGGTTTTGGTCGCCGGCGACAATTTCGGTTGCGGCTCGAGCCGCGAGCACGCCCCATGGGCGCTCTTGGATTTCGGCATCCGCTGCGTGATTTCGACTTCGTTTGGCGACATCTTCTACAATAATTGCTTCAAGAACGGCATTCTGCCGATCCGCGTCACCCAGGAAGACCTCGATAAATTGTTCGACGATGCCGAACGCGGCGCCAATGCGACCCTGACCATCGATCTCGTCAATCAGGAGATTCGCGGCCCCGACGGCGGCATGGTGAGATTCGAGATCGATCCGTTCCGCAAGCATTGCCTGATCAACGGCCTCGACGATATCGGCCTCACCATGGAGAAGAAGGCCGCGATCGACACCTACGAGACCAAGGCAAAAGCCGAGCGTAGCTGGGCCTGATCGCTAAGCTTGCGCCCCGAGATCGTCACCTTCTGGCATGGCCCGCTCGATGCATTGAGACGGCTTTGCCTGCGATCACAGGTCGCGGCAGGCCACAAGGTGACTGTCTATAGTTTCGAGCCGCTGGCGCAACTGCCCGACGGTGTCGGCAATGCCGAGGCCGAAGCGATCCTGCCCCACACCTTCGCCGAGCGGCTGCGCCCGACCGGCCACGATGGCGTATGGCGTGACTGGACGACGTTGCAATTCAGCGACTTCTTCCGTATGCGGCTGATGGCGGAGAATGCCGGTCTGTGGCTCGACGCCGATGTGATGCTGCTCAAGCCAATCGAAATCGATTCTGCAAAACCTTATTTCGCCTGGGAGAGGCGGCGCCAGCTCGGCAATTCCGTGCTGTATCTGCCCCCGAATGATCCGATCGTCGCCGCCTTCACCTCGCTGATGCAGCAGGATGAACTCGCGCCGGACTGGCTGGCGCTGCGACATCGACTGACGTTTACGCTCCGCCGATTGCGTGGCTCAAGTCGGGTCGCCGACATACGCGTTGCGATTTTTGGCCCCGCCGCGCTGACCGCGCTTGCCCGCCGCGCCGGCGAGTTGGGCTACGCACTGCCGAGGAAAACGTTCTATGCCGTCCACGCCAGGCCGGAGCTGTTCTTCCAGCCTCATGACATTTCCTTGCTGATCGAGGATCCCGAAATCATCGGGTTTCATATTTCACCCAAGGGCCGCGGCAATTCAGTAGCCATACCAGGCAGCCTGCATGCCTGGGCCGTGAAGCGGTTTGGCGCCTGATCGATTTCTCAAATTTGCGGGCGCGGTGTGGTGCCAATCCGGGGCGCCGTTTGGGCCGGCCTCGTGCAGCGGATCGTAGCGCTATGGCCGCGCAAGGTCTGCGATCTGGTCCGCGATCCCGATCGTGCGCCTTGCCATGTCGGCATGCAGCCGCTCCACCATCTGACCGTCGAGCGAAATCGCCCCGCGCGAGGCATTCTCCGGAAGCTCGAATGCCGCGATGATCCTGCGGGCCCGGGCCACCTCCTCTGCCGGCGGCGTAAAAATGGCGTTGCAGGCTTCGATCTGGCCCGGGTGGATCAGCGTCTTGCCATCGAAGCCGAGGTCGCGCGCCTGGCTGCATTCCTGGCTGAAGCCGTTTACATTGCTGAAATCGCTGTACGGCCCGTCAAGTATTTCCAAGGCGTAGGCCCGCGCGGCGAGGATGCAGTGCGTAATCATTGGCAGCATCGTGGCGCGCCCCGGCTGCATCCTGATGCGCGTTTCGCGCGAAATATCGTTGGGACCGAACACGAAGCCGGCCAGACGGGGCTCGACGTTGCGAGAGGCGGCGGCAAGTTCCTCAGCGTGCAGCACGGCAAGCGCGGTTTCGATCATGGTCCAGACCTGGATGGACGGCGGCGCGTTGTTCTCCCTGAGGCAGCGGGCAATGGTGGCAAGGTCGTCAACGCTCGACACCTTCGGAACCAGAATTCCGTCGGGCCTGGCGTCAGCCGCCATCCGCACATCGTCGCTCCACCACGGCGTATCCAGTGCATTGGTCCGGATCAGGACCTCGCGTTTGCCGAAGCCTCCTGCTGCGATCGCCCGCGCGATCTGCTCGCGTGCCAGCCCCTTGGCCTCCGGCGCCACCGAATCCTCCAGATCGAGGATGATGGCGTCGGCGTGCAGGATGCGAGCCTTTTCCAGCGCGCGTGCGTTGGACCCGGGCATGAACAGGAGGCTACGGCGCGGACGGGTCATCTGCTGTTCCCTTTTCAAAGTGAGGCTGGCTGGCGCGTTGAGCGCGGTCCGACCTTCGTCGAAGTGCCTTCGCGGCAGCTTATTGTTTGGGCAGGATTTTCCTTTGAAAACCAGTGCCCGCTTTTCCACTTCATGCTTTAACATTCCGTGCTTTCGTCCGAAAGCCTCGATCCGGTTTGAAGCCAGGGTTTGCCATCCGCATGTCACCTTTCCCGCAACAATTGATTGACGGCTACAGGAGCTTCGCCTCGCACCGGCTGCCGACGGAACAATCGCGTTACCGCGACTTGTCGGTGCGCGGGCAGTCTCCTGAGGTGATGGTGATCGGTTGCTGCGATTCACGGGTTTCACCGGAGGTGATTTTCGACGCGGGTCCGGGCGAACTTTTCGTGATGCGCAACGTGGCCAACCTGGTGCCGGTATATGCGCCCGACAGCGGCGCACATGGCGTTTCGGCGGCGCTCGAATATGCGGTCAATGCGCTTCGGGTCAAACACGTGGTGGTGCTGGGCCACGCCCAGTGCGGCGGCATCCGCGCATTTATCGACAAGATTGAGCCGTTGTCGCCGGGCGACTTCATCGGCCGCTGGATGTCGATGTTCGTCAAGCCGGGCGAGAAGGTCGAGCAGCGCGACCACGAGACGATGGGGCAGTTTACCGTGCGGATCGAGAAGGCCGCGATCTTTCGAAGCCTGGAAAACCTGATGACGTTTCCGTTCGTGCGAACGCGGGTCGGCGGCGGTGAACTCAGTCTGCACGGCGCTTATTTCGGTGTCGCCGAAGGCTCGCTATTCGTACTCGACCAGCAAACCAAGGAATTCCGCAGCGTCAGGCAGATGTCGCAGGCAGGCGAGTAGCCGGGCGAGTTTCCGATTATTCGCCCCGACCGGCTGTCCAGCGGTCGGACAATGCCAGCATCAGCGTCGAGATCACGAACGCCAGATGCACGCCGACCAGCCAACCCAGTTTGACCGTGTCGATGGTGGTGTCGATGTTCATGAACGCCTTCAGCACCTGAACCGCCGAGATCGCCACGATGGACCCGAGCAGCTTCTGTTTCAGGCTGGTGAAATCGATCTTGCTCATCCATTCCGGCCAGTCCGGATGGCCGCCGGCATCGATCTTGGAAACGAAATTCTCATAGCCCGAAAACATCACCAGCAGAACCAGATTGCCGGTCAGCGAGACGTCGATCAGCGACAGCACGCCCAGTATGATGTCCGTCTCCTTGGAGCCGGGAGCATGAACGATGAACTCCCACAGCATCATGCAGAATTTCAGCAACAGCACCGCCAGGCTGACGGCAAGCCCGATCTAGAAAGGCGCCATCAGCCAGCGGCTGTTGAAAATCAAGCTCTCGACGCCCCCTTCCACGCGTTTCAGCGTCGGATTCGGCTGATAGGGAGCCGACTGCTCGGTCATTATCCTCTACGCCGCCTTTTTCTTGGCGCTGATCAGCTTGCGGTTGACCAGGCACTCGGCGATCTGCACTGCGTTCAGTGCGGCGCCCTTGCGCAGATTGTCCGAGACGCACCACAGAACCAGACCATTCTCCACGGTCGGATCGGTGCGGATGCGGCTGATATAGGTCGCGTCCTCGCCCGCCGCCTCGTATGGCGTGACGTAGCCGCCCGGCTCGTGCTTGTCGATCACCAGGCAACCCGGCGCCTTGCGCAAGGCGTCGCGCGCCTCGTCAGGCGAGATCGGATTTTCGAATTCGATGCTGACGGCCTCGGAGTGGCCGACGAACACCGGCACCCGAACGCAAGTGGCGGTCAGCCTGATTTTGGGATCAAGTATCTTCTTGGTCTCCATCATCATCTTCCACTCTTCCTTGGTGTAGCCGTCTTCCATGAAGACGTCGATCTCGGGAATGACGTTGAAGGCGATGCGCTTGGGGAATTTCTTGTTGACCAGTTCGCTGTTGGTGTAGACCGCCTTGGTCTGCGAAAACAGTTCATCCATCGCCTCTTTGCCGGCGCCCGAGACCGATTGATAGGTCGAGACCACGACGCGCCTGATCACCGCCTTGTCATGCAGCGGCTTCAGCGCGACCACGAGCTGCGCCGTCGAGCAGTTGGGATTGGCGATGATATTCTTGTTGGCGAAGGCCTTGATCGCGTCCGCGTTGACCTCGGGCACGATCAGCGGCACGTCCGGATCCATCCGCCACGCCGACGAATTGTCGATCACGACCGCGCCGGCAGCCCCGATCTTCGGCGACCATTCCTTCGACACGGCGCCGCCTGCCGACATCAGGCAGATATCGACGTCGGAGAAGTCGTAATGTTCGAGCGCTTTGACTTTCAGGGTGCGATCGCCATAGGAAACCTCAATCCCCGTGCTGCGGCGCGAGGCAAGCGCCACCACCTCGTCAGCCGGGAATTTGCGTTCGTCGAGAATGTTGAGCATTTCCCGCCCGACATTGCCGGTCGCTCCGACCAGCGCGACTTTGTAACCCATGGTCCAATCTCCGCAGAAAAACACCTGCCCTTCACCGCGGGATGGAAAGGCAAGAGGCAGCGCTTCTAGGCGAGAAACGCCGTTTAGACAACGGTTAGACCTTGGCCGTGCCGCCCAGCGACCGATGTTTTGAGCGCCGCAACCGATTGCCATGTGGGCGCCCTCCGCTCGCCTCCCACCCTGGGCCTCGCATTTGTCGGTGGAATTGCCGCATACGCGGCGGCCAAAATTACCGGCAAGGCTGCAGCAGATTGTAAATTCAATTTAAAATCAGATACTTAGATTGCCTTCGCGCGCCTAGGTCGCTATCACGGCTTCGTTGACCCGAGGCGACGGGCGTCGATTGATCGACGCTGCAGCCAAGAGGTTGGTGTTCATGCAGATTTTTCTCCCGCCGCAGCGTTATTGTCTCTCAGTGTGGCCCAATTGACCTTGTGACGGCTTGCTCGGCCGCTAGAATGCCCGCGAATATGGCTGTGGCGTCCGCCTGCCCCGTGAGGACCTGATGACTTGGAAAATTCTTGCCGCGAAGATTCCTGCTGCGCACAAGGTTGCGGTATCGCTTGCCGCCGTCGCCATGATCGCGATCGTCTCCAACACCGCCGGTGCCCAGTCGCAGACGCCGACCACTGCCCAGAAACCGCCCAAACGACAACTCGATGATCGCGGACGGGCGTACTACGGGCCGAGCGGGCCGAACGTGTCGTATCAGCAGGGGCCTAATACCCGCATTTACATCACCAAGCGCTCGTGGCTTGACGCCGGCACCGAGGTGTTGCCCGGCGACCGCAAATTCACCGATTACGCTTTTCCGTCCCCGTACGGCTACCCGACATTCGCGCGCGAGAACAACAATCGCCCGATCGACCGCCAGCCGCTCAACCCACCGTCGGATCTGGGCGGATTCCCGACGAAATTCCCACTACCTTAAAAGCGCGGGAGACCATCGGCCCCACATGCGTGGGGACGAAAATGCGGGTGTCGGCTCAGGCGTGCAGCCTCTGCAGTTCCTTTAAAATCGCCTCGCCCATCTGCGCAGTCGATACTGCCGTGGCGCCTTCCGATTTGATGTCGGCGGTGCGCAGGCCGCTTGCGAGCACCGCGGCGATGGCGGCATCGACGTTGTCGGCGAGCGATCCCATGTCGAAGGAATAGCGCAACGCCATTGCAAACGACGCGATCATCGCGATCGGATTGGCGAGCCCCTTGCCCGCGATATCAGGCGCCGAGCCATGCACCGGCTCAAACAGCGACCTTCGCTTTTTGGTCTTGGCGTCGATCTCTCCCAGCGAGGCCGAGGGTAACATGCCGAGCGAGCCGGTCAGCATCGCGGCGATATCGGACAGCATGTCGCCGAAAAGATTGTCGGTAACGATGACGTCGAACTGCTTCGGCGATTTTACCAGATTCATGCCGCCGGAATCGGCAAGCTGGTGCTCAAGCTGCACATCCTTGTATTCGCGCGCATGAAGCTGGGACATGACTTCGTTCCAAAGCACGCCGCTTTTCATCACGTTGCGCTTTTCCATCGAAGTCACCTTGTTGCGGCGCTTGCGCGCCAGGTCGAAGGCGACCCGGCCGATGCGCTCGATCTCGTAGGTGTCGTAAACTTGCGTGTCGACGGCGCGTTTCTGGCCGTTGCCGAGATCGGTGATGGTCTTCGGCTCGCCGAAATACACTCCCCCGGTAAGCTCGCGCACGATCATGATGTCGAGACCTTCCACCACCTCCCGCTTCAGGCTCGAGGCTTCCGCAAGCGCGGGGTAGCAGACCGCAGGACGGAGGTTGGCAAATAATCCGAGGTCCTTGCGAAGGCGCAACAGCCCGGCCTCCGGCCGCGCCTCATAGGGGACGCTGTCCCACTTCGGCCCACCGACCGCGCCGAAGATCACCGCGTCGGCTGACGCGGCCTGGGCCATGGTCGCATCGGTGATGCTCTGCCTGCTTGCCTCATAGGCGGCGCCGCCGACGAGTCCCTGTTCGGTGGTAAAATGCGCAATGCCCTGCGCGTTGAGCCAATCGATCAGGCGCTTGACCTCGGCCATTACTTCGGGGCCGATCCCGTCGCCGGGAAGGAGCAGCAATTTATGGGTCGCCATGATCGGTACTCTCTCAATACCGTCATGCCGCGCTCGTCGCGGGCATCCACGTCTTTGAGACACAATAAGGTAAAACGTGGATGGCCAGGACAAGCCCGGCCATGACGGTGTTATGTCGCGTCGAGAGTGCTAATGCGGCGTTGCGCCGATGGCAAGTCACCAATGTTCATGGTGGGTCTTGCAATGTGGGTCTTGCAATGCGGGCTTTGCAAATCTGGACCTTGCAGCGCGGTCCCGCGTCCCGTCATTCGGGGCCGATCGCGCCCTCAGCTTCCGCTGAATGAATTATAGCCCTGATCTTCCCAGTAGCCGCCCTTGTAGTCGTTGGTGACTTCCATCGAAATCACATATTTCGGACTCTTGAAACCGAGCTTAGTCGGCACCCTGATCTTCATCGGGTAACCATAGGCTCTGGGAAGGATTTCATCGCCGAATTTGAACGTCATCTGTGTCTGCGGGTGCAGCGCGGTGCGCATGTCGAGCGGAGAGTTGTAGCCCTCCTTGTCTGCGCACTGGAACCAGCAATATTTGGCGCGCGTGTCGGCGCCGACCAGCTTGAGGAAGTCGCGCAACGGAGTTCCGGTCCAGCTCCCGATCGCGCTCCACCCCTCGACGCAGATATGACGCGTCACCTGTTTGACCTGCGGCAATTTGTAAAGCTCTTCCAGAGTCCAGGATTTCTTGTTCTCGACCAGACCCTTCACCTCGAACTTCCAATCCCTGCCATCGACCTCGGGCGCGTCGTCGATTTCATAATAGCCATTGAACGGGAACGGCTTGGTGATCGCGCTCTCCGGATAGGTCGGCGCCAGTACTTCGGGATTGAACATCCACGCCTGCACGGCGTCGTTGAATTTTGATATCTCCGTCAGCATGTTCTCGGCGGAAGTGCCGTCAAATACGTCACAACCGGTCAGGAGCGTCAATGCGCCAAGGCTGGCACCGCCGGCAATGAAGCGCCGGCGTACCGGATCAGGCATGATCTTCGTCGCGTCCTTGACCAGCAATCGCTTGTCGACGCCCGGGATCAGAAATTTGCGAATTCTGCCCATGACCATTCTCCAACTATCCTTTAGCGGCCGATGATCATCGCGCGCAGGCTTTTCGGCACCAGCACAGCAAGCGCAATATGAATCACCAGAAACGCGACAATTGCCGACATGCAGAAAAAATGAACGTAACGCGCCACGTCGTAACCGCCAAACAACGCCGTCAGCCACTGCAACTGAACCGGCTTCCAGATCGACAACCCGGAAAGCACGATGATGACGCCGACGGCAATGATGCCGGCATAGAGCAGTTTCTGCACTTGATTGTATCTACTCAAATCCTCGTGCGACAGCCTGCCGGTGAGGGCCGCTCTCGCATCCGAAATCACGCCGCCGGGTGTGATCGGCAATAACTTCCTTTTGAAGCGCCCGGTGGCAAAACCCACGATGAGATAAGCCAGGCCGTTAACCATCAACAGCCACATCGCCGCAAAGTGCCAAAGCAGCGCGCCGCCGAGCCAGCCGCCGAGCGTGATCGAATGTGAAAACCGCAGGGAATCGAACAAGGGCGAGGCGTTGTAGACTTGCAAGCCCGACATGATCATCAGGATCATCGCGACCGCATTGATCCAGTGCATCGTCCTGACCCAGGCCGGTTGAAGGACCTTGGGAGACGCCGATGTACGTTCGTCGGTGGCTGCAATGCTGGACATGACGTAATCCGTCGCTGAGGGCTTCCGTCGCCGAAGGCGTGTACCCGATATCATACGCCCAAAATCCGAACTGCGTTACTGCCGATCACGAATGCTTGGTTCGCGAGCCGGCCTGCGGTCACAAAAAAGCGAGCCGGTTCCCCCGGCTCGCTTTGACGGATCCCGATGGGGACGAGACCGGGAACGCACCGGCGGCGGATCAGGACGCCGGCATCAGCACAGTGTCGACCACGTGGATCACACCGTTCGACTGGTTGACATTGGGGATCGTGACGGTCGCGCTGCCACCCTTGGCATCGACGATCATTACCTTGCCATCCGCTTTCCTGACGGTCAGCTCTTCGCCTTCAACGGTCTTGAGCTTCTTGCCGTCGCTGAGGTCGGAGGCCTCGAGCCTGCCGGGGACGACGTGATAGGTGAGGATCTTGGTCAACGTCGCCTTGTTCTCGGGCTTCACCAGGGTATCGACCGTCCCGGCCGGCAGCTTGCCGAATGCGGCATTGGTAGGCGCGAAGACCGTGAACGGGCCCGTGCCTTCCAGCGTGTCGACGAGACCGGCAGCTTTAACAGCCGCCACCAGCGTCGTGTGATCCTTGGAATGCACGGCATTCTGGATGATGTTCTTGGAGGGGAACATCGCGGCGCCGCCGACCATCACGGTCTTCTCTTGCGCACTGACCGGCGCAATGATCGTGGCGGTCATGGCAAGTGCGCCGAAAGCGGCGGCGGAAAGAAGTGCAATGCGCTTGGACATGAAGAATCTCCCGATTGATTGGGTTGTCGGCGGATATCCGCCGGGTGACGAGGGGCAACAACGGCGCTTCAGGGAACCAGGCTTGGCAAACCATGAGGTTGACCGGCGTCGCTGTTGGCCCGAGCTACGGGAGGTTTTTCGGGTCGGTTTCAGGGAATAAATTTTCACGTGCTTGAAACTTTTCAGAGCCGCGAACGTGTCGCGACCGCTTAAGGCGTGACTTTGCCGATCTCCTTTCACCACCGATCAGCCGGCCAGGCGCTTTTCCATTGTTTGAATTGCTGG
>Ga0210390_10001917_pt1 | contig 19089 bp, 10 predicted proteins | sample IncBWH11OmetaG_FD_161050 | JGI IMG/M metagenome (GOLD analysis project Ga0210390, IMG submission 161050) | Forest soil microbial communities from Barre Woods Harvard Forest LTER site, Petersham, Massachusetts, United States - Inc-BW-H-11-O ... | reverse complement strand
GGGTGCAGGCGAAGCTGATTCTCAACGCAATCAAGCGGGCCTCGACACGAACTTACGTCAATTCATGAAAAATGCTCCGGAGCTTGGACCAAGAACAAATATCACTGGCGGACAAGCCGCCAGTGCCACCCCGCAGCAACAAAAAAGCCGAGACCACCGCAAGCGATGGTCCCGGCCTTCGTCAAATCAACAAGCAAACTCGCTCACAGCAAAGGGGCTTAGCCTTTGCGGATGCCCAGCAGGGTCGTGCCGCGAGACGTCCGCACCTGGAAGATCAGTCCGTTCTTCAGCGACGTGTGCTGCAAGGCTTCCTTGAACTGTTCCGGGCTTGTCACCGGCTTCTTGTTGACGGTCTCGATCACCATGCCCTCGCTCAGGCCGGCTTCGGCCGCCGGGCTGCCCGGCTTCACCGTGCCGACCACAACGCCCTTGACGTCCTTCAGTCCGAGTTGGGTCGCCAGTTGCGGCGTCAGCTCGCGGACTTCGAGGCCCATGTCGTCGAACGACATCGTCTCGGGATTGGCGTTGTTCTCCGTGTTCCCCTGCTCGGCGTCTTCTTTCTCGAAGACCGAGTAGTGAGACGGCATTTCCTGCACGGTCACGGGGATCGACATCCGCTTGCCGTCGCGGATGATGGTCATCGGGTAAGTCTTGCCGACGTCCAGACGCTCGACCACGCCGGCCAGATCGCTCGGGCCGTCAACCTTCTGTCCGTTGAAGTCGAGAACCACGTCCTGCGTCTTCAGTCCGGCCTTCTCGGCGGGCGAACCCTTTTTGATCTCGCCCACGATCGCGCCTTCACCGACGTTCACGTGGAGGACCGCGGCAATCGTCGGGTTCACCTGCTGAATGCCGACGCCCAGGTAGGCACGACGAACCGCGCCCTTGGTGATCAACTGATCCGACACCCAGTGGGCCATATTGATCGGCACTGCGAAGCCGACGCCGTCGTACCCGCCGCTACGGGTGGAGATGGCTGTGTTGATGCCGATCACTTCGCCGTCCAGGTTCAACAGCGGTCCGCCGCTGTTCCCCGGATTGATGGCCGCGTCGGTCTGGATGAAGTCTTCGCGGTCGGTCTTATCGATGTGGCGCCCCTTCGCGCTGACAATCCCGGCGGTCACCGACATGTCGAGACCAAACGGGCTGCCGATCGCCAGCACCCAGTCGCCCACTTCGGACTGATCGCTGTTACCCAGCGGCAGTGCCTCGAAGTGCTCGCCCGCAGCAGGGGTGACCCGCAAGATAGCGATGTCGGTCTTGGGATCGGTTTTGATCCCGGTGGCGTCATACTCGCGGCCGTCCGCAAAGCGGACTTTGACCTCGGAAGCGCCGTTCACGACGTGCCGATTGGTCATGATGATTCCGCGCGGATCAATCACGAAGCCCGAGCCCATGCCGTGAGGCACGACGGGCTGCATCTGCCGCTGACGGAAGAACTGCCGCAACTCCGGCTGATTCTTGAAGAGTTCGCCCATGGGGTTGTCTTCGCCGCCCTCACCCATCGGGTTCCCGACGGTCTGAGCCTTCCCCGTGGTGCGGATTTCGACGATTGCCGGGCGGGCCTTCTTCGAGACCTCGCGAAAGACCTTGGAGAGTTGGCGGACGTCGGTCGCTTCGGCGTGCTGTTTGCCGTGTCCGACTTCTCCCACAACCATGGCGGCGCCGCCGAGCATCACGCCGCACGCTAAAACGGCTAGCCACTTTGCGTTTCGCTGGACCAATCTCATGAACGTTCCTCCTGCTTGCTGATTGTCGAAGGCACCCCAGGCCCATTTTTGGTTGGGGGAGGCACCTCTGCCTGTAAAACCGAAAAACTCGCTGCGACCGCGTTGGTGGGCGAATTGTATGCAGTCGCTTCGTTCAATTGTTATACGAGTTGCCGCCGCCAAGATGTTGGAAAGAGATGCTAGAAATGTTTTAGGCCTGTTTCCGGAACTTAAGAGGAATTAAGGAGTTGCGTGTCCCAGGAGAATTGGCCGCCGATTGACACGGCCCGATTTGCGGCCTAACTTAAACGCAGGAGCCGGTATGTCGCGACCGATCGAAGAGCTGACCGCCGAGTCGAAATTCACACTCTGCGAAGAGGCTCTTCAGTATAAGTTTCGCGACCGGGCGATGTTGGAGCTGGCGCTGACGCATGCGTCAGTGGCGCGAACCCGCATCGAGTCGAACGAACGGCTCGAGTTCTTGGGTGACGCCATTCTGGGCGGCATCATTTGCGAGGCCCTCTACCTCCGCTTTCCCGAATATCCCGAGGGAGAGCTGACGCGGATCAAGTCGTCGCTGGTCAGCCGCAATACGTGCGCGCGCGTCGCCGAGCAGATCGGCCTCCAGGATTACCTGATCCTGGGCAAGGGGCTGCTCACGCATCACCAGATTCCGTCGTCGATTCTGGCGGGCGTGTTCGAGTCGATCGTGGCGGCCGTTTATCTCGATGGCGGACACGAAGCGGTCCGCGCGTTCGTCGAGCGGGCGATGGCTCCCGAGCTCGATCTGGAAATCGAGCCGCGCTTGAGCCGCAACTATAAGAGCATGCTGCAGCAGATGTCGCAGAAGCAATTCGGCGCGACGCCGCTGTATCAGGTGCTCGACGAAAAGGGGCCCGACCACTCCAAGTGCTTCAAGATCTCCGCGGCCATCGGCCCTCAGACCTATCCGGCCGCGTGGGGCGCGAGCAAGAAAGAAGCGGAGCAACGCGCCGCGCTCAACGCTCTGTGCGAGATCGAAGGCAAGCCAGTCCCCCACCGCGCCGACTGATCTTTCGTCTTCCCGTTTGACTTGGGAGTGGGTTTGCGCGCTGCGCTGGGAGCTGCCGTCGAGAAAATGCGGCACACGAATCCGCGAACGCTTGAAGCGAGAGTCGTTCGAAAGCAGAAGCGGCCGAGAAATTCACTCGACCGCTTCGTGCACGATTCGTGCAAAATCAGGCAGGCAAGTAGCGTGCGCTACTTCTTGGCTTTCTTCTTTGCCTTCTTCGCCTTCTTTGCACCCTTCTTCGCAGCTTTCTTCTTGGCCACCGTAATTCTCCTTACAGAGCCAAACCTGTGACCAAATCTCGCCGCTGGCACACCGGGCTAGTATTCGGCGTTAAGTGGTCACGAAACTGAACTCCTCACCGGCGTGTCAACCGTGACAAGCCGGTTTGCAACTCCTGTTGACCAAGGCTCGTCTCGTTGAGTGTCCGGTTGATTGCATCAACTTTTCTTCTCCGCGATTCGCGCCGGTCACTTAGGACCTGCAACTAATGCGGTCATCCTACGGATTTCAAAAATTCTTGCAAGCCATTTACGTCGTCTTTGAGCGCGCAGGAATCGTCACAAGTCACGACAGTGGCGCGGTCTCCGCTTGCGCCGCGAGGCGCGCGTGCGACGCAAGTCATCACCCGTGAACGCGCTGTGCCGCGCGCGCATGGTGCGCAGCGCGCATTTTCATCGAGAAAAATAGGCTTTTTTGCATCGCGCGTCGCTGGCGCTCGTTGATTGTGCGCTTTTTACACGCGCGCCGCGCACTCGTCGCGATGTGCGAATCGCGCCGCTCAGCGACGAAAAATCGCATCCAAAAAATTTTCGGATTTTTTTTCGACGCGATCGTCTGCGCGGCGTTTCTTCATGCTGAAGCGCGCGTGAGCGCGTCCTGCATCGCGCGAAAACTTTCGCGCGCGATGCGTTCGCACCCCGGACTGTAGTCGAACACCTCGACCGAAACCCAACCCGAATACGCCGCGCGCAACAGCGCAGCGAAGATCGGCACGAAGTCCGTCTCGCCCATTCCCGGACCCAACAGGTTCGTGTCGTTCGCGTGAAAGTGACCGACGCGGCCGGCGTACTCGGCGATCAAGGCGGGCACCGGCTGCGATTCGGCCAGTCGCATCGCTTTCACATCCTGATGCAGGACCAGATTGGGGTGGCCGATGCGGTCGATCAGCGCCTGCGCTTGGGCGCAAGTATTCAGAAAGTTGGTTTCCTTGGGCGTCAGCGGCTCCAGGCAAAGCCGCACCCGACGTTCGGCGAGCGCGGGAAGGGCGGCGCGGAAGACCTCCGCGGCGTGGTCGAGGCCTTCTTCATATGTCATGCCGGGAGCCAGGTCCCGTTGCTTGGGGGAGCCAAAGACCAAGAGCTCGCCCCCCAAGTCCGCACAGGCGTGCGTCAGCTCGACCAGGTAGGCGGCCGTCGCCCGCCGCACCGCCGGATCGGCCGAAGTCAGGTGCAGCCCTTCAGTTTTGGCGAGGAGCCAGTGCAGTCCGATGATCGACAGGCCGTGAGCCTCAGCCTGTTGCCGCAGCTCGCGCCGTCGTTGGGGGGTCACCTCTTCGATCCGTCGAGCGAGCGTGAAGGGGGCGACCTCGATCCCCGTGTAGCCGACTTCCGCGATGAAGCAGCACTGGCGATCCCAGTCCCAGTCCTCGAACAACTCCTGGCAAATGGCGAACTTCATCGGTCGGCTCCCGGTGGGCGAATCGCTCGTTGCAATCGGTGCGGACGGCACGCGTGGCGCGCCCGTTCGGCGGCGCTCGGGCGATTGTAAGCGTCCCGGCGGTCGCGGTCGAACGGCGCGAGGGCCGGCCGTCGCACACGGCGCATGTGGTTCGCGCGCGGTCGAGGATGTCGGTTGTAACGCCGTTGGGGGTTATGTCCCCCAGACAAAAGAACAGGGTCAGGCAGACCCGGGGAAGTGCGTGGAGTGACTCAAGGCTCCGGTCTGCGTTGACGACGTAAAGAGGGACGGGCGGTATGTGAACCCGCCGACCCTGTTCGCATGGATCGCTTTTACGAGGGCAAGTTCGATGAAGACCGCACACCTGGAAACAATGCTTGCCGCGCTGGCGCTAGCGCTCTTTGCCAACAGCGTCGACGCGGGGCTCTGCGGTACGCAGAGCTATAGCTGTTGCCCGCCGACGTGTTGTGCGCCGGCCGGCGACTTCACTGCCGCCAAGAGCTGCTGCTGCCCGGACCCTGTCTGCATGAAGACGGTGCAGGAGACGGTTTGGGAACAGCACAACGAGACCTGCTGCAAGACGGTTTATGACCGCGTTTGCGAGCAGATCCCGTACACCTGCACCCGCAACGTTCAGGAGACCTGCTGGAAGGACGTCTGCTCCACGGTCTGTGTTCCCCACCACCAGACGTGCTACAAGCCGGTCTGCCACACGTACTGCAAGCCCTGCTTCCAGACGTGCTACAAGACCTGCTGCTTCACCGTCTGCAAGCCGTGCTTCCAGACCTGCTACAAGACGTGCTGCGTCCCGGTTTGCAAGCCGTGCTTCCAGACCTGCTACAAGGACGTCTGCTACACGGTCTGCAAGCCCTGCTACCAGACCTGCTACCGCGACGTCTGCTACAACGTCTGCACGCCCCACTACGAGACGTGCAGCAAAGACGTCTGCACGACGACGTGGAAGACCGAACAACAGACCTGCTACCGCGACGTGACCTACACGGAGTGCAAGCCGGTCGTCGAGAAGAACATGGTCGACGTCGACTGTGGCGAATGGCAGAACCAGGTCGAGAACATTCCCGGCCCGGTGATGAATCAGTGCCAGTGTGATCCGGGCACGTGGTGCTACGATCCGAACACTTGCTGCTGCCGTTACCAACCCGGTGCTTGCCACATGGTCCAGGTTCAGTGCCCCGGCACGCAATGCTGCCGCCGCGTCTGGGTGCCGAAGATCGTGAAGCAAGAGCAGACTTGCACGCGGAACGTGCTGGAAGTGAAGCACACGCAGTGCCCGTACACGGTCTGCCGCCAAGTTCCGGTTCAGTCGGTCCAGAAGGTGCCTTACACCGTCTGCACCTACACTCAGCAGACCTGCACGAAGCGCGTTCCTTACACGACCTGCACGTACACGCAGGAAGTCTGCCACAAGACCGTCCCCTACACGAGCTGCACGTGGCAGCACTACACGGTCCAGAAGCAGATTCCTTACGTGAGCTGCAAGTGGCACAAGGAAGTCTGCCAGAAGACGATCCCCTACGTGACGTGCCACATGGTCCAGGAGACCTGCACGAAGATGGTCCCCTACCACACCTGCACCTACACTCAGGAGACCTGCACGAAGAAGGTTCCTTACACGACCTGCCACCAGGTCTGTGAGACGCACTACAAGACCTGCAGCCGCTGCGTGCCGCGGCAAGTGCAGTACACGGTGACTCGTTGTGTCCCCCGGACCGTCTGCCGTCAGGTTCCCTGCGGACCGGGCTGCCAGACGTGCCAACCGGCTCCGGCCCCGGGTTGCTCGAACAAGATGTAAGCTCAACCCCGATGGCCCAGTCGGGATAACCAAACTGGGCCAGCTCGCTCTCTGTTACGAGCGGGGACGACCAAGACGGCGTCCCCGCTCGGTTTTTTTGCGCTCGACGCAAGCAGGAGAGCGGCGGGTGTGAGCCCGCCGGTTCTGGTTTCCCTGATCTGCTGTGCTTCTTTTGACTTCAACCTCAAAGGTTCGACCGTGAACAATTAAGAACCGGCGGGCTGACACCCGCCGCTCGCCTGGATACTCTCCACGCCGTGCGATGACCGGGAACTGTGAGACGTGCGCGGTCGTCTAACGATAGGCGGTTGACCTGGAGAGACCCCCAATGACTTTGCGCGCTTTCAAGTCACGCGGCGGCGTGATTCTTTTCGCCGCGGTTCTTTCACTGGCCGCCGTTGCTCGCTTCCTCGCCGCCGATCCGTCGCCGGCCGACGCGCGGAAACAGGCCGACGCCGCCTTCAAGGCCGGCAACTATCGCGACGCGTGGGAGCTTTATCGCAAGCTGGCCCTCGATCGCGACGACGATCCCAGGCTCGTCAGCCACGACCTCGAACGCGGCGTGCAGACTCTCCAACGTCTGGCGCGTGAAAACGAAATCGACGCGTTTCGCGAAGCGGTGATCGCCGCGCACGCCCAGAACTGGCGGTTGCTGCAGGCGGCGGCCGACAGCCTGGCCCGCGACCAGCATTTCGGGCAGATGATCGGCAACGAGTTTCACCGCGGCTTCCAACGTGGCGGCGGCAATTACGCCGGTTCGATCGCGCGTGACCGTGTCCGCACGCTGCAGCTCTTGCAGCAGGCGCTGCCCCTGCTCGCCAGTGAGCCGGATCGCAATGCCGTCGCCGGCTTTTACCTCGACCTGGCGCGGGAAATTCAAAACGGCCTCGCGGCCTGGCAGCTGCAGGCCCTCACCGATCTCGCGAAGCTGCCGGATTACGAAGCCAACGGTTTCGTCCGCTGGCGTGTCGGCCGCGGAGAATCGCAGGGCGCGCCGGTCGATGCCGCCGGCAATCCGGTCTTTCATCACGTGCCCGCGAGCTGGGCCGCGGCCAAATCGGATGGCGAGCGCTGGCGTTGGGCTCTCTCGCAAGCGGGCGCCACCTCGCCGGCGAAGAAAGACCAGGCCGCGCTGCAACTGGCCGACTTTCTCCACGCGCAGTTCGGTGTGCAAACCCTGGTGGAGTACGGACGCGCGTTCGGGAGCGACGAGAGTCTGGCAGCGCCGCTGCAGGTTCGCACACTCACCGACGACGAGACGCTCGCCCGCCTGGCGACGGGCGTCAAGCGTTTCAAGCTACCAGACGAGTTCAATTACCTGCGGATTTATCGACAAGTCGCCCATGACGGTCAGAGGGCCGAGGCGACGCGAGCCCTGATGGCGCTGGCTTCGATCTACGAGAACCGCCGCCAATATCCGCGGGCGGCCGACGTTTGGAGCGAGCTGATTCGTCGCTTCGGTCGCGGGCTGCAGGATTCGTGGCAGAAGCGGCTCGATCAGATCGTGGGCAATTGGGGCCGCTTCGAGCCGACGCCGACGCAGCCCGCCACCGCCGGGCGCACGGTGCCGTTCCGCTTCCGCAACGGCAAGCGGCTCGAGCTGGAAGCGCACGCGATCAACATCGAAAAGCTCTTTGCCGACGTGAAGGCCTATATCAAATCGCGGCCACGCTCCCTCGATATGTCGAAGATCGACCTGGGGCAGATCGGCTATCGCCTCGTTGTCGAGAACCAGACGCAGTATCTCGGCGAGCGCGTTGCCCAATGGTCGCTCGGCCTCGATCCGCGTCCCGAGCATCTCGACCGGCAGATCGAAGTCGCGTTGCCGCTGCAGCGAGCGGGCGCCTATCTGGTGACGGGCCGGCTTGATGGCGGCAACGTGAGCCGCATTGTCGTGTGGATTGCCGACACGGTCCTCGTCCGCAAGCCCATGCATTCCGGCGCGCTCTACGTCGTGGCCGATGCGATCGACGGCCGGCCGATCGGGGGAGCGAACATCGAATTCTTCGGCTTCAAACAACAAAACCGCGACCGCCAGCCGCCGGAGATCCTCACAGCCAATTTCGCCGAATCGACCGGCGCCGACGGGCAGGCTGCCGTCGACGGCCAACAACTGCTCAAGGAGTACCAGTGGGTCGCGGTGGCCCGGCAGGGGCAACGGCTGGCGTTCCTGGGCTTCGATTGGATCTGGTACAGCGGTTCGGATGCGGAAAACGATGTCTCCGAGGTGGGAAAGGTTTTTGGCCTGACCGATCGGCCCGTCTACCGTCCGGGGCAGACACTGCACTGGAAGATCTGGGTCGCCCAATCGAAGTACGACGCGCCGCTGGCGTCCAAATACGCGGGGCAGACGTTCAAGATCCGCCTCAACAACTCGCGTGGCGAATTGCTTCTTGAGAAAACATACACAGCCGACAGCTTCGGCGGTTTCGACGGCGACTTTCGTCTCCCCGATGATGCGGCGCTCGGCGGCTATTCGCTCACGATCGAAGATCACCCGGATGTTTCCGGCGGCGTTTCTTTCCGCGTCGAGGAGTACAAGAAGCCCGAATTTGAGGTGACGGTGACCGCACCGACCGAGCCCGTGGCGCTGGGCGACAAATTCACGCCCACCATCAAGGCGTCTTATTACTTTGGCGGCCCGGTCACGCAGGCCAACGTTCATTACACGTTTACCCGGACCAGCTACGCGGAGCGCTGGTACCCCGTCGCGTTCTGGGACTGGTGTTTCGGGCCCGGCTACTGGTGGTTCTGGCCCGACTACACGTGGTATCCCGGTTGGAAGGATTGGGGTCTGCCGCGGCCGCAGCACTCATGGATGCCTCGGTTCGGTTTCACTCCGCCGGAAGTCGTCGCCGATCAGACCGTGCCGATTGGGCCGGACGGCACCGTCGCTGTCCCCATCGATACGGCACTGGCCAAAGAGCTGCACGGCGACACCAATCACCGCTACGAGATTCGCGCGGAGGTCGTGGACCAATCGCGGCGGACGATCGTCGGCTCCGGGGAAGTCCTCGTCGCCCGCAAGCCGTTCGACGTATTCGCTTGGACCGATCGCGGCTATTACCGCGCCGGCGACGCCATCGAGGCCCAGTTCACGGCGCAAACCCTCGATCGCAAGCCGGTCGCGGGAAAAGGCGTCGTCACGCTGTATCGAGTGACGTACGGGGCTGGTCAAAAGCCGATTGAAACGGTCGCTCAGACGTGGACCGTCGATCCTGACGCCGAGGGGCAGGCCCGCTTGCAGATCAAGGCGTCTGAGCCGGGCCAGTATCGCCTGGCGTACAAGGTGACCGACGCCAAGCAGCGGACGATCGAAGGGGCCGTCGTGCTCACCATCTTGGGCCAAGGGTTCGACAGCGCGAAGTTTCGCTTCAACGATTTGGAGCTGATCGCCGACCGCCGTGAATACAAGCCGGGCGAACGCGTGCGGCTGTTGATCAACACGAATCGCCCCGACAGCACGGTCTTTCTTTTCGTGCGGCCCACCAATGAAGCCTATTCCAAGCCGCAGATCGTGCACCTTTCCGGGAAGAGCGTCGTCACGGAGATCGACGTCCGCCAGGGCGACATGCCCAACTTCTTCGTCGAGGCTTTCACGATTTCGGACGGTCGCCTCTATTCCGAATCTCGCGAGATCATCGTGCCGCCGGAGAAACGCATCGTTGACGTGTCGGTCGAGCCGTCCGCTCACGACTACAAGCCGGGCGCCCAAAGCCAGACGCGAATCAAGCTGACCGACCGGGACGGAAAGCCGGTCCGCGGCTCGATCGTGGTTTCGGTTTACGACAAGAGCGTCGAGTACATCTCGGGCGGATCAAACCTGGCGGACATCCGAAAGTTCTTCTGGGATTTTCGTCGCACGCATAGTCCGGCGACCGAGTCGAGCCTGGACCGAACTGGCTTTGGCCTCGTCAAACCGAAGGAGACGCCAATGAGCGCCGTTGGCGTATTCGGCGAGGCTATCGAAGGCAATCCAGCAGGTGGGAGCGACGCTCCGTTCTTACAGGGGTCGGGTCGACGGTGGGGCCGGAGGACGATTTCCTATGACTACGTCGGATTGGCCGACAGCGACGGAAAGGCCGCTGCGCCCGTTGCCGTCGCCGGCACGCCCTTGTTCGGGCCTCAGTCTCAACTGGCGGCCGACGCAACGAAGCGATCCAGTGCCGACGAGAGGAACGCTTCGCTGATGGTCCAGCCGACAGTCCGCTCGCAGTTCGCCGACACGGCTTATTGGAACGCGCGGCTCGAGGCGGATGCGGATGGCTATGCTACGGTGGCTTTTCCGCTGCCGGAGAATTTGACGACTTGGAAGATCCGCGCGTGGACGCTCGCGCCCGGCACACGCGTGGGCGAAGGCGCGGCCGAGATCGTCACCACCAAGAATCTGCTCGTGCGGATGGAGGCGCCGCGGTTCTTTGTCGAGACGGACGAAGTCGTCCTCTCGGCCATCGTGCATAACCGCCTCAAATCGTCGAAAAGTGTGCGGACGGTGATCGAGTTCGACGGCAAGTCGCTCACGCCGCTCGATCCGAGCGAAAAGACGGTTGAAGTGGCCGCCGGCGGCGAAACGCGGGTCGATTGGCGGGTGAAGGCGACTGCCGAGGGCGAGGCCGTCGTCCGCATGAAGGCGCTCACCGACGAAGAGTCCGACGCCGTCGAGATGCATTTCCCCGTCCGCGTCCACGGCATGCTGAAAACCGAGGCCTATTCCGGCTCGATCCGCCCCGACAAGAATTCGGCCACGTTCCAGATCGTGGTCCCCGAGCGGCGGCGGGTGAACGATACGCTCCTGGAAATCCGTTATTCGCCCAGCCTGTCGGCTGCCCTCGTCGACGCGCTGCCGTATCTCGTCCGCTATCCGCACAACACGACCGATTGCACGCTCAATCGCTTCCTGCCGACGGTCATCGTGCAGGGCATTCTCAAGCGGATGAACCTTGACCTGGCGCAGATCAAGAAAAAGCGGGCCGATCTCAACGCCCAGGAGCTGGGCCACGCGGCCGCGCGGGCTGCCGGTTGGAAACGGTTCGACGAGAACCCGGTCTTCGACAATGCCGAGGTGACCCGCATGGTGAAGGCGGGCGTGCAGACCCTCACCGAAATGCAGCTTGCCGACGGCGGCTGGGGCTGGTTCTCCGGCTGGGGCGAGCATTCCGAGCCGCATCAAACGGCCCTGATCGTTCACGGTCTGCAGCACGCGCAGCAAAACGGCGTCGCCCTTGTGCCGGACATGCTCACAAAAGCGGTTGCCTGGTTGAAGGCCTACCAGGAGGATCAACTGGTCCGGCTCAAGCGCTATGACAAGTCAAAACCGTCGCTCGAGCGGACGAAGCAGTACGCGGACAACATCGACGCACTCGTGTACCTGGTGCTCGTCGATGCCGACGTCAACAGCAGCGAGATGCAGGATTTTTTGTATCGTGACCGGACGAAGCTCAGCGTCTACGCGAAGGGAATCTTCGGCTTGGCCCTGGAGAAGGTGAAGGCCAACGAGCGGTTGGCGATGATCGTCCGCAACATCGACCAGTATTTCGTCCAGGACGACGAGAACCAGACCGCGTATCTCAAGATGCCCGAAGGCTCGTTCTGGTGGTTCTGGTACGACAGCGACACCGAGGCCAACGCTTATTACCTCAAGCTGCTCGCCCGGACCGACCCCAAGGGGGAAAAGGCGTCGCGGTTGGCCAAGTACCTGCTCAACAACCGCAAGCACGCCACATACTGGAACAGCACCCGCGACACGGCTATCGCCATCGAGGCACTGGCCGACTACTGGAAAGCCAGCGGCGAGGACCGGCCCGACCTGACGGTGGACGTGCTGGTCGACGGCCGCAAAGTCAAAGAGGTTTCGATCACGGCGGCCGATCTCTTCACTTACGACGATCGGGTGGCCGTCGCAGGGGACGCGCTGGGCACGGGATCGCACAAGATCGAGCTGAAGAAGCGCGGCACGGGCCCGCTCTACTTCAACGCCTACCTCACGACCTTCACGCTCGAGGAGTTCATCAACCGCGCCGGGCTCGAGATTAAGGTCGACCGGGCATATTACAAGCTGACGCGGGCTGACGAGGCGGAGAACGCCGCCGGGTCGCGGGGGCAGGTCGTCTCCGAGCGGCGAGAGAAGTATCGCCGCGAGCTTTTGACCAGCGGCAGCCAGGTCAAAAGCGGCGATCTGATCGAAATCGAGCTGATCGTCGACAGCAAGAACGACTACGAGCATATCGTGCTGGCCGACCCCAAAGCGGCCGGCGTGGAGCCATTCGACGTGCAAAGCGGCTACAATGCCCAGGGGCTGCCGGCTTTCGTCGAGCTGCGCGATGAAAAGATCAATCTTTTCCTCCGCGAGCTGCCCCGCGGCCGGCACAGCCTCCGCTACCGCATGCGGGCGGAAATCCCCGGCCGGTTCAGCGCGTTGCCGGCAACGGGCTCCGGAATGTACGCTCCGGAACTTAAAGCCAACTCGGACGAGATGAAGCTGGGCATCTCCGAGTCGAAGTAACCGGCCCGGGCGAGCGGCGGGTGTCAGCCCGACGGTTCTTGTCTTCCGGTTCTTCGTCTTTTGATTTTGAAAAAAAAGAACCGGCCGGCTGACACCGGCCGCTCGCCTTTGTGATCCCATGTCTGTTCCCAAGGTTGCCATTCTCGGTCGGCCGAATGTCGGGAAGAGTTCGCTCTTCAACTGGCTGGCCGGTCGGTTTATTTCCGTCGTCGATCCGACGGCCGGCGTCACCCGCGACCGGGTCGAGCACCTGGTCCAGGAGGGGGACCGCTACTTCGAGCTGATCGACACCGGCGGCATCGGCATCGAGGACATCGATGACCTGACCGAGCAGATCGAAGACCAGATCCGGATCGCGATCGAGCAGGCCGACCTGCTGCTGTTCGTCGTCGACGGATCGAGCGGTCCGATGACCCTCGACGTCGAAGTGGCGGAGCGGCTGCGGCGAATCGACAAGCCGAAGCTGCTGGTCGTCAACAAGTGCGATTCGACCCGGACCGATGCCGAGGTCCACGAGTTCCGTCGGCTCTGCGAGGGGCCGCTCATCGTCACCAGCGTGAAGGCCAACCGCAACCGCGACGAGTTGCTGACGGCCATCGTCGAGAATTTACCGCCCGCGTCGGACGTCGAGTCGTCGCAGGGGGCGGTGCTGGCGGCCGAGCCGGAGCTGAAGCTGGCGATCGTCGGCCGCCGCAACGTAGGCAAGAGCACGTTCATCAACGCGCTGGCCGAGAGCGAGCGGGTGATCGTGAGCGAAGTGCCGGGGACGACGCGCGACAGCGTCGATATCCGCTTCGAGGTCGACGGCAAACGGCTGTTGGCGATCGACACGCCGGGCGTCCGCAAGCGGAAGAGCCTCGCCAGCGACGTCGAGTTTTATGGGCTGGTGCGGGCCAAGCGCAGCATCCGCCGGGCCGACGTCGTGCTGATGTTCTTCGACGCCAAGGAGACGATTTCACGGGTCGACGTGCAACTGGTCGACGAGATCGCCACGCACAATAAGCCGTGCATCTTCGTCGTCAACAAGTGGGACAGCGTCCCGGAAATGACGACCGAGGCCTGGTCGGAGTATTTGCTCAAAAGCTTCGGGACCATGCGGTACGTGCCGGTCGCGTTTCTCACGGCCAAGGACGGGCGCAACGTCCGCAAGCTGGTCAACCTCGCGCAGAACCTGTTCAAGCAGACGCGGATCCGCGTGTCGACGGGCAAACTCAACCGTCTGGTGCGGCAGGCGCTCTTGGAGAATCAGCCGCCCCTGCGGAAGAACCGCCGGGCCAAGGTCTACTACGTGACGCAGGTGAGCACCGAGCCGCCGACCATCGTGCTCAAGTGCAACGACCCAGCCGTCTTCGACGAGGCCTGGAAGCGGTACTTGCTGACCGTGCTGCACGAATCGCTGCCGTTTTGCGAAGTGCCGATCCGGCTCTATTTCCGCCAGCGCGACAAGCCGGACGAAACGGCACCCAGCCTGGAAGAGGCGCCCGAGCCAGTGGAGGAAAGCGCCGAAGAGATCGACGACATCTGACGCGGCGCTCACCGCAGCATGTCGGCCCATCAATGAACAAAGCCCGCAGGAAAACGTCGTCCTGCGGGCTTTGTGTTTTATCAGTCGGAAACTGTGACTGTCGGCGACTACTTGCCGACGGGCAGGGCAGGGCCCAGTTCGACGTCGGCGGTCGGCGTGACCGCTTCAGTCGCAGGCGTCGGCTCGCTGTTGTCGTCCACGTCGCCCGACATCTTTTCGATCAGGCCGCAAATCTGCTTGACCTGCAGCCGGCGCAGGTAGCGCAGATGATCGGCAATTTTCTGATGCACCTCGGCCGTCTGCTTGACGACCAGGCTCACCGATTGCTGATCGAGCTGAATCGAGACGCTGGGGTGCGACCAGCTCTCCGGAGCCACGGCAGACTGCAGATGATCGATGATCGTGCAGGTGTCGAAGACCGGCCGGCCGGCGTCGTCGCACAGCACCAGGTCACGCAGCGGATAGGCGATGGTGACGGCCGCGATCTTCGAGTGCGTCACGTTGGGTAGGTCGCGGGCGGCTTCCGTCGCCTTGACGTCCCCTTCGTGATGCGCAGCCTGGGCGATTTCGTCGGTCGCCTCGGGACCGCGGAACATTTCTTCCAAGAGAACTCGGAACTCTTCACGGCAATTGGAACAGGTGTTGAGAACGGTCGTCTTCGCACACTCGGAGACTTTCTCGGTTTCCGGATGGCTGGCGTCGCACTCAAAAATCCGCACGCGGTCCGGCATGTCGACGATGGTCAGGCTGTGGCCGCTGTGACCCGCGACGATTCCCGGGTGCTTTGGAAATTCGGCCAGCAGCCGGCCGAGGTCGTGGCCGCCGGTCGTTTGGCCGGCTTGCGGCTCAAACAGCTCGCTGAGACGGCGACCGCGGAAGGCCTTGAGCAATTCTTCCTGCCAGGCCGGCGCGGACGGCAAGCCGGGCGCCGGCTCTTTGTGCTGCGACAGGGTCAACAAGGCGGGCGGCTCGGCGCCCGGGGCCTGCGTTCCCTCGGCAGGTTCTTCACAGCTGCAGGGGGCGTTCGGCGTGGCCGGGACCTCGTCGAGACCCGTGACCGCCAGCGGACAGCCGTCCGTGCAGCTCGAGCCCGAGTGGTCGCCCGGGGGAGTGTCTTCGGCCGCGTTGGCTTGGAAGATGAATCCGGTCTTCGCTCCCGATCCGATGGCGAGCCCGAGGTTTATTAGTTGCTGGGAGGAGATCGGGGACGTGCTGTTGAAGAGAAGCACCTTGCCGTTGCCCTCGCCGGGCGCCGCGTTGAGCAACAGCTGTCCGTTGTTGCCCGTAGTGACCACGAACGAGTGTGTCGTCAGGGTTGGGGCCGGCGTTGAATCAGTCGGTGTCGCATCGGCCGGAGCCGGCGGAACCATGTTGCTCGACTCGAAATCGTGACCGTCATCCGAATCGGCAATTTGATTGGTCGCTGCGCACGCGGCACAACGCGGCTCGGTGCCTTTGTTGAACCAGACAATGGGCCCGATCAGGTGCAGGCCCGTACCGAAGCCGAGGCCGACGCTGAATTGCTTGTGCGCGTGACAAGCCGGGCATTCGGTCGAGGTTTCTTCGTAGCTGGTCGTGCCGGAGGCGTTTTCGCCGTTTTCGCTGGAGTTGCAGCAGGAGCCGTCGCACTTGCAGCCGCTGGCGCTGCACGAACCGGCAGCCGCCTGGCCATGACAACAGCCCGCAGCGCAGCACTCGCCGGTGCACGTGCCAGTCTTGCAGGCTGCGCAGGTGCCGGTCTTGCAGGCTGCGCACGTACCCGACTTGCAGGCCGCGCATGTGCCGCTCATGGCTGTACACGTGCCATTCTCACTGCAGCAGGCCGAACTGGCGGACTCGGCCGCGGTGGTTTCGGCGCCGCTCGTTTTCGTACAAGCGCCGCAGCCCGATTCGACCGCCATTTCGCCGATCGGCGGTGGGCAATCGAGGTGGCAGCGTCCGGCCGTTCCGCAGGCGGCGCACGCTTCGCTGCCGGCGGCCTCGGCGGACTCGCCCTCAGCGGGATCGGTTGACGCCGCGGACGTTGCAGCCGTGACTAAATCGACTTTGAAATCGACGCTGACGGCTTCGCCGTCAGCCGCGCACTGCAGGTTGCCCGAGCGGCCGATGAGCAGATGCGGTCCGCCGACGGGAATCGTCTTGCCGTTGTCGGCGACTTCGAACAGCTGCACTTTGACGGCGTACTGCTTGAGCGTGTCGCACGACTTGATGGCGTGCTTCACCAGGGCCGCGTGGGCCTTGGGGCAGATCGCGATGATCGTGTCGTCGGTGGTCGTCGACAACAGGACCAGCGACTTCGGCAGCGACGCGACGTCTTCATCTGCCGCGTAGGCCGAGATCTGGGTGATCAAACTCTTCACGCGGCCAATCAACTGGGCCGCGTGGGCATGTTCGAGATGGTAGACCGAAGTGTCGCACCCGGCTTGGGTTGTCACGGCCGGAACGAGAGCACCTTCAGTGAGCCCGGGCAGTTCGTCGCCGGCATAAAGTCCGCCGGAATCGAGGGTCGCGTGCAAGGCCAACAGAGTGGCCAGCGTCAGAAAAATCCGCATGGGAGATCCCCTGGGGTAATGGACGGGTGGTGGCGGTCGGCTCCGTCTCGCGGACGCAATCGAAGTGAGGTCCGCATGACCGCCAGCGGGCGGGGATTACACCCAAAAACGCCTTTCGCGGAAAGGCCAGTTCTCATCCGCGAGAATTCGCCGTGCTGAAAACCTGACGGCGTCAGGAGTTGCCGCTCTCACATTCAATTCCCCTGGTTTCGAGTGCCGATATCAATAAAATGCGGCCCCCCTCCGTCCGCCGCTCGGCGTAAACTTATCCAAAGGAACAACCTCGATGACGGGCATGGTCGAACCGCGCAGCCTGACCGAGGCGGGCGCCCAAACGCTGGATCTTACCGAGGAGACGGCCAACCAGTTGACCCACGGAGCAGGGCTCCTCCTCAGCATCGTGGGGGCCGCCATCCTGTTGAACTCGGCCCGCCAGCACAGCGACCCGCTGCAGTTCGCCGGCTGTTGTATCTATGCCGGGTCGCTCGTCGCGCTTTACGCCGCCTCGACCCTCTCGCACACGTTCCGCACGCCGCCCATGCGGACCTTCTTCCGCATGCTCGACCAGGTGTGCATTTTTCTGTTGATCACGGGGACCTTCACCGCGTTCGCGCTCTCCTACTTTCGGCACGGCTGGCTGTGGGGGCTGACGCTGGTGATGTGGGGCCTCACGTGCCTGGGCATCTTCTTCAAGGTCTGTTTCCGACGCTCGCGGAACGTGTCGGTGGGCGCGTACCTGCTGTTGGCCTGGATCCCGATCGTCGCGCTGCACGAGATCGTGCACGTGATGCCGGCCCCGGCGCTGCTCCTCATCTTCCTGGGCGGCATGCTCTACATGCTGGGCACGCTGTTCCTGATGCTGGATGAGAAGTATCCGTACTTCCACGCCGTGTGGCACGTGCTGGTGATGAGCGCGAGCGTCTGCCACTACTGCGCGGTGATTCTGTACGTCGTCCCCCGCGCGTAATGGCGGAGCAGATTACTCGCCGCGCGTCAGTGCGACTTGCAGGGCCCGCGCCCGATCGGGGGCAGGACCGGCGAAGGCCGGCAGTCCGCCGTCGACCACCGGCTCGACGTGCAGCGACACGAACGTCGGCCCTGCACCGCGCAGGACTTCGACCACGGCTGTCTTCCAAGCGTTCGCCGCGTCGAAAGCGAAGACCCGCGTGAATCCAGACGCTCGGGCCAGGGCAATGAAATCGACGCGCGAGGAATCGGACCGAAGCAAGGGAGCGGCCGCCGTCGGCTGCGCGCCGGTCACTTCATAAACGCCGTTGTCGAAGACGATGACGATGAGATTGGCCGGCGCCTGCGCGCTGATCGTGACAAGCGAACCCAGATTCATCAGCATCGACCCGTCGCCGCTGCAGACGACGACCTGCCGCCGGGGCTGAGCGAGCGCGATGCCGAGGCCAATCGACGTCCCTTGGCCCATGCTCGAGGGCACGTAGATCAAGTCGAGCGGGTTTGTGCCGAGCTTCTGCCACTCGCGGGCGCTGCCCATCGTCGTCACGACGACTTCGCCTGTGCGGGCCGCGTGCAGCACCTCGACCGCTTGGGTTAGCGTCATTCGTTTGACGGAAGCCGCCGTGTGCGACATCTCAGCCCTTCCCTTCGGCAATCAGCGCGCACCCCGGTTTGCCGGCCGACTGGCAGTGCCGGTAATGCGAGACGATTTCGCCGCGCTTGCTCGGCACGTCGATCAGCCGGTAGTCGATGCCCCACGCTTTGAGGATTGGCTCGGTGAACGTGCGGGCCGAGTCATTGGGGATCGCCGTCTGGCTCAAGTAGCTGCGATAGCCGATCAGCGAAAAGAGCGGGATCTTGTAATCGAAGAGGACATTCCGCAGCGCGTCGCCCGACTCAAAGAGCCCCGTGCACTGAATCATCACCACCGGCCGGGCCCCGCCGAGATACAGCCCGGCCGCAATCGCCCAGGCTTCGCCCTCGCGGCACACTTGGACCAGCTTGGGCGCGCCAGCTTCGCGAATGGCCGTCTCCCACGGGCCGATCGTACTGTCGGGCAGCGCGACGACGTGCGTGACATCCATTTCGCGATAGACTTCGACGATCTCCGACCCGGTGAACATGGCGTCTGCATCCAATCTGGTTTGCCGGCCCTGGCTTGGCGATTCCCTCCGACCTCGACGCGTCGTGCAGCACCCGACTTCAGTTCAGGGGATCGACATTGGCGGCCGGTCTGGCCGGTCGGCGGCGGGGGACAGCGCCGGCGTTCTTCAGCGGCGTGACCCACACGAAC
>Ga0210390_10001916_pt1 | contig 19105 bp, 13 predicted proteins | sample IncBWH11OmetaG_FD_161050 | JGI IMG/M metagenome (GOLD analysis project Ga0210390, IMG submission 161050) | Forest soil microbial communities from Barre Woods Harvard Forest LTER site, Petersham, Massachusetts, United States - Inc-BW-H-11-O ... | reverse complement strand
AAAAAGAATCGCGGCAATGGGGCCATTGAGGCCGTGCTCGGAATACATCGGCGATGGACCGCCGATGGTGAGCGAGCACATCGCCCGCTTGCCGGCAAAAACGCCACGGTCGTACCACTTGCCGCCGCCGTAGATGCGGCCGCCTGAAGCGAACACCCGATCGACCCAGCCTGTGAGCATCGCCGGCAGCGAGAACCACCACAGCGGAAATTGCAGGATCAGCGCATCGCACCAGAACAGCTTGTCCATCTCGGCCTGGATGTCCGGGGCAAATCCGTCGTGCGCGGTAGCGTGGGCTTCTTCGTTCTGCTGCCGGTAATAGTCCGCATCCTTGACGGTCACGAAATTGCGGCGGTCCGACACCGGGTTGAATCCCATGGCGTAAAGATCGGAGACGATGACGTCGTGGCCCGCCGCCTTCAGCGCCTGCACCGCCTCGCGCGTCATGGCGCCGTTGAAGCTCTTTGGTTCGGGGTGCGCGTGGACAATGAAAACCCGCATTCCAGTTGGCTCCTGATCGCCCGGTTCGCCGAACGGTTTTTACCGTAAGTTCCCTGAGCGGCTACCTCACGCGGCACGGCTCGCGAGGGCTTTGTCCGCTTTCGAGGGAACTAAAGCGTCGTCAGAAGCTTTTTGATCTCTGAAGTTCCGCGCGATCGTCCGCGCGTGCATCTGTGGCGCACCAGCGCGACCTCGGACATATGAGCGACATAGTTGCACGTTAGCGTTGCATTCAAATTTCGACATTCCGGCAACTGCAATGTTCTCGTCCACGGGGGCTCACGATGGGATCGAGCGGCATTTCGGCGGAACTCTTTGTAATAACGGCAATTTCGTCGCCAACGCCAGGCCGCGATCCAAAGTCTCGCGGCTCGTGTCGGCGGCCTTGGCGCCAATCATCGGTGTGATGGTCCTCGCGGCCGGCTGCATCGGATTCGCGCAAAACGGGCAGGCGCAAGTCTACATCAACGACAAATACCCGATCCGCGATCCCGGCAAGGACGGGAACTCGCTGTCGCCGCCGCACATCGCCGCGACGCACGAATGTTCGAGCCACGTCTATGTGGATTCTTTCCTGCCGAAGGCGACGATCCGGGTCTATCTCAACGGCTCGACGCTGATCGGCAGCGCCACGCCGCATACCGGCTTTTGGGCGGTTCCGCTGTCAGTCCAGCTGCATGTTGGCGACAAGATCACGGCAACGCAGACCGTCAACGGCGTGATCAGCGCGGCGTCGGCACCGGCGGTCATCGATGCCATGCCGCAAACTCTGCCGACGCCGACGATCGATCCGAAGATTTATGCGTGCGGACGCATCGTGCCGGTGCACAACCTATTGTCCGGCGTCACCGTCGAGGTCACCGACACCACCACCAACACGCCGATCGGGTCGGGGTCGACGCCGAACCTCTGGGGCAGCGACTGGGATCCGGTCGGCACCTCCGCGCTGACCGCCGGTCACCAAATCACCGCCAAACAAACGGCATGCGGCAATCGGAACAGCAATCCGTCATCGCCCGCGACCGTGGTTCTGCCCGATCCGACGCCGATGGCCAGTCCCAAACTGGTGCCGCCCGTCGTCGGCAACGACACGCTCAGCATCGACGGCGTCTATACCGGCTCGCGCCTCGAGGCGGACAACACCGCCGTCAACCCGGCGGCCGATCTCGGCGCCGGCTTCTCCACCTCGGGCAATGTCTGGATGGAACTGCCGCAGCCGCTGACGGCGGGCGAGAATATCGTCGTCACCGAAACGCTGTGCAATGACACGGCGAAATCGCCGCCGGAAAAACCCGTCAGCAAATTGAATGCGCCGGTCCTGCTCGGCCCGATCTGTCCGGGGCAGGCCGACGTCAAGGTCGCCGATACGACGCTCAACGCCACGCTGGTGCTCTTAAAGAACGGCGCCGTCGTCGGCTATGGCGGCGCCGAGCCCGGCGACGCCACGCTCGACATCGCGCCGCAATTCGCCTTCGCCAATGGCGACAAGGTCAGCGTCGTTCAATATATCGGCCCGATCACCAGCCCGGGCTCGAATATCGTGCTGGTCAATTGCTCGCCGCAAAATGTGGTGACGCAGCACAACGACAATGCCCGGCAGGGCGCGCAGCTGCACGAGACCAAACTGACGCCCACAACGGTCTCCGGTCCGAATTTCGGGCTGCAGTATGAGCGCCATGTGATCGGAACGTTGCTGCCGCAAGCGCTCTACGTGCACGGCGTCAACGTCAAGAACGAGATCAGGAATGTGATCTATGTGGCCACCACGGAAGACGTGGTGTACGCCTTCGACGCCGACGATACCTCGCCCGACACCACCACCAATGTGAACGGCCACGACAACAACGGCAACGTGGTGCCGCTGCCGGAATCGACCAAATGGCTCTGGCGCACGTCGCTCGGCACGCCGCATGTCGGCGACATTTGCCCCGAGACGGTGCCGCCGATCGTCGGCATCACCAGCGCGCCGGTGATCGACGTCAGCGCCGGCGTCATGTACGTGGTCGCCCGCGATCAGCACGACGAGCACGGCATGGGCCATGATTACCTGCACGCGCTCGACATCGAAACCGGACATGATTTGCGCAGTCGCCAAGTCGGCGGGACCGACCCGGTGCACGGCTTCGTCTTCAACGACGCCTGCCAGCGCCAACGCCCGGCACTGTTGCTGCAGAACGGCGTCGTCTATCTCGGCTACGGCACTTATACGTGCGATGCAGGTTGCTCCAGCACTGAGCCGTATCGCGGATGGATCCTAGGCTTCCGCGCCACCGACTTCGCGCCCGCCGGCGCTTTCACCAACTCGCAAAGCTATAGCGAAGGCGGCATGGGCGTATGGGCGTCCGGCAACGGGCTCGCCGGCAGCAGCGACGGCTCGATCTTCTACCAGACCGGCAACGACATCGACGCAAGCCTCGCTGAGCTCGGCGATTCATTCGTCAAGCTGCACGGTGACGGCAAGTCGCTCGCGATGGTGTCGCATTATCAACCGCCGGCGGCGGGCAATTACCGCGCCGGCGACACCGATCTCGGCGCCGGCGGCCCGATGCTGCTGCCGGGCGGCAAGCTGATCGGCGGCGGCAAGGATGGAATGTTCTTCGTGCTGTCGCAGCACGATCTGACATCGGGACCGGCAAGCTTTCAGGCTTATTTCAATACCTTTCACTTGCCGACTCCGGGGACGCCGGGTCTCGACCCGAGCGATTCGTTGATCCCGGTTCCGTATTACAATGCGCCGACGACTTATCCGACCAAATGCCCGCCGGCCAGCGCCTACGGCGTCGCCAACGAAGGACAGCCCTGCTACATCGACGTCGCCGAATATAAGAATGGCGAGTCGTTTGGACCCAACATCCATATGGGTCCGGTGTTCTGGCGGCACGCCGCCACCCACGGCTTCGTCTACAAGATGTCCGAGAAGGACTATCTCAAGGCCTTCGACTACGACATCTCCGCCGGCACCGTGAACGCCAAGCCCGCGGCGGTCGCCGCCGTGCGGCCGGCCAAGGACGGCATGCCCGGCGGCTTCAGCTCCGTTTCCGCCAACGGCACGTCGAACGGCATCGTCTGGACGGTCGTGCAACAGGCCAACAGCATGTTCGGCGCCCCGCAGTCGGCGCTGTTCTACGCCCACGACGCGACCAACCTGCACGAGCTCTGGAATAACGACAAGGATCGCGTGGCGCTGGCCAAATTCACCGCACCGACCATTGCCGACGGTTATGTCATCCTGCCGAGCGTCGGGCAGTTTCAGGTCTATGGCATCTCTGAACGCAAGCGGATGCGGGAGATGGTCAATCTGCCGCTTCAGGAAGCCGTCAGCCAGCGCTTCGACAATAACGGTGGAGCGCAGGGGTTGCTCGGTCATCCGCAAGGCGATGTCCAGCGCACCGCCGATGGCGGTTTCCGCCAGGATCTCCAGACGCTCCTTGCCGGCGGCGGCTACGGCCAGGTGAGCGTGCCGCCGTCGGTGCAAATCGACCGTCCGATGTGCGATTCGAACAGTAAGTTCACGCCGAACGTGGCGGTGACGTCGTCATTGTTCGGCTCGGAGAAGACCGGCGTGCATTATGTCGTCGGCGAAATCCGCGACAAATTTCTCCAAGGCGGCGGCGTCGAGAAATTCGGTTATCCGCTCACCGACGAGATCCCGACGCCGGACGGCTTCGGGCTGATGACCCGCTTCGAGCACGGCACGATTTTCTGGTATCCGGGGCGGAACGCCGAGGTCGGCGAGCCGCAAACGCCGCCACTGCATGTGCTGCCGCTGCCTAATCATCACTAGGGTGGCCGGATCAGGCTCGCATTCCCCATCCAGGCTCGCCGCTCTTGTGACGGCTGCGTCAGTACGCCCAGAGCAATAGTCCGACGCCGAGGACAACCAGCACCATGCCGAAAGCTTCGCGCGCGGAGGTGCGCTGGCCGAAGGCGAAGCGCGCGATCAGCTGCGCGAACAGCACCTCGATCAAAGCCAGCGTGCGGACGCTGGCAGCGGTCGCGAGCGCGAACGCCAGGAACCAGAATTGCGAGGCGACCGCGCCGGCAAAGCCAGCTGACAGCGACGGTTTCCAGGACCGGGCAATGGCAAACAACACGGCCGGACTGCGCAGCATGAGATACAACGACAGCAACACGGCCTGCATGGCGATGCCGACCGCGAGCGTGAAGGTCGCCGCCATCATGAAATTCGATAATTTGAGATCGAGGATGCCGCCGCGAAAGCCGACCGCGGACAGCGCGAACATGCCGCCGGAGGCAAGCCCGATCAGCGTCGGTCTCATACCCCCGACCATTCCTCCGCGTTTGGTCGACATGATCACGACGCCGGCAGTGGCGACGATGATCGCCGTCATCATCGGCCATGTCAGCACGTCGCCGAGAAACAGGAGCCCGAAGAGGGCGACCTGGATCGGCTCGGTCTTGATGTAGGCGATGGTGACGACAAACGAGCGTTCGCCCATGGCGACGAGCATCAGCGCGGTGGCGGCAACCTGCGCGCCGGCGCCGAGCACGACCCACGGCCAGAAACTCCAACCCGGCCGTGGCAGCGGCGTTCCAGTCGCCAGCATCACGCCCACGAGGAATACCAGTACAAACGGCAAGCCGAACAGAAAGCGGACATGAGTGGCGCCGACGGTGCCGAGCTTGGTCGTCAGCTCGCGCTGCATGGCGTTGCGCAGCGTCTGGGCAAACGCGGCAATGACGGTGAAGACGGCCCACAGCCACGGCGTGGCCGTCACGCCGCCCGCTCCGCGACCACCATGTAGTTGACGTCCGTGTCGCGCGACTGCCGCCAGCGGTCGGCGAACAAATCATAGATCACGCCGGTCTCGCCGGTGACGCGCAAGCCCGCCTGCTCGATCGCGAGCTCGAGCTCGTTCGGCGTCACGAACTTGTCCCATTGGTGGGTGCCACGCGGCAGCCAGCGCAAGATGTATTCGGCGCCGACGATCGCCAGCGCAAAGCTTTTGGCGGTGCGGTTGAGCGTGGCAACAAACAACAGCCCGCCGGGTTTGACCATGGCCGCGGCGCGATCGACGAACAGAGCGACGTCGGTGACGTGCTCGACCACTTCCATGGCGAGCACGATGTCGAACAGCTCGCCGGCGTCCGCCAGCGTTTCCGCGGTCGCTTCGCGGTAATCGACGGTAAGTCCCGACTGCGCGGCATGGCGTCGCGCCACCGCGATGTTGCTCGCCGACGGATCGGCGCCGACCACGCCGGCGCCAAGGCGCGCCAGCGGCTCGGCGAGAATGCCGCCGCCGCAGCCGATATCGAGCATGCGCAAGCCTTTGAGGCTGTCGAGCCGCTTGGCGTCACGGCCGAAATGCTCGGCGGCGCGGTCGCGGACATAAGCGAGGCGGACCGGGTTGAACTTGTGCAGGGCCGCCATCGGCCCATGCGGGTCCCACCATTGGCCGGCCAGCCGCGAGAAGCGCGCGACTTCGTCGCGATCGACGGTGCCGGCTGATGTCGATTCCTGGTCCATTTTCTCTGTTAACTCTCTTCACGTCGCCCGGTTGTTCGCAAAAGTCGCGGACGCGACACTAGAACGTTGCCGCCCGCCGGCCAATGACCTTTGCGGGCCTTAGCCCACTCAAGCCCGCGACAAGCGCGCCGGTTGCGCTCACCCGCCGCTTGAACGAGGATCGCGCAAAAAGCCATCGACAAAAATCCGGAGAGGAAAAAAGATGCGTCGATTTTGGTGCAGTCTGGCTGGACTGGCGCTGGCGCTGAGCAACGCCGGTTCGGCGCGCGCGCAGGACGCGGTGAAGATCGGCATCATCATGCCGTATTCCGGTCAATTCGCCGATACCGCGGCGCAGATGGACAATGCCATCAAGCTTTACATCAAACAGCACGGCGACACGGTCGCCGGCCGAAAGATCGAGCTCATTCGCAAGGATACCGGCGGCGTCGCTCCCGACGTCGCCAAGCGGCTGGCGCAGGAATTGATCGTGCGCGATCACGCCGACATTCTCACCGGCTTCGTGCTGACGCCGAACGCGCTGGCCGCCGCCGACGTTTCCGCCGAAGCAAAGAAATTCATGGTGGTCATGAACGCGGCGACCTCGATCATCACCACCAAGTCGCCGTACCTCGCCCGCACCTCGACGACCACGCCGCAGCTCAATCAAACGCTCGGCACCTGGGCGGCGAAGAACGGCATCAAGCGCATCTTCACCATGGTGTCCGATTACGGCCCGGGCATCGATGCGGAAAGCGCCTTCCAGCTCGGCTTCAAGGAAGCCGGCGGCGCGATCGTCGGCTCGGTCCGCTTCCCGGTCGCCAACCCGGACTTCTCCGCCTTCGTGCAGCGCGCCAAGGACTCCAATCCGGACGGCATCTATATCTGGATACCCGGTGGCGCCCAGCCTGCCGCCATCGGCAAGGCGCTGGCCGAGCGCGGTATCGACACCGCCAAGGTGAAGGTGCTGGGCCAGGACGCGCTGGCCGGCGAAAGCGCCGTCAAGAGCATGGGCGACGTGGCGCTCGGCATCATCACCTGCGGCGAGTACGACTACAATCACGACTCGCCGCTCAATCATGCGTTCGTCAAGGCGTTCAACGACGACTACAAACGCAACCCCGATTTCTTCTCGATCGGCGGCTATGACGGCATGCACCTGATCTACGAGACCTTGAAAAAGACCGGCGGCCAAGCCGACGGTGACGCGCTGATCGCCGCCGCCAAGGGGATGAGCTGGCAAAGCCCGCGCGGCCCGATCCGCATCGATCCGGAAACCCGCGACATCATCCAGACGGTCTACATCCGTCGCGTCGAGAAAGTCGGCAATGAACTGGTCAATGTCGAGTTCGACAAGGTCGAGAACGTCAAGGACCCGGTGAAGGAGCGCATGAAGAATTGATGCGACGACGTCAACGCTTTTCTTTGTTCGCGGCGTCGGGCATGCTCCGCCGCAGCAAACAGTCTCACGTGCAGCCGTTGGCCTCACGTGCAGCCAACAAGTACGGGAGGACAAGAATGCAGCGTCTTTTGCTCGCGGGTGTCTTCGCTTTCGCCGCCGGTGTCGCGGCGACCGCGAGCCATGCGCAGGACACGGTGAAAATCGGAATAATACTGTCCTATTCCGGCCAGTTCGCCGACACCGCCGCCCAGCTCGACAACGGCATCAAGCTTTACGTCAAACAACACGGCGACACGGTCGCCGGCAAGAAAATCGAATTTGTCCGCAAGGATACCGGCGGCATTGCGCCGGACGTCGCCAAGCGGCTCGCCCAGGAGCTGATCGTGCGCGATCACGCCGACATCCTCGCCGGCTTCGCGCTGACGCCGAATGCGCTGGCCGCCGCCGACGTCTCCGCCGAGGCGAAGAAATTGATGGTGGTGATGAATGCGGCGACCTCGATCATCACGACCAAATCGCCATACATCGCCCGCACCTCGGTGACGACGCCGCAGCTCAATCAGACGCTGGGCACCTGGGCGGCCAAGCACGGCATGAAGACGGTCTACACCATGGTGTCGGACTATGGCCCCGGCATCGATGCCGAAACCGCTTTCCATATCGGCTTCAAGGAAGCGGGCGGCGAAGTCGCCGGCTCGGTCCGCTTCCCAGTCGCCAACCCGGATTTCTCCGCTTTCGTGCAGCGCGCCAAGGACGTCAGTCCGGACGCAATCTACATCTGGATACCCGGCGGCGCGCAACCCGGCGCGGTCGGCAAGGCCATCGCCGAGCGCGGCATCGACTTGACCAAGACCAAAGTGCTGGGCCAGGACGCACTCACCTTCGAAAGCGCGCTCAAGAGCATGGGCGACGCGTCGCTCGGCATCATCACCGCCGCCGACTACGACTACAATCACAACTCGCCGCTCAATCACGAGTTCGTCAAAGCCTTCAATGAGGAATTTCACCGCAATCCGGACATCTATTCGATCGGCGGTTATGACGGCATGCACCTGATCTATGAGGCGCTGAAGAAGACCGGCGGCAACGCCGACGGCGACGCGCTGATCGCCGCCGCCAAAGGCATGAGCTGGGAAAGCCCGCGCGGCCCGATCCGCATCGATCCGGAGACCCGCGACATCATCCAGACGGTCTACATCCGCCGCGTCGAGAGGGTCGGCAACGAACTGGTCAATGTCGAGTTCGACAAGGTCGAGAACGTCAAAGACCCGGTGAAGGAGCGGATGAAGAAGAATTGATGCGGCAATAGCACGCATCACTCCGCTGGGCGATTTCCGGGAAAAAGGGCGCAGGCAAGAACGAACGGATGGCGCCGCGAGCGCTCCAAGGTCGCGGCGCTTTTCTTTGCCGGCACGCTGGGGCATCCTGCGCAGCAAATAACAAAAACTGGGAGGATAGGATGAGGCGTTTTTTGCTGGGGCGTCTTTTGCTCGGCGCGGCCGCCCTGGCGGCTGGCTTGCTGGCGGCAACCGTCGCCGACGCTCAGGACACGATCAAGATCGGCGTCATTCTGAGCTATTCGGGCCAGTTCGCGGACCCGACGGCGCAAATCGACAGCGGCATCAAGCTTTATCTCAAGCAGCACGGCGACAAGCTCGGCGGCAAGAGCGTCGAACTGATCCGCAAGGACGTCGGCGGCATCAACCCCCCGGTCGCCAAACGTCTGGCGCAGGAACTAGTCACGCGCGACGGCGTCGATATCTTGACCGGCTTTTCGCTGACGCCGAACGCGCTGGCCGGCGCCGACGTTTCCGTCGAAGCCAAGAAGTTCATGGTGGTCTTGAACGCGGCGACGGCGATCGTCACCACCAAGTCGCCTTACATGGTGCGTGTCTCGTTCACGGTCCCGCAACTGAACCAGACGCTCGGCACCTGGGCGCGCCAGCAGGGCCTCAAGAACGTCTACACCATGGTGACCGATTATGGTCCAGGCATCGACGCCGAGGCGGCTTTCCAAAAAGGCTTCAAGGAAGCGGGCGGCGACGTCGTCGGATCGGTGCGGATGGCGGTGCAGAATCCCGACTTTTCCGCCTATGTGCAGCGCGCCAAGGATCTCGATCCGCGAGGCATCTTCATCATGATCCCGGGCGGCGCGCAGTCGCCGGCGTTCGGCAAGGCATTGGCCGAACGCGGCATTGATCCACAGAGGACCCGGGTCATGGGGCAACTCGAAATCACCGACGAGCATGCATTGGCGAGCATGGGCGACGTTGCGGTCGGCATCATCACCGCCGGCCACTACGACTACAATCACCATTCCAAACTGAACGAGGAGTTCGTCAAAGCCTACAACGCGGAATTCGGTCGCAATCCCGACTTCTTCTCGGTCGGCGGCTATGACGGCATGCACCTGATCGACCTGGCGCTGCAAAAATCCGGCGGCAAGACCGACGCGGACACGCTCGTGGCGGCGGCCAAGGGCGCGAGTTGGGAAAGCCCGCGCGGCCCGATCAGCATCGACCCGGAAACGCGCGATATCGTGCAGAACGTCTATATCCGGCGGGTCGAGAAGGTGGACGGCCGCCTCGTCAACGTCGAGATTGCCGAAATCCCCAATGTCAAAGACCCTTTCAAGGCGGCGATGAAGCCGTGAGGCAGCGGCTTTGTTGGGACGCAACCGTGCACGTTGACGATATTCGCGGTGGGCTGGACATGGCCGCCGAAAGATCGTGGCGCGCGCCGCCGCGTCCGCTAAACATGGTCCGGTGGAAACCGGTTTCTCGAAAACATCATGCTCCGCCAAAAAGTTAGAGCGCCGATCGCTTTCAATCTGAAGCGATTGTGCTCTAGGTTGTCGGTTCGATTTATCGGGGCCGTTCGGCATGCTTCCTCCGGTTTTTGGCGTCGTGTTCGACGGCCTCGCCTACGGCATGCTGCTGTTCCTGCTGTCGGTCGGACAGTCAGTGACGCTCGGCATGATGAATTTCATCAATCTGGCGCATTGCAGCTTTGCCATGCTCGGCGGCTACGTCACCGCCTCGCTGATGAGCCGTTACGGCGTGCCGTTTTTCGCCACGCTGCCCTGCGCCTTCGTCGTCGCCGCGGCGACCAGCGTGGTATTTGAGCGGACCCTGTTCCGCCGCCTCTATCGGGCGAGCGAGCTCGACCAGGTGCTGCTGACCATCGGCATTGTGTTTATCTCGGTCGCGGTCGCGGCTTATGTGTTCGGCACCGACCAGCAGCCGCTGCAGCTTCCGGCTTATTTGCGCACCTCGCTCACCTTCATGGGCATCCGCTTTGCGGTGTACCGGCTGATCCTGATCGGCTTGGCGCTGGCGATTACCATCGCGCTGGTGCTGGGGATCGAATACACCCGGTTCGGCGCCCGCGTGCGCGCTGCGGTCGACAATCAGCGCATGGCGCGCGGCCTCGGCATCGACGTTGATCGCACCTTCGCCGTCACCTTCGCGCTCGGCAGCGGGCTTGCCGGCCTGGGCGGCGCGCTTGCCGTCGAGATCATCGGTCTCGATCCCTCGTTCGCGCTGACTTATCTGATCTATGTTCTTATCGTCGTGTCGGTCGGCGGCCTCGGCTCGATCGCCGGCTCGTTCGCCGCCGCCATCGTGCTCGGCATCAGCGACGTCGCCGGCAAATATTACATTCCTCAGCTTGGCGCGTTCCTGATTTATCTGGTGATGATCAGCCTGTTGATGTGGCGCCCGCTCGGCCTGCTCGGGAGACGTTGAGCGATGGCGTTGGCCGGGAAGATCGAAAGTCCGCAGCTCTATCTTCGCGCCCAGACGCGGTGGCGGCCGATCGAAATCGTATTCTGGCTGGCGACGCTGTCGCCCTATGTGTTGTTTCCGAATTATCTCTCGCTCGCCAGCCAGATCGCGGTCGCGGCCTTGTTCGCGCTGTCGCTCGACCTGATCCTTGGCTATGCCGGCATCGTCTCGCTCGGCCACGCGGCCTATTTCGGCGTCGGCGCTTACACGGCCGGCCTCGTTTCCAAATATGGCTGGGGCGAACCGTTGAGCGGCCTGGCATTGGCGGCGCTCGCCGCCGGCATCGTCGGCTACGCCACGAGCTTCGTCATCTGCCGCTTCCGTCATCTCGCTTTGATCATGCTGACGACCGGCTTCGGACTGTTGCTGGCGGAGCTCGCCAACACAGCGGGCTGGCTGACCGGCGGCATGGATGGCCTGCAAGGCATCCACACCTGGAAGGTTCTCGGTTATTTCCACCTCGATTTGTACGGCTCCACCGCCTACGGCTACGCGCTCGCCGTGCTGTTCGTGCTGTTTCTGTTCGCCCGGCGGGTCATCCATTCGCCGTTCGGCCTGTCGCTGCGCGGCATTCGCGAGAACCTGGTCCGCATGCCGGCCATCGGCGCGCCGTCGCGCGCCCATATCCGCACCATCTACACGATCGCCGCCACGCTCGCCGGGGTCGCCGGCGCCATATTGGCGCAGACGACGGAAACGGTGTCGCTGGATTCGCTCGGCTTCGAGCGCTCGGCCGAGGTGGTGGTGATGCTGGTCCTTGGCGGCGCCGGCCGGCTCTACGGCGGGCTGGTTGGAGCGGCGGTCTTCATGATCGCCCGCGACCAATTCTCCGGCATTCAGCCGCAATACTGGTATTTCTGGATCGGCATCCTGCTGGTCGCCGTCGTGATCTTCCTGCCGAACGGCATTCTCGGCGGCCTCGCGCGACTGACCGCACGGTGGAGCCGATCTTGAGCACACCGGCTTTGGCGACCCGCGGTCTCGCGAAAAATTTCGGTTCTCTCGTCGTCGCCCGCGACATCGCGATCGAATTGCCCAAGGGCGTGCGCTACGCCTTGATCGGCCCCAACGGCGCCGGCAAGACGACGCTGATCAATCTGATCACCGGCATGCTGCGGCCCGACGCGGGCCAAATCCTGCTCGACGATGCGGATATAACGACGCTGCCGCCCGACCAACGGGTGCGCCGCGGGCTGGTCCGCACCTATCAGATCAATTCACTGTTTCCGCATCTCACCGCGCTCGAATCGGTGACGCTCGCGGTGTGCGAGCGCACCCGCGCCGCGCAAATCTGGTGGCGTGAGCTTCCGGCCTATCGGCACGAGATCGACGAGGCCTACCAGATTCTCACGACGCTGACGCTCGCGTCGGTGTGCCATCGTCCAACCCGCGAACTCGCCTATGGCCAGCAGCGCCTGCTCGAGATCGCGCTGGCCCTGGCGACCCGCCCGAAAGTGCTGTTGCTCGACGAGCCGGCAGCCGGCGTGCCACGCGAGGAAAGCTCCGAGTTGTTTGCCGCCATCGCCGGTCTGTCGGACGACATCACGGTGCTGTTTATCGAGCACGATATGGAGCTGGTGTTCCGCTTCGCCACCCGCGTCATCGTCATGGTCGGCGGCCGTGTGCTGCTCGAAGGCCCGCCGCACGAGATCGCCACCGATCCGCAGGTGCGCGCGGTCTATCTCGGCCGGGCCGGAGAGCCGCGTCATGAGCCGCACCATGGCTGAGCCGCTCCTCGCCTTCGACAACGTGCGCGCCGGCTATGGCTCCGCCGTCGTGCTCGACAATGTCGCATTTGCGCTCCCGGAGCGCGGCAGCCTCGCCGTGCTCGGCCGGAACGGCGTCGGCAAATCGACGCTGATGCTCACCATCATGGGCTATACGCAGATCGGGCGCGGCCGCGTCGTCTGGCGCGGCCAAGACATCACGCGGCGCCCACCGCATCGCCGCGCGCTCGCCGGCATCGGTTGGGTGGCGCAGGAGCGCGAGATTTTCGCCACGCTGACGGTCGAGGAAAATCTCACCGTCGCCGCCCGAGCCGGGCGCTGGGACTTGCCGGCGGTGTACGATCTTTTCCCGCGGCTCGCCGAGCGGCGCCGCAATTTCGGTAACCAGTTGTCCGGCGGCGAGCAGCAGATGCTGGCGATCGCCCGCGCGCTGATGACCAACCCGGCGCTGTTGTTGCTCGACGAGCCGCTCGAAGGCCTGGCGCCGATCGTGGTCGAGGAGCTCGCCGCCGCGATCCGGCGCATGGCGAGCGAAGATTCGGCAGCGTTCATTCTGGTCGAGCAGCACGCCGACATTGCGCTGGCGCTGACGCAGAAGGCGCTGGTGCTGGAGCGCGGCCGCGTCGTCTATAGCGGCGGTTCGGCGGATTTGCTCGCCGACCACGCCGCGCTCGACCGGCTCATCGGGTTGCGGCTGGCGGAAGCGTAACCGCATTCGCCTTTGCGATCACCACAAGCTCCTCCCACAGCTTCGCGGGGATCGGAATGCCCGATTTGCGCCGTGCGGCTTCGGTGCGTTCGGCGCGTTCCCCCGGGAGCCGGATTTCGTCGAAGCCCTCCTGACGCGGTAGTGATTTGATGATCGCCGAAAGCGCATCGGCGTCTTCGACAAAACCCCCAAGCGGCCGGAAGCTGGCGACATCGATCGCCAGGATGGCGATATTCTGCGAGAGCGATTTACGCTTTTCCGGGCCGAGCGCGCGCGCCTGAATCGGCGCTGCCGCCAGCACGCTCGCCAGCATTTCGAACATCAAGCCGAGGCCCGAGCCCTTGGCGCCACCGAGCGGCAGCAGGACTTCCGCCTTCGCCGGATCGGTGGTTGGCTCGCCCTGCGCCGTGAGCACCGTGCCCGGCGGCAGCGCCGCGCCGATTGCCTTGGCCTGCAGAATGGTGCCGTTAGAAATGACGCTGGTCGCCATGTCGAGCACGATCGGGCGGTCACCGCTCGGCACGGCGATCGCGATCGGGCTGGTTCCGAGGCTTGCGACGCGCGCGCCGTGATACGCCACGAAAGCCGGCCCGGCGCCCATGATCAGCCCGGCGCAGCCGCGCTGCGCCATCCACTGCACATAGCGGCCGATTGCGCCGGTGTGCGTCGTGTCGCGCAGGAGACCAAAGCAAACCCCGGCTTTGCCCGCCCGCTCGGCGGCGATGGCGATGGCCTGCATCATCGCCACCGGGCCGAAGCCGCGGCCGCCATCGACGACGAATGTCGCAGCGCGGTCGTGTACCAATTGCGGCTTGGTCTTCACATCGATATCGCCGCGTTCGATCATCCGCAGATAGAACGGCAGCCGTGAGACGCCGTGTCCGTCGACGCCGCGCAGATTAGCCCAGACCAATCCGTCGGCGACGACGGCAGCATCCTCGGCACGCGCACCTTTCGCCGCGAGCGCGTCGCGGATGAAGCGGGCAAGTTCCGCGTGATCGACCGGGATTTTGCTCTGCGTCATGCGCGCGCCGGAAAATAAACGTCGAGCCAGTTGCGCAGCACGTTCCAGACGCGCGCCGAGTTCTCGTTGAACAGGAAGTGGTCGACGCCGCTGAACAGATGCAGCTCGGCCGGCTGGCCGGCGCGCTTGAACATCTCGATCGACTGCTCGGTCGGCGTCACCGAGTCGTTGGCGGAGTGGATGAGCAGGAGCGGCCGCTGCGCGATCTTGCCGACCACCTCCTCGGCGCGGAAGTCGAACATGCTCTGCGCCGTCTCGGCCGGAAACATCTCGACCGAGTTGGTCGCGAGCATCTCCACATTTTGCTGGTCGAGGCGTTCGCGCACATGCTTCGGGATCGGCACAATGTCGTCGCGTGGCACCATCAGCGATTTCCCCGTACGGGCGCGATAGGCGCGCCCTTCCGCCAGCATGGCTGTGAATTTCGCCCAGGCTTCAGGCGTCGGATGCTGGCCGCGAAACTTGCGCTCGCCATGCCCCCAGCCGCCGTTGGAAATGACCGCGGCAACGCGCCGATTGGTGCCGCCGGCATAGACCGCGACCGCGCCGCCGAAGCTCGAGCCGATCACGCCGATGCGATCGGGATCGACCGCGGCATGCCCGGCAAGGAAGCTGAGAGCGTTGCCGAGGTCTTCGGCTTGTTCGAGGCAGATCACCCGGCCGAACTCGCCTTCGCTCTTGCCGCAGCCGCGCATGTCGAAGCGCAGCGTCACATAGCCGAATTCGCTCAGCACCCGTGTCGGCTGCAGCACGCCGGCCGAGTCGCTGTTTCCGCCGAAGCCGTGCAGCACCAGGAACGCCGCGCGGCGCTCCCCCGGCTGCAGATCTGCGGGCGTACCGACCGCGCCATGCAAACGCAGGCCGGCCGACGGAATGCTGACGATCTCTTCGTTCATGGCGGCCGAACGTAGCCCGGATCGTGCGACGGCGAAATCCGGGCGGCGCTACGTCGCGACGAACAGGATCGCGGTGTCGCAGCGCTCCAGCACCGCGGCGGCCATATTGCCGAAAAACAGCGTCTCGCCCGGCCGCCGGCTGACCCCAAGCACGATCAGGTCATAGCCGCCGCGGCTGGCTTCCTTGAGGATCGCGTCTTCGGCAGCGACATCGACGCGCAGCGCGGTGCGTAGCCGCGCGTCGTAGCGATCCGCAAGCTCGGCGATGTCCTTGAGCACCGCCTCCTCATTGCGCCGCATCGCCGCGCCGCGGCGCGTACGGCCGCGCCGTTCGCCGTCGGAGCGGCCGCTGGCGACATAGAGCGCGCTGACCCGCGAGCCGCCGGACCGCGCCAGCGCAAAGCCAGTCTCGGCGGCGCGGCGCGACATGTCGGTGCCGTTGATCGGGATCAGGATTCTGCCGATCGGCTCGTTGCCGTTTGCCAGCCCGCCGCCGGCGATGGCCACGGCAAGCGGTCCTTCGAAACCATCGACGATGCGTGTGATCTCGGGGCTGAAGCCGCCGCGCGGGCCCCGCGTCTTATCGATACCAACGATCAGGAGGTCGTAGCCCTTCTGCGCCTCGTCAGCGACGGCTTGGGCGCTCGCCACCCGCCGCGTGCGCGCAATCACGTCGACCGTGCCGCGGGTCTGTTCGTCCGGATTGGCCGCCAGCGTCACGGTGCTTTCGGCAGCGGCGCGCACTTTGTCTTGCAGCTCTTCCTTGTCTTCACCGCCGCGCCGGCGCGGCCATTTGCCTGCTCCAAGCTCGATAATGGTGGTCGGCTTGTCGCCGGACCCGGCGATGGCGCCGGCGAGCCGCGACGCGAACGCGCCATTGGCGCTGCCGTCGACGGCGAGCAGCAAGCGTTCGAGGTTGGGGACGAAACCGCGGGCATCGAGCTCTTCGCGCTCGAGCCGCTGACGTTCCCCCTTGCGGTATGGCAGCCGGCGCAGCGCCCAGCGCAGCATCGGCGGCATCGCCAGTGTGGTGATCACCGCCATGCCGACGATCAGCGTATAGAGGTTGCGGCTGAAGACGCCGGCCGACAGGCCGATCGAGGCGACGATGACTTCGGTCGAGCCGCGCGCATTCATGGCGCAGGCCAGCGCCAGCGATTCGGCGCGGGTGAGCCCGCCGAGCTTGCCGCCGACAAACGCGCCGGCGAATTTGCCGACGCTGGCGATGACGATGAGGCCGGCGGCCAGCAGCAAGAGATTGGGATCCCGCAAGATGGTCAGGTCGGCGCTCAGCCCGGCCAGCCCGAAGAACACCGGCATGAACAACGCCGCGATCAGGCCGCGCAATTGCTCGTCGATATGGCGGGTCAGGATCGGCGATTCCCCGATCAGGACACCGGCGACGAAGGCGCCGAGCACGGTCTGCACGCCGATCAGATAAGTGATCAACGCCATCGCCATCATGATCAAAAGGATCACGGTGATGACGGCGTATTCGCTGGTGAAATTATCGTTGGTCCAGCGGATCAGGCCGGAGACGAGGCGCCGGCCGACGGTGAGGCTAACACCCAAGAACAGCAGCGTGCCGAGAATGGCAAAGCTCACCGACCGCAAGTCGACCGTGCCGGACGACGCCAGACCGAACGAAACCGCGATGATGATCCAGCCGCTCGAATCCTCGAGGATGGCGGACGCGACAATGATCTGGCCGATATCGCGGCGCATGAAGTTCATTTGGCGCACCACCATGGCGACGATCTTGATCGACGAGATCGATAACGCGGTGGCAAGGAACAGCGCGGTAACGAAGCGCGACTGCGGATTGGGCAGGATCGAATCCGGCAGCATTTCGCCGAGCGCGAAGCCGCAAATGAACGGCAGCGCGACGCCGGCCGCGGCGACGGCTACCGCCGCCCGCCCGACGCGCCGCACCAGCCGCAGATCGGTCTCCATCCCGGTCAAGAGCAACAGCATCAGGATGCCAAGCTGAGAGACGGCATTGATCATGCTCTGCTGCTCGACGGTTTGCGGAAACAGCGTGTGGAAAGCACCGGGCCACAGAAGGCCAAGCACCGAAGGCCCGAGCAAAACGCCGCCGAGCAATTGGCCCATCACCGCCGGCTGACCGAGCTTCTGCATGATTTCGCCGAGCCCGCGGCCGACCAGGAGCAGAATGGCGAGCGCGCCGAAAAAGATGGCCTCGGAAGCACCGGAGTGGTTTGGCTCCGCGGCAAAAGCGACGGAGACCGCGGCGAGCAAAGCAATGACGGCCGGCAGACCGCGCCGCGCGAGCGTCAGCGGCGCGGCCGCCCACCGTGCCAGCTTGCGGTGACGAGGAGGATGCAGCGCTTCACTCCCGCGTTGATTTTTCGCCAAAATCGGGCAGCCCCGCGCGTCCAAATCAACGCCTCGTGCGCGGGCGCGTTCCCCCGCTCTAAGCGCTTTCTGGCTGGGTCGCCGTGTCCATCGCCCGGTTCGGCCAGCGTTCATGCGTGAGCGGCACGATCATGCGAATGGAGAAGCCGTCGCGCCTGTAGCTGGAATGCACCTCACCGTTCATTTGCCGCTCGATGACGAGACCGATCAACCGCGAGCCGAATCCAGTGCGCCGCGGCCGGCGCGTCGGCGGACCATCACGCTCGATCCAGTCGAAGGTCAACGTCATGCCGCGGTGCGACGGCGCGACCGACCAGTTCAGCTCGAGCCTGCCCTGCGGGACCGACAGGCTGCCATGCTTGACCGCATTGGAGGCCAGCTCGTGCAGCGCCGCGCTCAAGCTGAAGGTCGGGTCTGGCTCGAGGTCGACATGCGGCCCGTGAAACGAGGTGCGGTCGAGAAACGGCCCCAGTACCACGCGCAGCAGGTCGTTGAGCGACGTCGATTTCCAGCCGGCCTCGGTGATCAAGCGATGCGCGTTCGCCAACGCCATGACGCGCGCCTGATAATTGCTCGTCAGCTCGGCCATGGTGCGCGAATTCCTGGCGGTCTGCGAAAACAGCGCCAACAGTTGAGAGAAAAGATTGCCGGAGCGATGGCGCAGCTCGCGGATCATCAGCTCATGGCGCTGCTCCAATTGGCGGCGTTGAATGGCGCCGGCGACCAGGTTGGCGACGGCGGCAAGAAACGAGCAGTCCTGGGCACTGAACTGCCGGCGGCGGCTGGTGCAGACGCCGAGTACGCCATAGGCACGGCCATCCGGACCGGCGATGATGGTGCTCATGCCGCTGACACAGCGGTGAACGCGCAGATATTCCGGGACCGCAAAACGGGCTTCAACCGCAAAATCTTCGGTCACGACCGGAAGGGCAGCAGCCAATATGTAACGGGCACAATCGTCGCGTTCTTTCGACATGACGATGGACCCGATCGACCCCTCCTTCCAGCCGAACCCGGCGCGCAGCAACAGGTCGTTATCGCCGGGCATCAGCTCCAGGACTTTGACAAAATCGACCGGTAGCGTCAGCGCCACGGTCGAGACCACGTCGTTGAGGAGCCGCTCGATGTCGGTTTCCGCAAGCGCCCGCTCGCCGAGCTGGGCGAGCGCTTCCTGTTGTTTGGCGCGGCTGCGCAGCTCCTCCTGCAGCTTGATCCGCT
>Ga0210390_10001914_pt1 | contig 19110 bp, 6 predicted proteins | sample IncBWH11OmetaG_FD_161050 | JGI IMG/M metagenome (GOLD analysis project Ga0210390, IMG submission 161050) | Forest soil microbial communities from Barre Woods Harvard Forest LTER site, Petersham, Massachusetts, United States - Inc-BW-H-11-O ... | reverse complement strand
CCACTTTTGCGGCGATTCGACGCGGACGAGTCGCAAATAAGCCTCGTGGACCAAAGCCGTCGCCTGCAGCGTCTGCCCCGGTTTCTCTTGGCCCAGCCTGACGGCCGCAAGTTTCCGCAGCTCGTCGTACACCAGTGGCAACAACTTCTCTGCCGCGGCCGGATCGCCTTGGTCGATTGCGGAAAGGATTCGCGTAACGTCGCTCATATCAGGTCAAAAGAAGCCTTCGATATCGTTCATCTGAGCATAGCCACACGCCGCTTGCCGAATCTACCTCTTGCGGTCGCCGCCCTATTCGACGAGCGACCAGTGCCGCCGCGGCTCCTCATCCGCCGGCATTATCTTGGAGCGATAGCAATAAGATGACTCGGAATTCGCGTGCCGAAAACCGTTCGAATTCTGCAACCGATCTCTGGGAGTTTTGTGCGCTTACGCGGCCCGGGGCTGCATTCCGCCAAAACGTATGGCAATCTGGTGCACGGAACAGCGTGCCAAAAACGGATGAGTTTCCGGTGCCTGTCATGGCGTCAATTAACGGTCGTTTGATGGCGATCCCGGAAAACGTATGGATTTCGCGAAATCCGTTAGAGATTTCGTCCGACTCGCGTTTGGTGTGGTCTGCCAGAAGCCTCGGAGTGTCGGACAGACGCGCGCAAGCTGGCATGGCTGATGGCTCAAATCTCGCGGTCCCTGTCACTCGACGCCTCTCTCTTGCGTGGCACCAATGGCGCGTTGCAGAAAATTCACGAAGTTTTCCCACATTTGCCTTCTCGCGTTGCGCGGACTGGCGGCGTCATGACGGCGAATGAGGCCGCCGTCGTCGAGTGCGACTTCGAGTTGGCCGGCAATCGAGAGAGGGTTCGACCCGAGGCGCAGGACGTCGGCAGGCCAATCAATTCCGTGATGCGCAAGCTCGCTGCGCATTGCCGTCAAATCCCAGACCTGCGCGGGCAGTCGTTCGTCCACTGGTGAAGTCACGAGGACCCGCTGGTCAGGGCTGAACGTTATTGTCGAGGCGGCAGTCTGGTCTGCCAGCGTTACGTGAGCCCAGTCCTTGCCAGTTGTCGGGTCGACGAGACGTAGGATTCCATTGGGCTGAGCGACGGCGAGGACTCGGCTGTCCGGAGAAAACGCAATTCCCAATCCGGTGGGGGTCGTTCCCTCCGCGTGTAGCCGGCCGACGCAACTCCAGTCGCTAGTCCGCCAAAGTGTGATGCCGTCCGGACTGGCTGCCAACAGGCGGCCGTCGCCGCTGAATTGCAGGACTCCGTGGCGCCCCACGGCCAAGTCCGCCAGATGCGCTCCTGAGAGGGCATCCCAAACAGCCGCGCCTCCGTCGTTCCAATTGGCGATTGCCGCGTAATGGTTGTCATCGCTTGCGGCGCTTTTTCTCGCATCGCGATCGGTTTGCAATCGAACAGCCGCGGTGTGATGGCCGGGATGCAAGATTGCCCAGCCACCATTCGAATCTGCGAGCAATATTGTCTCCCCCCGGGCGTTCATGGAGAAGGTGCCTGGCTCGACGGGTCCGGCAAGCTGCTGGGGCGAGTCAAATCGCACCAGGGTTCGGGCTACTGTTGGTGTTTCGTTGGGAACCGCCGATGATTTCTCGATGTGGCGCGAGAAGCGGAAGACTCCCGCGTTCATTCCAACGACGAGCCGCCCCGCATCGTCGAAATCCGCGAGGCAAGGACCGATCGGACAACTTAGCAGTCGCTGGGCAGTCCGGACGTCCCAGAATTCCAAGCCGCCTTCGCTGGAGGCCGCCAAGACGCGGGCCTCGGGACCCACTGCGACCTTGAAGCAAAACCCCAAAGGTCGGCGGACTGATTGAGCCAATGTTCGGCAGACGCCGGGGGTGAGCTCCGTCAAAACGGCGTCATGAACTGGATCTCCCAGAAACAAGATCTTTCCATCGTCCGCGATGTCGCAGGCGCGGTTCTTGAACCCGTGAACCTCGAGTAAACGCTGTCCGGCGCCAAAGTCCCAAACCAGCAGTCGTTGGTCCCATAAGCTGTGCGACACCAAGAGTGAGCCATCGTCATTGAACAACAATTGCGAGGGAACTCCGCGGTGTTGAAACGCGACTAGCTGCGTGCCTGTTTTGACATCCCAGACAGTGATTCCCGCCGTGTTGCCCCACACCGCTAGATATTGCCCGCTTGGGTGCCAGGCGAGACGAGCTGTCGGGGACTTCCCCACAAGAAGCTCGCGTTTGATCTCGCCCGTGTCCCACGAAATCACCTGCACGTTGGAGCCCACGCAGACAGCCACCTGTCGACTTGCCGAATCGAGGGCGAAGCGAGAACGGGCCATGCCTCTACCGAGCGGGCGCACTGCAATCCCCGTTTCCACATTCACGAGCTTCATGCCCGCAACCGGTTGACTGTAGGCTGCGTGTCGGCCGTCGGGCGCGAATGTAAAGTACTGCGCGTCTGCGGCTTCCCAGGCGAGTTGCGGTTGCGGTCCGTCAACACGCCACAATTTCGTGCCCCTCTCGCCGCTGGCCGCGACGAAACGGCCGTCGGGCGAGAGAGAGACTCTGTCGTGCCGGCCCGGATTGTCCACAGTCCACAACGCCTGGCCGTCCGAGAGACGATAGCCGACGAGCGGCCCGTTCTCGACAGCGACGATGTATCGGTCGCCGGCCCGCGACATGTCGCACGAGCCGCTTTCTTCGGGCCACGGGCCTAGAGTGCGGATCACCCGCATGTCGCACCGCGCAATGGACGACAACGTCGCGCTTCGAAGCTCGATCACGCGGTCCTCGCTTCTGCCAACAATGTCGAGCAGTCCGACCGCTTTGTCGATCGTGTCAAGGGCCGCGAATCGTTGCCCGACCTGGCGGCTGCCGTTGCGAGTGGTCACCTCCGCCATGTAGGCGTCCCATAAGCGGCGCTGGGCCGATTGATTGGCGACGCGTTCTGATTGCTCGGCTTGCTCGGTTTTGGCCAGTTCGCGACGAAGCATGGCGGTGTACCAAAACGACAGCGCAGCAATCCCCAGGAGTAGCATCGCCACGGAACCAAGAGCGAAGGCCCATGGCGGATTGCGGCGGCACCAGCGCCAAGTGCGTTCGGCGGCGCCGGCCGGCCGAGCATGAACTGGCACGCCGGCGAGGTAACGCTCCAGATCAGCGCGCAGTTCGGCGGCAGAGGCATAGCGGCGGCCGATCTCTATGTTCAAACACTTATCGCAGATTGTTGCCAGATCGCGCGGCGTGTGTGGCGCCAATCGGTGGACCGAAATCGGTTCACTCGCGGCGAGTTGCTGCAGGATTTCCATGGGAGAGGAGCCGCAGAACGGCGGCCTTCCGGTCAACAATTCGTACAAGATCGCGCCTAGCGAATAGACGTCGGTGGCAGGACCGACCTCCTGCGTCCTGCCGGCGGCTTGCTCGGGTGCCATGTAGCTCGGTGTGCCGAGAAACGCGCCCGTCTTGGTGTGTGGGGACGCTTCGTCGTGAAAGAACTTCCCGAGGCCGAAATCGGTGATCCTGACGTCAAGTCCCTCTTGATCCGAGGCGATCAGCACGTTGGCCGGTTTGAGATCACGGTGAATCACGTGATGATCGTGCGCAAACTGCACGGCCCCGGCCAGCTTGATCATGAGCTGTGCCGCGGCGCGGGCGGGCCAAGGAGCTCCGTGCAGACGAGCCGCCAGCGTCCCGCCTTCGATCAGTTCCATGGCCAAAAAGGGGAGGCCGTCGTGTTCGCCAAAGTCATACACCTGCACGATGTGCGGATGACGCAACGAGGCGACCGCGCGGGCTTCCGATCGGAAGCGGGAAAGCAACTCCTGGTTGCTAGCGTCGACGGTCCGGACCATCTTCAACGCGACAAACCGATTCAGGGCGACCTGACGCGCCTTGTAGACGACACCCATGCCGCCTCGGCCGATCTCTTCCAGAATTTCGTAACTGGCGTCGAACTCCGGCGAAGTGGCCGACGGCTCAAACACGGAAGTCCCAGATTGTCCGGACAGGCTCCCCTCTGCGTCCGTCTCGTCGTCAACGGCCTCGAGCGCGCGGTGAAGGCCAATCTGCTTTGACAGTTCCTCTGCAAACGCCGGGAACCGCTGTTGATATTCGGCGGCGCCGGGAGATTCACCCGCCCCCTCGCGAGCAAGGTACTCGGCATAGATGATGTCGACCGCCAATTCTGGATCGTTCGACAAGGCAGGAAAGCGGGCCAAATAGCTCTCGGCGGGCCTCGCGTCGTCTCGCCGCCAGCGGACGTCGATGTCGGCCTGCACCATCGCCGCCAACTCGCCCGGCGAAATACCGGGATGCTCGGCAATCAACGCTTCGAGCTGGGGTTTCCGGCCATCCTGCCACGCGCGCAACAACCTAGCGACGGGCCCATCCTTGATCGTTTCGGATCGGGGGGCAGGATCGCTCGGGCTAAATGGGTCCACGTGTATCACGATCGAGAAACGAACTGAGCAAACGAGCGCCGCCTTTCTCTTTATCGCCAACGGCGTAAAAATCGCACGGGGTCCATTCTACTCAGCAATCCCCAATTGGCGCGTGAGCCGCTCAATTCCCCGTGACATCTGCATCCGGCGAGCCTGTCCGCTGCCTCCGAGCCTTGTGGCAACCTCTTCCCAGCCAAGGCCTTGATTGCGCAAATCGATGATTTGCCGCTCCTCGTCGCTGAGCAAGGTTCGCACGCGTTCCAAGATCTCTTTTCGAGCGACGATCTCGCTGGGAGACGGCTGGCCATCGGCCACTCGACCGAGGGCATCCGGGTGCTCGCTCACTCGGCGGATGTCGCGTATCTGTCGCCGCTCGGACCGCACGCGCGACACCAGCTTATTGCGCGCCATGGTGACCAGGAGCCGAGCGAGCTGGTCGACGTGTTCGAGCTCGAATTGGCCGTTCGCGGCCCGCGCGAAGAAATTTGCCAGCACCGATTGGCTGACGTCGAGCGAGTCGAAAGCCCGGTTGACCTGGCTACCGCTGATTCTCAGCCGGACCTCCCGACGAATCAGGGTCTCGAAGCGTTTAACCAGCTCCTCGGCCGCTTGATCGTCGCCCGCCCGAATTCGTCGAACGAAGTCGGCGAATCCGGGGTCACCGGCCTCAACGGACGCATCAAGTGATTTTGTTGGAATTTTTCCATCCACAGGCGTGCGTTCCCGCGGCGGATGGCGTTACCCAAACGGTCCTGCCGCCATCGTTTCCACCGCCCAGTCTACCACGGCAGTGGGGCACACACATACACCCCCCAGGGTGTTCGTGCAGAAGCCCCCATCTTACCGGAGCGTCCCGAATGAAGTGGCCAACGTCATCTCTTCGGAAACGGCGGCCCCGGCCGCGTAAGAATAAACCCAGTGCCAAGGGCTTTCGAGGTCGTTGGTCCGCAGAGATTCAACCTTTGGAAGACCGGGCGCTTCTGTCCGCTGGGCAGGATCTCGTCAACCAACTCAAGCCTTATCAAACTGCGCTGACGACGGCCATCAATGCGGCCACCAGTTTGCCTCTGATCGGCAATCAATTCAAAAGTGTGCAGCAGTTCAACACAATTCTGCAGGACTCGCTCAACAGTATTGAATCGCAGACCCAGAACCTCACCAGCGGCCACTATCAACTGGCTGTTCCACTCCCCGCGATCTCGCAGACTTTCCAGTTCGATCTGGGGTTGAACAGCTTCCTTCAGTTTTCGACGTCGGGGGGCGTGGCAGTCACCTTCAATCCGGTGCTCAACATCGGGTTCGATTATCAGAACGGCAGCGCCACACTCGATGCCTCGCAGTCAAATCTGGATCTCGGCCTCAACGTCTCGCTGCCGAACTTCACCGCGACGCTCACCTTCAACAACCTGCTGTATGCGAATGCCGTCGACGAGGGGACCAATTTCAGCATGCACCTGGGATTTGGTTTCGACACCGACGGCAGCATCGACCCCCATTTTTCGGGGGATGCGAACGTCTTGCTGGGGCTGACATTGAGTTTCGTCAACCCGGCCTTGAACGCGCCGTTCAATCCGGTCTTCAAGACCGATTTCGACATGGATTGGTCGATCGACACGACGTCGAATCAGTTGGAAGCCCCGACGATCAAGCTGAAGAATTTCTCGCTCGACATCAGCAGCTTCGTGCACGGCTTCCTCGGCGACATTCTCGCGACGGTTCAAAAATACACGAAACCGCTCGAGCCGTTCATCGACGTCTTCGACAAGCCTGTGCCGATCTTGAGCGCGTTTGACGGCAACGAAACCATCGGGGACCTGTTGCTCCAAGGCGCGGGCTTCAGCCAGGACCAGCAAGACCGCTTCGACCTGATGGTGCAGGTCATCAAGTCGGTGAACACGATCGATCTGTCAGGAAGCACCGATTCCGGTCTTCTCGATTTCGGCGATATTTCGCTGACCGGCGACGCGCGAAACGCAAACGGTTTCAACTTCGATACAAGTCAGCTGACCAGCGTCGCCAGCCAGATTTTCGGTAATTCGGCGCTGAAGGACGTGCAGGACACGCTCCAATCGGTGGCCAGTTACACCGGGCTTGTTTCGACGGGGGGGATGCAGTTTCCGCTGCTGGATGATCCTGCTCCCGTGATCGTCGGCATTCTCACCGGCCAGACGAAGGACATGTTTACCTTCAGCACGGGCCGGCAGCACTTCGAATTGGCGCCAAGCGTCGGCTTCGGCATTCCAGACGTCTTGGGCGTCTTTCTTTCGGCCGGAATCGTTTTCGATGCCGATCTCACGATGGGATACGATACGGCCGGCTTGATCAAGTTCGTGCAGGACCCCGACAAAAACCCGGAAGATCTGCTCCATGGCTTTTACTTCGACAACGGTATCGACACGACGGATCCGCCGGTTCCCGATGTCCCCGACCCGCGCAACACGGCCATTTACCTGCACGGTTTTGCGGAGCTCGAAATATCCTTTGGCCCCACGGTTACCGGCGGGCTCTACGGAGACCTCAGTTTCGAGCTGGCCGATCCCAATCCGGGCGCGGCATCGTCGCACGTGTATCTGGACGACATGATCTCGAACCTAGCCTCGGGCGGTCAGGTCCTCAAGGCCAGCGGAGAGCTCTACGCCGATGCGTCGATTTCAATCACGATTCCGGACCCGATCGGCCCCGATATCACGCTGTTCAAATACCATATCGCTCATTACGACATCCTCAACGAGAATCCGCCTCCGCCGCCGAACCTCGGTCTTCCGGTCGTGGTGATCGACTCGACCACTCTGCACACGATCGCCCTCGACCCGACCAAGATGACGCCCGGCTCAACGGTGACCGTCGAGCCGTTTTCTGGGTTTACCGAGGGCGGCGACGTCGACGACGGCATTCGGGTCGATTACCCCGGTGAAATCGATCTCTATGTCGAGCGCAAAGACGGCGCCAACAGCGATTACTACAACTTCGTCGGAATAAACGGCACGGTCCCGGACGGCGTGTCGATCAACGTCAGCGATCCGTTCCGGGTGTTTGCCGACGCCGGCGCCCCGAATCCTGCGCCGGCCCAAACAAAGCCCGGCGTGCTGTTGGCCGGCGGCACCGACGTCAGCTATCTCTACGACGAAGACTCCGACGGTTCGCACCCCACGGTGCTTCTGGCCGGCGGATATGGCTACAGCACGCTCATCGGCGGCACGATGGAGTTCGGCAACTTCATCCCGTCAGACCGAATCAATCAGGCCGAGTCCCATTTCGGCGACACGAGCGGCTATGACTCCGTCGCCCAGGGGTTGATCAACTCCGAGATCCAGGCCGCTGTCGCACCGGCCGACCCCACCGGCATCACCGGCTCGACGATGACCGCCAGCCACGGCGGGTTGATGCTGGGCGGCCCCGGCGACAACAGCTTTGGCGCCTCCGGGCCCGGCGACTACGACATGATCGGTGGCCCGTGGATCAATACCTTTACGATCTCTCCCTCATTCAATGGCGTACCCGCGACCTACACGATCGACGGCGGCGGCGGTAAGAGCCTTCTCAACGTTCAGGTGCCGGCAGGAGAACTGGCCGACTTTGAAGATGGCACCGACCCCGACAAGTACAACCCGCAATCTGTGGTGCTCGACATCTACAGCAATGCCGGGCTGTTCGCGACCGCAGATGGAATTTCCACGGTCTCGGCTTTTGCGCAGCCCGGTTCGAGCGTGGAAGTGGGGGACACGTCGGAGCTCAACATCGACTTCAAGCTCGCCGGATCGGGGAGCTTTGTCTTTGGAGGGTCAGCCGGGCCCGACCAGTTCTCGGTGTCCGCAAGCTATGTCTATTATGGCACGGCGCAACGTCACGATACGCCTGACCTGCAACTTGATGGCAACGGAAACATCATTCCAATTCCCACGGGTCAAGACGTTGGGTACGTGGATCCGCCGGTCTTCACCATCAATCGGACGTTTGGAACTAATGGTCGTTTTCAGAGCATCCAACTTGATGCCGTGGACCCGCTACACACGCCGATCACGCTCGATGGCCGCGGGGGAAGCGACACCTATGACGTGGATTTGGGGCTGGGGAACTTCTCCGATATCAACATCAACGATTCCGACGCCACGACGCGCAATTCCTTGCTCATCACGCCGGTGACAACAGACGTCCTCTTCCATCGGGCCACCGTGACCGACGATGCCATCCAATTCGAGTACTACACGCCGCTTGAATACAATATCATCCCTGAACCCCCCAACTCTTATTTGACTTATTACAACGCATCGGTCGGCTATTACCCGACGGTGACGTTCAGCGGCAACGTGGATCCCACGCTCGCAGGCGCGGGCTTGTTCAATCAGGTCATCATCGACCGGCCCGGCGCGGATCCCTCTCAGGCGGTAACCGTTCAGCTCGAGGGGGGCGTGGGCGGCGGCACTAACTATCTCGACATTCCTTACGCATACGATCCGGAACAGCCCAATCCACAGTTGATCCCCCTCCAACCAGGCCATCCAGAATTCGACGTCGCAGCGAATTCCGGCACCCTCGATTTCTCCGAAGACGACACCTACCCGATCGCGGGGGTTTTCAATGTTGATGCGAATTCGGGCAATCTGGGCTTCAGCTTTTCCTATGGATACCCAGGCGGGGGTGAGACGATCAACGTTCTGTCCAACGATGGCACAATCACCGACACGCATGATCTCGTCGCTGCAGTGGAACCGAACGACGGGCCGGCCGCGATCCTGAATATCTTCGGCAATGCCGGCTCGATCAGCGCCCAGACCACGATGGATCCTCGGATCGTGGACCACAGCACGATCGACACGCAGGTCAACATCGGTCTCGGCAGCCTCGACAACGTGCATGGCACGATCAACCTGAGCAACACAAACGCTCGCTATGGCCTTTCGATCGATGATAGCGCCGGCACCAGCTCTGGCAGGAGCAGCTCGATTGATGACAAGGCGACGATAGTCGGCGATCTGACGATCAACTATGCCGGCGTCAACCCTCCCACCTACCTCGACTCCGACACTGACAGCGTCTACAGTGCTGCGCTGCGACCGACGGCCAATCCGGTTGTCATCGGAATCAACGGGCCTCCGTTTCATCTGCAATACTTGGATGGCACCGTTTTTAACTCGTGGTTGGTTTTCAGTGGGGAAACCGTGTACCACGACGGCGACTCGGTCAACGAGCAGGTGCAGCTCTTCAACGCTCCGAGCGGCACGATCACCTACAGTGCGACCGGTTTGCCGCCGGGCATCTCAATCGACCCGGCAACCGGTCACATGAGCGGCACCATCCCGTTGCAGTCATCGCGGCCCGAGAACGATCCTTATGTCTCGATCGTGTCCGCGACGGCCAATGGCATCACACGCAGTGCGACATTCGGATGGTTTATCCTGAGCGAAATTACAATCGATTCGCCATTCGAGGCGCACACGCAGGGGTACGAGGGGCAGGGCCTCGACGGCACCGTCACGGCAACCAGCAAATTGAATGGGCCGATTTCATTGAGCGTCACCGGCCTGCCCGCCGGTTTATCCTTCGATCCGAACACGGGGACGATCACCGGCACCATCGACATTGGCGCAGCGCAGAACGGGCCCTACCAGGTCGACATTCATGCCACCAATGGCCAAGAGACGGCGGACTATCCCTTCGAGCTGGATGTCACGGGAATCACTTTCACGGGATCGACGGTCCAAGTCGCGAATGTCGGTGACTCGATCAATTTGCCGCTGACCGCCACGACACTTTCCGGCGACCCCGTGACCTTTGCCGCCCAAAACTTGCCGGATGGGTTGTCGATCGACCCCGCGACCGGAGTGATTAGCGGAACGATCAGCGCATTGGCAGGCGAGACCAGATACTACTACCCGACAATAATCCTGACTGATCGCAACGACGTCCTGGCGGTTTCGGTCCAATGGACGATTATCCCGGCGGGTCTCGCCGACTACATCACTCTCACCGACTTCGGCACCAAAACCGATCAGGACGGCGACTCGATCGACATCGGACCAATCGGCGATGCTTCGATCGGTTTGCCACTCAGCTACACGATTACGGGTTTGCCGCCCGGGCTGAGTTTGAGCTACGGCGTGCTCTTGGGCACGATTGCGGCAAATGCGGACACGGGTTCGCCGTATCACGTGAATGTGACTGCCACCGATGGCCGGTGGTCGGCCGACGAATCGTTTGATTGGAATGTCCTGCCGGCGAGCACGGTCGCGCTCGAAGATCCTGGCGCTCAGTTTTCTTATCTCGATCTACCGCAGGGCACCTCCCTTTTCGCAACAAGCTCTCTGAACGAACCCATTACGTATTCTGCCACCGGGCTGCCACCGGGACTTTCCGTTGACCCCCAAACCGGCGAAATCACAGGCACGATTCCGCTGCAGACGGCGTCGCCATTGATCTTCAACGTCACCGCAACTGCAACCGCTGCGAGCGGAAGCGATACGAAAACATTCCTTTGGTACGTTTACAGCAACTTTGACAACAACGTTGTCACGCTGCCCAACCCCGAGGGGGGCAGTCCGATCACGATCACGTCGACAGCCGGCACAACACTCTCCGCATCGATTTCTCCCCACTCCGATGCCGCACCCCCGGCAGGGATCGATTTCCCGTTCGGCTTCCTCTCATTTGAAGTGATTAATACCGGGAATACGGGCGGGCCGGTGTCCGTGACGATTTCTGGTCTCGATTTCAGCCAGATCACCGACTACTACAAATACGGCCCGACGCCCGCCGATCCCTCCAACCACTGGTACGATTTTCTGCTCAACCAGCCGACGGATTCCGACAGTGCGGCCGGCACCGGTATGGAAATCGTCAATGGCGATCTCGTGTTGAACCTGGTCGATGGCGGGCGTGGCGACGATGATGTCGCGGCCAACGGTTACGTCTTCGACATCGGCGGCCCGGCCGAAGCCGCAACGGGCAGCACGGCAACGCCCACGGTCCTGGTCTCCGATTCCGGCGGGACTTATTCGGGCAATCTATTTTCCGCGACGGCAACGGCCACCGACATTGACGACAACCCAGTCAGCGGCACGTTCTCGTTCACGTATTACGTCGGCAGCACTCCCAGCGGATCAGGGTCGTCAATCGCCCCCTCGAGCGCGGGAACCTACACCGTAGTGTCGCACTTTTCCAGTAGCGACCCGGACTTTACCGACGCCGACAGCCAACCGCTGACTTTCGTCGTCGGCGACGCGACTCCGCTTGTCACGTTGAGCGACATCGGCGGAACGTATCAGGGCAGTCCCTATCCGGCGACGGCCGCGATCGCAGGGATTGTCAAAGGCGAGGACGATACGCCGGGGAGCAGCCTGGAAAGCGTGCCGCTTTCCCTCAGCTACTATGCCGGCAGCACGGCGACCGGCACGCCGCTGTCGGGCGCGCCGACAGCAGCGGGCACGTATACCGTCGTCGAGTCCTTTGCCGGCAGCCGGGACTACATCAGCGTCAACAATTCGACGACGTTTACAATCGGCCAAGCCGCCCCGACGCTGACGGTCGCCGATGCGGGCGGGACGTACAACGGTAATCCGTTCCCGGCGACTGACAGCGTGACGGGAGTGAGCGGCACTGCGGGTTCGACGCTGGAAGGGGTCGACCTGACCCTCACGTACTACGCCGGCAGCACGGCCAGTGGTTCTCCGCTGCCGGGCGCACCCACAGCCGCGGGCACCTACACGGTGGTCGCTGGATTCGCCGGCAGCCAGGACTACGGCAGCGCCAGCAATTCGGCCACGTTCACAATCGGCCAGGCTGCGCCGACGGTGACGGTCACCGACGGGGGCGGCATGTTCGACGGGAGCCCCTTCCCGGCAACGACGACGATCGCCGGAGTCGTCTCGGGCGTCGACAACACGCCGGGCAGCGGCCTCGAAGGAGTTCCTCTGGTGCTGACCTATTATGTCGGCACCAACACCACCGGGACGGCCTTGTCGGGTGCTGCAACCAATGCCGGGAGCTATACCGTCGTGGCGTCGTTTGCCGGCAGCCTGGACTACCAGACTCTTAGCCAACAGATGTCGTTCGTGATCTCTCAAGCTACGCCGAGCGTTGTCGCGAGCGATGCAGGGGGCACGTACGACGGCAATCCATTCTCGGCCTCGGCCACGGCCAGTGGCGTCGGCAACGCGAGCGTCAGCGGCACATTTGGATTCACGTATTACGTCGGTGGCACGGCAAGTGGACAGGGTTCGTCCACGGCCCCAACCAACGCCGCCACTTATACCGTGGTGGCAGACTTCACGAGCACCGACCCGAATTACGTCAGCACGGATAGTGCTCCCGTCACGTTTGCGATCAGCCCGGCCACCCCAAGCGTGGTCGCGAGCGACGCGGGGGGCACATACAACGCCAGTCCGTTCGCGGCCTCAGCCAGCGCGACGGGACTCAGCGATGTCTCCGTCAGCGGCAGCTTCGCGTTCACGTATTACGTGGGCGGCTCAGCGAGCGGACAGGGTTCGTCGACGGCTCCCACCAACGCCGGGACCTACACGGCCGTGGCCGCCTTCACCAGCACAGATTCCAACTACGTGACCGGTCCAACCGACAGTGCGCCGGTGACCTTCACGATCAGCCTCGCAACGCCGACGGTGACGGCGGCAGATGCTGGCGGACCCGACAACGGCAATTCCTATCCGGCCTCCGCAACGGCGACTGGCGTCGGCGGCGCCACGGTGAGCGGGAGCTTCGCGTTCACGTACTACGTGGGGGGCACGGTCAGCGGCAACGGATCGTCGACAGCACCGAGCAGTGCCGGAACATATACGGTCGTGGCCGGCTTCACGAGTACAAATTCCAACTACGTGACCGGTCCCACCGACAGCGCTCCGGTCACGTTTGCAATCGGACAGGCAGCGCCGACGGTAACGGCGACCGATGCCGGGGGCACATATGACGGCAATCCGTTCGTAGCTTCGGGCGCGGCAACCGGAGTCGGAGGCGTCACCGTCAGCGGCAGCTTCGCGTTCACTTATTACGCGGGCGGCACAGCGAACGGACAGGGCTCGTCGACGGCTCCGACCAATGCCGGGACCTACACGGTCGTGGCCGCCTTCACCAGCTCGGATTCCAACTACGTAATCGGTCCCACCGACAGCGCCCCGGTGACCTTCACGATCGGACAGGCGACGCCCACAGTGGTCGCGACCGACGCCGGCGGAACCTACAACGGCAACTCGTTCGCGGCGAGCGGCACCGCGACCGGAGTCGGCGGCGCAACGGTCAGCGGAAGCTTTGGCTTCTCGTATTACGTGGGGAGCACGGCCACCGGAACGGCGACCACGACCGCCCCGACCAACGCCGGGACCTATACCGTCGTAGCCGCTTTCACCAGCTCGAATTCCAACTACGCGACCGGTCCCACCGACAGCGCCCCCGTGACCTTCACGATCGGACAGGCGACGCCCAAAGTCGTCGCGACCGATCCCGGCGGGACCTACAACGGCAATCCGTTCCCCGCCACAGCAACAGCGACTGGCGTCGGCGGAGCGACGGTCAGCGGCACGTTCGCGTTCACCTATTACGTGGGTACGAGCGCCAGCGGCAGCGGAACCTCGACCCCGCCAACCAACGTCGGCACCTATACGGTTGTGGCCGCATTCACCAGCACGAACTCGAACTATGTGACCGGACCGACCGATAGCACACCCGTCACGTTTACGATCTCGGCGGCCACCGGGCCTACGATTACGGCTCCGTCGACGGGATCGGTCAACGAGAACGCCTCATTGGTTTTTTCGACGGCAAACGGAAATGCCATCAGTGTCACGGACCCGAAGGCCGGCAGCGGCACGGAACAGCTGACGCTGACCGCCACGCATGGCACGCTCACCCTGGCGACCACAAAGGGAGTCACCACATCCCCATCCAGTTCGGCCGCCTCTCCCACTATCGCCATCAAGGGAACGCTCGCGAATCTGAATGCGGCCCTGAACGGGCTCAAGTTCACGCCGACCCCAGGCTATGCGGGTCCGGCCTCGCTCGCGATTTCCTACAAGGACTTAGGGAATAGCCAGACGGCATCGGCCAGTGTAGCCATCACGGTCGTCGTGCCGGCTTCCCAGCCGACGGTGACCATCAAGACGTTCATTCCGCTGGCCGTTCCCGGCGAGCCCGTGCCCCTGTTGCTCGAGGTCAGTGACACAAACGCGTCGGCACAAGCGGCGGCGTTCACGTTCGCGGTCTCCTTCGGAGACGGGCATTCGACGACCTTCTCGTCCAAAAGTCCCGTGCTGGTCAATCACGTCTACACCAAGACGGGCACTTTCACGGTGACCGTGACGGCGACCGACGAATATGGCCATGCCAGCACAGCCGCGACCGCGCCGATCAAAGTCGTTTCGGTCGCCGTCGAAACCGATCCTTTCAACAGCAGCCAGACGGCGTTGTTTGTTGGAACCTCGGGGACCGAGACCATCGGCTTTACGCCGTCCGGGAAGAGCGGGATCTCCGTCACGCTGGGCGGCACGAACGAGGGCGTGTTCACCACAAGCGGGCCGCTGGTTGTATTCGGTCAAGGTGGCAAGGACACCGTCAGGGAATCGGGACTGAAGAACCCGCTTTATGTCCTTCAGAGCCCAACCGCCGATAACGTCGAGAGCGACCTCGACCAAGAAGCGATCAAATGGGCGGGCCTGAAAGCCGCGGTGGAGATCCTTAACGCCTAGTTGACTGGGCAATAGGCGTCGGAGACGAGTTTTTACAGAAACTCATGCGATTTCTTCTGACAGCGAAAGAGGGACCGTTTTCTCGCAATCCCGGGCTCCTGGCATTGACGCGGTTGCGCGCATCAGTCACATCGACCGACGAACCGAAGCCGTCGTGGATACGGATGCCGAAAAACATTCGAATTCTGAATTTGAGCAGTCCGATCAGAAGTGCGAAATTCTCGGGAAAACGTCAGTCCCGAAAACTCATCTCGGAAATCAAATTCCCGGAAACTCGTCCGTTCGGAGGTTTTCAGGTTTGGGGGTTGTTCCCGCCGATCGATCGCCCGCCGAAGGTCCCCGGGCACGTCCAACTCCTCGCGTTACTTCGAGGAGAAGCCAACTCCGAAAGCCACGACCTGGACCGAAGGAGTGGAAATGACTCTGCTCCTGACCTGGACCAACTCCGATTCCGCGCGTTTGGTCAAACTTGGAACCTGCTTCGCTGCTTTAGGTTAGAACGACGGCCGTTTCTGGCACTCATGGGTCGATGCCCAAAGCGCCGAAGAAGGCGACACTCTTAGGCCTTCAGCTTGTCGGCGATCACCTGAAATCGCTCGGGCCTGCCTTTAGGTCGTCGGTAGTTTGTTAGGCAAGCAAATCCCGCTTGTAGGTCCTTGGTAATCGACAGATCGCCACGGGTGTTCAAAGTTTTGGCGGTTGGCTTGAAGCGGAAAACGGGGGACGATTGGCCAAAGTATCCGGCGGCCTCGAGCGTCGGCATCGCGCGCCGTCAGTTCATTCCAGCGACCATGTACTAGTTGTCGGGACCGGCGAATGTGAACCGGTCACCGAGTCCAGGGCGACAAGTCCCACACTTTGAGTGTTCCGTCCGGCTTGCCTCCGATCCTCGTCACAAGCCGTTTGCCGTCGGGGCTAAATGCCAGCGGAGGAAAAGTTCCTTCGAGCGTATGAATTTCCTCGCCAGTTCGAGCGTTCCACAGTTTGACCGGCGAAGCGCCGCTTGCAATCTGGTTGCCGTCGGGACTGAAGGCCACGCTCATCACATAGTAGGTGTGCCCTTTAAGCGTGCGGATGTTCTGCCCGTTCTCCGTGTTCCAGACTCGAACTTTCGCATTCTCGCCACTAACGATTTGCTTGCCGTCGGGGCTGAACGCCAAATTGACCATAGCTTCCGTGTCGCTCTTGAAAGTGCGTATGTTCCGACCAGTCGTCGCGTCCCACAATCTGATGGCGTTGTCGCGACCCCACACTCCGCCGCTTGCGACTCGTTTGCCGTCTGGCCCGAATGCCACGCTGCCCACAAAACCATTGTGCTCTTGAAATGTGCAGAGTTGCCGGCCACTTGTCGCGTCCCAAACTTTGACCGTCTTGTCGTAGCTTCCGCTGGCAACAATCCTGTCGTCAGGGCTGAACGCGACATCGGTCACGGCATTTGAATGCCCTTTGAAGGTGACGATCTCGTTGCCACTCGTTGCGTCCCAAACCTTGGCAGTCCGGTCGGAGCTTCCGGTCACAATCCGCTTGCCATCTTTGCTGAACGGCTCACGGTATCCGTGTGCCCCTTAAGGGTAAGTGCCTGCTGGGCAAACAGGCCGACAATGAGGATGAGGGCAGCCGGTGCATGCATGCTCTTATGCCTTCAACTTCTCCGCGATCGCTTGGAACTGCTCCAGCGCGGTTTGCAGGTCGTCGGCGATCTCTTGGGCGAGCACGTCCGGGGCGGGGAGGTCTTCCGAGTCTTCCAGGCTCTTGTCTTTGAGCCAGAAGATGTCCAGGTTCGCTTTGTCGCGTTTGACGAGTTCGTCGTATTCGAACGATCGCCAGCGGCCTTCTTGGCTTTTCTCGGCGTCCCACGTCGGCTTCCGCAGGTGCCGCTTGCCGGGTCGGTAGCACTCGACGAATTCGTCGAGGTCCTCTCGCTTAAGCGTGTTGGTCTTCCGCGTGAAGTGCATGTTCGTCCGCAGATCGTAGACCCACAGCTTGGACGTCCAGGGTTTCTCCTGAGCCGGCTTGGCGTCAAAGAACAGCACGTTTGCCTTCACGCCTTGAGCGTAGAAGATCCCGGTCGGCAGCCGCAGCAGTGTGTGGACGTCGCACTGTTTGAGGAGCTTGCGGCGGACAGTCTCACCGGCCCCGCCTTCGAACAGCACATTGTCGGGCACGACAATGGCGCAGCGGCCGTTGATCTTGAGCAGCGTCTTGACGTGCTGGACGAAGTTGAGCTGCTTGTTCTTCGTCGCCGTCCAGAAGTCCTGCCGCTCGTAAACGTTGTCTTCCTTCTCCAGCTCGCCCGTCGGGCTTACGACGGCGATGCTGCTCTTCTTGCCGAACGGGGGATTGGTCACCACGACGCTGAACCGCTCGCCGGGATCACTTGCCAAGCTGTCGACGCCCGACTCGATGGGGCAGGGGTCGGCGTCGATGCCGTGGAGGTACAGGTTCATGATGCAGAGCCGGGCGGTGTTCGGCACGATGTCGCCGCCTTTCACGAACCTCGTCCGCAAGTGCCGCTTTTGGTCCTTATCGAGCGTCTTGCCTGAATGCTGGAGGATGTAGGCGTAAGCCCCGAGACCAAGACACGTCGCTCGCGAAAGCAGCGCTGGCCGAGACGGATGACCTGTTCGACCGCTTTTGAAGAGTCGTGCGATTGCGATGGGCACGGATAGCGGTGTTGGTCCGACCGAATCCGCTAAATAAATGCCATTTTGGTGTTATAGTAAGAGAAGTTGTTGAGTCACCCCGCGGCCCTCAAAGTGAGCGGCCGCGGGTTTTTTGTTTCGAAGGCTCGGAAAACCACCAACGGAGACCAAATGACCGTCGCCTTGGCCAGTTGCTCGCTCGTTCCCGCGCTTGCGGAACGATCCGTCGAGACGCCGCTTGGAGATCCAGACGTCGATGGTCTTGCGGCTCAGACCGAGGAGTCCGGCGAGCTGGCGAAACAATCGGTCGATCAGCATCACCGCCCGCCTTGGCGAAGGCTGCTGCAATGGCGTCTCGAGTAACGATGCTTCGCGCGACTCTCGGCATGTGGTCCTGCCGCCGACACGGATCAGTTGCCGCGTGGTTGTCGTTGATGGCGACAGTTGCGGCGGCACGTGTAGGCCGCGGGCACTTAGAGAGGAGCGGCAAGAACGCAGTCCAGTGGCCAGCCCGCCGGTTGTCGCCAGCGTCGTGCTGGCCGCGCTGACAGTCATGATGTGGGGAATCACAAGCCCAACACGGGCGGCCGTGCGGGACAAGTCCTGGACAGCCGGGTGGTACGCAAAAAGGCAAGGTTCGCAAGGTATGCGAATCATAGCACTTACGAAGCTCAGCTCTTCCTGGGCCGAGAAATGTGAAAAAGGATCCCCACCACCAGCAGGGCATTAGGCTGGACTCGGCAACAGGTCCGGAAGATGCCCGGCCCGAGCTGCAACCGGGCCGTGAACTTGTCCCGACCGGATTTTCAGCCTTGGCGCGGTATGTCGCCGCGCACATCACGCGACCGGAGCTGTCGCCAACAGCGCGCAGTCCACTGTGCCGCGAGAGACCTCGCTCTTTCCATTTAGCCACAAACCGGCGATTTGAACCAGATCAGTTTTCGCAGATTCCGGGATTGACCTGCCGCGCCGATGGTGCGAGGCCTGCGTGAACGCTGGCACGGGTATCGGGCTCATTGGTAGCCCGGATTGTCTCATCCCTACAGGGCTGCGGAGAAACGCGAACGGCGGGCTCTCGAATCCTTGGCCTGCGCTGCGCTCCGACCTGGGCTATCGGATCTCAGCTCGTGGGCCTCAAAATGACGACGGCTGAGCATCGGCCCAAAGCGCCTCAGGAGCCCAGCGACGCTTTACAAAATCGACATCATGGCGGCCAAGGACCGCCCCAAAGCCGTCTCGGACGCCCCCCCCCCGGCTCGGGCAGGCTCCCCAGCCTGACTCGCTACCGAAAATCCGGCGATCGTGGCTATTATGCCGTAGAAGTTCCAGCCGACCGTTTTCTCCACGGTCATGGGACGGTGTTG
>Ga0210390_10001913_pt1 | contig 19110 bp, 14 predicted proteins | sample IncBWH11OmetaG_FD_161050 | JGI IMG/M metagenome (GOLD analysis project Ga0210390, IMG submission 161050) | Forest soil microbial communities from Barre Woods Harvard Forest LTER site, Petersham, Massachusetts, United States - Inc-BW-H-11-O ... | reverse complement strand
ACGTGCCCGCCGACTGGCAAGTCGACCGCTCTCGGTGGATCGACCAGATGATCTGTGAGGCTTCACTAGCGCCACCGCCTGTGGTGCCGCTTCCACTGGGTCCGACGGACGTTCCCGAAATGCTGGAACTCACCGCTGCCACCGAGCCAGGCCCCTTCTTGCCGCAAACCATCCAGATGGGAAGCTACTTCGGAATACGCGCGAGCGATGGGCGTTTGGTCGCAATGGCCGGCGAGCGTCTACGATCCACTGCGTTTACCGAAATCAGCGCGGTGTGCACTCATCCGGAATTTCGCGGCCGTGGATATGCGCGAGATCTGACGACGTTTCTCGCAGCTCAGATTCTGAGAGCGGGAAAGACTCCTTTTCTTCACGTCAAGTCTGAGAATGGCGCAAAAGTGGTCTATCAGAAAATTGGATTCCGTTTACGTGCAGCAATACATCTGACCGTGATTTCCCCAGGTGTATTGGGCCGGAACGCCCCGGTCACGTGATGCTGGTCGGCAAAGCCAGTCGATCTCACAACCTCGGCCAGCGATGCACGGGAATTGCGCATCACTTCGCCGCTAGTTGCTTGAGGACCGCGTCAGCTGTTACCCCCGCCGAATAATTCTGCTGACCCGTGATGAGCTTCTCGGAGCATGTTAAGACGACGTTTGGGTCTTCAGAGGAGAAACGAAGCAGATCAACTGCTGCCCAATCGACAAAACTCCGGATAAATCGTAAGCACCGTCGCTTTCTTACGAATAAATTATGATTTGTTTATTCGAACTTTATACATTTTGTTCGTTAATGGTTTGGGTTGCGTGATTTGAGCAACGCTTCGAGTTGGGAATCCGTACAGAGGCTTGACATGTTCGCAAAAATGGCAATGACGTTTCTTTGCATGACGGGCATTGCATTTTACGTACGGTTCTTGGTGGCTCTTTGGAAGGAGAGGACGCCTCGGTCGAGCGGTTATTGGGTGCGTCTGAGACTCGGCTCCGGCGAACCCACGCTGACTGAACTGCCGAAGCAGAGAAAACCAGCGAGGCGTGCTGCGTAAGAACGGATTGGAATAGTGCATGCATGGAGGTCAGTATGCTGACACGAAGGCACTTCGTACGGGTCATCGTGCCCATTGCAGCGCTGGTCGCTATCTGGGCCATACTAGGAACCGCGGTCGCACAAAGGGCAGCTGTTCCGAAGGCGCAGGATAAGCTGGCATTGGGAGAACCCGAGGTCACGCAGTTGCTACTCCTTATGGATACCGACAAGAGCGGCAAAATCTCCAAGGAAGAGTGGATGAAGTTTATGGAAGCGGAGTTCGACAGACTGGATAAGGACAAGAAAGGGCTGTTGGACGCGAAGGAACTGGCTCAATCGAAGTTGCGTGTAAGCCATCCCGTAAGTGTGGGCAAGTAAATACTGTGTGCTACCTTGCTTGCTAGGACAGTGCGGGCATGTCCGCACGGCCAATCAAGGAATGCACTAGACACTATCATCATGCGGCAGATCTGATCCGACTCTGGAGGAAACACCAATGAAACCGATTGCTCGGTTCGTTACAGCAGTAGTCGCACTTATGTTCGCGGTCGCCACCCTGTGTCCCGCCCAGGACGTCAAGCCGACCGACCTGGGCAAGGGGGCGGCGTTCAATGGTAAGAAGATCGACATGAAGGACAAGGGAGAGGTCGCTTACCTCCTGTCTTTCACGGCGGGGAAAGAGTTCGAGGCCACCACTGACGGCTCGAAGAATACCGACGTTCACCTTTTCGTCTACGACTCCTCCGGGGCGGAAGTCGCTAAGGACGACTCGCCCGGACCGAAGTGTTCGGTTAAGGTCACGCCGGAGAAGGACGGACAGTACAAGTTCGTCATCAAGAACGCCGGCGGGACCAACACGGTGACCTTCAATGTAAAGGTCGCCAAGTGATGACGTGCCGCTTGTCAAAAGAACACGAGGATTCGGGCCAATTGGCTCTCGAAAAGCTGCGGACTATCATCACAACGGCGATCGCTATTAAGACCTCGGAAATCGCACTGGTCAACTCGCTTTGCGAATCGAATTCTAGGATCGCAACGAATAAGTGTCGTGCGAATTGTTGAGCGTTGACGGGACCGCAAGCTACGAGAAGAAGCCTAAACGATTTAGTTGGCGAAACGGCGAAACGGAATGCTCACGAACCGCCAAGTGGTTACGCTTTTCAGGCACGCTACAATGCCGTCTCTTGGAACTCTGCTCACGGAAATGCTTCTAATAACGAGGGAGGGCAATGCCCGAGTCCATTGACTGGCCGCCGACCCATCCGCGGACGCACCCGCCGCGGCGTCGCCGCCGCTTCCTTCTCATTCTCGCCGTCGTTGCGGGCATCTTCTTCGGCGGTCGGACCGCGTTGTCGTATTACGTGGACGTGCTCTGGTTCAGGTCGCTCGGCTACGGGGACGTGTTCTGGAAAACACTGAGTCTTCAGTGGGGAGTGTTCGCCGCTTTTGCAGCGGCCACGTTTCTCATTCTGTACGGGTCGTTTGTAACCCTGAAGCGGGCACATCTCTCCGATTTGCCGACCGGTCACACGATTCTTATTGGCGGACGACCCGTGAAGCTGCCGGTTGAGCCTGTCCTGCGCCTCTTCGCGCTCGGCGTGTCGCTCGCCATTGCCGCTGCAACCGGCGCCGGCATGATGGGGGAGTGGCCGACGCTCGCGCTCTTTTGGTATGTACCCCGCGCAACTGGCAGCGTCGTAGATCCGATCTTTGGCAAGCCACTGAATTTCTTTCTGTTCACCCTGCCCGCCTGGCAGCTCATCCTTGGCTGGCTGCTTACGCTGGCTGTGATTACCTGTATACTCGCGGTTTTCTTCATCCTCATCGCGGGCGGAGCCCGTGCCCTCGCGGGGAGTCTCAGCCGCCACGTCACGTTACCTTGGCGCGGACTGTCGATCACGTTTGCTTTTCTGTTGCTGATCCTCGCGATGCGTGTGTACATCGGCCGGTTCGAGCGATTGTTCGACGATCATACGATCTTCGGGGGTGTGACCTATACAGATGCGCATATCACGATCACCGGGATGCTCGTAGTCTGCGCAGCGCTCGCTCTTGGCGCGGTGATTACAGCCGTCAATGCCGTGCGAGTTCCACGCGGACGCTGGCTGGTCGCGGCAATCCTTCCGGCTGCAATCTGTTATGTCGCGGTCCAAGGGATCGGATGGTACGTCAATAGTTTTGTCGTCAAACCGAACGAACTGAACCGCGAGAAGCCTTACATCGTCTACAACACCGATCTGACGCGGCAGGCCTACGGATTGAACCAAGTCACGCAGCGCGAATTTCCCGCGGAGACGACCGTTGACGCGGCCGACCCGGCGAACAATCAGGCTACGCTTCAGAACGTCCGCCTGTGGGACTGGCATGCTCTGCAGGACACGCTGCGCCAGATTCAGGAAATCCGCACCTACTACGACTTCCCCGACATCGACATTGATCGCTACGAAATCGACGGTACGACTCGCGAGGTGATGCTCGCGCCCCGCGAGTTGAACGTGGATAAGCTTCCGGAGAGCAGCCGGAACTGGATTAACGAGAAGCTTATCTACACTCACGGCTACGGCATCACCATGAACCCGGTCAATGGGTTCACTGCGGAAGGACTACCCACGCTGATTTTGAGTAATATGCCGGTCCTGAGCACGGTGCGTAGTTTAGCCGTGAAACGTCCGGAGATCTATTTCGGCGAGTTGACCAACACTGACGTCTACGTGAAGACCCGTCAGCAGGAATTCAACTACCCGCAGGGGGCCACGAACAATCTCACTTCCTATGAAGGCAACGGCGGCATTCTTCTCGGCGGTTTCTCCCGCCGCATGATCATCGCGCTCGATCAAAGCGATCTAGCGAAGCTGCCGTTCAGCGATGACGTGAACAAAGATAGCCGACTGCTGATGCGCCGCAACATACGCGATCGCGTATCCGCGTTAGCGCCGTTCCTGACCTACGATCCGGATGCGTACATCGTGCTCGACGACGATGGCCACCTGTCATGGATCATGGATGCCTTCACGGTTTCTGATAGCTATCCGTACTCGACCCATTATCGTCTCGACAACAATTCCATCAACTACATGCGCAACAGCGTCAAGGTGGTCGTCGACGCCTACGACGGTACAACCACGTTCTATGTGTTCGATCCGGATGATCCGATCATCGCAGGCTATCGCCGCATCTTTCCGAGTCTGTTCAAGGATGCGGCGATGATGCCGCCGGGACTCCGCAAACACGTGCGTTACCCCGAGTTGTTGCTCAAGTTGCAGGCGGAAGTTTACGGCCTGTATCACATGACGGACCCATCAGCGTTCTACAATCGTGAGGATCTGTGGACCGTCGCCACCGAAGTTGGCATGAGCGAGGCCGGTCAGCAAGTAACGCAGGCGATGCAGCCGAACTTTGTGCTGATGAAACTGCCGGGTGAAACCGGCGAGGAGTTCGTCGAAATTCTGCCTTTTACACCGGCTAACCGGAATAATCTGATTGGCTGGATCGCCGGCCGCAGCGACGGCGCACAATATGGTACGTCGGTGGTCTATAACTTCCCGAAGACTAAGCTGGTCGATGGACCGCTGCAGATCGAAGCGCGCATCGATCAGAATGCGCAGCTTTCCGGACAATTGACGCTGTGGAATCAGCAAGGTTCGCACGTGCGACGCGGGGCATTGCTGGTGATTCCAACCGGACGCGCACTCTTGTATGCGGAGCCGATTTACCTGCAGGCGGAGCGGAGTCCGATGCCGGAGTTGCGTCTGGTCGTGCTCGCGCTGCAAGATCGGCTGGCGTATGGACCAACCTTCGAGTCGGCGATGTCGGCTCTTTTTGGCGGAGGAGTGTCGTCGCTGACTGCCGCCACAGCGTCGGTGGAACCGGCGCGAGGCGCATCAGCATCCCCCGGATTGCCCCAGCCCGCGGCGGATCTCAACGCGCTCATCGCCGAAGCAGCCAAAGACCTTGCCGACTACCAACGCCTGACAGCGGAAGGCAAACTCGGCGAGGCAGGACAGAAGCTTGAAGAATTGAAGCGCGCACTCGATAAGCTGAACACACGTAAGAAATAGTCTCGCTGTGGTGCTGCGCTCTTGGCTCTTGGAATTTTGTGACAGTCTCGGTCAGGCTGCTCTAAGTAGGACTGGTGGATTTCTTTAGCGCAATTCAATACGTGTTATTTGTGGTCATCGTCACCGCCCTGGTGAAGCCTCTTGGCGGGTACATGGAAAGGGTCTTTTCCAGGAAGCCGACTGCGTTTGATCGTTTTTGTCTTCCTGTTGAGCGGGTTATTTATCGCGTTACCTCAGTTGATTCTGATGCGGAGATGACCGGCAACGAGTATGCGACGTGCTTTGTACTCTTCGGCATTATCGGCACGCTCCTGTTGTATGCCATTCTCAGAATGCAGCATTTTCTCCCCTGGTTCTTTCCGCAATACCACACAACGCGATTGTCCCCGGACTTGGCTCTGAACACCGCGATCAGCTTCTCGACGACCACGACCTGGCAGGCCTATGCCGGGGAGAACACGATGAGCTACTTCAGCCAGATGGTAGGACTCTGCGCGCAGAATTTCTTGGCTGGTGCAGCCGGGCTAGCCGTGGGTATTGCCTTCATCCGTGGACTCGCCAGACAACTCTCCGACACGCTCGGCAATTTCTGGGTTGATCTCACCCGTGCCCTGCTGTGGATCCTATTGCCGGGAGCGCTGGTCGGCGCCTTGTTGCTGGTCGGACAGGGCGTCCCGATGAACTTTCGTCCCTATACTGTCGCAACTACCGTCGAAGGTACGAAGCAAGTCATACCGCAAGGTCCGGTGGCCGCACTGGAGATCATCAAGAATCTCGGCACAAACGGCGGCGGCTTCTTTAACGCCAATGGCGCTCACCCCTATGAGAACCCTACGCCACTTTCGAACTTTCTCGAAATGCTGGCGATCGTACTCCTTCCTGCGGCATTCACTAACACCTTCGGCAGGATGGTGGGCCAGCCTCGGCAGGGATGGCTTTTCTACGGCGTGATGCTGCTTCTGTTCGTCTGCGGATTGGTCCTCGTACATCACTATGAACAACGAGGGCTTCGCGATATCAAGAACGTGGATTCCCGACATGTTAGTCGCCTCCAGTCTGGCGGGAATATGGAAGGCAAGGAGGTCCGCTTCGGCATCGGCGGTTCGACTCTCGCGGCGGTTGTTACATCCAATACGGCCACGGGATCAAACAACTCGATGGACGACAGCTACACCTCGCTCGGCGGCATGGTGTTACTGACGAACATGCTGCTCGGAGAACTCGTATTCGGAGGTCTGGGAACTGGCATTTACAGCATTGTCATGGCCGCTGCAATCGCCGTGTTTCTCGCCGGACTGATGGTTGGGCGCACGCCCGAATACCTGGGGAAGAAGATAGGGCCTGCGGAAAACAAAATGATCATGCTCTACGCTCTGGCCGCGCCGCTGGTCATCCTTCCGCTCACCGCGATTGCCGTGAGCAGCAGGGCGGGCCTTTCCGGGTTGACGGTCAACGGCGGACCGCATGGTTTCACGGGGATTCTCTTCGCCTACACTTCCTGCTTCGCCAACAATGGCCAAAGCTTTGCTGGTCTCAGTGCGAACACTCCGTTTTACAACCTCACCACAGCGTCGGCGATGATGGTGGGTAGATTTGGCTTGGCGATTCCCGCATTGGCGTTCGCAAGTCTATTTGCTCGTCAAAGAAATACACCCTCTTCGTCCGGGACTCTACCGACCCATTCTTTGGTGTTCGGGGTCCTACTCACGACTTGTTTGATAGTAATGGTAGCCCTGAGCTATCTTCCTGCCTTGGCCCTTGGCCCTGTACTGGAACGATTGCTTCTCGGCAGATAGAGAGTTGGAATTCATATCGTATGCTCGCCCCGCGCCCTACCAAGCTCCGCTCGCAACGCGACATTAACCTGTGGCGGATCCCGCTGCAGCTCTCGCTCGCCGCGGTCGCGCTGTTCGCGACCACGCTGATCCCGGACATCCTCGACAAATATGGCGTCATTCACATCCCCTCGTGGCTGACGATGGGAAGCATCGACGACGCGCGCGCGATTCTGTCGGCCATGATGGGCGCGGTCGCGACTGTGCTGGCGCTGATTTTCTCGGTCGCGCTGCTCGTGCTGTCGATGGTCTCGACGCTGTTTGGTCCGCGCCTGCTCTACCGGTTCCTGCAGGACTGGGTTACCCAGGTCACGATCGGCATGTTCATGGGCACGTTCGTGTACATCTGCCTCGTCTTCCTCGTCACGCATCAGGATCCGCATTCCTCCTTCATCCCGCAGATCTCGTTGATCATGGCCTGGGTGCTCGTCGTACTCAGCTTCGGGTTCCTCGTGTACTACAGCCATCGGGTTGCGAAATCGATTCAGAACCCCGACATGATCGGCGCGATCGTCGATGATTTGTACGTAGCGGCCGGCAGAGCGCACATGTCCGGCCCTGGCGAGGGCACCGGCGCGCCGCCCGACGACGCCGCAATTCTGCGACAGGCTGAAACCGGCGCGGTCGTGTCGTGCCCGAAGAGCGGATATCTGCAGCATGTCGATCACGGCACGCTGGTCGCGGCCGCGCTCGCGGCGGACGCACTGATCGTGCTGAAGTTCCGCCCAGGCCAGTTCGTGCTCCGCGGCGAGCCGCTCGCAGCAATCGTCCCAGCGAACAAAGTCGGCGCTATCGAGGCCGCGCTTTATCGAGGAATTCACATCGGCCGTCACCGTACACTCACCCAAGATAGCGAGTTTGGGATCGCGCAGGTCGTCGAGATCGCGATCCGCGCGCTGTCTCCCGCAGTCAACGATACGTTCACTGGCGTTGCGTGCGTCGACTGGCTCGCCGACGCACTGCTCACGCTGGCCGAGCGACCCCCGCTCGAAGGGAACTGGTACGACACCGGCAGCCGACTCCGGGTGTGGATGCCGCCGGTGCGGCTGGAGCGCCTCGCCAAGCTCGCGTTCGATCAGATCCGCCAGGCCTCGTCGACGACGCCCGCCGTATTGGTCCGCCAACTCGAAGCGATTCGTCGGCTGGCACCGCGGCTTCCGGCCGCTTGCCGTCAAGCTCTGTCGGACGAGGCGGACGCGATCCAGGAAACCGCGAGTGCTCTGGTCGCGCTTGATCGCCGCGACCTCGATGCGGCGTGGCACCAGGCGCACACTGCGCTCGAACCGCTGCCCCGGTCCGCGACGCCGAACAGGAGCACGTCCGCATAAGCCCCAGTCTCTGACGACCTGGAATCACGACCATTCCTTGACACCAGACGGCATTTTGTTTCGATCCTTCCATGCGCTAGATTTTCCATCCACCTCTTGAAACATCCGCTGCAAAGCAGGAACAACCAGCCCGGATGCACGCAGCAACCGGTCACATTGTATGCATTCGGGGTGGGGCAGAGACTCTATCGTTTAATTCGATGGGGCGCATCAACTCTTTGCGGGATGTCTTTACGCCTTCTTTATCGCCTGCGCTTTACAGTCTCGGATCGAGCTTGATTTCTCTACGGATCGATTCAGGCGGTTTCAAGAGAAGAGCTCCGGCGGAAGTTGGCGGAATGATTAGGCGATGTGCGACGGCGGGACTCTTCACCCTTTGTATGATTTCGATGCTTTGCTCCGTGCAGGCGCAATCAACTTTTGGCAGCATCGTGGGCGTAGTGAAGGACCCTGGCGAACGGGTCGTGCCTGGAGCCGAGATCAAGCTTTCGAGCCTGGACGACCAATCCTCCAGAACGACAACGTCGGACTCAGATGGCGCCTTCCAGTTCATGAACGTGAAAGCGGGCCGGTATGAAATCGGTGTACATTCGACGGGCTTTGCATCCTTTAAGTTGCAGTCCGTGCAGCTGGAGGCCCGGCAAACTCTGCGCGAAGAGATCTCGCTGAAAGTCGCTTCGGCGTCAGAAATTATCGAAGTCGGGGACACTGCGCCCATGATCAACACCGAAAGCGCCACACTCGCCGATACCAAGGATTTTCTCCAGGTCTCTCAATTGCCTGTGAACTACCGGGGAGCGACGACGAGTTCCATGGCAGTTCTCGCGACCGTACCGGGCACGCAGCAAGACGCCAACGGAAACGTGTCCGTGGGCGGCGGGCTACCCTCACAGGTGCAGTATTCGGTGGACGGCGCCTCGACGGTGAACATCCGGCAGAATGGGGCGCTGGGCAACATGAATCCGTCTTCGGAGTTGATCAGCGAGTTCAAAGTTTCGCAGTTCAATAACAATGCGGAGTTCTCGCAACTGGGGGACGTGACGATCGCCACCAAGAGCGGCGGGGAGCACTTTCACGGCAGCCTTTTCGAATACATGCAGAACAGCATCCTGGACGCGACCCCCTACGGCTTGGGTGTCAAGCCGCACAAGGAGTTCAACACTTTTGGGGGAAGCCTTGGCGGACCGCTCAAGATTCCGGGGTTAATGAAAGGCACGTCACGTACGTTCTTCTTCGCAGACTATGAAGGGAATCGACGAAGCCTGACTACCCCGTTGTCTTGAATGTTCCAACGGCAGCGATGCGTGCAGGCAATCTCAACGACCCAAACTTCGTGGGCACCAACAGCAGCGTCATAAATCCGCTCACAAGTCAGCCATTCTCCAACAACACGGTGCCGAGCGGCTGTAGCCAGCCGGATTGCATCAACCCGGTTGCCACCGCGTTGCTGAACGACTTACCGCTTCCGAACGCCGCAAATTCCGGGGCCAACTATGTGCAGCAGGCGGCAACGCCCAGCAACACGGACGGATACGACATCCGCATCGACCACACCCTGACGTCAAAACAGTCGCTCTACGGACGCTGGAGTGCGAAAAACATTTCTACGACGGTGCCGAACGCATTGCTGCCTAGCGATCACGATAGCGAGACTGATCGGAATTTGATTGTGTCGCACAACTACGCCATCACCAACACGCTAGTCAATGAAGCGCGCTTTGGCGTTTCACTCTTCCGGATCGGCGTGCAGTTTCCAATTGAGGGAGCATCGGCAATCCAGCAGTTGGGCCTGTTGGGACTGGATCTAAGCGACCATCCGACCGCGAATGCGTTTCCCACCTTCAACTTCAGCGATACGGGCTTGACTCCGATTGGCCGCGACAAGGCGGGAGTCACCAAGTCGCAGACCATTCAATTCACCGACAACATCAGCTGGGCGCGCGGCAAGCACACGTTGAAATTTGGCGTCGACGTGCGCCGGGTTGCGTATGCGGACATTGAGAGCTTCGGCGGTTCCGACGATTTTGGAGCATTCACGTTTTCGGGCGGAGGGCTCACGAGTTATCCGACCTGTTCCCCCGGTCTGACGACCCCTACACTTTGTGAATCGTCGTATGCGGATCTTTTGCTTGGTTTGCCGGCGAAGACCTATGTGGCGCAGTCTGGTCCTGATGTTCTGGCCCACACGATTCAGACCGGAGTGTACGGGCAGGATGAATGGCGGATCAATCCGCGTCTGACGTTGAGTTTCGGGCTACGTTGGCAGGCGCTGCCACCGTTTGTCAGTCCGCTCACCAATCTGACCGCTTTCGACAAGAGGAATGGCGGCGTGATCGTACCCGACCACAACGTGCCGGTGCAGGGATTTCTGGAGTCGATTAATGCGTGCGCCGGCGCGTACAACCCTTATGGTGTGGCGAATCCCGCGCTGCCTTGCGGTCCGGTGGAGTCGGCAAGTTCGCAAGGACTCGGTCCCGGTGTGCGCGAATTCTACAAGAGAAACTTCCAGCCTCGGATCGGTTTCGCCTATCGTCCCTTCGGAAACGATCGGACCGTGGTCCGAGGAGGCTTCGGGATCTTCACGATGACCAACCTGGGGCAGCTCTCGTTCAATACGACCAACATCAGCGTCTCAGTGGTCCGCACGACGGCGAACTCGATAACGAGTGGGCAACCTGCGTACCAGTTCCCGGCAGTACGAACACCGGACAATCCGCTAACCAGCGCTGGAACGGGAGACTTCTACCAGAACACACCGATCAACTATCGGGATCCGCAGTCGGCGCAGTGGAATTTCACGGTCGAGAGGGAATTGGTTCGCGACACGACGTTGCGAGTCAGCTATGTGGGTACGAACTCGTATCGTATGAGCCAGACCGTCGATCTCAACCAGGTTGAGCCAAGTACGATTTCGCCGAACCCCAACCCTAAACCGTATCTCAACTGGGGACGCATTCTGTCTTCTCAAAACCAGGGCTCAGTGAACTACGAAGGGCTGCAATCGGAGATCAACCACCGCAGCCGCTCCGGTTTTACTTTGCAAGCCAGTCACGTGTGGGCCAAGAGTCTGGGCAATGTGGGTGGCGACGCACCGACGGCTTTCTCGCCCGAAGTAATCTACGGAACTCCGGTAGCGGACCGCTTCGATCTGGCGACGAATCGCGGGAACATCGCGGCGGTGCGCCGGCAACGGGTGCTTGTGTCGGCCATCTACGAGCTTCCCGTGGGGAATGGGCGACGTTTTTTCAGCCACATGGGTTCGATTCCCCAGGCAGTTCTTGGAGGCTGGTCGATCAGTACGGTCAGCCTGTGGCAGACGGGGCCCTATCTCACGCCCGTTACGAGCTCCAGCTATGACCCAGGGAACCTGAATCTTGTGTATCGGGGAGCTTTTCAGCGGCCGGACTGCGTGGGCAACGGCAATCTTTCGAATCCCACGCCAGACGAGTATTTCAATCTGAGCGCGTTCAATCCAGTGCCTGCCGGTCCGGTGGGAAACTGCAGGGTCGGCAGTCTGGTTGGTCCGGGCACAGTGGCAATCGCGGGAGGAATTTCCAAAACCTTCGCATGTGGGGAAAAGCTTCGCATGAAGGTGGAGAGCACATTCACGAACTTGCCGAATCATTTGAACTACGCTCCGCCTTCGACGGATGTGACCTCGTCGACCTTCGGGAAAATCACCAGCGTGCAGACAGCGGAAAACACTGGCAATCGCACAGGCCAGGTGGCGTTGCGAATTGAGTTCTAGAATTTTTGGGAAAGACTCGGCGGCAAGAGAAAGGCAAGAAGTTTCGACGAGCCTGACGTTCACACACACCGACGCGGCACTAGAATGTTTTAAGCAGGTTAATGGATCGCCTAGTGCGTTTCGGGACCTCTGCTCACCGCACCCAGTAAAAGGCTGGGTGGTTTTCTCACCCGTGTGTTCGGGGAGGGGCTTCGTGCTCGTGCCATGCACGGTCTTCATAAGTCATCTACATTCACGGCGAATGGGTAAGTACGGCGTGACCATAGCGCGACAGCGTCAACGGACGCCCAACGTAAGAGAATTCGCTTCGGATGTGGAACTCTCGTACTTGTTGCTGGATATTGGTTATACGCAAACTGAGATCGAACACATCCTGAAGGAACTCGAACGAAAGAAAGCATCCTTCGAACAGATTCGGTCGATCGACGAGTTCACACTAAACGATTACGGATTTTGATCCGTCAAACTTGCCGGAAGGTTCCCGACGGCTTCACCTGAGGGTTCGTGAAGGGTTCGATAAGCGTTTCTGAGAGAGCTTTATGGCTCTAATTGTGGCGATCCGTGCCTCTGGTTTCAATTACTCACAAATCGAAGTATCTCTTTCACGGCGGTAACATGCATGGGTTCAGGAATCAATTGGCGAAAGAAGGTCCATTGAGCCTGACTGCGGTTTACGTGCAAACGGTCATGCCGGATTTGTGTTGATTCAGGAGGAGGTTTGTCGCGTGACAGGGGAAATCGAATCCATACCGTCCATACCGTAATCAGTCCAATTGTTGTTAATCAAAGTTTCTTTTGTGACTACTGTTCCAGATGTGATAGAACCTAACTAGCGGTAAGGACAACGGTTTCCGGCATCTTATTGAACGCGCGAGAACTGTAACAAACGGCCTTCGAGAATCCCACTCTCTCCGCCATACCCCTCAAAATCCCATCAACACTGGCTAAACTACTGTCCTCTAGAGACCGCCGAAAACTGGCCCAGAAATTCCCAGTCTCGCTGGGTGTTTTAATATACCCATGCGGTAGCCGGATCCGGTAGCCCACGAAAGTGTGGGTCAGCTTATAATGCCGCACATGGTGTGGCTGGTGTCATTTCTCAGCGGTGGACTCGCGGGTGGCTGCGTCAGCGCCTTTCTTAATCGCTGGTTTCACTGGCGGGACATGCGCGTGACGTTCTACCCGGTACTAAACAACATCTACAGCGCATACGTCATTCGTATGCAGAACCCGGAAGGGCGCTACTGGGAGAACACCGTCGGCATGACTCCCACTGAAGAAAATCCGGATTACGAATTCGTGCAGCATCGGTCCGGCTTCATCGTCTCCGACCTGATTAAGTTCAACGAACTCAAAGAGGTCAGGGAACTGCGGAGGGCGATCTTGGCTCACCAAGCGACGGCGGATCACACGGAGGGCAAACTGGTGAAATACGACCTCATGCCCGAGTATCAAGCCCTTGAGAAGTGCATGAAAACCCTCCACAAGAAGCTGAAAATCGACTAGGCCGGGATGTCGGGATGCGTTAAAATAGAAACCGGAGGCTGAGCGGGTGCTCTGAGGCCTCCGGTCCCGGTTGCTAGGGCTTTACAGCCCTATGGCGGAATTTCAATTATGACTACCACTCCGTTGAAGCGGAGTGTTATAGTCACGCGGTCGGGGGAACGGCTGATTCTTACGCTCACATGCCGCACCTCCTTTCATCGAGGAATCGCCTCGGCTCTGACCAGTCGGGGCGTTTCTGCTTTTGGCAGAAATTCTACGTGCCTGTAGGCTCATCGGGTATGGCCTCCACTGCGACTACCGCTGCTGCTACAGGTTCACCATTGACGGCAGCTGCGGCTTTCTTTCCCCGCCCTCCGCGCTTCACATGGGGATAGAACTCCAGCAGTCCGTACAGGTCGTCGCCAACCTTGGCTACATCCCAAGTGCTTCGCGACAGCGACATACGCAAGGTGTCTTTGTCTGCCTGAACGCCGCCCGTAATCAGCGCCTCCATGATGACGTCCAGTTTCGCCGCTTCTCCTTTCCTCTTTAAGAACCGCTTCGCTGCATCGAGAGGCTCCAGTCCGTAGAACTCACCGTCCTTGACTCGAACGCTCTTGCCCGCAACGCCGTCCTCAATGCCGAACAACTCCACTAATGAAGTGTGCGGCGTATCGGCCAGTTCCTCGATCGTTCCGAGGGCGCGGTATAGCTTCTCAACCTCCGCCCAAGCTGGTTCGCTCTTGAGCGCAACGACGTGCTCTTCGATCTCCGACTTCAGTTTCTCAATCGTTTCGTTTAGACTTCCGGCCATTTGATCAACCTCCTTTCTTGGAGTGATGTCCTCATTCTATCAGATGAACGCCTCATCATGACTCGAACTGGTAGCATTTTTCTGTGTCAGTTGACTAATTGATTAAACATCTTGTTTGCAGCAACTTAGTGAGATAGCGGTGATATTGATGACAATGTTTACACAGGGATTCACAGGTCGTAGAGAAATGTCAAGGGCTGGATGAGGCAGTTACCCCCACGGTACTGATGTTCCCGCTCCACCAAAGTTTTTGGTTTACGGAGCGAATGGCCCTGAGCTATGGTTCGCCCTATTGACCAACTGGTCAACAGGAGAGAAGAGGGGTGAGTCGAGCTTTCTTCTTAATGGTGGGACACACGGAGCGACGTTGCACCAGGGGTGATCTGGCTTAATGATTGGCGAAGCAGAAATTGGGCATTTGAAAGCTTGCCATTCCAGTGGTTCCAGAGTTCCGTTCTCTGCGCTTCAAGGCGGGTGGCTTCGTCAATCCGTCGCGCACGTCGCAGCAACCCGGCGAGGGCTGTCCAGGTTCGCGAAATGCAGGTGGCGTCGCGCAGATCGTTTTCGACATTTGGTTTCCACGCCGTAATCTTGTCCAGCAGTTGCTGGTAGGCTTCGATCGCTTTCACGGTTTGGCCCGTCTCAGCGTAGTCATCGGCCTGGGCTCTGAGGACATCGTAGGTATCGCTCATGGGCTCGACCTTGTCGGCCGGGTATCGGCTAGCCTGGCTCAGCAGTTCGAAAGCACGGGAGATGCGCTGTTTCGCTTCTTCCTTGCGACCGACCCAGCGAACGGGGTAAGACGAACCGGCCAGTAAGTCGGCCTCATCCCGCTGGGTGTTGGTTTTCGCCTCTCGTATGCGCACGAGCGTCTGGTCGTAAACCGCCAAAGCTTTTCGCGCATCGCTGTGCCGAAGAATGTTGCCAATTTCTAATCCGAATACGGCAGCGGTGTGCCGGCTAAGGTAATCGAGGGGATCCTTCTTGGATAAATCCTCAGCAATATCCAACGCTTTTTGAAAATCTGCGAGGGCATCGCGACTGCGCTGGAGACTTGCTTCTGCATCCGCCCGGCCCAGAATCATACCTTGAAGGTCAAGCCCATACGCCAGGTTGATGCGAAGCGATGCGTGTCCACTTTTGGCTTCGGCCTTCTGGAGTTCAATCGAATCAAGGCTGGTCCTCAGAGCGCCATCAAGATCCCCAGACTCGAACCGCGCAGTTCCCAAATACATGAGGGCAGCTCCACGCAAAGCGTTCGCATTAGGCTCCGGTACTGGGACGTCCAATGCTCGCTGGCAATATCGTATTGCTTCATCGAAATGCCTCGTATCCAAGCAGGTGCTGGCGACGTTTGCATAGAAATATCTCATGCTATAGAGGTCGTGGGGCACGACGGGGCGAGTAGCCATGAACCGCTCGATCAACGAAGCCGTGGTGGCGGCATCCTTCAACGCTTCTGCTTGATCACTCCGGCCTTCGGCCAGATTCATTTGGTCGTGTGCGATTGTGGTAGCAATGAACAGCGCCCGCGGGTTTTTGGGGTCTTTCAAGAGGACAGGATCGACGAATCTTGCCGCGTTGTTCAGGCTGGCTTCGGCCTCTGCAAATTGGCCTAAATTGGGGGAAGTCGGATCTCCTTGCGCATGCGCCACCCGTACGTAGGCGTAGGCGATCTCGAGAGCGAGATCCCTGTCGCCGTGAACATCGCTGCCCAGCGAAGTCAGATATTGCAGCGAATCCGATACCATTCGCATTCTGACTTTTGTCGAACCGGGCAGGCCTCGGATGTCGTTATCGAGTTCGATAAATTTATTGGCCAGTTGGCGCACCTGAACGAACCGACGTTCGGCTATCTTCCGCTCGCGATTTGCAACATAGAGTCCCGCCGAGAGGCTGCCAATCACAAGTGCGAGAGCGGCCGCGGTTAGAGTCACTACCGTCCGGTTGCGGCGCAGAAATTTGGCGGCGCGATAGGCTAGCGTGTCGGGGCGGGCGCTGATCGGCTCTTGCTTCAGATAACGCTGAAGATCCCCGGCAAACCCGGTGACCGAAGCGTATCGTTCCTGCGGATTCTTCTTCAAAGCCTTGCCAACAATCGTGTCCAGATCCCCACGAAGTTCGCGGCGGAGTTTATCTAAAGTGGTGCCCCGTCTTTCAGCGATGATCTGGCTGTCGTTCGCCGTAGTTGCGTCCGAGGCGCGCGGCGGCTCAGTGTCGAGCACAGCTTTTACAAGTTCCGCGGGCGAGAGTGGACCTGACCCCACGGGATGTTGGCCAGACAACAGCACGTAGAGCAACACGCCCAAGGCATAGACGTCGGTAGCGGTCGTGACTGGCTGGCCGGTGAGTTGCTCTGGCGCAGCGTACTGAGGAGTAAGAGCCGAGCCGGCTTCGTGAGTGAGCATGGTTGCGGCACCGGTCCGGCCTTCGCCCTCCATGAGCTTGGCAATTCCGAAGTCCAACAGTTTGACTTCGCCGCCGGTGGTGACTAGCACGTTCGAAGGTTTGATATCGCGATGGACAATCAGATTTGCATGGGCGTGCGCTACTGCCGCCAACACATCCAGAAACAGGCGAATGCGTGCATCGAGGCCGAGCTTGTGCTGGTCACAATACTGATCGACCGGGTCGCCCTGAACATATTCCAATACCAAATATGCCTGCCCCGATTGAGAGACACCGGCATCCACCAGCTCCGCGATATGCTCATGCGCCAATCGCCCTAGAATGCTGCCCTCTCGTTTAAAGCGTTCTTCTCCACCTTTCCCGGCCAGGGCTAAGTTGACAAACTTCACAGCCACCTGCCGCTCGAACCTGCCATCACTGCGACGGGCGAGCCAGACGCTTCCCATTCCACCCTGGCCGATTTGCGAGATCAGCGTGTAGGGCCCAATGGTCTGGCCCGCAAGGCCCGGCGCACTAGACCACCCGGGCGAGCCTTTCTCGAGAAAACCTTCCTGTGCGAGCATGCGGTGTTCGTCCAGCAATGCTGCCAACTCTGCGGCTATTTCAGGATTCTGCTGTCCAAGCGACGACAGCCACTCGGCTTGCGCATCGTCAGTCATGGCGAGCGCCTGGTCCAGGTATGGACTTACAATCTGCCAGCGTTCAGGACTGAGGGTGCGCATCGCGATTCCTCAGACCTCCAAATCCGCTCGAATTTTTTGGTGAAGATAAATGCGGGCTTTTTCCCAGTTGCGCTGCACGGTTCGTTCGGAAACGTCCTGCATGGCGCCGATTTCCGCGAAAGAGAAGCCGCAGAAAAACTTCAAGTCGACGATCGCGGCGAGGGCAGGCTCCACTTTGCCCAGCTCGTCCAAGGTTTCGCTGATTCGGACCAGCTCCTGGTGGTCCACCGCATTCTCCGCATCGGTGTCGAGCGTAGTAATCTCAAACAGGCCACCGCGCTTCTGAGCGTGCCGTTCTCGGGCATGATCGATGATCAGTCCCCGCATTACTCGAGCCGCATACCCCATAAATCGTGGCTGGTCGGGAAATGATGGGCCGTCGCGCGCAGCCATGTCCAGATAGGCCTCATGGAGGAGAGTCGTCGCACTGATACTTACCTCTGAGCCATGCCGGGCGAGTTGACGCTTGGCCAGCCGATGTAACTCGGCGTAGAGGGCAACAAATAATGCTTCCGCAGCCTGACCGTCTCCTTGTTCGGCTGCGACGATAAGCGAAGAGATTGCTGAACTCACGTCCCCCCCGAGCTGCGGGCCACCGCGTGACAGCGCTCAAGTTGCGATAGCTTCTCGCAGATCAATAGGATAGTCAAGCCGCTCGTCAGGCAGGTCGGAAGAACAGATCTGGCGATTCCGTACGAACAAAGAAAAGGGAAGAGCGAATTTCTGGATGCGAAGTCTTTCGCCGCCAACGTCAACGGCTTTTTAAGAAGCACGAAGTCCGGGTAAACCACCTGGGATGCAGATGCGAAGAGCTTTGCGAGCTCACACGGCCATCGGTTTGCCATCCAATGGACCAATGGAATCCAGCAATTAGACGCGAAGTGACTTCACAACCTGGTGGCCCGGCGAGCTATCGAGAGATTGCCGGCCGCGTCACATCGACGAAGGAACAGAAAGCATGGCTTTTCCCATCCTGCCTCTTCAGCAGGCACAGCTCCCGGGATTCAGATTTATGGCAGATTCGCCTGTGCCGGGATCTCTCGCGCATACAATGAACGCCATGAAAGACCTGAACAATCGAGTTGCTCTCGTGACTGGCGGGAGTCGCGGAATCGGCGCCGCAGTCGCCATTGCTTTGGCTAAAGCTGGTGCTGATGTCGCTGTGAACTACCGCGAACAAGCTGATGCTGCCAAAGCCGTTTGTGGAGAAATCACGAGGACCGGGCGGAAGGCAGTCCCAGTTCAAGCCGATGTGTCAGTCGCAGCCGATGTGAGGCGTATGGTCGCAGAAATTGAAACGCACCTGGGTCGCATCGACATCCTCGTCAATAACGCGGGTATCGCTCATCCGCGCAAGTTGGAGGAAATTACAGAAACGGAATGGGAGCAAGTGCTCACGGTCAATCTAAAGTCGGTGTTCTTGGTAACGCAGGCTGTGGTTAGCGGTATGCGACAAAGAAAGTGGGGACGCATCATTAACCTATCTTCAGTCGCTGCACAGACAGGTGGGGCAGTCGGGCCGCACTACGCCGCGTCCAAGGCGGGGATCATAGGGCTGACCCACTCCTGCGCTTCATCGCTCATTCGAGACGGAATCACCGTGAACGCCATTGCTCCCGCGCTGATTGAAACCGATATGGTGACCAGCAACCCCAACGCGAAGCCGAATCTTATTCCGATGGGCC
>Ga0210390_10001912_pt1 | contig 19113 bp, 17 predicted proteins | sample IncBWH11OmetaG_FD_161050 | JGI IMG/M metagenome (GOLD analysis project Ga0210390, IMG submission 161050) | Forest soil microbial communities from Barre Woods Harvard Forest LTER site, Petersham, Massachusetts, United States - Inc-BW-H-11-O ... | reverse complement strand
CGAACTTATTCAACAACGCAAGCTGGGCGGCATCCGAATCGTCGCTTTGAAATAACGTTGGCGTCGCTGCCCAGTTGCTGCGCGCGGCTGGCTTCAAGGTCGACGTTCCTGCGCTTCGTCGGCTGGGATGGGTTTGTGACTTCGCAGGAGCGAAGCATCGTCCATTGCCGATCTCAAGTCGCCCATCGCCTACGCTCATCCGGATCAGATCTGGCGATGCTCTCCTCGCGAGAGGTCTTGATATCACGTGACTTTGACCCGAACGATCCCGTTCAGCTCGCGCGCTCACGCGCGCTGCGGTACTGAGCCCGCGTCTGGGTGACGAGGTCGTCGATGGAGAGAATACCCGTGACGCTCGAGGTTGAGTGGCCGGCACTCCAGATGTCGCGCCAACGCTTGGAGCGAGTTTCCCGCACCCCGATATCGATGTCTTTGCCGATCTCGATGGCGCCGCGCGGCGTTAGGTTGTCGGGATCAAGGCCGGCGGCCACGATCGACGGCCGCAGCATGTTGGTCTGCAATCCCGTGAACGCGGTCGTCAGCAGGATATCGTCCGCGCTGCAGTCGACCAGCATCTGCTTATAGCGCTCGTCGGCCATGCTCTCGCGCGTGGCAATGAACTTGGTGCCCATATAGGCGAGATCGCAGCCGAGCACTTGCGCCGCACGCAGCGCGATGCCGTCGCTGATGCCGCCGGCAAGCACGATCACGCCATCGAAAAACACGCGCACTGCGCGGACAAAGGCAAAGGGATTGAGCCAACCGGTCTGGCCCCCTGCCCCCGCCGTCAACAAGACCAGTCCGTCGGCGCCGGCTCCTGCCGCACGCTCAGCGTGGCGAACGGAAGCGACGTCGGCGAGCACCAGCGCACCGATGTCATGCAGGGCCGGAAGCACCGGTGCGGGCGAGCCAACCGACGTGATGACCATTTCCGGCCTGTGCTTCAACAGGACCTGCAGGTCTTGTTGCAACCGTGCATTGGAGCGGTGCACGATCAGGTTCGGGCAGATCGGTGCGTGGCGCTGTCCGGTCCCGCCTTCATGGCGACGCAGGCGCTCGTTGATGGTGGTGAGCCAGTCCTCGAGCTCTTCCGGGCTACGGCAATTCACGGTCGGAAACGCGCCGATCACGCCATTGCGGCAGGCCGCCACGACCAGCTCGATACCGGAGACGAGGAACATGGGCGCCGCGATCAGGGGCAAACTTACGCGGTCCTGAAAACGAGCGAGCTGTTCGGACGAGTTCACGCTTTCCTCCACCGCAGCGCTTCAGCAGTCGCGCGCCTCAAGCTCGTTTGTGTTAGCGTTGCCGCCAACATTGGCACGCCGAGAAGCTAATGGCAAAAGGAGGAAACATGTCGCTCTACGCCTTCCCCACTGCCTGCGCACAGACTCTGCGGGCGCTGTCGCGTTACCCCTCGCGGACTGCCTTCAGTTGGCCCGGCGGATCGCTTAGCTATAAGGGCACCATCGACCTGATCGGGCGGATGCAGGCCGTGTTCATGCAGCTTGCGCTTGCGCCAGGATCGCGCGTTGCGTTTCTCACCGCCAATCGAGCCGACACTTGGTGCGCCGGCGTTGCCGCCCAGCTCACCCGGTTGGGCATTACCTGGCTGCATCCGCTTGGCTCGCTGGAGGATCAGCTGTTCCAGCTCGAGGACTCCGAAGCGGTGATGCTGGTGGTCGATGCTGTGGCCTTCCACGACCGCGGCGGCGATCTCGCCGCGAAAGCGGTAGGATTAAGGGCGGTGTTCACCATGGGTTGCGCCGACTACGGCACCGACCTGTTGCAGGCTGTCGAGGCCGGCAGCCACGCCACGGCGCGTTGCCTCGCCCACCCCGACGATATTGCCAGTCTCAACTACACCGGCGGTACGACGGGGAAATCGAAGGGCGCGCTCCGCTACCATCGCGAATATGGCGGCTTCGCCGCCGCGATCCTGGCTGACTTCGAGATCCCGGAAGGGGCACGTTACCTGGCGGTAGCCCCGATCAGCCACGTTGCCGGCACCAAGGTGCTGCCGACCTTGATGCGCGGCGGTACGGTGCACATGCTTAAGGGCTTTGATCCCGAAGCCGTGCTGCAGACGATCGAGCGCGAACGGATCAACTTCACCCTGTTCGTGCCGACGATGATCTACTTGCTGCTCGATCATCCGGCGCTCGATAAAACCGATCTTTCTTCACTTGAGCTGTTGCTTTACGGCGCTTCCGCGATGTCACCGAGCCGGCTGGTCGATGGTATCGAGCGGATCGGGCCGGTTTTCGCGCAGCTTTACGGCCAGACCGAATGCTATCCGGTCTCGGTGCTGCGCAAGGCGGACCACGACCCGAAGACGCCCGAATTGTTTCTGTCCTGCGGTTTCCCGATCGCATCCTGTGAGGTCAAGATCTTCGACAATGACGATCAGGAGATGAAGGCAGGCGAAGCCGGCGAGATCTGCGTCCGCGCTCCGCACGTCATGGCCGAATACTGGAAGCGACCGGACACCACGGCTGAGACGCTGAAGGATGGCTGGCTGCACACCGGCGATATCGCCCGGATCGATGAACGCGGCTACATGTTCATCCTGGACCGCAAGAAGGACATGATCGTCTCGGGCGGCTTCAACATCTTTCCACGCGAGGTCGAAGACGTGCTCTCGCAGCACGCGGATGTGGCGATGGTCGCGGTCGTTGGCGTGCCCGAGGACAAATGGGGCGAGGCGGTCACCGCCGTGGTCGTGCCGCGCGAAGGCGCTCAGCCCAAGCCGGACGAGCTGATCGCTATGGTCAAGGCGAAAAAGGGCTCGGCGCACGCGCCGAAGCAGGTGCAATTCGTCACGGAGTTGCCGATGACCGGCGTTGGCAAAGTCGATAAGAAAATACTGCGCGCAAGGTTCTGGGCCGGCCGCGACCGCATGGTCGGGTAACGCGCTCAGCGTTTTTTCGTACACAATGCTCTGAATGGCGCGCCGTCGCAACGCCGCGCCCTGTAGAGCCGATCCTGGACCGGCCGACGGCAAAGGCGCTTGGATTTTCAGTGCCGCCCACACTGATTGCCCGCGCCGATGGGGTGATCGAATAACGACGTTTCCCCGCGGTGCATGAGTGCCCCCGCAGCTGAACCGTTCAGCGACAATCGCGATGGCGGCCTTCGGAGGAAGACCGGTCGTGGCCTGGAAGAAGGTCTTCGTGACGTGACCTGCTGTCATTAGCGGGTGCATCCTGGTAGGCGCGACAAGGTGAAACCCTCGAACCATCGCGCGTTCGTTTGATTTGGCGAGAGTTTGACCTTGTTACCTTTGACGGCCTTACGCAGCCGCTGCCGTGTCCCACCGCGACCCAGCAAAGTATCCTTCGAGCTCGGTCCTCGCGAGACGCTCATACTCAAATGCTTGCGCCATGAGCGACCATTTTTGATCAGGACGGAATGCTGCAGTCTGCCGATATAACGAAGCGATGGTGCGGTACCGGCGCACGTTTTCCAAAACAGCCTTCCCACTCATAGCGTGCCTCCATTTTCCTTTAGTCGAGCAGATGGTGCACGGACCCATTTTCGAAATCGTTAGCGAGCTTGGCAGAGAGGGCGGATGGTTTGCGAACTGTTGATGCCCTAACCCGCCCTGCTCCCGTGTTTAGATGACCCCCGCCATCCCCAAAAACATCAATGGACTTGCTGATTGTAAAAATTCTTCTCGCCCCTCTAACAGTGCCTCTAACAGTTGAGCTATGTTGACCTCATCAAGCTTGTAAGCAAGCGGCGTAACGTCAACCAGCCATCAACAAAGGGGAATTTGTGATGACGCGCATAACGATGGAAAGCAAAGCCATGGAACTTTATCGCAGGGAGGAAGGCGCCACCCAAGAAGAAGTAAGGCAAGCGACGGGTTGCGCAGTAGCTCGCCGGAATGTTTGGCGTGAGTATCCCGGTCCCAAACGGAACGTCCGAGAGAAGAACAGCGCGGGTTACTGGGTAATGCGCTACTTCGTAGAGTAAGGGCCACACCGCCGGCACCGTCGGGCGATGGCCTCGGCCGATAAGGTGCCAGCAATTCTCAACACGCCGATAAATGATGCAGTTTGGCGAGGCCACGCGCTTCGCCGCGGATGTACCAGTCCGGCCGGCGATTATCATAGGAAGTTCATTGAGGATCGCGGCTTCGTACCTCCGAGTGTGCTAAAGATTGCGTCTTAAGCAAGCGTATTCCTGCCACGACCGCGCCTGCACCCCGGAGATGAAGCGATATGGCTGTATCTGCACCGCGGTCCGTCACGGAAATCGGCAGCTATCACGCACACATCTACTACGACCCCGCCACGCGAGCGGTAGCGGAAAAGCTGCGCGAGTGGATCGGCGAACGCTTCGTCGTTCGGCTAGGCAGCTGGCATGACGCGAGGGTCGGCCCTCATGACCGGGCGATGTTTCAGGTCTCCTTTGCCAAGGAAGTCTTCTCGTCCCTGGTACCCTGGCTGATGCTCAATCATCGCGGCCTTAGCATATTGATCCACCCTAATACGACCAATCCGCGCCAGGACCATCTCGCTGACCCGCTCCGGATCGGGGAGCCCCTTCTGATCCACGGCGCGGTTCTGCCTGAACAGGGCGAGGCAGAGGAGGCTCTAGAGCCGAACACGACCCCCTATCTGCCGGCCTAGAAGGGCACGGATTGCATCGTCCTAGCGGCGAACTCTTTTGATTTTGACTGCGCGCTTCGGCGCGGGTCGTGTGCTGCGGCGTCTCGGCGCCGACTGCGCGTCGTGGATCGGCTCAGGGTGCGTGCTGACCGGCTGGGGTTGCGTGTTGCGAACGGCCTCGGCCAGCATCTGAAAAAGCTCAGCCTTGCTTATCGCTCATAGATCGCCTCGCGTGAACGCTGAAACGACGGTAGCGCAGCAACGGCGCCAGGAGACCCGCTGATTCAGCTTACTGATTAGGGTTAATGTCGGTGGTCGTTACGGGGACGGCGGTCCTTTGTGCCCCGGCGCCGAATTTTCAAACTGACTCGAAACGTTTTTGGGATTGCCCTATTCCCAAATCGGACTAGCCTGCTGAGCAGAGTTTATGGGAGGCGCGCACATGAACTCCACCCTCAGGATCCAGAGGTCAGAACCAACGACTTTGATCGAAAAAATCAAGGCCGAGATCAAGAAGCGTTCTGAGGCGAAGGCCAAGCGGATGCTGCTTAAACGGCCCAGAAAGCTGACGAAACGCTGCGGCTAGCTCGCCCAGTGCGGAGTCGTATCGGCCTCGAGGAAGGTCACCCACTTGCACTCGAGTATAGGTCTATGCCGCTCTGGGCGATGTCAGTTACCCACACTCAATCATGCGCTGGCTTTTTCCGTCATCGTTAACAAGCGTGTTCCGTGCGAACTGACGGAGCGTCACGAACATAACCGCGAAATTGTTCTTCCTAGTAGTCGCGTGTAATCGTGGGCAACCAATTGAAACACACCGTCCGGTACACCGAGCTATTGCTGGATCAGTTCAAGGATTTTTGGAGATGACCATCCCTAGAGCGGAGGGAAGCCGAAAGATTTTCGATTCAGGCTCCGAAGCCTCACGATCATAAAAGCCGCATACGCACCTGGGCTGAGGCATCGGAGCAACAGAACAAACCTCATGGTTGTCCTCCTGCCCCTATGCGGATGCCGTGAATTTGGAGAGTATCCCCTCGATTACAACAGCCTGTCCGATCAAGTCATCGGCAAGGGCTGCACCGCATACAGCGAATGCGATGACTACAAGGATAAGCCGCCTGAATATGCAGATGCACCTTAAAAAATTGCGGTGGATCAATGCGCCTTTTTTGATTGAGCCTAAGAAAATAACAATTGTATCGCGAGGGAGGTCCAACATGCTTTCGCTCTCAACCCTACATCACGAAACATGCCCTCGGTGCGGCTCTGGACTGGTTAGTCTCGAGTGGGATGAGCGCGTCAATGCACGGGAAATTCAAGGCCTTTGGCGCTGCTGGAAATGTCAAAACGAATTCATCACCGTCGCGCTTTCTGACGAGAAGCCGGCTTCTGTCCCTGAGATCACAAAGCCATTCTTCACGAGTCTGTTGATGGAATGACTGTCTGCAATGGGGATTGTTCGTAAGCGGTTTTCGCGTTTCTGCTTGATTGATCCGGGTGGTATACGACGCGCGTCGCTGATCATTGCTCTGCTCTGCAGCTGCACTGCCGCCGCACGATCTGAGCCCCTACTTCCTTCGCAAGATGATCCCAACGTTTTCTCGGTAAAAATCTGCCAAGACCGAACGGTTGTGTCAGCAATCAAATCAATAGCAGATGCAATCTTAAAAACAGATGTCCTGATCGCAAAAGGATTTCAGACAGACGATATGCACTTAGACGGTGTCTATGTAGACGAACGCTTAGTGTATTGTTCGATGACGATGACGGCCAAACGCATAACTGACAACGTGCGCTACATCATTGGACTGAAGGGCCCTTCATACGTCATTATCGTTGGTGGCAATGTCGGCTCAAAGCTCTTTCCCAAGGAGGTTGTAATCAACCTGCCTCAAGACAGAAGAGAACCTTCTCATTAGCGGCATTCGGCCTTGCTGGACGCACTTTAGTAAGTCATTTCGCTTTAGCTAGTGTGCGACCCCTGAGCACGGGCTCATTTGCGAAGTATGTCAGCGCGAGTGCTGATTCGATGGAGCCCCAGCGAAAGTCGCTGGGGCTCCCGTCATCACCCCAGCTACCTGCATCTAGCGGTCGGCACCTTCTTCGGGTAGCTTGCGATGCCTCGACAGTTAAGTTCCAGCGTGCCTTTTCGTTCCGACATTGCGTTAGAATCCGTGGCGATGATCTATCGCGGATTCGAAATAGAGGCTTTTGAAATTGGACGAGGCCAGTGGCACGCCCGCTTTCGACGACGGGATCGCGCGCCTACGGTGATTGACGGGGTCGAGTTCGAATTCTTGAACATTGGGTTTGCTTGGTCATCACATGATGCTGCGATGGCAGACGCTCAGGATTTCATCGACCGCATGCAATCGCGTTCTTAGGTTCGTAACTCGGCAAAAGTGGTCTTCTGGGGCTCTAATTCAACGTAGCAGCGACTCACCGCCGGTTGGCCTCCAAGAAGTCGAGGACAGCTTCCGGTATCTCGTCGCACTCGAGAAAACGCAAGCCCAACTCGTCGGCGATATCGACTGTCACATCACGAGACCAGCCTTCAGCGGTATTGAAGGCTACGATGCGAACCGGCTTGTTGTACTCGCCCGAGAGCAGGTTGTGGATCAGGGTCTTCCGATCAGTGGCGTCTTCGTCGGTCTCGCGCCAGGCTCGCGCCGTAAACGCGGGGCCAAAATCGTCCAGCACGAGATAGGTGTCTTGCTGTGGCCCATGGGGCGCGATGGACGGCGAGGTACGCATGACGAACTCCTCGGCTAAACGACGTGAAGGAGGAGAAGGCATTTAATATTGCCAGCCCTCGGCGATGAGTATGAAGATGCGGTCCATGAAAATCCGTCAATGACTGCGTCAATTTTCCGTTCCGACGACAGTCAAAAGAAAAGCCCGGCGGTTGAAGCGCCGGGCAAGTTCGTTGGTATTGGATGCGAAGACGAAAGCATCCTTTAATACGGGCTGTCTGTTCAAAAAGTAACACTTTCAACGCCCAGGCCGCGCGCGCAGCGGTTCCGGTATCGACCTTTATCCCCCATCCCCCTGGTATAGCTCACCGGCTGCGGTCAGTTACCGGCAGGTATCGATTGCCCGGGCACAAGGTTGTGCCGATGATGCGGCGGAAACCGGCGTCGTCGTCGTTAATGTGGCTTCGGCAGCGAGCACCGCGGTTCTGTTGTAGAATTATGTCTCTGGCGTTTCGGCCATGGTGACCCGCGTGCTTGCGTTTCGGTTCATGAGATGCAATCCGCCACAGGCTTGGTGCCTGATTCCTTCATACTCGTTATCCGGCACGCCGTCATCATACAGGGGCTAGTTAAGGCCCGTTGCGCGCAGAACACCACCTTCTACGGCCCCCGGCGTTTGCGTAAACAGAAGCATTCGTTTCGCCTGGGCTTTGCTGGTCATGCACAATCCTCCTCCGACCATGCTCAGAACGCTGCGTCACGCTCGGCTATACGGCAACGCCGAAGTGACAGCCTGCACATTGCGCAGGAAATAGTGAGGCCCGGGTGGCTCGTGGTCCCGGACGGCAGGTATGAAATAACTCCCGAGAAAGTGCCGCAAGCACGTTGTTGTTCGGCGGCCGTTTGGATTTCCGAGTAGCTTGAACGGTCGGCCTGTGTTTCTTGCTGCGGTGCGCCTGTATCGGGCTACATCACGGTTGGTACTTTTTCACCTTTACCAGCTCGAGAAGCTGGAACTTCTTCATGTGTCGGAACGCAGCCTCATGAGTTTGCATTGTCCAATTGTTTGTGAGGCTATCATGGGTATCCTTTCGAAAATAATCGCCATTGCCACTATCCCAGCTTGGATTGGGATACATGCAAATTCTGCTGCAGCACAGACGTTTGATGAGAGATGGTCCATCATTCCGAAGGCACACGCCGAGCCGGCTCCTGAGGCACCCGGCCAAATTAAGCAGGATCCGCACACACAACCTCCGCTCGGAGAAGAGCCGACACGTGGTTCGGAAGATCGCTCAGCCCATCGATCCTTCAACCGTGTTTTTTCTGGAAAGGCCTCATACTATTCGTATTCGAGAGGAAAAACAGCGAGCGGTTCCTCATTCGACCGGAATTTGCCAACTGCAGCCCACCGCAGCTTGCCGTTCGGCACCAGAGTTCGCGTCACCGATCCTGTGACCAGCAAATCGGTAGTAGTTCGCATCACCGACCGCGGACCGAGGGTTCGCGGCCGCGTCCTTGACCTTTCGCTCGGCGCCGCGCGCAGCCTAGGGATCACGGATCGGGGCGTGGCCCAAGTTCGCGCTGAGGTGCTTTAGCTTGTGCGTGCTAAATTTCCATAGACCAGCGGGTCAACCTTACTTCACCCGCAGATTTTCCGCCGCCTCTTTGCCCCTGTTCGAGACGATGTCGAACGTGACCTTGTCGCCCTCGCGTAAGTCACTCAGTCCGGCCTTCTCGACGGCCGAGATGTGAACGAACACGTCCTTGCCCCCACCGCCGTCCGGCTGGATGAAGCCGTAACCCTTCGTCGCGTTAAACCACTTCACTGTACCAGTCGCCACGTCCGCACTCCCTTTTGAAACACAGCGAAAACTTTAGATCGGTTGCGGGGCGCACGACAAGAAGAAACACACGATCTAGTCAGGGTCTGCTAGCTGCGGGGAGGCGAAATGCGGACATGGAAGCTGACTCGGGTGAATGTTCTAGGAACAGTCTCTTGACGTACGATGTCAGTGCGGTGCGCGACGTGTAGTAGTGGCCTTCGGGCGGTTTATAATCTTCTCAAGAGTAAGCGCAGTTTGAAAGAGAGGGCTTTTTGTTGCGCTCTCATGCTGCCAATTCATGAAGGAGAACCGCTTGCTGAAGTTCGTGCGCAGCTGGTGTTAGTCGCAAGCCTTTGACGAGACCAATGCGTGTCAGCGTCAGCAGGGCGACGGCGTCGCACAACTCAGCGGAAGCACCGGCTGCCAGCATCGCAATTGCACTCTGCTCATCGTCGTTGAGATCACTCCAGGAAATGCCGTCCATCACGTACCTCCCATCGAATTGCCCGCGCGATAGTCAGGCCCGATGTCTTAACGATCTATTAAGAATGACCGCGCGGCGGTTTTGGGCTATCTGCGACGTTCGCTTTTGGTACTAAGGGAAGGCTTCGACCGGACCGGCGCGCAGAATCTGCTTTTGGGACCAAAGCAGAACTGATCATCACGCGAGTCGATGTCTGAAGATGACCCAACCGCGTCATCGGAGGTTTTTACCGAATGTGCTTAAGCCGCTACCATGGTTATAGCGTCGGGAGTGCAATGACATTCGACTTGAAATGGATCAGGGCGGCTTTGATGTACAACGTCAGTCGCCCGCTTGAACACAGCCGAACTATTTTTTGCGAAGTTCCGCGAGCGCGGTTTCGATCCGCGCCAGCATTGGGGATTGTCCAAACTCAGAAAGAATTCGCCTTGCCTCGGTAAGATGCTGAATCGCGAGGGTATGCTTCTTTTTAATCTTGTAGAGCAGGCCCAATATCATATTAGCCCAGCCCACAAAGTGCCCCTTGGGGTCAAACTGTGGATTCTTAATTACGTGTGCCACCAAGGTGCGAATACGCGCCGACGCAGTAACAATCACCGTCAAAAGAATTGGCAAATTCCTTAACAAGACTGGCAGGGGTAATTTTTCGTTTCCCGCAATAATCTGTAAGTATACTTCACACAGTATAAGTCGGTACCAATCAGCAGCCACCCGATAACCTTCGCTTTCCCGGTTAAGGATCGCGTGTTCGATGAAGTGAATTCCTTCAGACATATTTCCCTGAAGGACCTTGCAAACGCCAACAACGCTATCGGTGCCCGCTAGCTCATAGTTATTACCGTTCGCAATGCACTGACGTCGCCTCTCCTCAAGGAGCTTTGCCCCATCCTCGGTCCTGCGAAGTAGCACAAGCGCGGATCCTTTGGCGCCAATGGCAACGCCCCTGTCATGCGGTGTGATAGCGACCGTCAAACATCGCTCACTGTATTCCAGAGCCTCAGCGTAAGAGTTAGAAATGATTGCGATACAGGCCAGTATAGCAAGGCCATATCCCGTGGATCGCGGGTTATTCGACTCTCGTCCTATTCGCATAAATTCGTGAGCTGCTGCCCGCGCTTCGTTGATTCGTCCTCTATGAATTTCTGCAAATGCTACCACCACCCCGGCGCCATTTTGTATGTACGCATCGGCAGATTCGGAAGCAGTTTCGATTGCCTCTCTCTTGAGTGCCTCAAACGAATTGAGCGGCTTTGGATCAACGATCATTGAAACCCAGATCTCGCTCGCTAAAGCATACGCTTTCGACTTGCTATCTCCGAGACGGTAGGCCATTTCGAGCGTTTTTCGCTGCGCGGCAGCGGCGTCTTGATAGCGCGCGTTTTGGGCAAGCGCGATAACATAATGAGATCGGATCACGGGCACAGTTGGATCATCTCCCAGGCGGTCCATGCGTGGCAAATGTCGCTCTAGCGTATCGATCAATACTTTCCATCGGTCGCTCAAGTTCAATAGGAGTAAATATGCAACAAAAAATTCTGCAAATTCGTGGTCTGAGGCGCAGGTCGGATCTTGATCCAGGAGTGCAAGTGCAGCGGTGAGGTGGGTTGTCGCCTCATCGAGCGAATAGACGCCGAGTGCCTTACTCCCAGCCATAAACAGGTAGGCAAAGGCCTTGTCAGCCATGTTTGTATGGCCGTAATGATGCGCCAGGACCTCGGCCACTTCGGGCAATCGGTTGCCGCCGCGCCGCTCAATTTCCTTACCGATCTTCGCATGTAGCGCCGAGCGCGCCTCACTGAGTAGACTCTGATACAGAGCGTCTCGCACAAGGGCGTGCTTGAACGAATAATCGTCCGATTTGCCAACCCTATGGACCAGATCGAGCGCTTGCATTGCGGCGAGCCGAGCATCAACGTCTGTGTCGTTGACGGCGACCGCCAGCAGAAGCGGATCGAACCTTCGGCCAATAACTGAAGCTGCTTGCAAGAGCGCGCGGTCATCCGACGATAGCCGATCTACGCGAGCCGTGAGCAAACTCTGCACGCTTGCAGGCAATGCTCCCGTTACGGTGCTGTCGTTGAATTCCAACTTGCCGCTTCCTGTGCGCAGAATACCGCGTTCGGTGAGGTAGCTCACGATTTCTTCGGCGAAGAGCGGATTGCCTTCGGCTTTCTCCGTCAAATGCCGCGCCAAACCCTCAGGTAAGGCTTCGACATTCAGGCGCGCTTGGACCAAACGGCGCATGTCGCCAACTGCAAGCCGTTCGACGGACAAGCTTATTACGGCGGGTCGGTCGCGCCATGTTGCCGTGTACTCCGGGCGATGCGTCGTGACGAGCAGAAGCCGCAACTTTGTTTTGCTGTCGACGATCTTGCCAAGCAACTCTTCGGACGCACTGTCGATCCAATGCAGGTCCTCAATTATCATGATCACTGGCGAGAGCTTGCACCGCGCTTCCAGCAATTCCCGCAAAAGTTCACGAACCCGCAGACCGATCAGCACGCTGTCCAAACCGGATAGTGCACCGTCCGGAACGCTAAGGCCCAGCAGGTGAAGCAAAAGTCCAAGACTGCGGACCGATTGCAAGCCAAGGTCTGATAGCCCCGACTCTAGCTTCTGCGCAATTTCCTTCTCGGATTCCCCGGCTCTTATCCGAAACGAACCTCGCACGATTTCGATAAAAGGCAGAAACGGAGTTTGCTGTCCATCCGGCGAACAGTTTCCGGAGAGGACAAAAGCACTATCCTTTCCGATCCTTTGGCGAAACTCGTAGAGCAGCCGGGACTTGCCCATTCCCGGTTCTGCCGCAAGATCGATTACGCACAGTTCGGAGCGGGCCTTGTCGAGACCGCGCTCCAAGGCTTCCATTTCTTTTTCGCGCCCAACAAAGGTGCTAAGACCCCGACTTACTGCCGTCTCAAACCGCGTAGCTCCCTGACGGATTGCATCCAGTCGATGGACCTTCTGCCGATCCGATTTTCCCTTCACCGTGTGCTCGCCCGTGAAAGTCGCGTCTACAAGCCCTTGTACCAAGCGATATGTCGCATCGCTGATAAAGACCGAGTTTGGTTCAGCGAGCGACTGCAAACGAGCGGCAAGATTCACCGTGTCGCCAAGAACCGTAACGCCTGCGTCTGCACTGTCCCCCACTTTTCCGATGACCGCCGTCCCGGTGTTGAGCCCTATGCGTAATTGCGGGCATAGGCCATGTTTAGCTTCAAGATCTGGACCTGTTAGCTTTAGCCGTTGAAAAATATTCAGGGCCGCACGACATGCGCGAAGTGGCGCGTCCTCGAGCGCAATCGGCGCGCCAAACACCGCCATAATGCCATCGCCGGTAAAGCTTTGAACGACACCGCCTTGCTGGCGCACGGCCTCGTCCATTAGCTTCGACAGACTTCTCATAAGCGCGAAAGCGGCTTCCTCCCCCGAACGCTCCGAGAAGCTCGTGAAGCCCACCATGTCCGTGAAAAGGACTGTGACCTGCCTGCGCTCTGCCTCCATGCAACTCTCCGGTTGGCTGTAAGAACCCAGAATAGCACACCTTTCAGGACGGCAGCGGGCAACGGTCACTGCGACGCAAAACTGGAGGCAAGCCAGGCGCGACGGATGTCTCAGTTTGGCAGTGAACCGACCAGTCGAGCCGGTCCAGCGATCTCCGTTGATTGGGGCAGACCGGAAGTGATTTGCCGACCGTCAAAATGACGCGTTTGATCCATCTTGGACATCGGGCACATGTTTTTCTAACCGAGTTATCCTTGGCTCTGGCGGGACGCCGGCGGCCATGATTTGATAGTTTGGCCAGCAACAAGCGGGCCCCGGGGTCTCCGATGGAAGAACGGCGTGTCGAGCGGCGACTGGCGGCGGTGCTGGCGGCGGATGTCGCTGGCTATAGCCGTTTGATGGGCTGCGACGAAGAAGGCACGCTTGGGCAGCTTAAGATGTTCCGGAAGATCCTTGTCGATCCTAAAATCGCCACGCACCGAGGACGCATCGTCAAGACCACCGGGGACGGCATGCTGGTGGAGTTCGCCAGCGCAGTAGATGCAGCGCGATGTGCGGTTGATGTTCAGAAGAGCATGGCCGAGCAAAACATAGAGGTGCCGAAGGACAAACGGATTGAGTTCCGGATCGGCATTCATGTCGGTGACATCATCATCGACGACAACGATATTTTTGGCGATGGCGTCAACATCGCCGCTCGGCTCGAAGGCATCGCAGAGCCGGGCGGTATCTGCATCTCCGACGATGCACACCGACAAATCCGCAGCAAGCTCAACGTCAGCTATGATGATCTGGGTCCTCGGGCATTAAAAAACATCGCTGAGCCTATGCGTACGTGGCGACTGCGGCTAGGCGGCGAGGCCGCTTTGATTATTCCACCAGGCCCCACTTCCCAACCACTTCTCGCTCTTCCCAACAAACCTTCAATCGCAGTCCTGCCGTTCCAGAACATGAGCGGTGATCCCGAGCAGGAGTATTTTGCTGATGGCATTGTGGAGGACATCATAACTGCCCTATCACAGTTCAAGTCGTTGTTCGTTATCGCGCGCAATTCGAGCTTCACCTACAAAGGTCGCGCCGTTGACATAAAACAGGTGGGCCGAGAACTGGGTGTTCGATATGTCCTAGAAGGTAGCGTGCGCAAGAGCGGTCGTCGATTGCGAATCACAGCCCAGCTTATCGACGCCGCAACCGGCGCGCACCTTTGGGCTGATCGCTTTGAAGGCGCACTTGATGACGTATTCGATCTACAGGACCAGCTAACAAGCAGCGTAGTGAGTGCGATTGGGCCTCGAGTAGAGCGGGCTGAGATCGAACGGGCTAAACACAAGCCGACGGAGAGCCTTGATGCCTACGACAATTTCCTCCGTGGAATGGCTAACCTCTACCAGTTGAACAGAGAAGCCTATGCCGAGGCGTTGCGGTTATTCTACAAGTCTATCGAACTCGATCCCGAATTTGCACACGCCTACGCCATGGCGGCCTGGTGCTACGCCTTACGAAGACTGCAAGGCTGGACGACGGACCGTCCGCGAGAGAATGCCGAAGCAGAAAGACTGGCACGGCGAGCGGTGGACTTACGTAAAGACGATGCGAGCGTACTCGGTTGGGCGGGGTACTCCCTCGCCATTGTCGTCGGCGCACTCGCTGATGCTTCCGCCTTCATCGGTCAAGCGCTTGAACTCAATCCGAACCTCGCCTTGGTGTGGGGCGCTAGCGGTTGGATGAAAGTGAGGATTGGCGAGCAGGACCTAGCAATTGAGCACTTCACACGGGCCATCCGCCTGAACCCCCTCGATCCGGGTATGGTTATAGTTCAATCCGGAACCGCAAATGCTCATTTCTGCGCTGGCCGGTATGACGAGGCAGCGTCATGGGCTGCAAAGGCCTTGCGGACGAACCCAAATGCTCTCTCGGCTGTGCGAGTAGCCGCAGCAGCCAATGCATTGATTGGACGACCGGAAGATGCGCGAAAAGCCATGAACCATTTGCTCCAACTCGATCCGACGCGACGTATTTCCAATCTCAGAGAAGCAACGGGACCGCATCAGCCGGAAGATTTCGCAAGGTTCGTAGATGGCCTGCGAAAGGCTGGGCTGCCGGAATGACTGCTCTGGGGCGCTTTTCAAGAACAGGTCTTTGACGATTTAGTTCTTCTTTAGCGATTTTCGGGGAGGGGATTACATGGATGCCGAGCGCAGGCAAGTAACTGTGCTTTTCACGGACATGGTTGGTTTTACTTCTTTCTCAGAGCAATCGGGGGAAGAACGCGCCTTCAATCTGATGCAGAGCCTGGCTCAGCTTATGGGGGATGCGGTGCACGACCAGGGCGGCGTTGTGCAAGGCTTTACCGGCGATGGGATCATGGCGGTCTTCGGGGCGCCCGTCGCGTTTGAGGACGCGCCGCTCCGCGCGTGCAAAGCAGCACTGGCAATTCATCAACGGCTGGATGCCGCCGCAAGCGAGATTGAGGCACAGCACGGAGTGCGGCCACAGTTGCGGATCGGCATGAACACCGGACCAGCAGTAGTCGGTCAGGTACAATCTGGCGCCAGCGTTGGCGTTACTGTCCTTGGGGACACGGTGAATTTTGCGGCGCGTCTGCAAGCTCTTGCACAGCCAAGATCGATTGTGATGAGCGAGATGATGCACAGTTTGGTATCGGGTGCCGTTGAGAGCCGCTGCGTTGGCGAACATGAGTTCAAAGGGAAGGTTGGGAAACACAAGGTCTACCGGTTGGAGGCCGTGCGTCAGGGGGTCACGCGGTTTCAGGTGGCGGTCGGACGAGGTCTCAGTGCATATGTCGGGCGCGAGCATGAGATCAAGATTCTGGAGCGCGGCCTCGACGCGATTGCTTCCGACATCGCAGTCGTCGACATCGTAGGTGAGCCTGGCATTGGGAAGTCGCGGTTACTCCATGAATTCAGCAAGCAGATCGTCAAGGATCGCGCGCGTGTGCTGATGGGAAGTTGCACACCGGATGGGCAACAGACCCCGTATCTGCCCGTGATCGAGATCGTCCGTGGCGCCTTGCATGTTTCGGCAGGTGATGAAGACGTCTCCGTGAGGCGAAATGTCGAAGACGGCCTCGATGGGCTTGGCCTCCATTCCATCGAGAATCTCGGTCTACTGCTCCATCTGTTCGGGCTAAAAGTACCTGATGGTGCTCTGACGGGCCTCGATGGCGTCCTCATCGGATTGCGCACAAACGACCTTGTCCAACGAATTGTCCAGGCAATAAGCAAATTGACGCCCCTCGTTTTGGTTGTCGAAGATCTTCATTGGATTGACAGCGCGTCCGAAGACTTACTCGCGAAGATTGTCGCCGCTGAAGAACCTCAACGGCTTCTATTGCTGCATACCTTCAGGCCAGAATACCGGCCGCCGTGGTCTGCGAATCGACGAGTGATGGCGTTGCCGCTACGACCGTTGGAAGCACAGGACACGTTGCGGATATTGGAAGCTCGCCTTGGCGTGGGAAAGCTTCCTGAAGCACTGGCAAAGCTGATTGCTGCGAGGACTGAAGGGAATGCGCTTTTTGCCGAGGAGATCGGGCGCGACTTGCTGGAGCGCGGCATTGTCCGCCGCGGCGAAGCCGGTTTGGAATTCGATGCGACGTTGGTAGGTGCAGCACTACCTAGAAGCGTGCAGTCGCTGCTCGCCTCGCGGGTCGATCGGCTCGCGCCACTCGACCGCGCACTGCTACAGGCGGCAGCCGTTATCGGTCGTCGCTTCGATTCTGACCTCCTTCCAGCAGTCGTCGTTGAGGTGAGTGACATCCAAGGTCGGCTCAATGCGATGGAGACGTTGGATTTAGTTCGACGCGAGGGCGAAGTCGGGGCCTATGTCTTCAAGCATGCGCTCGTACGAGATGCGCTCTATGATGGCCTCTTGAGCGCACCGCGGTCAGCGTTGCACCTCAAGATAGCCGGGGAAATGGAGCGACGCGGCGGCAATAGGTTGATTGAAATTGCCGAGGCTCTCGCCCACCACTACGCTCAAACCACGCGCGCCGACAAGGCCTTCACATATCTGGCGTTGGCTGGAGATAAGAGCATCGACATCTATTCCATCCAGGAGGCGCAACAATACTACCGTAAGGCGTTGGAACTTTACGAAGCTCAGAACGAGTGCGCCGGTCAGCTAGCCGTAGTACGCGTTGTTGTACGATTGCTTGAAACCCTGATTTTGCAAAATCATTATGGTGAGACTGGAAGAGTCGCGCAGAAATTCATCACACTTGTGAAGAATGCAGGTGAGACGACCGAACTGGTAATGGCTTATTATTGCCAAGCACAATCCCTCATATCGAATTTCGAGATTCGCGCTGCGCATGATCTCCTGCTCGAGGCGCTTGCCATCGCGGAGCGTCTCGGCGATGGTCGTGCCAGAGCGTATGCACGGGGCTGCCTTTTGCAAACCAGAATCTTGCTTGGCCTGGATTCTCTGGAGATAGCAGACCAGGCTAAGAGGCAGCTGATGGAGGACGGCCAGCGCTTCGGGGACAACTTTATCCGCAACTGGAGCTTTTGGTTTGTCGCCTGGGATTACTTCTATCGCGGCCTCTCGAAGCAGGCTCGCGAAGTCGCAGTACAATTGATTGAATCAGGCAATGAACGGAATGATCCGAGAGCCCTAGGCTTGGCCAATTGGCTCCTGGGATGGATAGACATCGGTGACGATCGTTATGACGACGCGATAAGTCATGCGGAGGAATGCCTGCGTGTCGCGGTCACGCCGACCGACCGTCAGAATGGCGAGATAATCAAGGCGGGTGCCGGCCTTTTTAATGGACGTGTGCAAGAGGGATTGCTCCAACTCAACGCTTTAGTCGAAGAACTCGAGCGATTGGGGGCGAAATATAACGGTGCCTCTACGATGCGGGGGGTCGCTATTGTGTTGGCAGGCCGGCTTTCCGAAGGCATTCGTGCCATCAGGCAAAGGATCGCGCAACTCGACGCAGCCGGTGATCGTGGCAATGCGACATGGACACGTGTCATCCTTGCCGAAATCTATATCCAAATCCTGTCGGGTAAGCAAAAGCCGCCGGCTTTAGTCATTCTCAAGAATATCTGGACAATCGGCAACGTCCTTCTCTTCGGTCACCGGCGCGCAACGGCGCTTCTCGCGGAGGCCGCGACCTACAAGCAGATGAATGGACAGGGAACGTTTTTCGCCCGGATCGAATTTGATCTCGGGCTACTTTCTGCAATGAAGAAGAACCGCGATCGGGCTAGGACGCACTTTGACAATGCACGGATCGCGGCGATTGACCAAGATGCAGATATGATGGTCAAAAAGATTGACGCGGCTATCTCGGAGCTTGGCTAGTTTGGATCGTGTTAGATCAATTCAGGTCTCCACTTTCGCAATCATGGTCGGCGTCCACATGGTGAATCCAAGTTTGGTTCGAGAACTGCTTGGAATCGTGGCGGGCACCATGATGCGACCTTTCTCAAAACTGGTTCCTTGACGCCTAGGCCGGAGATTCTCGTCTGACCCGGTCTAAGTTTTGGGATGCGACTAAAAACACGGCTGCGTCCGGGGCATGTGGTCCATCCAGCGGGGCACTAACAACGCTCGGCAGGCCCATGGCGGGCCGGCGCTGTTTCTGGCGGTGCTGAATGACAGTCCGCTTCAAAGCGGCTGAGACGGTTATCGTGAGCGAACTTTTGCAGTTGCGCTGGCATTTTTCTTATTTGACATTTCCATGGCATCGCCGCGAGTTAAAGGGGTAGCACGGTGGCAGCTAAGGACAGCTTGAGGCGATGTCGTGTTACCTTGTTAAAGATGTATTTGCCGACTGGCCTGCTGGGCAGCTCTCTAAAAACTCATGCACTGCAGCAAGAGATAAGCCTATTCGCTTTTTTTCTTGCCAACAGTTGGCGTGGCCTGCCGAGTGCCTGACGGCCTTTGAGGCTGGACATCGTTGCCGACAGGTTGGGCCTGATCTACGTTAGCCGAGTCGGAGAAGTTAGGAAGGCAAA
>Ga0210390_10001910_pt1 | contig 19149 bp, 17 predicted proteins | sample IncBWH11OmetaG_FD_161050 | JGI IMG/M metagenome (GOLD analysis project Ga0210390, IMG submission 161050) | Forest soil microbial communities from Barre Woods Harvard Forest LTER site, Petersham, Massachusetts, United States - Inc-BW-H-11-O ... | reverse complement strand
AACGCCGCCTTTTTCGGGCTCGGCCGTGGCCTTCTCGTGTGGCTGCCGCCCGATCCGGGCGCGCCGGTCTCGATCGCCGGCATTTTCATCGTCGCGGTCGGCGTCCTCAGCGCCATCCTGACGGCGCTCTACGCCTTCCAGCAGGAGGGCTGGCGCGAGCTGTTGGGCCTGTCCTCGGCCGAAAACGGCTCGGTCGCCGTTTGCCTCCTGGGTGCCGCGCTGATGTTTCGGCAAGATGGGCTGAGCGATCTCGCCGGGCTCGCCTGGGTTGTCGCATTGCTTCATCTGGCGGCGCATGCGCTCGCCAAAAGCGCGATGCTGCTGACGGCCGACGGCGTCTTTCGCGCGGCCGGCGATTACCGGCTGGTGCAGCGCGGGATCCTCGCGCGCAGCCCGTGGGTCTTTGGCCTCGGCGCGCTGTTTGGCGCGATGAGTTTGGCGGCGATGCCGCCACAGGGCGGGTTTGTCAGCGAGTGGTACGTCTTCCAGACATTCTTTCAGGGTTTCCATCTCGCCAGCCTGGCGAGCCGGCTGAGCGCGGCGCTCGGCGGTGCCGGAATCGCGTTGACCGCGGCCGTCGCGTTCGCGACGTATCTGAAGGTGTTTGGCATCGGGTTGCTCGGGCGCCGCGACCGCGACGGCCCGCCCGTTCCGTTGGGCAATTCGCTCGCCGTCGGGCTGCTTGGCCTTCTGGTCCTGGCGCTCGCGGTCGGGATGCCCGTGTGGCTGGCGGCGCTCTCGCCCGCGGCTTCGACGGGATTTGCCGGCGCAGCCATTGCGAAGATGCATGTCGGGCCGCTGCTGGTCCCCGCCACCGGCGCGCCGATCCGGTTGCAGGGGACGTTCGCCTTTATCTCCCCGACATTGCTCGTCGTGGCGATGCCGCTGCTGGCGCTCGTGCCGTTGGGCCTGCTGTTTGCGAGCCGCCGGTTCACCGTACGGCGTGCGCCGGTTTGGTACGGCGGGCGCGAGCAGGAGCCCGAAAAGGCGGCCACGACGGCGCTGACCTTCTCGAATGCGCTGCGGACGTTTTACAGCTTCATCTACCGCCCGACCGCGGCGACGGAGCGCGAGCTGGCGCTCGGAGCGAACGGCCGGCCCTACTTTGTCCGACGTCTGGCGTTCAGCCACGATGTGGCGCCGCTCTTCGGGCCGCATTTGTTTGCTCCTCTGGAACGGTTTGTCGTGTCGCTCGCCGGACGCTTGCGCCTGGTCCAGTCGGGCCATCTTGCCTTCTATCTCGCGCTGATCGGCGCGCTGTTGGTCGCGGTCCTGGTCGTCACGCTGAGCTGAGCGGAGGCGAAGAGCCGAGCAAAGCGGGCCGGCCGATGACCGGCTCACCCCATCCGCGCGATCGGCTTTGCAAGACGGCTGCGCCGGGTCATTCTGCGGCACGGAAAAACGAGCGAGGCGAGCAATGGCGTTTTCCCTGATCGACAGCGCCCGCGGCGCGACCCCCGTCACCGCCCTCACCACGGAGCGGCTCGCCGGCTGGCTTCGCGAGGCATCCGAACGCGAGCGCAACTGGGCGCAATCCACCGGTTTCGCCGCCGACGCCGGCAAGCACTCTTTGGTCCCCGGCGAGGACGGCCGATTGGGCCGGGTGCTGGTCGGGCTCGGCGACGGACCAAAAGCCGGGTCAAGCATGTGGTCGCTCGCGGCGCTGCCGGATGCGTTGCCCGAAGGCAGCTACCGGCTCGACCCCGCTCCGGGGGGCGCCGACCCGACCCGCCTGGCGCTCGGCTGGGCGCTCGCGACCTACGCCTTTACCCGCTACCACGCTAAGCCCGCGACAAGCGCGGCGCTGGTCTGGCCCGAAGGCGTCGACCGCGGCGAAGTCGAGCGCCTCGCCCGCGCAGCTTTCCTTGCCCGCGACCTCGCCAACACCCCGGCCGGCGACCTCGGCCCGGAAGAGCTGGCGCACGCCGCGGTCGGCGTCGCCGAGGCAGCCGGCGCCTGCCATCGGGTCGTCGTCGGCGACAAGCTGCTGGCCGAGAACTACCCGACCATTCATGCGGTCGGCCGCGCCAGCACGCGTCCGCCGCGCCTCGTCGACATTGTCTGGGGCGACCCGGCAGCTCCCAAGGTCACCCTGGTCGGCAAGGGTGTGTGCTTTGACACCGGCGGGCTCGACCTCAAACCGGCGGCCGGCATGCGGCTGATGAAAAAGGACATGGCGGGGGCCGCGATCGTCCTCGGCCTCGCTCAGGCGATCATGGACGCAAGGCTGCCGGTGCGCCTGCGCGTGTTGCTGCCCTGTGTCGAGAATTCGGTGTCCGGCAATGCGATGCGCCCGCTCGACGTCGTGCGCACGCGCAAGGGGCTGACCGTCGAAATCGGCAACACCGATGCCGAGGGGCGGCTCATCCTGTGCGACGCGCTGGCCGAAGCCTCGACCGAAACCCCGGCTTTGCTGGTCGACATGGCGACCCTGACGGGTGCCGCTCGGGTGGCGCTCGGCCCCGAGCTGGCGGCGCTGTTCTGCAACGACGACGCACTCGCCGGGGCACTCCTCGACGCCGCCGGCTCCGAGGAGGACCCGATGTGGCGGATGCCGCTGTGGCGGCCCTACCGCAAGATGATCGACAGCAAGATCGCCGACCTCAACAACGTGTCCGAGGGGCCGCACGCCGGCGCCATCACCGCGGCACTCTACCTGCAGGAATTTGTCGAGCCCGGCATTCCGTGGGCGCATTTGGACGTGATGGCGTGGAACCCGCAAGGCCGCCCCGGCCGGCCTGAAGGCGCCGAGGCCACGGCGCTGCGGGCCCTCTATGCCCATATCTCGGGGCGGTTCGGGTAGCGGCCTTAACCGCGCCGTCGCTCAGGCCGCGGTTTTGGCGAGGTAGGCCGCGCGGCCGCGCAACGCGAGCCAGGCAAGCCCTGCGGCGGCGCGGCAGAGCCGGCTGTTGGCCGAAAGCCCGACCGCCCGGAAGATCAGCTTGACGCCGCGGGCGACATGCGGCTCGCGGTAGACGGCGAAGGCGCGCCTTGCGTAGGCGCGTGCGCAGCGCCGGCGGCTGTAGGGGCGAGCGGTCTCGTTGGCGGCGAAGTAGGCGTAAGCGAGCTCGTCGTCATTGGCTTCGGCAAGCCGCCCCAGAGCCACGCGCAGCCGCGGCCACGCGCCGAGACGCTCGTCTTCAAGACACCGAACGAGGGTGCGGTAAAACAGCCGGTAATGGCGCACCTCGTCGGCGGCGATCTTGCCGCAGATTTCCTTTAGCACCGGCTCGCGGGCGGCATCGCGCAACGCCGAGTAATAGGAGCTCGTCCCGGTTTCGACGATGCAGCGGGCGACCATCTCGCCGGCCCGCGAGCCGCGGCGCGAGCGATCGCGTTCGAAATCGACCTGGTAGCCGGTTCGGAAGCGGCCGATCGCGGCAGCGAAGTCGAATTCGGGATCGGCCAGCTCGGCCCAGCGTCCGAGCGCCGCGCCGTGCCGGACTTCCTCCTCGCCCCACCGCCGCGCACTCTCTTGAAAGGCCGGATCGCCGTCGAACACCCGGCACAGATGATGCGCATAAGCGGCGCCGTTGTATTCGACGAGAGAAGCCGCCTTGACGATCGTGACGATTTCGGGATCGAGCCGGCTGCGGTCGAACCGCGCCCACGCGATCTCGTCGAGCGCCCACCCCAAATGCCGCCTCCGACAATGCGTTTCGCCTGAGCCCCTATACACCTGCCGCAGGCCCGCGTTCATTTCCCGTCGAGAACCGGGCTCGCGTCCGAAGACGCGTCTCGCCTATAGTCGGCGATCCGACGAAAAAGGGAGATGGTAAAATGCCCGCGAGCAGCAGGATCAGACCCACGGTTTCCGCCGCCCCGCCAAGGCCGCCGTTGTTGACGCCGCATCCCCCGGTCGCACCGCTGGTGCCCCCGGCGCATGTCGTCGACCTGATGACCGATGCCGGGTCGGCGGCATTTGGCGCGCAGTGGCGCGCCCAGGAGGCGAAAATCGTCGAGTGCCCGGCGCTCTCCGACGCGATGCCCGAATTCAGGACGACCTACGACATCGAGCCCCATGCCGAGGAGCGCGGCTACGACGACTCGGCTTGGCCCTTGGTCGCGGCTTCCGACCTCGGCGCGAGGCGCGGCGGCGGGATGGTGTCGTTCTGCTGGTACCGCGCGACCCTGACGATGCCGGTCAACGCCGCGGGTTTCGACACCGCCGGGGCGATGGCGGTCTTGCGGGTCAATGTCGACGACTACGCGGAAATCTGGCTAAACGGCGAAATGCCGCGGGCTGCCGGTCGCCCGAGCCCGTACACGATCCAGGGCTTCAACATGCCCCACCGCGTCGTGCTCGCCAATCCCGTCAATCCGGGCGACCAGTTCGAGGTCGCGGTGTTCGCGATCAACGGGCCAATTTCGGCGGCGCCGGCGAATTTTCTATGGTTTCGCGAGGCCAAGATCGAGTTCTTCCGCTGACCTGCCCAGGTCGCTGACACTGCCCATCTAAAGGAAAGGAGCGACGGCCGGCGAGTCGTTCGGCGCCTTCGCCGGCGGTCGCGGGCGGGGCACTGAACAACCGCCCGATTGCGGCGTTGATGCGCAAAAAAGAACGGGGAGCAAACGCGCGAACAGAGGAGATGGCCGATGCATCGAGGGTGGGACTCGATTACCGCGGATGGGCAGTTCGGCAGCTATGAGGAGTGGGCGCGGCTCGGCCCGTTGCCGCCATTTCGCAGCGCGGTGTTTGTCGATGCGCTGGGGCGGCGCTGCCTGACCCATCGCGACTTTGTGCGGGCCCGCGAGGACGGCGCCTTTCCGGTCAGCTATTTTTGGGAGGCGACCGCCGAAACCAGACCGCTGCGTAAGCGCTGAGCGCGACGCGGCCTGACAAAAGGTTCCGGCCCAGGGAAGGTCGAAGAGCCGATTCAGGCGCCGGATCGGGTCACCAATGGTATTGGGCGGCCTTGGGCAAATTCCAATGGTGCTGGATCGCCAGCGCGCGCAGCCCAAAGCAGACGAGACCGCCGACCGCCGCCGACAATTTCGGCGACAACCCGGGTCGCCGGGCGGCGGCTATCGGTTCCTTTCGAGCGGGATCGAGGCGCATCACGACTGTGTGCGGTTCAGCTGGGTTGCGAGCGCCGCGCCGGACGCGCCGCTTTATTTCGGCGGGACCGATTTCGCTATTTTGGCCGAGGACGGCGGGTTGCGCGCGGTTACCGGCTTTGTCGACGCGATGGCGGCCGCGAGCGGAACGGGTTACCTGAGCACCGAGCGCACCCCGGCGGGTGGGCGGTGGGGTGCGCCGCTCAGCAGCCGAGCTTGGCGGCGAGGTCGACAAAGCTGTCGGCGATCACGTCGAAATCGTGCTCGGCCTCGAGGTCGCGCGTCTTGTTGGGCCCGTGCTCGAGCGGCCGGCTGACAAAGGCGGTGTGAAAGCCGCGGCCGCGCGCCGCGAAGAGGTCGCCGTTATGCGCCGCGACCATCATGCACTCTTCCGGCGTGAGGTCGAGCAAGGCGGCGGTGCGGTCGTAGGCTTCGGGCTGCGGTTTGTAGGCGTGGGCGACCTCGGCGCCGAGGATCGCGTCCCACGGCAGCCCGGCATGTTTCGCCATGTTGACCATCAGCGCGACATTGCCGTTCGACAAGGTGACGAGAATGTATTTGCGTTTGAGCCGGGTCAGGCCCGCGACGGTGTCGGGCCAGCCGTCGAGCCGGTGCCAGGCGCGGTTCAGGTGGTCGATTTCGGCCTGGCTCAGACCCGAGATCCCGAACTCCGGCAACAGCTCGACCAAGTTCTCGCGGTGCAGGTCGTCGAGCCGGGTCCACGGCCGCTCGCCGTTGCGCACCTTGGCCATCGCCGGCTGATAGCGCGCCCGCCATTGGTCGGCGAAGTCATGCCAGTCCTTGTCATAGCCTTTCGCCCCGAGACTGGCCTTCGCTTCGCGCGCGATGCTGTCGCGCCAGTTCACCACCGTCCCGAACACGTCGAAAGTCAGCGCCTTCACCCCGGAAATCGCCATCACCCGGATCTCCCATCTCAGTTTCGTAATTGGCCCCCGACATGAGGCCCAGCCGATGCGGCCCCTTGCCGGGCAGGCGGCATATGACGTATCCAATGACCAAATTGTTAGTCAGGTGCGATGAGGAAAGTCAACCTCGCCGAGGCCAAGGCGCATTTAAGCGAGTTGGTGGCGATTGCCGCCGCCGGCGAGCCGGTCTGCATCCTGCGCCGGGGCAAGGCCGTAGCGCAGCTGATAGCAGCCGAGCGCGAGCGCAAGCGGATTGACCCGTCGGTGCTGCGGGCGGTGACCGACCCAATGCCGCGGCAAAGGGAGACGGCGCGCGATTTTATCCGCCGGATGCGGGACGACGAACGCTATTGATGTTGTATCTCGATACCTCGCTGCTCGTCGCCGCCCTCACCAACGAGAACAGGACCACGCAAATTCAGGAGTGGCTCGGCGCGCAGCATCCCGACCCGCTCGCGATCAGCGACTGGGTTGCGACCGAGTTCTCCTCGGCTCTGTCGATCAAGGTGCGCACCGGGCAAATCGCGATTTCGCACCGCGCGGACGGGCTGGCGGCATTCACCCGCCTCTGTCGCGATAGCTTCGACGTGCTCCCGGTGACGAGAGCGCAGTTTCGTCTTGCGGCGCGGTTTGTCGACCAATACGCGCTCGGTCTGCGTGCCGGAGACGCGCTGCATCTCGCGATTTGCGCCGAGCAGAGCTTGACGCTGTGCACGCTCGACCGGCGGCTCGCGGAGGGAGGCTCCGCGCTCGGCGTCAAGACGATGCTGCTCTGATCGAGTGCCGGCCAGCGGGGATAGTCGCCGCGATCGGCTTTTGCGCGACGCGGTGACGTGTCGCGGCGATCGGGGCGGCGGCAGGCATCCTTCGGCCGGCTGTTTGACGGCCTCGCCCGGATCGGGATTACCGGCCGGCGAGGCGAGCGACGACCGGCGCGAAGGCTTCCAGATAGGGCTCGTGGACAACGTAATACGAGATGCCCCACCGTTCGCGGCGCTCCAGCAGATCGTCGGTCATCTGGCTCACTGTTCCGACGAGCACGTAGGGGCTTGCAAGGAACTCGTCGGCGGTGAGCTGCGCCCAGCGGCTGGTCAGTTCCTCGGCCGCGCGGCGCCGGTCGTCGGTCACGACGACGCGTTGCACCAGCGCGTTCAGCTCGAGCCGCGGATACCGGTCGCCCGCGGCCTCGCGCACGAGCTGCACTCGTTCATCAACGCCTGAAACCCGCCACCCGGAAAGGTCCGGCGGAGCAGCGCCGCCGCGCCGGAAGGTTATCCCCGAGAGGCCCACGATGTCGGCATCTCGCGCCGCCAGAGCAAGGAGGCGCCGGCCATTGCCGCCGATCAGGATCGGCGGATGGGGCTTCTGGACCGGGAGCGGCGCAATTGTATGGCCCGTCACTCGAAAATGGCGGCCTGCAAAAGTTACCTGTTCGCCTTTGAGCAGCCCCTTGATGACCGTGACCGCTTCCGCCAGCCTGTCCACTCGCTCGCGGCCCGTGTCGAAGGCCAGCCCCGCCTCGTCGTATTCGGATTGGATGCTCCCCGCGCCCAAGCCGAGCTGAAACCGCCCGTCGGTCAAGAAGTCGACGGTCGCCGCCTCGCGCGCGACCAGCACCGGATGGCGCAAGTCATTGTTGAGCACGTAAGTACCGACGCGCAGATGTTTCGTCGCTGCCGCCGCGCTGGCCAACGCCGGCATCGGCGCCATCAGGTCGGTAAGATGGTCCGGCACTGTCAGCGTGCTGTAGCCCAACTCCTCGACCTTGCGGGCCTTTTCCACCCACTCGGCCCGCGATTGCGCTGAGCGAACGCTTACTCCAAATCGAAACGGCTTCATTTCGTTAACCAGGGATCGTCAGCGCGATCAGCTTTTGCGCGGCGTGGTCGAGCCGGTCGAGGTGGCGGCAGGCGTCGATCAATTCGGCGAATTGCGCCTCGGGGATCGCGAGGCCGGGGGCGACCGGGCGGATGCGACGGGCCTCTTCCTCGAAATCCCACACAAATTCGCGGCCGGTGCCCTCTTTCGTAACGCTGCGGCCGTCCTTCAGGAACACCGTGATCCGCGGACCGAACAGCGGGCGGCGCACGGTCGGGATCAGGCTCACGCGACGCATCAGGTCGAGCACGGCGGGCGGGTCGCTCTCGCCGGGGCCGGGCCGGTCGCCGCGCAGCAGCGGGTAGCCGCGCTCGGCCGCACCCCAGGCGGTGAAATACTGCGTGCTGCCGACCCCGGGCGGGTTGTCGACGCCGCGGCTCGGAAAGGCCGGGCTCGGATACTCGGTCTCGAGCCAGTTGACCAAGGCCTCGATACGGTCGATGTCCTCGGCGCGGATGTTGTTCTCCTCACACAGCCGCGCCGTCACGTCGACATGCGCGATGTTGTAGCCGGCGGTCGAATAGATCCGGTACAGCGTTTCGAGAAAGATCCAATCGCGGCCGAGGCCTTGCGTGATCTTCGCCAGGTCGGCGCTGTTCAAGCCGGTAAAGCTGTAGCGCAATTCGCCGCGGTTGTTGCCCGCATAGGCATGGTAAAAGCCGGCCTCTCCCTCCAACGTGGTCTCGCCGCCGGGTGTGCCATGCCTGGCCAACGCCACCGCCAGCAACGCGTTGCGCACCGCCCCGCCCTCGCGCAACGAGCGGCCGCCGCTGCGCGCCCCTTCGAGATTGCCGGAAGCGAGGTTGACGCATTGCGCGATCGCGCCGTGAACCTGGTTTTCGTCAAGCCCGCCGAGCTTGGCGGCGGCGATTGCGGCCCCGAAAATTCCGAACACCGGCCCGGCGTGGAAGCCGCGCGCCATGACCGTCGGGATGAACTCGGCGGCCATCCGTTCCATGACCTCGTAGCCGGCGGCGACCGCGGTCAAAAATTCGCGGCCGGAGGCGCCGGCGACTTCGGCCGCGGCCAATGCCGCCGGCAGAATCGCGGTGCCCGGATGGGTCAGCATGCGAAAGGTGTCCCATTTGCCGCCGGCGAAGATCGTCTCGGTATTGACAAAGGCGGCACCAGCCTTGGTCAATTTGGCGCCGTTGCACAACACCGTCGCGCCGCCGCCACCGCCCGCCTCCTCCTCCCGCATCAGTGCAAGCGCCTGTTTGCTCGCCGGCATGTCGTGCGCCACCAAGGCCGAGGCCAGCGCCTCCAGGGTGACGCCCTTGGCGCGGTCGGCGACCGCCCCCGGCAGGTCTTCGTATTTGAGACCGGCGACAAACCCGGCGAACTCGCGGCTTAGCGACATTGGCGGCTTCCTTGCAAAAGCGGGCTTGCGTCCCGGCGACACCCGTGCCGACATCATGGCCCAACATGCGGCCGCGCGCCTACGGCCGACATTCTCCCGCAGCGCCCCGGAGATTGACCCGATGTCGATGTTGTTGAATTGGACGAAGGCGAGCGTCGCACCGGTAGAGACCTATTTGTGAATCGTTCAACGCGCGCTTCCGAAACCTTCCTGCGTACTTTCCGGAGCTAGTTAAGATTAAGGTGTTAATCGCGACGCTCGCTTCTGCCCAGCATTGTCGATGCAAACGGATATTGGGACATTCGGCAGAAAAGAGCCTATATTTGCACCGATGGCGTGAGCCTGGAGGCGGCACGATGTCGACAATCTACCGGTACACGCTGCCGGTCGAGCAGACCGAGTGGAAGTTCGACGGCGCCACCGAGACCTGCTTTACGTGGGAATACGACGCGCCGCGCGAGGCGCTGCTGCAGCTCTATGCCAAGGGCAAAAAGCAGCAATGGGACGCGGCCGACCGGATCGACTGGTCGCTCGACCTCGACCCGGAAAACCCGATGATGCTCGACGACCGGGTCGTCCAAATTTACGGCACCGATTTGTGGAACCGGATGACCGCCCAGGAGCGCTGCCGGGTGCGCCATCACCTGCAGGCCTCGCAAATCTCCCAGTTCATGCATGGCGAGCAGGGCGCCTTGATCGCGACCGCCAAGATCGTGCAGACCGTCCCCGATCTCGACGCCAAATTCTATGCCGCCACCCAGGTCATGGACGAGGCGCGGCATGTCGAAGCCTATTCGCGGCTATTGCACGAAAAGTTCGAGCTTGCCTATCCGATCACTCCGGGGCTGAAGGCGCTGCTAGAAGACGGGCTGACCGACAGCCGCTGGGACATGACCTATCTGACGATGCAGATCCTGATCGAGGGTCTCGCATTGGCGGCGTTCCAGCGCATTCGCGACCAATCGCAAAACCCGCTCGCCGCCGCGGTCAACGCCTATGTCATGCAGGACGAGGCGCGGCACGTCGCGTTTGGGCGGCTCGCGTTGCGCGACTACTACCCGCGGCTCACCGAGTCCGAGCGCAAGGAGCGCGAGGATTTTGTCGTCACCGCGTGCTGGCACATGCGTGACCGCTTCAATCAGCGCGAGGTGTGGGAGCGGCTTGGCCTGCCGGTCGAGGAATGCCTGCGGATCGTCGACCAGTCGGAGTCGATGAAGGTGTTCCGCAGCCGCATCTTCAGCCGCATCGTGCCGACCGTGAAGGACATCGGGCTGTGGGGCCCGAAGGTGCGGGAAGCGTTCGCCGCGATGGGGGCGATCGAGTTCGCGCAAGTCGATGCCGCCGCCCAGTTGGAAAACGACGCCCGCGTCGCCGAGGAATTCGACGCGCGCCTGGCCATGGCCGAGCCGGCGCCGTAACCGCCGACGGGTTCGACGACGGGTAGTTCCCGGTTGGCGGCCCATTCCGATCCGCCGCCGACGCGGTGGGCACCCGCAAGCCGAACCGGCCGATCCTTCCAAGTTGTGTTCACCCCTCTCGAATTTGGCCGGTCGGGCTGTTATATGTGCGCCCATGATGGCCCGCGGCACCTGGATATCGCGAATTATCGGCCCGGTCCTCGGCTGAGGACCGGGGCCGCCCGCTCTGTCTTCGCCTTTCGTCCAGGGGTTCCCGATGCCCACGGATTATCGTCCGACCGTCTTTCTGCCCAAGACCGACTTCCCGATGCGCGGCGACCTGCCGCGGCGCGAGCCCGTGATCCTCGCGCGTTGGGCGGCAATGGATCTGTATCGCCGGCTGCGCGAGACCGCCGCCGGCCGTGAAAAATTTGTGCTGCACGACGGGCCGCCCTATGCCAACGGCCATCTCCACATCGGCCATGCGCTGAACAAAATCTTGAAGGACGTTGTCAACCGCTCGCAGCAGATGCTGGGCAAGGACGCGCCCTATGTGCCGGGCTGGGACTGCCACGGCCTGCCGATCGAGTGGATGATCGAAGAAAAATACCGGGCGCGAAAGATGTCGAAGGACAGTGTCCCGCCCGACCAGTTTCGCCGCGAATGCCGCGAATTCGCCGCCCATTGGATCGAAGTGCAAAAGGCCGAATTCGAGCGCCTCGGCGTTGTCGGCGACTGGGCCGACCCGTATACCACGATGGCCTATTCGGCCGAGGCGCAGATCGTCCGTGAGCTCGGCAAGTTCCTGGTCAACGGCGGGCTCTACCGGGGTTCCAAGCCGGTCCTGTGGTCGGTTGTCGAGCGAACGGCGCTCGCGGAAGCCGAGGTCGAATATTACGACCACCGCTCGACCACCGTGTGGGTGCGGTTTCCGATCGTCACCACCGGTCTGCCGGCATTGGTCGACGCGGCGGCGCTGATCTGGACGACAACCCCGTGGACCTTGCCGGGCAACCGGGCGATCGCCTTCAGCGCCGCCCTCGAATATGCCGCGATGCGGGTCGACCGGGCAGCCGAAGGCAGCCGCGCCCAGCCGGGCGAAACCCTGCTGGTCGCGACCGCGCTCGCCGACGCGGTCGCCGCGCAGGCCGGCATCGAGGCGTATTCGGTCATGGCGCGCTTTCCGGGGTCGGCACTCGCCGGCTCGGTCGCGCGCCATCCGCTCGCCGGCCAGGGCTACGAGTTCGACGTGCCGTTGCTGGCTGCAGGCTTTGTCGAGGCGGACCAGGGGACGGGTCTCGTCCACATCGCGCCGGGCCACGGCGCCGACGATTTCGAGCTGGGGCAGGCGAACGGCCTGCCGGTGCCCGACACGGTCGGCCCGGACGGCGTCTACCTGCCGGGGGTTCCGCTGTTCGCCGGCCGCACCGTCTATCGCCCGAACGGCAAGGCCGGCGACGCCAACGACGCGGTGATCGCCGCGATCGACGCCGCCGGCGGCTTGTTGGCGCGCGACTGGCTTGTCCACTCCTATCCGCATTCGTGGCGGTCGAAGGCGCCGCTGATCTTTCGCAACACGCCGCAATGGTTCATCAGCATGGCGGCGAACGGGCTGCGCGAGAAGGCGCTCGCCGCCATCGCCGAGACCCGCTGGGTCCCGCCGCAGGCCCGCAACCGCATCGAGGCGATGGTCGAGCGCAAGCCCGACTGGTGCGTGTCGCGCCAGCGCGCCTGGGGTGTGCCGATCGCGGTCTTTACCAATCGCGACACCGGCGAGCCGTTGCGCGATCCGGCGGTTGTCGAACGCGTCGCCGCCGCGGTCGAGGCGCATGGCTCGGATGTCTGGTTCAGCGCCGACGCGTCGCAATTTCTCGGCAACGCCTACGACGCGGCGGACTGGGAGAAAGTCACCGACATTGTCGAGGTGTGGTTCGACTCGGGGTCGACCCATGCCTTCGTGCTCGAACAGCGGCCCGAGCTTAAATGGCCGGCCTCGCTTTACCTCGAAGGCTCCGACCAGCATCGCGGCTGGTTCAACTCGTCGCTGATCGAAGCCTGCGGGACGCGCGGGCGCGCGCCCTACGAGGCGGTGCTGACCCACGGCTTCGTGCTCGACGAAGAAGGCCGCAAGATGTCGAAATCGCTCGGCAATGTGGTCGCCCCGCAGGATGTCATGCAGCAGAGCGGCGCCGACATTCTGCGGCTGTGGGTGGTGGGCTCGGATTACTCGGACGACCTGCGGATCGGCCCCGAGATCCTGAAGCACCAGGGCGACGTCTACCGGCGGCTGCGCAACACCTTGCGTTATCTGTTGGGCGCGCTCGACGGGTTTACCCCGGCGGAAGCGGTGGGCCCGGCGGACATGCCGGAGCTGGAGCGCTGGGTGTTGCACCGCCTCGCCGAGCTCGACGGGCTGGTGCGACGCGCGGCCGAGGCTTTCGATTTCCACGGGATGTTCACCGCACTCTACAATTTCTGCGCTGTCGACTTGTCGGCCTTCTATTTCGACATCCGCAAGGACCGGCTTTACTGCGACGCGCCGGACGACATCCGGCGGCGGGCGGTGCGCACCGTGCTTGACCGGACTTTTGACGCGCTCGTGCGGTGGCTGGCCCCGATCCTCTGTTTCACCGCCGAGGAGGCCTGGCTCGCGCGTCATGGCGACATGCCCGGGCGCAGCGTCCACCTCGAATTGTTCGCCGAGCTGCCCGGCGACTGGCTCGACCCCGCTTTGGCCGAGCGCTGGGCGGGGCTGCGCGACCTGCGGCGCGTCGTGACCGGCGCGCTCGAGCTCGAACGCGCCGCCAAGCGGCTCGGGTCGAGCCTGCAGGCCGCGGTCGAGGTGTTCGTCCCGGCGCGGCTTGCCGGGGTGCTGCGCGACGTCGACCTGGCCGAGCTGTGCATCACCTCGGCCGGCACGGTCCGTTTCGAGCCGCCGCCCGCGGGTGCGTTCGCCCTTGCCGACGTGCCCGACATCGGCGTCGTGGTCGCGCTGGCGCCGGGCGAACGGTGCGAGCGCTGCTGGCGCGTCCTGCCGGAGGTCGGAGAGGTGGCGGGCCACCCCGATCTCTGCCGCCGCTGCGCTGCCGTGGTCGGGCGCGAGGGCGCCTCGGCGCTTTTGGCGAGCGCCGGATAATGCTGGCGCTCGGGCTCGCCACGGCCGTCATCGTCGCGATCCTCGATCAGCTGAGCAAGATGGCGGTTCTCGCCCATTTCGCCACGCAAGCCGTTGACGCCGACCGAGTCACCCCGTTTTTTAACCTGGTGCTGACCCTCAACCGCGGCATGAGCTTCGGATTGTTCAACCGCGGTCCGGCGGCGGGCGGGGCGCTCAACGCGCTGCTGTTTTCGCTCGCTGCCGTCGTCATCGTCGCCGGGCTCGTGTATTGGCTGCGCCGCGTCGCCAGCCCGCTTCTCGCGGTTGCTATCGGGCTGATCGTCGGCGGCGCCATCGGCAATGTCGCCGACCGGATTCGCCATGGCGCGGTGGTCGATTTTCTCGATTTCCATATAGGATATTGGCACTGGCCGGCGTTCAACTTAGCCGACAGCGCGATTTGTCTTGGCGTGGCCATGATGTTGTTCGACGGCTTGCTTCTTCGCCGGGAGGCGCATTAAATTTGGCGGGGGAGGGACTGTTCCATGATCGAATTCCGCCGGGTTCGCGGCGCGAGCCGCGGTTCTGCCGTTGTTTGCGCGGCCGGCCTGTTTGGCGCGTCGCTGCTCGCGGGGTGCACCGATTTCAAGCAGATGGTCGGTCTTGACCAGCCGATGCCGGATGAGTTCGCGGTTGAGTCGCGGGCCCCGCTGACGATCCCACCCGACTTCAACCTGCGGCCGCCCGAGCCGGGTGCGCCGCGCCCGCAGGAGAAGAGCGCCGAGCAGCAGGCCGAGCAGATCGTGGACCAAGCCGGGCCTGGCGGGCCCGGCAGCAAGCAGGCGGCGGATTTGCGCCTGCGCAGCGCCGAGAACGGCCTGCCCAACATCGGCGGCAACAGCCAGGCGCCGGACGCGGCGGGGATGGTCGGCTCGCAGAGCCTCTCCAACAAGCTGCTCGACTACAGCGACACCGGCAACGCCGGCGCCACCGTCGACAAGCACGACACGACCCCGCTGAAGGGCGTCTACTGAGCCTGAACACGCGCTCGTCCATCCGACCCTCAGGCTGCGCAGGAAGGACGCCGGGTCGTGGCGGCTTGCCGTTGCTCCGATCTTCCCTGAATTAAAGCCCGAGAATGACCCTGTTTGACCTCACCGGCCGCGTCGCGGTCGTCACCGGCGGCAATGGCGGCATCGGGCTCGGCATGGCGCGCGGGCTCGCCGCGGCCGGCGCCCGCATCGCCGTGGCGGCGCGCAACCAAGTCAAATCCGCGGCGGCGCTCGCCGAGCTCGGCCCGGACAGTCGCTTCGTGCCACTCGACGTCGCCGACGAGGCCTCGTGCCGGGCGATGGTCGCGACGGTCACCGACCGTTTCGGCCGGCTGGACATCCTCGTCAACAATGCCGGCACGTCGATCCGCAAGCCGCCCGAGGCTTACCGTCTCGGCGAGTGGCAGGCGGTCCTCGACACCAACCTCGGCGGCGCCTTCATCTGCGCGCAGGCAGCCTATCCGGCGATGAAGCAGGCCGGCGGCGGTAAGATCATCAACATCGGCTCGATGTTCTCGATCTTTGGCGCTGCCTACGCGGTCCCCTACGCCGTCAGCAAGGGCGGGCTCGTGCAGATGACGAAGTCGCTGGCGGCGGCTTGGGCCTCCGACAACATCCAGGTCAACGCCGTGCTGCCCGGCTGGATCGACACCGAATTGACCCGCGACGCGCGCCATGAAGTCGACGGGCTGCACGAGCGGGTGCTGGCGCGCACCCCGGCCGGCCGCTGGGGGGTGCCGGAAGACCTCGCCGGGATTGCCGTGTTCCTTGCTTCCCGCGCGTCCGATTTCATCACCGGCGCCGCCATTCCGGTCGATGGCGGCTTTTCCGCTTCAGGCTGAAAAAAACCCGGGGACACCGCCTCTGCAGGCGTCAGGCGAGCTCCGACACGGCGGCCGCCTGCTCGGGCGGCGGCGCGGTCAGTTCGGCGACGACGCGGTCGAGTGCCGCCATCTGATCGGCCCAGCGGTAATTTGCTTCGACCGCCGCGCGCGCCCGGCGGGACATTTCCGCGCGAAAAAGGGGCTCCCGCAGCAGACGGACGACGAGCGCCGCGAACTCGACCGCGTCATCCGTCACGAGGATGCCGTCGCCCGCGGGCACAACGGTGCCGCGCCAGGCGGCGCCGCTGGCGACGCAGGGCAGGCCCATCGCCAGCGCCTCGAGCAACTTGTTCTGCACGCCGCGGGCGACCCGCAACGGCGCGACGAACACATCCGCCGCATCGAGATAGGGCCGCGTGTCGGCGACCCAGCCGGTAACCGTGACGCCGCGCCGTTTCGCCAGTCGCCAGACCGCCGCCGTCGGGCGGCTGCCGCAGATCGTCAGCCTCGCCGCCGGGACCTGTGCCTGCACCGCCGGAAGGATCGCGTCGCAAAACCAGGTCACGGCGTCGATGTTGGGGAAATAGTCCATAACCCCGGTGAACACGATCGACCCCGGCCGTTTTTCGGCGCCGGACGACTGGAAGTAATCGAAATCGACACCGTTCCCGACGCACGAAACCGCCGCCTCCGGAAAGAGCCGGCGGAAATCGCGCTCTTCGGCGGCCGTGCAAACGAGGGAATGCGAGAACCGATGGGCGATGCCTCGCTCGTAGGCAACCAGCCGCTTTGCCTCGACCCGGTAAACCCAGCGCAGCCCCATGCCGGACCGTTCGCCGTATTGGGCCCATTTCAGCGAATCGAGGTCGTGAAACTGCATGATCCGCGGCACGCCGACAAAGTGCTCCGCGTATTGCGCGACATTGCAGCTGAACACGATGATCAGGTCAGGCCGAGCTTCGTCGAATTTGGCGCGGATCGCCCGGTGCAGCGCCGCTTCGTCGAACGCGGCGACCGACAGCGGCCGGCCGCTGAACAGCGCCCACAGCGACCGCAGCCGGCTTTTCCAGCGGGCCACCGGCGCGGCCGCGACACTCGCCGCGTAATCGCGCAGCCCGGGCAGGTTGGCAAGGTCGGCGGCACCGTCGGCAAGGCAGAAGACGTGCACCTCGTGCGTCTGCCCCAAGTGGCGGACTTCGTGAAACGTCACGATCTTGTCGCCGCGGTCGGGCGGGTAGGGAACGCGCTGGCAGACGAAAAATATGCGCATCGATCATGTCTGCGAGGCCGGTCTCGCGCGAGGACACCCTTGCGTGGAGCGGTTTCAGATACTCGATTTGTGGTTGAAGGCAAAGCGCCAAAACGCCACGGCATCCGGCTCGTCGAAAACGCGCCAACCTTGCTGCTCCCGCACGGCGCGATGGGCAGCGCGGAGGCGATTGGCTTGACACGCCAATTACAAGCCGTTCCGCCGCCTCGCGCCGGATGTCGAGATGCGGGTCTGCGCCGGCGCGCCGCACAACATCTGCGAGGCCTTCCCCGATCGCTGCGCCGGCGACGTGCTCGATTTCGTCAAGCGCCGCTTCGGCCGCGGCAACCGATCCCCCTCAGCCTGCGACGGCGGGTGGGCGGCGTTCGTGCCAGTCGGTTGCCTGCTGGTAGGCCCAGCCGATGCGCAGCGCGGTCTCCTCGTCATAAGCCCGGCAGACGATCTGCAACGACAATGGCAACCCGCTCGCGGTGAAGCCGTCGGGCACCGCCAGCGCGCACATTTCGAGCGCGTTTACAAAGCGGGTGAAATGCGCCGGGGTCGAGCCCTGGTCGACCGCATCGAGCGGGATCGCCGCGATCGTCGTGGTCGGGGTCAGCAATGCGTCGGCGTCGCCGAGGGCGGCGGCAAACTCCGCTTTTGCCGCGGCCTGCTCGCGCAACGCGTTGAGATAGTCGCGGGCGGAAACGCCTCTGCCCGAGGCGATACGCGGGCGCACCGCCTCGTCGATCGGCAGACTCATGTCGTCGACCAGGTCGCCGACCAGGAAATACGATTCGGCGCCGATGATGCGCCCGGTCAGCTGGGTGTAGTCGGCAAAGCGGCGCGGCAGGGTCACCGCGACGATCTCGGCGCCGAGCCGCGCCAGGGCGTCGATCGCTGAATCGTAAGCGCCGAGCACTTCGGCCGCGACATGGTCGCGCTCGATCGCCGGCATCCGCGCCAGCTTCAGCCCGCGCACGCCGCGCCGCATCGTCGGCAGCGCGCCAGCCGGCGGCCGCCCCAAGGTGCGCGCATCGTCAGGGTCGGGACCCTCGATCACCTGGTACAAGAGGGCCGCGTCCTCGACCGAGCGCGCCATCGGCCCCGGCGTGTCGAGGCTCGGGCTCAACGGCAGGATGCCGTAGGTGCTGACCCGGCCGATCGTTGTCTTGAGGCCGCTGAGCCCGCACCACGAGGCCGGCAGCCGCACCGAGCCGCCGGTGTCGGTGCCGATCCCCCACGGTGCCATGCATGCGGCGACCGCGACGCCGGTGCCGCTGCTCGACCCGCCGGGGGTGCGCGCCACCGCCGGGTCCCACGGGTTCCAGGGCGTGCCGCGGTGCTGGTTCGTGCCCCAACCGCCCATCGCGAACTCGACCGTGTGGGTCTTGCCGAGCACGATCATGCCGGCGGCGACCAGGCGCTTCGCGATCGTCGCGGTGTAGGCCGAGCGGCGGTCATGCCAGACCTGCGAGCCGCCGGTCGTCACCCGCCCCTCGATCTCGATCAGGTCCTTGAGCGCGATCGGGACGCCGTGCAATGGCCCGATCCGGTGACCCGACCGGATCGCCTTGTCGGCGGCCTCGGCGGCGAGCCGGGCCTCGTCGGCATAGACCTCGACATAGGCGTGCAGCTTTTGATCCTGGGCGCCGATGCGGGCAAGCAGGGCGTCGACGAGTTCGACCGGCGAGATGCGGCCGGCGCCGATCTCGGCGGACAGGACATGGGCGGGCAACAGGGCGGGATCGAGATTGGCTGACCGCATGGCTCCTCGCACAGGGGATGATAATGGCGCTGCTGCTCTACGCCTACAGCCAGGGTGTGTGTACTCCTCGCGTCGGATTGCGCGCGGCCGCGAGGGGCGGAGCGACGACGCAATCCCGCGGCAGCGCCCTCGCGATGGGAATCACCTGATTGGTTCTCACCACTAGCTGCTCCCGACAGCTGACCGCGAAGAAGCAGCGCCCGGCGCGTCGGTCTCGAGGCTCGCGATGGTGCGGCCGCGCGTCTCCGGGAGCAGCAGCAGCATGACAACCATCAGCCCGTGCGCCAGGGTCGAGAACAGCGCGATCGCCGTGCCGAGCGGCATGACCGCTGTCGCAAAGCCGATCGCGGTCATGAAGACCGAGCCGACCGCCCGGCCGGCATTGTAGCAAAAGCCCTGGCCGGTGCCGCGGATGGCGGTCGGGTAGAGCTCCGTCATGAACGGGCCCATCGGCGCGAACTTCATCAGGATCGCGGCATTGAGCGGGATCCCGAGGAACAGCAGACCGGTGTTGCCGACCGGCACGTAAAGGTAAACGAG
>Ga0210390_10001908_pt1 | contig 19154 bp, 16 predicted proteins | sample IncBWH11OmetaG_FD_161050 | JGI IMG/M metagenome (GOLD analysis project Ga0210390, IMG submission 161050) | Forest soil microbial communities from Barre Woods Harvard Forest LTER site, Petersham, Massachusetts, United States - Inc-BW-H-11-O ... | reverse complement strand
GCGGCGGTTAGCTGGTCTGGTACTGGCGGGTCCAGGTGTGGCCGCCGTCGGTGGTGGCCTCGATCGCGTAGTTGCCGGACTGGAGGTTCTTGCCGACCACCCAGCCCTGGGTCGCGCTGACGAACGCGGCGCCGTAGGCCTGCGAGATCCCGCTGACGTCGCCCTGCGCGTGCAGGCCGCCGCCGGCCACCGTCATGAGCGGGGCCGCGCCGTAGCCGACGGCCGGGTCGAAGCCGACGAAGACGGCCGCGTCCGGGCTGATCGCGCTGAACGGGCCTGGGTAGCTGCCCGGGCCGTCCGGCGCGTGGACCTGCGGCCGGATCGCCGATTCGATGTAGGCCTCCTCGAACAGCGCGTGCATGGTCGCCGCGTTCTGGGTGCCGTAGGCGAGGTACGGGGCGTGGCCGAGCGCGGCGCCCGAGCCGAGGAACATCGCCCACACCGCGCTGCCGCCCGCGCACTCGACCAGCGTGGTGTCGGCGGGGCCGGGGCGGGCGCTGCCGGACGCGGCTGGCTCGGTGAACGCGAGCGACCAGGTCCTGCCGCCGTCGGAGGTGCGCCAGATCTTGCCGGGCGTGCCGAGGAAGCCGCTGGACGTGCTGGTGAAGCAGGCGGTCTGCGCCTGCGCGGGCGCGGCGGGCACCGCGGCCCAGCTCTGGCCGCCGTTCGTCGTGGCGAGCAACTCACCGCCCACCACGGGCGCGGGCAGGCCGCCGTCGATCCTGACCTGGGAGCCGGCGGCGACCGCGTACCCGACATCGGGGGTCACGAAGTGCACAGAACGGATCGCGCCGCACGGGTCGCCCGCCGCGGTCCAGGTCGCGCCGCCGTCGGTGGTACGCAGCAGGCTGTCGGTTCCTGCTGCCCATCCGTGCCGCGCGTCGATGAAGTCCACCTGGTCCAGCTCGGCGGCCCCGCTGTACTGCCGCGTCCAGGTCTGGCCGCCGTTGCTGGTCGCCAGGACGCGCCCCGCGCCCACCGCCCAGCCTTGCGAGGCGGACACGAACTGGAGTGCGTCCAGCGCGGGGACGGGAACCTGTCCGGTCGCGGAGTCGACGTCGCCGGTTGGCGGGCCGGCGCACTTCGTGCCAGCGCCGGCACGCGCGGTCGGGGTCGAGCCTGTGCCCACGGAGGCCGGCGCCGGGTTTGTCGCGGCGACGGCGGATCGCGCGGGCGAAGACGTACGGGCCGACGCGGCCGCCGGGGGCGCGCTGCTCGCCGCCCCGCACCCGGCGGCGAGCACGGCGAACCCCACGGCGAGCAACGCCATGCCAAGGAGGGTTAGCCTGCTCTTCACGGGCCTGCCCCTACCCCGCGAAACCCAAGGTCATGCGGGCAACGACGGTTAGCCGCCGATGTAGCTCATCACGTGCTTGATCCGGGTGTAGTCCTCGAACCCGTACATCGACAGGTCCTTGCCGTAGCCCGAATGCTTGAAGCCGCCATGCGGCATCTCGGCGACGATCGGGATGTGGGTGTTGATCCACACCGCGCCGAAGTCCAGGCGCCGCGCCATCCGCATCGCCCGGCCGTGGTCCTTGGTCCAGACGCTGGAGGCGAGCCCGTACCGGACGCCGTTGGCCCACCGCACCGCCTCGTCCTCGTCGCCGAACCGCTGCACGGTGATCACCGGGCCGAAGATCTCGTCCTGGATCATCTCGTCGTCCTGCCGCAGCCCGGACACGACTGTCGGCTCGAACAGGTAGCCAGGGCCGGAGATCGGGTGTCCGCCGGCCCGCACCGTCGCGTGCGATGGCACCCGGTCAAGGAAGCCGGAAACCCGCGCGAGCTGGTTCGGGTTGTTCAGCGGCCCGTAGTACGCGTCCTCGACGTCAAGACCGCCGGTCACGGTGCCGCGGGCCTGATCGGCAAGCGCGGCGGTCAGGTCCTCGGCGATGCGCGGCCCCACCAGTACGCGGGTCGCGGCGGTGCAGTCCTGGCCGGCGTTGAAGTACGCGGCGCCGGCGATGCCCTCGGCCGCGGACTCGACGTCGGCGTCGTCGAAGACGACCACCGGCGCCTTGCCGCCGAGTTCAAGGTGCACCCGCTTGAGATCGTCGGCGGCGGCGCGCGCCACCTCCATGCCCGCGCGGACCGAGCCGGTGATGGAGACCATCGAGGGGATCTTGTTCCTGACCAGCTCACGGCCGGTGTCACGGTCACCGCAGATCACGTTGAACACGCCGGCGGGGAAGAACTCGCTGGCGATCTCGGCGAGCAGCAGGGTGGAGGCCGGCGTGGTATCGGACGGCTTGAGGACTACCGTGTTCCCGGCGGCGAGCGCGGGTCCGATCTTCCACACGGCCATCATCAGCGGGTAGTTCCAGGGGGTGACCTGGGCGCACACGCCGATCGGCTCGCGCCGGATCATCGAGGTGTGGTCCCGCATGTACTCGCCGGCGGACCGGCCCTCGAGCAGCCGCGCGGCGGCAGCGAAGAACCGGAGCTGGTCCACCGACGGGGGCAGTTCCTCGGACAGGGTCAGCGCCACCGGCTTGCCGGTGTTCTTGGACTCAACCTCGGTGATCTCCTCCGCCCTGTCTTCGACCGCGGCGGCGAACTTCAGCATCGCGAGGCTGCGCTCGGCGGGTGTGGTGTCCCGCCAGGTTTCAAACGCGGTCGCCGCGGCCTGGAGCGCGTCGTCCACGTCCGCGGCGGACGAGATTGGCGCCTTGGCGTAGGCCTCGCCAGTGCTGGGGTCGATGACGTCGCTGTAGGTCCCGTCACGCGGGTCGGTGTGCTTTCCGTTCACGAAGTTGCGCAGTGGTCCCTGCCTCATCCCCAAGCCTCCTGCGGATCAGCGTTGTGACAAGTGAATCAGTTGCTATTGTTGCAGATATCTACGAAATCAGTTGACACAACCCCCGAACATGACAGCATGAGTAGGACCGACACTCGCGAGGAAGTGATCGCATGGCCCACCCCCCACGCGGCCGTCCTACTGCATCGATCGTTCTCGACGATATCTCCAAGAGGATCATCGAGCAGCTGCAGGCTGACGGCCGGCAGTCCTACGCGGCCATCGGCAAGGTCGTGGGGCTGTCCGAGGCGGCGGTCAGGCAGCGGGTGCAGCGCCTGCAGGAGGTTGGCGTGATGCAGATCGTCGCTGTCACCGACCCGCTGACGCTGGGCTTTCGGCGGCAGGCGATGATCGGGGTCAAGTGCGACGGCGACCTGGAGAAGGTCGCCGACGTCCTGGCGGCCATGGAGGAGATCGACTACGTGGTGATCACCGCGGGGTCGTTCGACGTGCTCCTGGAGGTCGTCTGCGAGGACGACGACCACCTGCTCGAGATATTGAGCAGGGTACGGGGGGTACCGTCCGTCACATCCTCGGAAACTCTCGTTTACCTGAAGCTACGCAAACAGACCTACTCATGGGGAACACGATGACCTTCGACCTGCAGGAAGCGGCCAAGCAGCATCTGTGGCTGCACTTCACCCGGATGTCGGCCTACGGGGACGGCGACGTCCCGGTCATCGTTCGCGGTTCCGGCCCGTACGTCTATGACGACAAGGGCAAGCGGTACCTGGACGGGCTGTCCGGACTGTTCGTGTCCATGGTCGGCCATGGCCGGACCGAGCTGGCCGAGGCCGCGTCCAAGCAGGCGTCCGAGCTCGCCTACTTCCCGCTGTGGTCCTACGCGCACCCGTCGGCGGTGACACTCGCCGCGCGGCTCGCCGAGCTCGCGCCCGGCGACCTGAACCGGGTGTTCTTCACCACCTCGGGCTCTGAGGCCGTCGAGTCGGCGTGGAAGCTGGCCAAGCAGTACTTCAAGCTGAAGGGCGAGCCCGGCAGGTACAAGGTGATCAGCCGGGACATCGCCTACCACGGCACCTCGATGGGCGCGCTGGCCGTCACCGGCCTGGCCGCTATCAAGGGCGACTTCGAGCCGCTGCCGCCAGGCGGCGTCCGAGTGCCGAACACGAACTTCTACCGCGCGCCGGACTTCGTCGCCCACAGCGAGGAGGAGTTCGGGATCTGGGCCGCGGACGAGATCGAGCGGGCCATCCTGCGCGAGGGGCCGGAGTCGGTGGCCGCCGTCTTCATCGAGCCCGTGCAGAACTCCGGTGGCTGCTTCCCGCCGCCGCCCGGCTACTTCCAGCGCGTCAGGGAGATCTGCGACCGGTACGGCGTGCTGCTCGTCTCCGATGAGGTGATCTGCGCGTTCGGCCGGCTCGGCTACTACTTCGGCTCGGAACGGTACGGGTACGTGCCCGACATCATCACGTTCGCCAAGGGTGCCACCTCCGGCTACTCGCCGCTGGGCGGGATGATCGTCCGCGACTACCTGATGGAGCCGTTCCTGTCCGGCCACGCGACGTTCCTGCACGGCATCACGTTCGCCGGGCACCCGGTGTCGGCCGCGGTGGCGCTGGCCAACCTGGAGATCTTCGAGCGCGAGGACCTGCCCGGCAACGTGCGCGCGAACGAGGCCGGATTCCGCGCGACCCTGGAGAAGCTGTCCGACCTGCCGATCGTCGGTGACGTCCGCGGCGCCGGCTACTTCTACGGCATCGAGCTCGTCAAGGACAAGGACACCAAGGAGACGTTCGACGACGACGAGTCCGAGCGGCTGCTGCGCGGCTTCCTCTCGCACGCGCTGTTCGACGCCGGCCTGGTCTGCCGCGCCGACGACCGCGGCGACCCGGTCATCCAGCTCGCCCCGCCGCTGATCTGCACCCAGGAGCACTTCGACGAGATCGAGCGAATCCTGCGCGAGGTCCTCACGGAGGCCTGGAAGCGGGTGTAGCTATACCGCGCGCGCCGTGGCGTCGGCCGGAGGCGTGACGATCCCGTACTCGTGGATCCGCCGGTAGATCGTCGCGCGGGACATGCCGAGCGCGCGGGCGGCACGGATCTTGTTGCCGCTGTTGTCGAGCAGTGACTGCACGATGGCGTCCCGCTCGATCGACTCAAGGGGGCTCAGCACCCGGCGGCTGACCGTCCAGCACTCCGGAGGCAGGTCCTGCGGCAGGATCGCGCCCGCCCGGCGGCGCTGCACGACCTGCTTGAGCACTTGCCATAGCTGCGTCGCGTTCCCCGGCCAGGTGTGCCGCCGCAGCAGCTGCATCGCCGCGGCCGAGCAGCTGAGCCTGCCCTGCTGGCTGAGCTTGCCAAGGAAGAACGGCACCAGCTCGTCGAGGTCCTCGCTGTGATACCGCAGCGGCGGCACCTGGACGGTGCCTGGCAGCAGCCGCAGCACGCTGGTCAGGTCGGCGCGAGCCCGGCCGCGGTCGAGGGTGACCGCCACCCGCAGCGTCGCCTCCTGGCCGGACGCCCTGGCCTCCTGCAGGGCGCTGGCCAGCACGCGGACCTGTCGGGCGTGCAGCGCGTCGACGTGCCTGATGACCAGCATCCCGGTGCCGTCGAGCAGTTCGCGGCGGGTCTGCGTCAGCCCGTCCTGCTCGACCTGCGCCATGTCGAGCACATGGAAAGGAGCGGCGGGATCGCGGCGCTGGTGGACGGCGCGGACCAGGGCAAGCTTGCCGACACCGCTCTCGCCCTCAAGCGTCAGCCACTCGCCGCGGTCGTAGCTCGCCTCCGCGGCCTTGCAGGCGCGCCGCCACGCCGGGCCGCCGCCGACCAGACCCGGCAGCGTCATGGGCGGTCGCGGCGCGGGCACCTGCGCCGCCACGAGAGCCGGCGCGCCCAGCTTGACGTGCACCACCCCGTCACGGGCCGCGCGGTCGCCGACCTCGCCCTCGCCGCCGACCGCACGCAGGAACATCCGTGCCACCGCCCCGCTCGGCAGGTCCACGGTTACCGCGGTCGCCGGCTGAAGGCGCCCGAGGGCCTCGGTGGCGTGCGATATCAGCACCGCCTGGTCCCCCGGGCTCAGTGCCTGCCGCGCGTTGTCGTTCAGCATCACGACGTCGGGCCCGAGAGCCAGCACGATGCCGCCGGTGTGCCGGCAGGCGCGTTGGTACTCCTGGAGCAGGCGCATATCCCTGCTGCTCGTCGCCACGGCGAGCGCCTGGTTGATCTGATCCGCTGTCGACTGGACCAGTGAGATCATCAGCGGGTCGGCGTGCCTGCGCCAGGTGGTCAGGTCGATGACGCCGACGGTCCTGCCGGACACCGGGTCCCTGACGGGCACTCCCGCGCAGGCCATTCCTTCCAGTCGCTCGGCGTAGTGCTCGTTCCCGAACACGTGCGCCGCCGCACCGGACTCGAGCGCGGTGCCGATGCCGTTCGTGCCCACTACCGTCTCGGCGTAGGAGAAGCCAGGCGCGAGCATGATGGAGTCCAGATGCCGCTCCAGGTCATGGTCGCCGGTATAGCGGTATAGCACCAGGCCGGCCGCGTCAGTGAGCAGGATGCTGATCTGCTGGCCGCCCAGCTGCTCGTGCAGGTGCCGCAGGACCGGTCCGGCGGCACGGGCCAGCCGCGAGTCGAGGTCAGGTGCCCGCAGGTAGTTCAGGTCGAGCCGGTCGGCCGCGACGTTCCACTCCCTGGACCGCCACCACGATGCGAGGATCGGCTCCCTGACCGCGCGGGTGTCGACCGGCTGCGACGCCAGGAATCTGTCTCTGGCCACGGCAAGGCGATCCGCCGCGCTGGTCTTATCGTGCAGCCCCGTTGATGCACGTCCCATGTCCTCGCCTCCCCACTGCCGGGGTCAGCGGTAGAAACCCGTCAGCCGTCGTTTCCTTCTTGTTATGAAACATAGACCGGGCCCCGTCCGGCACTGTCTCAAGTTGAGACCTCCGTTGCGATGCGAGCGGCGTGTTCTCTGGCCCATGGAGATGCCGAAGGAAACCGAGACGTACAACCCCTGGAGCATCGTCAACCTGGTCTTTCGCCATCTTGCCCAGGAAGGGCTGCATCCAGTCCTCGGTGAGACGGGCGATCCGGGCCCACCCGCCGCCGGGCTGCTGCGCGCGCTCGGCATCACGCCCGCGGCCGAGGGCAACCGCCAGGTATCGGCGCAAACCAATGAAGAACTCGCCCGGCTCCGGGCCGCCTTCGAGGAGTCCCGGGACGCGGCTGGCAACGAGTGACCGGCGCGTCTCAGGTTGAGAGCACAGGTCGGCCGTAACCGAGATGTGATCTATAGCACAGGGACTTTGCGGTCGATAAGACCGAAGGAGGGATGCCGATGAGCCGCCAGAGTGTGGCCAAGGCCCACCAGAAGATCCAGGAGCTCTCCTGGGAACCGCAATACCACCAGCCGGTCTCGCACTACGGGACCGACTACGCGTTCACCAAGGCGCAGAAGAAGGACCCGCTCAAGCAGGTGCTGCGCTCGTACTTCCCGATGCAGGAGGAGAAAGACCACAGAGTTTACGGCGCCCAGGATGGCGCCATCCGCGGCAACATGTTCCGCCAGGTCCAGGAGCGCTGGCTGGAATGGCAGAAGCTGTTCCTGTCCATCATCCCGCTTCCTGAGATCAGCGCGGCGCGTGCGATGCCGCTGCTCTTCCGCACAGTCCCCAACCCAGAGCTGCACAACGGCCAGGCGATCCAGATGATCGACGAGGTACGGCACTCGACGATCCAGCAGAACCTCAAGCGCCTGTACATGAACAACTACATCGACCCGGCCGGGTTCAACTCGTCGCTGCGGGACTTCCAGAACGACTACTGCGGCACGATCGGCCGTCAGTTCGCGGAAGGCTTCATCACCGGCGACGCGATCACCGCGGCGTCGATCTACCTCACGATCGTCGCGGAGACCGCGTTCACCAATACCCTGTTCGTCGCCATGCCCGCCGAGGCAGCGGCCAACGGGGACTACCTGCTGCCCACGGTGTTCCACTCGGTGCAGTCGGACGAGTCACGGCATATCAGCAACGGCTACGCGACGCTGCTGATGGCGCTGTCCGACGAGAGCAACCACCAGCTGCTCGAGCGCGACCTGCGCTACGCGTGGTGGAACAACCACCGGGTGGTAGACGCGGCCATCGGTACGTTCATCGAGTACGGCACTAAGGACCGGCGCAAGGACCGCGAGTCCTACGCCGAGATGTGGCGCCGCTGGATCTACGACGACTACTACCGGTCGTACCTGGTCCCGCTCGAGAAGTACGGACTGGTGATTCCGCACGACCTCATCGAGGAAGCCTGGAACCAGATCTGGAACAAGGGCTACGTACATGAGGTCGCCCAGTTCTTCGCCACCGGGTGGCTCGCCAACTACTGGCGGATCGACCCGATGACCGACGCCGACTTCGAGTGGTTCGAGTACAAGTACCCGGGCTGGTACGACAAGTACGGCAAGTGGTGGGAGAACTACAACCGCCTGTCGATGCCGAACGGGCACCACCCGATCGTCGCCGAGGACGTCGACTACCAGTACCCGCAGCGCTGCTGGACCTGCATGGTGCCCTGCCTCGTCCGCGAGGACATGGTCATCGACCAGGTAGACGGGCAGTGGCGCACTTACTGCCACGAGATGTGCCGCTGGACCGACGCGACGGCCTTCCGGCCCACGTTCATGGGCCGCGAGACGCCGAACATGGGCCAGCTCATCGGCAAGCGCGAGTGGGAGACGCTGTACCACGGCTGGAACTGGGCCGATGTGGTCAGCGACATGGGGTACGTCCGCGACGACGGCAAGACGATGGTGGCACAGCCGCACCTCAACCTTGACCCGTCGAAGATGTGGACGCTCGACCACCTGCGCCGCATGCCGCCGCTGCAGAGCCCGAACGTCGTGCTCAACGAGATGACCGACGAGGAGCGACAGGCGTTCCACGCCAGCTACATCCGCGGCGGCCCCGCTGGCCGTTACGCGCCGGCCAATACCTAAGTCCCTTATCCAGAACGAAAGGTAGCGACTGCTGGGGCCAGGTCTGCTGCGGCGGCGTGGCGGGCCTGGCCCAGACGGACTCTAGAGGGGTTAGCGTGTCCGAGAAGCACACCGTGCGGTTCGAGCCGGTTGGCATCGAGATCCAGGTCGACGAGGACCAGACGATCCTGCGGGCCGCGGCCGAGCAGGGGATCATGCTCATGCATGGCTGCAAGGAAGGCCAGTGCTCCTCGTGCAAGTCGTTCATCCTCGAGGGTGACGACATCGAGCACGATCGGTACTCAACGTTCGCGCTGCCCGATTACGAGAAGGAGGAAGGCTACACGCTGCTGTGCCGGGCGCACGCGTACGAGGACGTCACGATCGAGCTGCTCAACTACGACGAGGACATGATCCGCTCCGGTCTGCCGATCCAGCAGGCGGTGGCCGAGGTGGTCTCCAACGATCACGTGACCCACGACATGCGCCACCTGGTGCTGCGCTTGGTCGAGCCGGCCGAGGTCAAGTTCTTCCCCGGCCAGTACATGGACATCGCGGTCCCCGGCACCGGCGAGGTCCGGTCATTCTCGATGGCCAACACCTCCAGCAGGGACGGCCTGCTCGAGTTCGTCATCAAGGTTTATCCGGACGGGCTGTTTTCGCACTTCCTGGATACCAAGCTGCAGCCTGGTGACCGCCTGGACCTGACCGGCCCGTTCGGCGTGTTCACCCTGCGCGAGGGGGAGGAGGACCTCGTCTTCGTCGGCGGCGGGGCGGGCATGGCCCCGATCTTGTCGCTGCTTCGCTCGATGGCCGAGCGCGGCATCCGCCGCAAGGCCACGTTCTTCTACGGCGCCCGCGGTCGCCGCGACCTCTGCTTTGAGGACGAGCTCCGGGCGATCACCGACAAGCTACCGGACTTTTCGTACATTCCGGCTCTGTCGCACGAAGAGTGGGATGGCGAGACCGGCATGATCACCGATGTCGTCAAGCGCCTGACCGGGGAGCTGGCCGGCGCCCACGCGTATGTCTGCGGCCCGCCGCCGATGGTCGAGGCCGCCCTTCCGCTGCTCCATCAGCTCGGCGTCGCCGAAAAGCGGATCTATTACGACAAGTTCACGACCACGGGAGAGCCCGCATGAGCACCACACAAGAGCGCAGCGTTCCGAAACCGGAGTTCACCGACGCCGAGGCGGGCGCGAAGGAGTTCCCCGACTCCGACAACCGCCGGTTCACCTACTTCATCCCGGCCAAGCGGAAGCCGTCACACTACGAGGACGTGACGGTGGAGGTGCAGCCGGACCCGCGGCACTACCTGTCCCAGGGCTGGCTATACGGGTTCGCCGACGGCCGCGGCGGCTACCCGCTGGACTGGACCGCGCTCAAGGCGTGGGGCTCTGACCGCCCCGAGCCCGAGCGCTACCCGGGGTCGGGCGGCAAGGGCTACGACTGGCCGGCGCTCGGCTGGCATGAGTTCCGCGACCCGAACGAGGAGTGGGAACTCACCCTGTACCGCTACAACGCCAACGTGGTCCGGCAGGTCAACCAGAACGTCGACAACGCCCGCGAGAGCAAGGCGTTCGAGCAGTGGAACCCGAACTGGGTGCGGTTCGTCGAGCGCAACATCGGCGCCTGGATGCACGTGGACCACGGCCTCGGGTTGTACCTGTACGCGAATGCCCAGCGCCGGGCCCCGACCAACATGCACAACAACGCGATCTCGGTCAACAGCATGCACCGCATCCGTGCGGCGCAGGACCTCGCGCTGTACAACTTGACGCTGACCGAGGAGATCAACGGCTTCGACGGCGCGGCGCACCTAGAGACCTGGAACTCCGACCCGGCCTGGCAGGGCGTCCGGGGGACCGCGGAACAGCTCACCGCGATCTGGGACTGGGCCGAGGCCATCTTCGCGGGCAACGTCGTGTTCGAGCCGCTGGTCGGCGAGCTGTTCCGCAGCCAGCTGGTCCAGCAGACCGCGCCGCGCAACGGCGACTTCGTCACCCCGACGATCGTCGGCGCGGCCGAGTACGACTTCTCCGAGCGCGACCTGCGCTACACCAAGTCGATGTTCGAGCTGCTCACGACCGACCGGGAGTTCGCCGACCACAACAAGGCAATCCTGCAGGGCTGGCTCGCCAACTGGGTGCCGCAGGCTATCCGCGCGGCCCGCACCCTGCAGCCGATCTGGTCGCAGCCCGACGCCAAGCCACCCCGCTTCGAGGACGGTCTCGACGCAGCCAAGAGCCGGTTCGCCCAGATCGTGACCGACCTGCACCTGGAGTACCCGAAGGAGCTAGCGCAGTGACAACGCAGCAGTTTCAGCACCCGGAGAGCCCGTTCAAAGCGAACAACACGGCGTCGGGCCGGTGCGGCTTCACGCTCATGAACAACCAGGTGGGCGAGGTGGTCGCGGAGGTCATGGCGACCAAGCCCAACGTCACGGTGACCTACCTGCCCTCCATGATGCGCGTGGACTGTGTCGGCAACATGGAGGTCAACTACGACGAGATCTCAGAAGCGCTCGGCGAGGAGCCCGGCTTCTTCAACCAAGGCGAGCTCGAAGAGGACATGTCGACGCACTACGGCCGGATGATCCACACCGACGACAAGACCCTCTTCTTCGCCAACCCGGAGGACGCCGCCGAGTACCTCGGCTTCGACCTGATCCCGTCCCAGGGCTAGGAAGGAGCCCTCGTGTACGAGAAGAACGGCGAGAAATACTTCATCGTCGACACGCACCTGCACTACTGGAACGCCGCGCCCGACAACTGGGTGCCGGGCCAGGAGCAGTACGCCAAGGGCTGGATCGAGTGCTTCCACGCCTACCAAGGGCTCGGCCCGAAAGAGACGCACTGGTCGATCGAGCACTTCGAGAAGTACTCGGAAGACGACCTGATGAAGGACGTCTTCGAGGACGGGTACGTGGACGTCGCTATCTTCCAGCCCACCTACCTGAAGGAGTGGTACAAGGAGGGCTTCAACACCACCGAGCGCAACGCGCTGATGGGCGAGAAGCACCCGGGCAAGTTTGTCTACAACACCCGGTTTGACCCGCGCGACGGCGACGCGGGCATCGAGGAGCTCAAACGCAACGTCGAGCGGTTCGGGTCCAAGGGAGTCAAGCTTTACACCGCCGAGTGGAACGCCGGCTCGCGCGGGTACAAGCTGACCGACCCGGCGGCGTACCGCTTCGTGGAGGTCGCGCAGAACCTCGGCATCAAGAACATCCACGTGCACAAGGGCCCGACGATCTGGCCGCTGGACAAGGACGCGTTCGACGTCTCCGACGTGGATCACGTGGCGACCGATTTCCCTGAGCTCAACTTCATCGTCGAGCACGTGGGGCTGCCGCGGATCGAGGACTTCTGCTTCATGGCCACCCAGGAGCCGAACGTGTACGCGGGGCTGGCGGTCGCCATCGGCGGCCTCATGCACGCGCGGCCGAGGTTCTTCGCCAAGGTCATGGGCGAGCTGCTGTTCTGGGTCGGCGAGGACAAGATGATGTTCGGCAGCGACTACGCCATCTGGGAGCCCAAGTGGCAGGTCGAGGGCTTCGTTGACTGGCAGCTGCCGGACACCGAGGAGTTCTCCGACTACCCGAGGGTGAACACGGCCTCGAAGAAGAAGATGCTCGGCCTGAACGCGGCCAGGCTCTACGACATCGAGGTGCCGGCCGAGTTCCTCATCCCCGCTCAGGCGGGCATACCGGGCGACCGGGAAGACGCTCAGCTGGTCACCGGATCATGACCGCGCAGGCCGTGGTCAGCCCGCTCGCGGATGCCGCGCTGGCTGCCCTGGCCAGCGTGCGCGATCCGGAACTCGACGAGCCGATCACTTCGCTCGGCTTCGTCGCGTCCTGCACGGTCTCCGATGATGGGCAGGCGCGGGTCCGCCTGCGCCTGCCCACCTACTTCTGCGCCCCCAACTTCGCGTTCCTCATGGTCGCCGACGCCTACGACGCGCTCACGGGAACGCCGGGCGTACGGTCCGCGGAGGTGGTCCTCGAAGACCACTTCGCCGGCGAGGCGATCAACGCCGGCGTAGCCGCGCAGGCGGGCTTCGTCGGCTCCTTCCGCGGCGAGGCGGTCGCCGAGCTACACGAGCTGCGCGCGGCCTTCCTCCGCAAGGCGCTGATGGCTGGCACGGACCTGGTGTGCCGGCCATTGCTATCAGGCGGGACGGCCCAGGAGGAACTGCGCGAGATGACGCTTGGCGACGTCCCGTCGTCGGCGGAGCTCACCCGTTTGCGCCGACGGCGCGCTGAGCTGGGCCTGCCCGCCGGCGACGACGCCCCGTTGCTGATCGACCCGGTAACGGGAAAGCGGGTGGAGGCCGCGGCGGTGCCGCTGCACCTGCGCCGCGCGCGCGTGACCCAGACAGGCATAGAAGCCAACACAAGCATCTGCTCGGGGATGCTGGCCCACCGCTACCCGAGATCAGGAGGAACGAGTGAAAGCGGTACGACTGCATAAGTTCCACACCGCCCCGGACATCGACGAGGTCCCAGACCCGAAGATCACGGGGCCGCTCGACGCGATCGTGAAGATCGGCGGGGCCGGGGTGTGCCGCACCGACCTGCACATCATCGAAGGTCAGTGGGACGCGGCCATGGGCACGCCGCTGCCCTACATCCTCGGCCACGAGAACGCCGGCTGGGTGCACGAAGTCGGCTCCGGCGTCACCAACCTCCAGCCCGGTGACACGGTGATCCTGCACCCTCTGGTCACCTGCGGGCTGTGCCGCGCCTGCCGGGCAGGCGACGACATGCACTGCGAGAACAGCGCCTTCCCCGGACTTTCGCGGGACGGCGGCATGGCGGAGTACCTGCTGACGTCCGCGCGGGCCTGCGTCAAGCTCGACCCAGAGACGAAGCCGCAGGACGTGGCGGCGCTCGCGGACGCCGGGATCACGGCGTACCACGCCGTCAAGAAGGCGATTCCGCTGCTGTACCCGGGGACGACCTGCGTCGTGATCGGCGCCGGCGGGCTCGGACACATCGGCGTGCAGTGCCTGGCCGCGCTGACCGCGACTCGGATCGTGGTCGTCGACAGGAGTCCGGAGGCGCTCAAGCTCGCCGAAGAGCTCGGCGCGGAGCACACGGTAGTAGCCGACGGCCGCCAGGTTCAGTCGGTACGGGAGCTGACCGGCGGACCGGGCGCCGAGGTCGTGCTCGACTTCGTGGCCGAACAAGGCGCCGAGATGGACGGGTGGGCGATGACCAGGGAGGCCGGGTCCTACTTCGTGATCGGGTACGGCGGCACGCTGCACATCCCGACGCTGGACATCATCTCCACCGAGCGGAACATCATCGGCAACATCGTCGGCACCTACAACGACCTAGCGGAGCTGATGGCGCTCGCGCAGGCGGGCAAGGTCACCCTGCACACCAGGACCTACCCGCTTGACGCCGCCCCCGAGGCGCTCGCCGACCTCGACGCCGGCCGCGTCCGCGGCCGGGCGATTCTCGTGCCCTGACCGGGCGACGTGCAAAAAGGGAGCAACGATGGCCAAGGAACTCCGCTTCGGCGCCGACGCGCGCGGCCTGCTGCTGGCCGGCGTAGACCAGCTCGCCGAGGCGGTGAAGTCGACGCTCGGCCCGAAGGGGCGCAACGTCATCCTGGAGAAGATCACCGGCTCACCGGTGGTCACCAATGACGGGGTGACGATCGCCCGCGAGATCCACCTGAAGAACCAGTTCGAGAACATGGGCGCGCAACTGGTCAAGGAAGCGGCGATCAAGACCAACGACATGGTCGGCGACGGCACCACGACCGCGACCGTGCTCGCCCAGGCGATCATCCGCGAGGGCATGCGCGCGATCGACGGCGGCGCCAACCCGGTGTTCGTCAAGCGCGGCATCGACCTCGCGATCGGGCGGCTGACCGGGTACCTGCAGGGTGTCGCGCATGCGGTGAGCACCGAGGAGGACTATCGCCGGGTCGCGGCGATCTCCGCCAACGACGACGACGCGGTGGGCGCGGTCATCGCCAAGGCGCTGCACACCGTAGGCGACGCGGGCATCGTCACCGTGGAGGACTCCCCCGCGGCCGGCATGGGAGTGGACTTCGTCGAGGGATTCCAGTTCGACAACGGGTACCTGTCGCCGTACCTGGTGACCAACCCGGCCAGCCTCGAGGCCGTGCTCGTCGACCCGTACATCCTCTTGTGCAGCGAGAAGATCAACAAGGTCCAGCAGCTGATGCCGCTGCTGGACAAGGTCATGCGGGCGCCGCGCCCGCTGCTGATCATCGCGGAAACCGTCGAGGGCACGGCGTTGTCGATGCTGGTGCACAACCACGTGAACGGCATCTTCCAGGTGTGCGCGGTGCGCGCCCCGGGCTTCGGCGACCGCAGGCTGCACAAGCTCGAGGACATCGCCGCGCTCACCGGCGGGGCGGTGTTCAGCAAGCACTCGGGGTTCTCACTCGAAACGATGACCATCGAGCAGCTCGGCCGAGCCCGTCAGGTCAGGGTGGTCGCGGACAGCACGGCGATCATCGGCGGCGGCGGCTCCGCCGAGACGGTCCAGTTCCGGCTGGCCCAGTTGCGCGCCGAGCTCGAACGGGCCACGTTCGGCATCGATGAGGACGTGCTCACGGAGCGGATCGGCTCGCTGTCCGGCAAGGTCGCTGTCATCCGCGTCGGCGCGCCGACCAGCGCCGAGCTCAAGGAACTCCGGCACCGGGTCGAGGACGCACTGTCCGCCACGCGGGCCGCGATGGCCGAGGGCATTGTCGCCGGCGGCGGCGCCGCCCTGCTGCACGCGGTCAGCGTGCTGGACGGATCTGATAACAGCAAGAAAGTGGGGGGCGCGGGCACGGGCACGGACAACGGCGCGGCCCCGGGCAGCAGCACAGTCCCGGGCAGCACAGTCCCGGGCAGCACAGTCCCGGGCAGCACAGTCCCGGGCAGCAGTACAGTCCCGGGCGATGTAACCGGCGACTACGCCGTCGGCATCGGCATCGTCCGCCGGGCGCTGAGCGAGCCGGCGACGCTGATCGCGGCCAACGCGGGCTTCCCGGCCGCCGAGGTCGTGGCGCAGACGGCGATGCTCGGCCCTGACGACGGCTTCGACGCGCTGAGCGGGCGCCACGGGAACATGATCGAGATGGGCATCATCGACCCGCTGCGCGTCGTCCGTTCTGCGCTGCAGAACGGCGCGTCGGTAGCTGGGCTGCTGCTCACGACCAACACGCTGGTCGCGGAAGAGCAGACCCCATGGGGCGGCAGCCCCGCGCTGATGACCGAGTACGGTTCGCTCGACGAGGGCCTGCACCAGCCGTCACCCGACTCGAGCACCCCGCAGTCACTGGGCCTGGGCCCCTCAGTTGGTTAGCACGACCGTCGCCGCACAGGAGGCGTTGGCCGGGGAACGGAGAGGGCTGCGCGCCGTCGTGCCGTTCCTCGGCCCCGCCTTCATCGCGTCGGTCGCCTACGTCGACCCTGGGAACTTCGCCACCAATATGGCCGGGGGCGCGCAGTTCGGCTACCTGCTGGGGTGGGTGGTGCTCACCGCCAACCTGATGGCCATGCTCGTCCAGTCGCTGAGCGCCAAGCTAGGCATCGCGACCGGGTGCAGCCTGCCTGAGGTGTGCCGTGACCGGCTGCCGCGGAGCGCCGTGGTGCTGCTGTGGCTGCAGGCCGAGGCGGTCGCGATGGCCACCGACCTGGCGGAGTTCACCGGAGCGGCGCTTGGACTGCACCTAGTCGTCGGGCTGCCGCTGCTGACCTGCGCGGTACTGGCGGGACTGGGCACGTTCGCGGTGCTTGCCATGGAGGTCGGCGGTTTCCGGCGGCTCGAAGCGGCTATCACCTCGCTCGTTGGCGTCGTCGTGCTCGCGTTCGGCCTGGAGATCTTCAAGAGCAGCCCGCCGCCGGCCGCCGTGGCCTCCGGCGCGCTGGAGCCGCGGATACCCGACGGCGCGGCGCTGCTGGCGGTCTCGATCGTCGGCGCGACCGTGATGCCGCACGTCATCTACCTGCACTCCTCGCTTACCCAGGGGCGGGTTGTCGGCGCGGGCGACGCTGACCGCCGGAAGATCTTCCGCTTCACGGTCGTCGACGTGCTCGTCGCGATGGGCCTGGCGGGCGTGATCAACCTGGCCATGCTGGCGACCGCCGCGGCGGTCTTCCACTCTCGCGGCCAGTTCGCCGCGGGCGGCGACCTCGGCCAGGTTTTCTCCGGGCTGAACGGCTACCTCGGCGCGCACGCCGGCACCGTGTTCGGCGTGGCGCTGCTCGTCTCCGGCATCGCCTCATCCTGCGTCGGCACGATGTCCGGCCAGGTCGTCATGCAGGGCTTCATCCACCGCCAGATCCCGGTGTTCGCGCGCCGCGCGATCACCATGGTGCCGGCCTTCGTGCTGATCGCCGTCGGGTTCAGTGCCACCCGCGCGCTGGTGCTCAGCCAGGTGTTCCTGTCCTTCGGCATCCCGTTCGCGTTGATCCCGCTGGTACTGTTCACCGCTAATCGCAAGCTGATGGGCTCGCTCGTCAACCGCCCGCTGACCAGCGTCGCCGCCTGCCTCGTCACCGCGGTGATCGTTATTCTGAACGTCTACCTCCTGGCGAAACCCTGACGTTACCGACCGAAACGGTGCAATCGCACGTGACCGGCCCGGAATATTCATCCAGAACTGGTTACACGACCTGCACTGTTGTCACCAGACGTTCACCGGCGGACGGCAAAGTCTGCGCATGTCTGCACCCGCGAGTTCCCGCGCCCGGCCCGCTGGCCCCGGCGACGGCACGCCGGAGCAGATCCACCTGACCTGGGGCGATGACCCGGCCAGGAGCATGGTGGTGTCGTGGGCGTCGCCGGATCAGGCGGTGCGGCCCCGGGTGCGGATCGGGCAGCGGGTCATCCCGGCCGAAGAGCGCGCCTACACCGACGGCCTCAACGGGCAGACCGTGTGGACGTATCACGCCCGGGTGCACGGGCTGCGCCCGGGCGCGACGTACGGGTACGCCGTCACCGCCGACAACGACGGCAGCGCGACCGACCCGTTCAGCGCGACGTTCAGCACCGCGCCGGAAGGCCGGGCGGCGTTCCGGTTCACCAGCTTCGGCGACCTGGCCACGCCAAACACGAACTGGGTGCAGTCCTACGGCCAGTCCGCGTACGCGGTCGGCGCGGTGGAGTCGTTCCAGCCGCTGTTCCACGTGCTCAACGGGGACCTGTGCTACGGCGACCTGAACCCGGGGGCGCAGCCTGACGTGTGGCGGGACTTCGGCAACAACAACCAGGCGTCGGCGGCCTACCGGCCGTGGATGCCGGTGCCGGGCAACCACGAGATCGAGTTCGGCAACGGGCCGCAGGGCTTCGCGTCCTACCTGACCAGGTACACGCTGCCGTCCAACGGGACACCGGGCCTGGAGGGACGGTGGTACTCCTATCGGATCGGCTCGGTGCTGTTCGTCTCGCTGAGCGCGGACGACGTGGTCTACCAGGACGCGGGCGCGTTCGTGGCCGGGCCCGCCGCGCTGACACCGGCGCCGCCCCACCCCCCCATCCCCGCGGGCACGTCGCTTTACGTCCGCGGCTACTCCGGCGGCGCGCAGACGCGGTGGCTCGAGACGACGCTGGCGGCGGCGCGGCGGGACGCGTCGATCGACTGGATCGTCGCGCAGATGCACCAGTGCGCGTGCTCCTCCTCGCGCGCCGGCAACGGCTCGGACCTGGGCATCAGGGAGGAATGGCTGCCGCTGTTCGACCGGTACGAGGTGGACCTGGTGCTCTGCGGGCACGACCACGACTACGAGCGCTCGTTCCCGGTCCGCGGGTTCGACATCGGCGCGGGCAGCGACGCCGCGACCGGCGCGGCCGTCGACACCCGGCGGCCGCACCCGGTGACGACGGTGGACAGCGGGGTCTTCGACACCAGCCAGGGCACCGTGCACCTGATCCTCGGCTGCGGCGGCACCGACGCGAACCTCGACGTCTTCGGGGTGAGCCGGACTCAGCTCGAGGCCAAGGTGTTCACCCGCCGTAACCGGCCCGTAGCCGGCGGCCCCCCGACTTCCGATCCCGGCGTGTACGCCCGGGCGGACGCGGACGCGGTGGAGGACGCGACCTGGTCCGCGCGGCGCGACACCGCCACCGGCTACGGGATCGCGGTGTTCGACGTCAACCCCGGGACAGAAGCCGGCGGCCAGACCTCCATCACCGTCACGCACTACCACGCGGTCGGCGCGGACCCGGTCAACCCCGCGACCGGGGCGCCGGGCGCGCCAACCGACGACTACACGCAGTTCGAGACCTTCACGCTGATCCGGCCGCGCTCGGACGGGCGGCGCTGGCACGCGAAGCAGTCCACCGCCGCGATCAGTACGTGAGGGGTGGGCGGGGGGGCGGCAAGTACGTAACGGGTGGACGGGCGGGGGTGGGGGCAAGGACGAGAAATGCGGCCCAGCACG